>LXNI01000166.1_pt1 | contig 81869 bp, 72 predicted proteins | sample 809091 | NCBI WGS metagenome assembly LXNI01 (sample SAMN04870527, study PRJNA318959) | sponge metagenome | biome: 01000161; feature: marine sponge reef; material: water | host: Sarcotragus foetidus | place: Greece: Milos, Mediterranean Sea | collected 2013-05-29 | depth 5-7 m | reverse complement strand
TGGGGTGAGCGTCTACTGCCCGAGCGGCGCTTCTTCCCGGCGGTCACCGAGACCGGAGTCTGGCTGGTCACCACGCCGCTCACCGTCACCGACCCATCCCTGGCACAGCCACTGGAGGCCATACCCGAGCCGGCGATCGCTGTTCAACCCGCTGCTCAACCCGCTGCTCAACCTGCTGCCCAACCCGCTGCGCAGGAAGAACAGGTGGAATGTCTGGCTGCCGGGGAGGATGGGGAGTTTGCCGTCGTCGGCCGCGACGGCTTCCGCTTTGCGTCCCGATCGATGGATGGTCGAGGAAACAACCGCGACCATCCCGCACGGGGTATGGCCGGCACCGCTCTCCTGAAGTTGGCCCCGAACTCCTACGCGGATCGCCACTCAACACCAACGGCCTCGCGGCCGAACGCCCGCACCATCAGCAATCGAGTGTTCGCCCAGGAAGAATCGGTTCCGAACTCCTCAGGGGCCAGCGACATCACCTGGCAGTGGGGCCAGTTCCTGGACCACGACATCACGCTGAGCCCCGACAACCTCGACGAGCCGTTCCCGGTCCCCGTTCCTCGAGGGGATCCGGTCTTCGATCCCGACAGGACCGGTCGAGCCGTCATCGGCGCCCATCGTTCGGCGATCGACCCTCAGACCGGGTCGGGTCGGCTGAACCCCAGGAGGCAGATCAACGCCGCAACCGCGTTCATTGACGCCTCCATGGTCTACGGGTCAAGCATGAGCCGGGCTGAAGCTCTCCGCGCCAACGACGGAACGGGAAGACTCCAGACGTCGCACGACGGACGACTCCTGCCCTACAACGAAGGGGGTCTCGAGAACGAAGGGGGCAGCGATCGGACGAGCCTGTTCGTTGCGGGCGACGTGCGGGCCAACGAGCAGATCGGGCTCATCTCCATGCACACCCTGCTGGTCAGAGAGCATAACCGGCTCGCGGACCTCATCGCCGACCGGAATCCCGACTTGACCGGCGATGAGATCTACCAGATGGCCCGCAAGATCGTCGGCGCGCAGGTGCAAGCCGTCACCTTCGGTGAGTTCCTGCCTCTGCTGCTGGGGCCCGGGGCAATGGGCCCGTACCCCGGTTACGACCCGAGCATCGACCCGACGATCGCGAGCGAGTTCTCCGCGGCGGCCTATCGAGTCGGCCACACCCTGCTCTCCTCCAACCTCCTCCTCCTGAGCGCCGACGGAGAGGCGGACCAGGTGAGCCTTGCAGAATCGTTCTTCAACCCCTCGTTCGTCGCGGATCATGGCATCTCCGTGATCCTGCGCGGCCTGGCCACGCAGCCGGCCCAGGAAGTGGACTCGCTCGTCATCGACGAAGTCCGGAACTTCCTCCTCAGAGGGCCCCACGGACCCACCTTCGACTTGGTTTCCCTCAACATTCAGCGCGGCCGAGACCACGGCTTGGGCGACTTCAATACCGTTCGCAGTGCCTACGGTCTGCCTCCGGTGGAGAGCTTCGCCGAGATCTCCTCGAGTCAGACCGTTCAGCAGGCTCTGATGCTGGCGTACGGGGATGTCCACGGCTTGGACCTATGGCCGGCTGCTCTGGCGGAAGATCACCTGCCTGGAGCGTCGGTCGGCGAGACCCTCCATGCCATAATCTCCGACCAGTTCAGCCGTCTCCGCCGCGGCGACCGCTTCTGGTTCCAGAATGATCCGTTCTTCTTGGCCAATCCGGGGCTGCTCGACGAGGTCGGCCGCATCACCCTGGCGAGGATCATCCGCTGCAACACCCCCATCGAGGGCGAGATACAAGGCGACGTTTTCGTCACGCGAGACAGCTGACCACCTCAGTCTCGTTCAGTCGTCGGGGTCGACCGCCCCGCTCCGGCTAGGTCCGTAACAGATATAGCCGAATCCGCGTAATCAGCACAGAATATCGCTGATAGGCGATGAACTGTATATTTCTGTAGTCTTCAGGTATCAGCGAAGGAGTCTAGTGTGGGAGTCTGGTGTGCTTGCCCATTCGATTGAGGTCATCGCATCCGATCTGCGAACCCCGCCGCAACTGTCGCGGGCGCTGCGGGCACGGCGCCGCGCACTTGGACTGTCCCAGGCCGAGGTCGCCGAGCTCGCGGGCACTTCACCGCAGTGGCTGTCGGGGTTCGAGAACGGGAAGGGAAGCTGCGGCACGCACCGCGTGATGCGCCTCGCTGCGGTGCTGGGCCTGTCCATCGCGCTCCACGAACGACCCGTCACCGACATGGACCGGGTGTTCGCCGCCGTCACCGAAGGCGGCTCCGGTACCCGATGAGCGCCGAGCCGCTCGCTGTGCACATCGCCGGGCGCTACGCGGGCGAGATCGACCGTACCGGCAACCGGCTGCGCCTCGCCTACGACGCCGACTATGCGGCCTCGGCGAGCGCCGTGCCGCTGTCGCTGTCGCTGCCCCTCGACCGCGGAGTGATCGTCGGCGCCGAGGTCGCCGGCTGGCTCGACGGGCTGCTGCCCGGCAACGAGCGTGTCAGACGGCGTTGGGCGGCCAGGCACGATGCCCGCTCCCCGTCGGCGTTCGACCTGCTGTCCACCCGGATCGGCCTCGACTGCCCCGGTGCGATCCAGACCTGCCCCCGCAGCGAGGCTCAGCACCTGGCCTCCCGGCCCGGCGGCGTGGACTGGTTGACGGAGACCGAATTCGGCGAACTTGTCGTCGAGATCGTCCGGGACCAGTCCTGGGAGCGTTCAGGCAGGCGCGGCGCGTACAGCCTCGCCGGCGCGCAAGCCAAGACCGCGCTGTGCCGCCGGGGCGACCGCTGGGGTGAGCCGTGGGGCACAACGGCATCCACGCACGTCCTCAAGCCGTCGATGCGCGACCTGGCCGACCAGGCGGTCAACGAGCATCTCTGCCTCACGGCAGCCCGCCACTGCGGCCTGGTCGCGGTCCGCACGGAGGCGCTGCGCATCGGTCCGCACTCCGTCGTTGCGGTGAAGCGCTACGACCGCGTCGTCACCTCCGGCGGCGCCGTCGCCCGAGTCCACCAGGAGGACTTCCATCAGGCCTGCGGCAAGCCGGATCAACCCATCTACCAGGACGAGTACGGCGGCGGGCACTCCGTCGCCCGGCTCGCGAGACTCCTGGACGATCACTCGATCGATCGCGATGCCGACCGCGGGCGGTTCTTCGACGCGCTCGCCTTCAACTGGATCGTGTGCAATACCGACGCGCACGCCAAGAACTACAGCCTCCTCATCGGACCACGCGGTGCCTCGCGCCTCGCCCCGCTGTATGACATTTGGTCATACATGCCCTACGACCCCGAATACATACGGTCTCACACCATGGCCATGTCGGCGCTGTCCGACCGGCGCATCCTGGCTGCCGAACACCCGGACGCCTGGCGGGCTGCGGCCCGGGCCGTCGGTCTCGACGCCGACGACGGCCCCGAACGCGCTGCACATCTCGCCCGGTTGGTCCCCTCGGCGTTGATCCGAGCCGTCGACGAACTCCCGGTCTGCCTGCGGAAATCGCCGATCGTCGCCGACCTCACCGAGCAGATGTCCGGCCGTGGCGCCCGCTGCCTCGCCGCGCTGGCCGCCCGGCACCCCGAGCACCCCGTTCCCTTCTGACAGGTGGTCCGCCGGTCACCCGGCAGGCAGGACAAGCGGCCCGCAGAGCCGTCCGGGCGGTGCGAATCGGACAGCTCGCGGTCATGACCGGCGGGACCAGCGCCTGCAGTGGCAACGGCTGGATCCCCGCGGGAGCAACTGCTCGAGTGCCGTCGCCGTCACCGCGGAACAGATAGCGGTCGTCGCTTGGCCAATCGATTGGTGCCTGCAGTAGCGGGCCAAAGGTGGCCGGCTCCTGGACTGGCGTCTCTTTTCCATCTATAGTGTGATTGTTGCACTACTAGTGTAGATAATGCACACATCGAGATGACTCAATGAGACGATGGGAAGGAGAATCCGATGAGATCAGGTCGGAACAACCACTCGGTGTCGAGGAGGCGCTGCGCCTCGCCGGCGCGATACGCGCTGTCGGTGCTGCTGGCGTGCCTACTGGTGGCCGCTGCCTGCGGCGGCGACGAAACCGCGGAACCTCCACCGCCGCCACCACCCCCGGCCGAACAGCCGGCGGAAGCTCCGCCTGCCCCCCCGGAGCCGAGCCCGGCCCCGGCCGCCGACCCCCAGCCCGCGCCCGAGCCGGCCCCCGCCGTCCCGGCACTCTCGGGTGAGATCTGGATGATCAAGGGACCGCACTCGCCTCGTGAGGTCGAGTTGGAGCAGGAGATCATCGACGCCTTCAATGCCGATGTGGCACCGGACGTGGACGTGGAGTTCACCACTTACGACTGGCCCAACCACGTGGCCGAACTGACGACCCTGTTCGCGGGCGGCTCTCCTCCCGACGTCCAGTACCTGGTGGACCTGATCTACCCCTCGTTCGCCGAGCAGGGCCTGCTGCACGACATGACCGGCCTGGTGAACGACCCGGCGTGGGCCAATGAACGGGCCGCCATCGAGTCGTTCGCCTGGGATCTCGCCGAACAGCAGGGCGGCACCTGGGGTGTTCCCGTGCTCGGGGCGGTCTACAACATCTTCATCAACAAGACGTTGCTGGAGGAGGTGGGCGTGCTGGAGACCTGGGACGACTCCTACGAGTCGATGCTGGAGGCGGCCCAGGCCCTCACCACCGACGATGTCTACGGGTGGGCCGCCCGAACCTCCGCGGCGGACTTCGCCTGGTGGGACTGGTACCCGTACGTGCACAACGCCGGCGCTGACGTGCTCTCCGCGGACGGCACCTCGTGCGGCCTCGTCGGCAGCGACGCGACCGACGCCATGCAGTTCCTCATCGACATCCATACCGCCGGCGTGTCACCACCGGCCGGGTCGCTGGACAACCAGGGCCTGTACGACCTGTTCAAGGCCGGGCGCATCGCCATCCTGCACCACGAGACCCCCAACATCCCGGACCTGCTGGCCAACCCGCCCGATTTCGAGTGGGACGTGGCCTTCGCCCCGCCGGGACCGCAGGGACAGACCGTGATGGGCAACTTCGGCATCCTGTCCATCGCCGAGGCGAGCGACAACAAGGAGGCCGCCTGGGAGTTCATCAAGCATTGGGCCTCGGCACCGCAGGTCGGTTGGTTCGCCGAGCAGGTGAGCCTGCAAGTGGTCCGCAGCGACATCCTCGACGACCTGTTCGCCGACAATCCACCCATGCAGAAGGTGCAGAGCCAGTTGGTGCCCCGGGTGCAGGGCGTGCAGCCGCATCCGCAGATCCTGGAGGCGCTCCAGAGCGCCTGGCCCGTGGCCGAGGACGCGTTCCGAGGCAATCTGGACGGCCAGGAGGCCATCGACGGCATGTGCGACGCCATCGATGCTGTTCTGAGCGGCTAGGCGCTGCCGACACCACGACGTGACCCGCGGCCGGCAGTTGGGCTTCGGAAAGTCGGCGGACTCTCCCCCGGGGGACTCGCCCAGCCGGATGCGCCTTTCGGCCGCGGAGCACGAACGCCGGCGGCGGCGCTACCGCCGCCGCCGCAGCCTCACCGCCTATGGCTTCCTGGCCCCCAACCTGGTTGCCTTCGTGCTCTTCCTGGCCGTGCCGGTGGGGTGGCTGCTGTTCTCCACGTTCCGCACCGGCGGTGTGCTGGGACCGGCGACATACGTCGGCCTCGACAACTGGAGCGAGACGTTCGCGAGCCCACTGGTCCGCACCAGCATCATCAACACTCTTGTGTACAGCGCCATGGCCATTCCGGCCGTGTTCGTCATTGCGATGGTGTTCGCGCTGGCCCTGCGGACCGTTCCGCGGGGCGAGGCGCCGATCCGGGTGGCCCTGTACGTCCCCACCCTGCAGCCCGCCGTTGTCTCGGCTCTGATCTTCACCTTCGTCCTGCACCCCGACTTCGGAATCATCAACTTCATGGTGCGCTCCTTCGGCGCCGGCCCGATCAACTTCCTGGGGGACACGTCGCTGGCGCTTCCCACAATCGCCGGAATCGAGGTGTGGCGCGGCATCGGCTTCTGGACGATCCTCTTCCTGGCAGGCCTGCTGGCTCAGCCCGCCGACCTGCACCATGCCGCGGAACTCGACGGCGCCGGCGCCGCGCGCAGGTTCTTCCGGCTCACCCTGCCGCTGCTGCGACCGACGTTCTACTTCGCGGTCATCTTCGCGACGATCGTGAACCTGCAACTCTTCGACTCGGTGTACGCGCTGACCGACGGAGGACCTGTCAACAGCACCATCACCGTCTCGCTGTACGTCTACCGCAGCCTGTTCTCCTTCGGTGAGATCGGATTCGGGGCCACGCTGTCGTTCATTCTGGTGCTCACCGTTCTGGCGCTGACCGCCGTGCAGACGCGTCTGTTGAGGGAGAGACGGTGACGCCGACCCGCCAGAGCCCGGGCCTGCGCCCGCCAGGACCGGACCGAGCCGACCGCACTGCGCGCGCCGCCCGCGCACGCCGCCCCCGGCGCGCCCGCAGAAGCGTCATGGCTCCGAGGCGTTCCACACTGGCCTGGGCCTACGGGATACTCCTCGCAGGTGTGGCCGTTTCCCTGGTGCCCTTCGCGTACCTCGTGTCCACCTCGCTGAAGGACACGAACTCGCTGTTCAGCTACCCGCCGGACTGGATTCCGAGCCCGCTGTTCTGGGGCAACTTCACCGCACTGTTCCAGGATCACCCCTACATCCGCTGGACCATCAACACCCTCGTGGTCTCCGGGGTCGTGACGCTGCTGAAGTTGCTCTTCGATTCGATGGCCGGTTACGCGCTGGCCAAGATGGACTTCACCGGCAAACGGGGGGTCACCCTTGTGCTGCTGCTCTCGGTGGCCATACCCATCTCGGCGCTGATAATCCCGCTGTTCTTCGTTGTACGCCACCTCGGCCTGCTGAACACCTACTGGGCGCTGATCCTGCCCCCGCTGGCGAATCCGTTGGGAATCTTCATGGCGCGCAGTTTCGTGGCCGGCATCCCCGACGACCTCGAGGCTTCTGCCCGGCTGGACGGAGCCTCGGAGTTGACCATCTACCGCAGGATCGTTCTGCCGCTCATCCGGCCCGGCCTGGTCGTCCTCGGCATGTTCATCTTCATGTTGCAGTACACCTCGTTCCTGTGGCCCCTGGTCGCCGTTCAGGACACCGATCTGGCCGTGCTGACCGTCGGCATATCCGGGTTGCAGAGCGCCTTCCTGCAGGACTGGGGCCTGCTGTCCGCGGGAATGCTGCTGGCCGCCGTGCCCATCACGATCATCTTTCTCACCGTGCAGAGGACGTTCGTCGTCAACGACCTCTCCGGCGCACTGAAGGGATGATCTCCATGGGAGCCGCCGGCCGGCCCGCCGCGGTCGAACTGATCGAAGTGGCCAAGAGCTTCGGGGACACGGTGGTCATCCGGCCGATGGATCTCGCGGTCCATCCCGGTGAGTTCGTTGTGCTGCTGGGCCCGTCGGGCTGCGGCAAGAGCACCGTGCTGAAGATGATCGCCGGGCTCGAGGATGCCTCCGGCGGGGAGATCTACGTCGACGGGCATCTGGTCAACTACGTACGGCCGCGGGACCGCAACGTGGCGATGGTGTTTCAGAACTATGCGCTGTACCCCCACATGACGGTACGCGAGAACATCGCCTTCCCTCTCGCTCAGGGCCGCACACCGAGGCCGGGTCGCGCGGAACGGGCGACGCTGGTGGAGGAGGCGGCGGGAATCGTGGCGCTCAAGCCTCTCCTGGACCGCAAGCCGGCGCAACTCAGCGGCGGCCAGCGCCAGCGGGTGGCTCTTGCCCGTGCCATCGTGCGCCGACCTGCGGTATTCCTCATGGATGAGCCGCTGTCGAACCTGGACGCCATCCTGCGTGCCGAAATGCGGATCAGCCTCTTGGACGTGCACCGACGGGTCGGGCGCGCCACGATCTACGTGACCCACGACCAGACCGAGGCGATGACCATGGCCGATCGGGTGGTGGTGCTCCACGAGGGGGTGGTGCAGCAGGTCGGCACACCGGAGGCGATCTACACGAAGCCCGCCAACTCCTTCGTGGCGCGATTCGTGGGCACACCGCGCATGGTGTTGCACGAGGGTACGGTCACCGATTCCGGGGACGTGGCACTGGGCGACGTCACGTTCCGCCCGGATGCGCCGGTGGCTCTCACAGTCGGCGGGCGGATGGGCGTGGGAATACGTCCCAGCGGCGCACACGTGACCGAACGGCCCCGCGGGCCGCATCTCCGCGGCCGGGTGACCCGCCGCGACTACCTTGGCGGCGACTGTTTCCTGGAGGTGGACATCTCGACAGAGCATGCCATCGTTGTCAGGGCCGAACCGGAGGACGCGGTGAAGGTGGGCGAGTTCGTGACGGTGGGGATCCGCCCGGGGGCGGCCCATCTTTTCGATCCCTCGGGGGAGCGTGCAGGTGGCCTGAGCCTCCTCGGCCACCATGAGTGAGACCGTTCGGCGGGCGCTGCGGGTTCTGGGGTTCCTGGGCGAGCGGCCTCGCAAGGTCGACGAGGTGGCCGAGTTCATGGGGCTGCACCGCACCACGGCCCTGCGGACCCTGCAGGTGCTCGAGGCCGAGCGTTTCGTGACACGCGACGAGGGCCACGCTTTCCGGCTCGCCAGCGGGCTGTACTACCTGGCGAACCGGGCGCTGGAGAACACCGATCTGCGCACGATCGCGGCGCCCCACATCACCGCGTTGAGTGCCGAGGTGCCCCACACTGTTCACTTGGCCGCCCTCGAGGCCCGCCGGGTGGTCTACATAGACAAGCGGGAGGCGGAGAACCGGGTGCGGATGTACTCACGCATCGGCAACGTGGCGCCGCCGTACTGCACGGGGGTGGCCAAGGCAATCCTGGCGTTCCTGCCGGTCGCAGTGCAGCAGGAGATCGCCGAAGGCATCGACTACGTGCGACACACCGACAACACAATCACCACCGCAGCAGGCCTGCTGGCCGAACTCGCCGCCGTAGCGCGGCGGGGTTACGCCACCGACCACCTCGAGCACGAGTCGTTCGTCAACTGCGTGGCGGCACCCGTCTTCGAGACCTCGGGGGCGGTGATCGGGTCGGTCTCCATCACGGCCACGACCCTAGTGTGCGACTTCGAGGAGGTGCTGACCCTCGTTCCCCGCCTGATCGAGACGACCAACGCCATCTCCGACGAATACGGCTGGAGCCCGCCGGCACCCGGCGGGCAGGGCGATCGGCGGTGATCGACCCCACGCCCACGGGCGACGAACTGCTCGACCCGACGCTGGCGGAGATCGCCGCCGCCGCCGCCGGCCACCTGTAGCGGGCGCCGCCACCCGCGGGCCGCAGCCCCCGGCCGCAGCCAACTCCCGGCGCCGGTCGGCCGCTCCACACCTCGTTCGGATCCTCACCCGTCATTCCGGCGAATGCCGGAATCCAGTCGGGGGCATGCGGCGCTGCTGCGGCCTCACTCAGCCGCCGAACCGGCGAAGAAGCGCTTGGCGTTGTCGTACACGGCGGTGGCCCGCTCGGCGGGGTCGGGATAGTGCTCGCGGAGTTGCCGGGAGCGGATCTCCAGGGACAGCGGGATCCCCAGAGGCAGCGCGGCCACGAACTCCCGCACCGGCAGATCGCCCTCGCCGAGCAGTCTTCGCCCGTCGCGGGCGTCGTTGAACAGGCCCAGCCGGGACGTGTCAGCGGGCTCGGCCGGGCCGTCGCAGAGCTGCGCGTACGGCAGCAGCGCCGGGTCCAGCCGCCGCAACTCCTCCAGCGGCGAGCCGCCGGCGCGGTCGAGGTGCAGGTTGTCGGCCAGGACGGCGCCGTTGGGCCGCCCGGCCAGCGCCACCGCCTGCTGTGCCTCGGCGAGCGTGGTGACCGAATAGAGGACGGTGGGCTCCACGACCACGGTGATGCCGGCCGGCGCTGCGTGGTCGCACAGTGCGGCGAAGCGGTCGGCGAAGCGGGCCGGCTCGAGGCCCCGACTCACGGTCAGCACGTTGCGGGCGCCCACTTCGGCGGCAGCGTCGATGAGCGCGAAGCCACTGTCGCCGTCGGGTGTCACGAAGATCGGCTCCATGTCCAGAGCGCCGACCCCGGTTGCGTCCAGCCGCCGCCACACTTCCCGGGCGCGGGCATCCGACCAGGTCTCCGGATCGAACCAAATGCCCACCAACCCGAACCCCGCCGCCGCGGCCGCCGACACGACCGCCGGCGGCTCGAATCCCGGAAGCACACCCGCGGCCAGCGACAGCGGCCCGATGACGGGCAGGAGGCCGGCGCCGCCGGACCGACCCCCGCTACCGCTGGTGGAGAGAGGGCTCACGGCGGGCGGCGGCAATGTCTAGGGCGTCGAGTGATCGACAGCTCTAGGAGCGATCCTCGTCGAGCACCTCTTTGGTGCTGAGGGCCGATGGGGACGGCGTAGCGCGTTCGAGCTGGCTGCGCCGCGCGGGGGTGATCCACCCTTCGTCGATCCCCTGCTCTAGCGTCGATTGTCTCTCTACCTCAGCGATCTGGGACAAGGGCCGCTTGGCGCCCGTTGCCCTGATTCCCGGGTCAGCCGTCAGCGCAGCGCGGTAGGCCTCCAGCACCAGGCTTTGGAAGTGGTGGACGCCGTGCTCGCTGACGCCTCCGCCGGCCGGGTCGCAGATGAGCCGGCCTGAGGTGAACGCCGGGGTCCGCATGCCTCGCTGCACGCTCTCGACGAGGCCGACGTCCTCGGGCTGCAGCACCTCGTCGATGTAGCGGATCGCCTCGGCCTCGGCTGCGTTGGGCTCGGGGTCCTCCAAGTAGAAGTCGTAGGTCTCCAGCGTGCGGCCGGGGCCGGCGGGGATCACGTGCATCATCATGGCGTTGCCGCGTCCCGGGTAGCGCATGAGGCAGGTGTTGGGCCACAGCCACCACGCCTCGTGGAGCCGCACGGCGGCGCCGGCGACGTCGTAGGCGCTGTTGGTGCTGCGTCCGGCCTCGGCGGGCTGGCTGGAGTAGATGCCGTGTGTCGCGATCTTGTACGTGGACATGTCCACCAGCGACACGAAGTCCTTGTGGGCGACGTGGCAGTGGTAGCACTCCAGGTAGTTCTCGACGACGTTCTTCCAGTTGGAGGCGATGTCGTAGGTGAGCCTGCGAGCGAGCGTGAGATCGGCGATGTCGGGTGCCTTCTCGGCGATCTCGGCGGCTAGGCCGCCAGCCTGTTGCAAGAGGGGCGCTGCACCGGGGTCCAAGTTCACGAACACGAACCCGCCGAACTCCTCGGCCTGAACGGCGTCGAGGCAGATACCCGACGGGTCGAAGTCCGGCAAGTGGCCGGTGTGGCGGGCGACCAGCAGTGAGCCGTCGAGGTCGTAAGTCCAGCCGTGGTAAGGGCAGCGCAGCGACCGGGTGGACCCCTCGCCGGCGACGACTTCGTGCGCCCGGTGCTTGCACACGTTGTAGAAGGCCCGCAGCTCACCGGCGCGGTCACGCACCACCAGGATCGGCTGCCCCGCCACCGTCGTCGTGACGTAGTCGCCGGTGGCGGCCAGCTTCTCCCGGTGGCACACCCACTGCCAGCTCCGGGCGAAGATGGCCGACTGCTCGAAGTCGTACCACTGCTGGGTGGTGTACGCCTCGGCGTGCAGGGTGCCCGCCTCGGCGGGATCAGCGGTGTGGTCCGCACCCACCCGATCCACGTCCGCCGGTGTCACCATCGATGCACCTGCCCGCAAGATCATGAACGGACTCTAGGAGTCGGGTCATTGCTCCGCGTCGCGCGCGGGTCGCCTCCAGGGGCCGGCTGTGGCGTAGGCGGGGATCAACTCGTCGAGTGTTGTCTTCAGATCCGCGGTGGCGCCGGCGAGGTCGCCGGGGAAGCCCTTCCAGCGGAGCGTGCCGCCCGCAATCGAGGCGGGCGGGGCTGCGACCAAGCGGCGGCTGTGTCGCAGGGGGTTCTTACGGTGTGGCCCAGGTCCATTAGCGAAACATAATGAAAGGAGATGACATGGATGCGAATCGGCCCGGTGGTGTGGACGTGGGGTTCAGCTCCAGGGAGGCGGCGGACATCTGCCGCCTCACACCCGAGCAACTCGACGAGTGGGAGAGCGGCGGGCTGGCCAACCCCAGCCTGCCCGGTCCGCCCGGCCTGCGGCGCCGCAGGTACTCCTATGAGGATCTCCTGTCGCTCGACATCGTGAGGTTCCTGCTGGAGTGGGGTGCGCCGCCCGAGCAGGTGCGGGAGGCGGCCTGCCGGATCCGGATCGGCGTGACGGACAGCCCCCGGGACACCTGCATGACGGTGCTGGACGGCGAGCTGTTGGTGTTCGCGAACCGCGACGAGGCCCGCTGCTTCGTCGAGTCCGATCCCGATGGTGCCGTGTACGTGGCGGATGCCACCCAGATCTCCGATGACCTCGACGACGAGATCCGCAACGTGTGCCCGGACTACTTCGAGCCTGAGCCGTGGCAGGACGCCTGCCACCGGTACGAGATGGAGGCGCAGGCCGAGCAGCTCCGGGAGTTCCTCGAGGGGGTGCAGGCGGACGACTTCGACTTCTGATCCGGTCGTCAGGCAGCCGCGTGCCCGATGGGGCGGCGAAGTTGCCGGCGCAACTTGGTTGAGGAGGGCGTGCTCTCCGTAGAATGATAGCTATCTTCGAGTTGTGTCGAATAATTATCGAACAGATGTTGCATCTATCGCATGGGGGCGATAGAGTACGGGTACCGGTCACTGACCTCCGATTGGCGGGGTTGGTCTTCCCCGACCGGCTCGTCGGCTCGGCCGACCCGAAGCCGGAAACGCAGCATGTCCTCGGGGAGCCACCAGTGACCGATCCGACCCTCTTCAATTTCCGCACCGCAGCAGCGGCAGTTGCAGTGGACCCACCGGATGGCGGGGTGACCGAGGGTAGAGGCGACCTTCGGGCGGGGACCGGTGACGGTGCGTCGGGTTCGGCCCGTCGGATGGACCGACGTCCCTCTGGCGCAGCCCGGCCGGGCGCTCCCAAAGGGGTCGAGTCGGACCTATGCAGCGCGCCTGCGGATGTCCGTGCGAATCGAGTTGGGCGAAGCCGGGCGGCCACGGATCAGCCCGCGACGGATCCGGCCCGCGCCGGTGCTGCCGCTGAGAGCGGGGGTCGCCGCGGGGGTGCCGCCGCATCGGCGGAGCGAGATGGGGTCGTGGCGTTGTTCGCCGCGCCGGTCGTGGTGGCGGATCTGAGTGACGGGCAGTTGGAGGACCGCTTGCTTGCGCTGGGGCGTGCGAAGTCCCGGCTAGCGGCGATGGACGCCGAAACGGTGGCCGAGTTGGCCCGTCGCCGGGGTGAGGCCGGGGCTGCCGATCTCCTGAGGGGCAAGCGGAAGCAGTCGCGTGGCGGCGCCAAGCGCGAGGTTCAGCAGGCGGGACGACTCGCCGAGTTGCCCGGCACGGCACAGGCGCTGGCGGAGGGGACAATCACGCCGCAGCACGCTCGGTTGATCGCCGAGGCGTCCGGGGCGAGTCCGATCGACGAGGAGGCGTTGCTGGCCGCTGCAGCGCGGGAGCCGGCGGATCTGTTCGGCCGCACCGTGCGTGACCACCTCAATGACCGCAGCGGCGATGATCTCACCGGGCGACGCCGCCGCCAGCGGGCCCAGCGGAAGCTGACCTGGAAGCAGCAACCCGACGGCATGTTCGAGATGTTCGGCCGGTTCGACCCGGTGACGGGTAGCCGCATCGAGACGGCGTTGACAGCGGTGGCGAATAAGTTGTGGCGCGCCGAGGATCCGAAGAACCGCTGCACCCCGCCGCAACGCATGGCCGATGCCCTGGAGGTGCTGGCCACGCGGGGCGAGGGGGGCGAAAACGCCAAGGGCACGCCACAGGGTGTCGACCTGCTGGTCATCGCCGACTACGACACGGTGCTGAGCCAACTACGGGACGCCCGGCTAGTCGACGGTACTCGGCTGACACCCGAGGAGCTGATCCGGCTGGCCTGTGAAGCCAACATCCTCCCGGCGCTGTTCAACCGGAAGAGCGAGCCGCTGTGGCTGGGCCGTGGCAAGCGCCACGCCACCGCCCGTCAGCGGGCCGCCCTGGCCGAGCGCGACAAGGGCTGCATCGGCTGCGGCGCTTCAGCCAACTGGTGTCAGGCCCACCACATCCGGCACTGGCAACACGGCGGCGGCACCGACCTGGACAACCTCTGCCTGCTATGCAGTCATTGCCATCACCAGGTCCACGAACACGGTGCCGAAGTCGTCAAGGACTCCAACGGCCGGTACGGGCTCCAGCCCCAACGACGGACTCCGTCGGCGCGCAACCCTGATGTCAACCACCCCCGGCGGTGCTGAGGTCGCGATCTCGACAGGGACGACCTCATTCTCGGCGAGTTCGCGGGAATGAGCCTGCTGCCGGCGGCGGGGACTGGCGTCGGGTTGGGACGGTTCCCGCCTGTGGATCACGGGGTTGAGTGGCGCGTCGGCTTTGCGGCTCGGGGTCGTGGGGTTGGGTGGTCTCCCGACCTCCCGCCCGGGTTGCCTATGACGGCCGAGAAGGACAAGCCGGGGGGACAGCACGGTGTGGCTAGGGTTTGAAACCGTGTTGCATCCGCTCGGAGAGATCGTCCAGGTTGCCTATGTGGTGAACGATGTCACCGAGGGGGCGCGGCGCTGGGCGGAGCGTTTCGGAGCGGGGCCGTTCTTCGTGCGCCACCACATCCCCATGCACGACTCGGTGCACCGGGGCCGACCGGCGCACTTCGACCACAGCAACGCCTGCGGCCAGTGGGGGCCGGTCATGGTCGAGTTGATCCAGGACCACGGAACCGGTCCCTCGGTTGTTCGCGACATGTTCGCCCCCGGCGAGGAGGGGCTGCATCACGTCGCCTGCTTCGTGGACGACCTCGATGCCGCCGTAGCCGGCTATGTGACGCTCGGCTACGAGGTCGCCGGAGCGGGAAACGCCTACGGGCTGACCAGGGTCTGCTACATCGACACGATTGCCGAGCGGGGCCACCTGACCGAGCTGTACATGCCGACCGGACGCCTGCGGGACTTCTACAGCATGGTGGCCGGCGCAGCCGACGGCTGGGACGGCTCAGACCCGGTCCGCCTGCGGGAGTGAGCCGGCCGGCGCCCGAGGAGGTGCACTACGAGGACGTCTCGGCCTGGGGACTCGATGCCGCCGAACGGGCCGGACGGCGGTCGAAGGACTCGTGCACGTCCTGGGTTGCAGGCCGAACCCGACGGTGAGAGCGGCAGGGGTGAGAGCGGCAAGAGGTACCAGGGCTGTCGGTACTCGGGCCGTCGTGGCCTAGCCGCCGAGGCGCCCCCGGCGGTAGATAGGCTCTGGCTCTGTGTCGGACTTCCTGCGCAGCTACCTGACGGTCGGTTTCTTCGCCGTCCTAGCGGTGGTGATGGTGGCGCTCATGCTGGGTGTCGGCGCCGTGCTGCGCCCCGACCGTCCGCAGGGCCAGAAGTACGTCACCTACGAGAGCGGCGTGGACCCCGTCGGGGAGGGCTGGTCGCAGAGCACGCTGCGGTATTACCTGTTCGCCCTGCTCTTCGTGATGTTCGACGTGGAGGCCGTGTTCATCTTCCCGTGGGCCACCCGCCTGGAGGTCTACGGGGTCTTCGGGCTCGTGGAGATGGCGATTTTCATCTTCATCCTGGCGCTGGGCCTGTTCTACGCCTGGCGAAAGCGCGTGCTCAGATGGGTGTGAGCATGGGTCGGGGGCGGCAGCGCTCCGTGGGCGGTCACGGGTAGATGGGTCTCGTCGAGAGCGGCAAGATGCCCGCGCCCCTCACCAAGCTGCTCAACATGGGCCGCAAGTACTCCCTGTGGGTGTACCAGTGGGGTCTGGCCTGCTGCGCCATCGAGATGGGCGCGGCGTTCGGCTCGCCGCGCTACGACGTGATGCGCCTCGGGGTGATCCCGTTCCCCGCCAGCCCACGCCAGGCCGACCTCGTTGTGGTCTCCGGAACCGTCACCGACAAGATGGTGCCGTCGATCCTGCGTCTCTACGAGCAGATGCCCGACCCGAAGTACGTCATCTCGATGGGCTCCTGCGCCAACTGCGGCGGCCCGTACTGGGACTCGTACTCGGTCACCAAGGGCGTCGACCAGATCATTCCGGTGGACGTCTACGTGCCCGGCTGCCCGCCGCGGCCCGAAGCCCTGCTGGAGGGCATCGTCCTGCTGCAGGAGCGCATCGCCAATGAGGACATGGCCGCTCGCTGGACGGGCGACCCGATCGTCGTCGGCTAGCGCAACGAGGACCTTGGACGTGAGCGACACCGACGTGGGCGACCCGGACAGCGGCGAGGCCGTCCCCGTCGACCAACTCGATCCCCGCCACACCGCAGCCATCGCCACTCTCAACGAGCGCCTCGGCGAGGCGGTGCTAGCGCATCACTCCGCGCGGGGCGAGCTGTGGGTGCGGGTGCATCACGAGGCCTGGCAGCGGGCGGGCTACGCGTTGCGCGACGACCTGGGCTGCCGCTGGTTCGATTTCCTGTCGGCGATCGACTGGCTGCCCTCACCGTTCGGGCGGGACATGGACGCCGAGCAGGACTGGCCCACCACCGGCCCGCCCGCCCGTGACACCGCCATCGAGCACGGTGTGACCGGCGGCGAGACCCGCCTGCAGATCTTCGCCCGGGCGGCGGCCGTGGAGGACAACCCCGGCGGCGGGAACCTCTCGGTCACCCTCAAGGCCGACCTGCCGAACGAGAACCCGGCAGTGGAGACGTGGATCCCGGTGTTCGCCGGCGCCAACTGGCACGAGCGCGAGGCCTGGGAGATGTTCGGCATCGCCTTCATCGGCCATCCCGACCTGCGCCACATCTACCTGCCGGGCGAGTTCGAGGGCCACCCGCTGCGCAAGGACTTCCCGCTGCTGGCCCGCCGGGTGAAGCCCTGGCCCGGACTCGTGGACGTAGAGGACATGCCCAGAACCGACGAGGCCTCCTCGTGACCGTGACCGAGCGGGAGCAGCGGGCGTTCATCGCCGCCGCCGCGGCCGACGCCCGCGTCAACGTGGAGCTCGAGACCGAGGGCATGACCCTCAACATCGGCCCGCAGCACCCGGCCACCCACGGCACGCTGCGCATCGTGGCCCGCCTCGACGGCGAGCAGGTGGTGGCGGCCGAGCCGGTCATGGGCTACATGCACCGGGGCTACGAGAAGCTGGCCGAGGTGCGCACCTACCCGCAGGTCACCACCCTCATCAACCGCATCGACTGGCTGGGCAGCTTCGCCAACGAGGTGCCGTTCATCCTCGCCGCCGAGCAGCTCATGGAGGTGGAGGCGCCCCCCCGGGCCGCCTGGATCCGCACGATCCTCTTCGAGTTGTCCCGGCTGGCGAACATCGCCCTCTTCCTCGGCGACATGGGCGTGCAGCTCGGCGCCATCACGCCGGTGTTCTTCGCCTTCCGGGACCGGGAGTTCGTGCTCAACCAGATCGAGTCGGTGACCGGTGGCCGCTTCCACCCCAACTTCGACCGCATCGGCGGCCTCAAGGACGACCTGCCCAAGGGCTGGATCGAAGAGACCCGCGGCGTCATGGCCAAGATGCGCAACTTCTGCGACGAGCTCGAGGACCTGCTGCTGGGCAACGAGATCTTCGAGGCCCGAACCCGCGGCGTGGGCGTCATCCCCGCTGACGTCGCCCTCTCCTACGGGCTCTCGGGGGCCAACCTGCGCGCCTCGGGCGTGGACTGGGACATGCGCCGCGACAACCCCTGCGGCCTGGTCTACGACGAGCTGGACTGGAAGGTCTGGACGCACCCCGACGGCGACTCCTTCGCCCGCTACTGGGTGCGCCTGCAGGAGACCCGCGAGGCCACCTACATGGTGGAGCAGATGCTGGACGGACTGCCGGCGGGGCCGGTGATGGCCAAGGTGCCCGTCATCATCAAGGTGCCCGCCGGGGAGGCCTACGTTGCGACGGAGAACCCCTTGGGCGTCATGGGCTACTACGTGGTCAGCAAGGGAGACCTGGGGCCGTTCCGGGTGAAGATCCGCTCCGCCTCGTTCAACAACATCTCGGTGGCGCCCTGGGTCATGCGGGGCGTCTACGTGCCCGACGTGATCACCATCCTGGCCAGCCTGTACTTCATCCTGGGTGACATCGACCGATGATCTGGACCCTCGCCCTCGAGCTGGCCTACTGGCAGCAGACCGCCATCAAGCTGGTGGTGGTGGCGTTGGTCATCCCGACCGCGGCGCTCATCCTGGGCTACGTGTTCCTCATGAAGATGATGAGCTTCATGCAGAGCCGGCTGGGACCCATGGAGGCCGGCCCCTACGGCACGCTGCAGTTGCTGGCCGACGGCGTGAAGTTCCTGCAGAAGGAGGACGTGTTCCCGCGCCGCGCCGACCGCTACGTGTTCGCCCTGGCGCCGGTGGTGGTGCTGGTGTCCACGTTCCTGCTCTACGTGGTCCTGCCGGTGGGCCCCGACGCGGTCGTGAGCAGCCTCGACGCCGGGCTGTTCTTCGCCCTGGCGGTGGCGTCGCTGTCGGTCATCGGCATCTTGATGGCCGGCTGGGGGTCGGCCAACAAGTACGCCCTCATGGGCGGCATGCGCGCCGCCGGGCAGCTCATCGCCTACGAGCTGCCGCTGGTGCTGGCGGCCATCGGCGTGGTCATCCAGGCCGGCACCCTGGACCTCAACAAGATCGTGCTGGCCCAGGCCTCCGGCGAGATCTTCGGCTGGGGGGCCATCGGGAACCCGTACATCCTCACGCAGTTCGTGGGTTTCGCCATCTTCTTGGTGGCGGTGCAGGCCGAACTGACCCAGCCGCCCTTCGACATGCCGGTGGCCGAGTCGGAGATCGTCGGCGGCTACCAGGTGGAGTACACCGGCTTCCGGTTCCTGTTCTTCTTCATGGCCGAGTTCGGCACGGCTTTCGCCTTCGCCGGCATCGCCTCGGTGCTGTTCCTCGGCGGCTGGTACGTGCCGGGACTGGACCCCGCCTCGGGCTGGTTCAACCTCATCGGCCCGTTCGTTATGTTCATCAAGATCATGGCCGTCTCGGCGCTCATCTTCTGGTTCCGCTTCACGTTCCCGCGGCTGCGTGAGGATCAGCTCCAGAAGCTGGCCTGGAAGGTCCTCATCCCGCTGGCGCTGCTGAACATCGTGGTGACCGGCGTGCTGAAGGTCCTGGTCTGAGGCGGATCTGAGAGAGAGGGCGGTTCATGAGAGGCATGGGAATGCTCAAGGGTATGGGGGTGACCGGTCGCACGATGCTGCGCACGCTGTTCCCCGACGGGCTGCGCAAGCCCGTCCCGGCGCCGTCGCGGGGGGCGCACACCGTGCAGTACCCGCACGTCAAGGAGGCGCCGGTGGCCCGGGCGCGGGGCGTCATCGGCCTGCACCACGACAACTGCACCGTGTGCATGCTGTGCGCCCGCGAGTGCCCGGACTGGTGCATATACATCGAGGGGCACAAGGAGCTGGCGCCGCCCCGGCGTCCCGGGGGCAAGCCCCGCGCCCGAGCCAAGATCGACCGTTTCGACATCGACTACGCCCTCTGCATGTACTGCGGCATCTGCGTGGAGGTGTGCCCCTTCGACGCCCTCTTCTGGAGCCCCGAGTTCGAGTACTCCGAGCCCCGCATCGCCGACCTGCTGCACGACGCCGACCGGCTGGCGGACTGGATGGAGACGGTGCCCGAGTTCGAGACCTACGAGCCGGGCGCCAACGTCAAACAGCCCAAGCTGCCCGAGCCGTCCCAGCACCGTCCCCCCTGGAGCGCCATCCAGTGACCGTCCTCGGGGCCCTGGTCGCCCAGAACATCGCCTTCGGGGTGATCGCCGCCATCATGGTGTTCGCGGCGCTCCGTCTCGTCACCACCCGCAACGTGGTGCACGCGGCGCTGTTCCTGGTGGTGGTGCTCGGCGGCGTGGCGGCCCTGTTCCTGCTGATGGGCGCGGAGTTCGTGGGGATCACCCAGATCCTGGTCTACATCGGCGCCGTCGTGGTGCTGTTCCTGTTCGGCATCATGCTGACCCGCACCCGCATCGGCGACGAGGAGGGCACCGACCATCCCAACCGGTTGCCGGCGGTACTGGCGGCGGCGCTGGTGGCCACCGTCACCATCTACGCCGTGGTGTCGGGCTTCGGTGACGTCGAGTTGCCCGCCGATACCCGTACCACTACTGCGGAGGTGGCCGACTCCATCTTCAGCACCTACATCGTCCCGTTCGAAGCCGTCTCGGTGCTGCTGCTGGCGGCCCTCATCGGCGCGATCGTCATCGCCCGGAGGGACTGAGGCCGTGTTGCTGAACCAGTTCCTCGTCCTCAGTGCCGTGCTGTTCGCCATCGGCGTCTACGGGGTGCTGGCGCGCCGCAACGGGGTGCTGGTGCTGATGTCGATCGAGCTCATCCTCAACGCCGTGAACATCAACCTGGTGGCGTTCGGCAGCTACGTCTCCAGCATCTCCGGCGAGGTGTTCGCCCTGTTCGTCATCACCGTGGCCGCCGCCGAGGTGGGCGTGGGCCTGGCGATCCTCCTGCTGCTGTACCGCAACCGCCAGAGCGTCGACCTCAGCGAGGCCGACCTGATGAAGGGCTAGGAAGGGCCGTCGTGTCGGGTCTGAACCTGCAGGGTCTGAACGTGCTGGCGGCCGAGGGTGCCGCCGAGATCGCCCACGTCTCGGGGTGGTTCCTGTCCAACGCCTGGATCATCCCCGCCATCCCGGCGGCCAGCTTCTTCGCCATCCTGTTCTTCGGCAAGCGACTGCCGCGGGGCGGCTCGGAGGTGGGCATCATCGCCGTGGGGGCTTCCCTGGTGCTGGCACTGTGCACCGTGGTGCAGTGGATCGCCGGGGTGAACGGCGCCGCCGGCGCCGCGGTCGAGCCGGTCGTGAACCGCTGGACCTGGTGGGTGGCCGGGGGCACAGACTTCACCATCGGCACCCTCGTCGACGGGCTGGCGGTGGCGCTGCTGTTCGTGGTGACCACCGTCTCGCTGCTGGTGCACGTCTACTCCACCGACTACGTGGCCGGCGACGTGCGCTACACGCACTTCTTCGCCTTCCTGTCGCTGTTCACCGCCGCGATGCTGTTCTTCGTCCTGGCCGAGAACACCATCCAGATGATCGTGGGCTGGGAGCTGGTGGGTGTCTGCTCGTTCGTGCTGATCGGCCACTGGTGGGAGGAGAAGCCCAACTCCGACGCCGCCCTGAAGGCCTTCTTGACCAACCGGGTCGGCGACGTCGGCCTGCTGGTGGGCGTCAGCGTGCTGTTCTTCGCCGCCGGGGGCACGTTCTCGATCCTGGAGATCAACACCAGGGCCATCGACGGCGAGATCGGCCACAACCTGCTGCTCATCTCCGCGCTGTGCCTGCTGGCGGCGGTCATTTCCAAGTCGGGCCAGTTCTTCCTGCACACCTGGTTGCCCGACGCCATGGCGGGGCCCACCCCTGTCTCGGCGCTCATCCACGCAGCCACCATGGTGGTGGCCGGCGTCTACCTGGTCGCCCGCATGTACGGGGTGTTCTTCGAGGGGATGGTGATCGCCGGGTCCTCCATCAACGCCCTGGCGCTCATCGGCGGGATCACGACGCTGGTCGGCGCCTCGCTGGCGTTCGTGCAGAACGACATCAAGCGGGTGCTGGCCTACTCCACCATCAGCCAGCTGGGCTACATGGTGATGGCGCTGGGGGTCGGCGCTTGGACCGCCGCGGTCTTCCACCTCTTCACCCACGCCTTCTTCAAGGCGTGCCTGTTCCTGGGCTCGGGCTCGGTCAGCCACTCGGTGCACAGCTTCGACATGAAGAAGGACATGGGCGGGCTGCGCAAACACATGCCCCACACGTTCCGCACTTTCATGATCGCCTCGGTGGCGTTGGCAGGGCTGCCGCCCCTTGCCGGCTTCTGGTCCAAGGACGAGATCCTGGCCGGCACCGGCGGCTGGGGCGTCTTCGGTGCCACCGGGGGCAACGGCGCCTACACCGCCATGCTGTTCATGGGCATGGCGACCGCCGCCCTCACCGCCGCCTACATGACCCGCTGCATCTATCTCACGTTCTTCGGCACCTACCGGGGTCACGGGCACCCGCACGAGTCGGGGCGGCGCATCACCGTGCCGCTGTGGATCCTGGCGGTCTTCGCCATCGGCGCCGGCTGGACGAACCTGCCCAAGGGCTTCCAGATCGTGCCGAAGAGCTGGACCGAGCAGTTCGGCCACTACGTCGAACCGGTGGCGGCCGAGCACTTCTACTTCCCGGCGATCGCCCACGCCACCCCCAGCTGGACTCTGGCCATCTTCTCGACGCTCGTGGCACTGACCGGCGCCGGCGTGGCCGTGGCCTACTACCGGCGGGTGGACCGCCGGGCGGCGGCCGGCGGGGCGGCCACCGAGCTGGCCGACGGCCCCACGAGCCGCTGGACGGTGGCGCGGGCCGGCCACACGCTGCTGGTGCAGAAGTACTACCTGGACCACCTCTACACCGGCATCGTGGCCAAGGGCACGGCCGGTCCGATTGCCCAGGGCGCCTACTGGTTCAACCAGCACGGCATCGACGAGGCAGTGAACCAGGCGGGCCGCAAGGCGGTGGCGGCCGGGCACGTCGTCTACGACCGGATCGACCAGCAGGTCATCGACGGTGTCGTGAACACCACCGGCGCCGCCAGCCACGGCGCCGGTGAGGAGCTTCGACGGATGCAGACGGGGAAGGTGCAGCAGTACGCAGGCGTCATGTTCGTGGCGGCGGTCGTGCTGGCGGCTGCGCTGCTTCTGGTGCTGTGACCACCGCAGGAGATCGACTGGTGCCTTTGGGCGCGAGAGCCAACACCCGGCGAACGGGCGTCGCCAGGTGACCTCGAGAGGAGACCGATGGACGCATTTCTGAACGGATGGGGGCTGACGCTGATCACCTTCGTCCCGCTCGTGGGCGCGGCGCTGGTGATGGTGATGCCCGCCGGCCGGGAGTTGTGGGTGAAGGCGGCCGCCCTGGGCGCTTCGCTCGTGACCGCGCTGCTCGCCGTGTTCCTGCTGGCCCGCTTCAGCGTCTCCCGGGCCGGGGAGCTGCAGTACGTGGTGGACCGGTCGTGGATCGACGTCATCAACAGCCGCTACATCATGGGCATCGACGGCATCTCGCTGCCGTTGCTGCTGCTGACGGCGCTCATCGTGCCGCTGTGCATCGTGTACTCCTTCGGGCACTTCCCCGAGCCGCGCGACCCGAAGGCTTTCCTGTCGCTGCTGCTGGTGCTGGAGACCGGCATGATCGGCACCTTCGTCGCCCAGGACCTCATCTTGTTCTTCGTGTTCTTCGAGGTCGTGCTGCTGCCGATGTACTTCCTGATCGGCGTCTGGGGCGGCGAGAACCGGCGCTACGCGGCCATCAAGTTCTTCCTGTACACGCTGTTCGGCTCGGCGCTCATGCTGGTGAGCTTCCTGGCCATGTTCTTCCTGGCCGACGGCACCCTCGCCGGCCTGGAGGTGGCCCGCACCTTCGACATGCGGGCGCTCTCGGGCGGCGCCACCGCGGCCATCGCCCGCACCAGCCAGCTGTGGATCTTCGCCGGCATGTTCCTGGGCTTCGGCATCAAGGTTCCGATGTTCCCGTTCCACACCTGGCTGCCCGACGCCCACACCGAGGCGCCCACGGTGGGTTCGGTGATCCTGGCGGCGGTGCTGTTGAAGCTCGGCACCTACGGCTTCGTGCGGGTGGCCGTGCCGATGCTGCCCGAGGCGGCTGCGGCCTGGGCGCCGGTGATCGGACTGCTGGCGGTGATCGGCATCATCTACGGGGCCCTGGGGTGTCTCGCCCAGCGCGACATGAAACGGCTCATCGCCTTCAGCTCGGTGGCCCACATGGGCTTCGTGATGCTGGGGATCGCCACGCTCACCCCCTTCGGGATCAACGCCGCGGTGTTCGGCATGGTGGCCCACGGCCTCATCACCGGGATGCTGTTCTTCCTGGCCGGATCGGTGAAGGACCGCTATCACACCATGGAGATGTCGCGCCTGGGCGGCCTGCTGCAGCAGGCCCCGCGCATGGGCTGGATCCTGGGCTTCTGCGTCATGGCCTCTCTGGGCCTGCCGGGCCTGGCGGGCTTCTGGGGCGAGTTCCCGGCCATCCTGGCGTCCTACAACCCCGCGGAGATCCTCAACGAGGCGGTGTTCAGGTCCTACATGGTGATCGCCGCCATCGGCACGGTGCTGGCGGCCGGCTACCTGCTGTGGATGCTGCAGAAGACCGCCTTCGGCAACGCCCGCGAGGAGTTCGCCGACTCGCCCGACATCACCGACGCCACGCCGCGGGAGTACCTGGCCTGGGCGCCGCTGCTGGTGCTGATCGTGGTGCTGGGCTTCTTCCCCCGGCTGCTGCACGAGGCCACCGACCCCGCGGTGCGGGAGTCGCTGCAGGTGGAGGCGGTGAACGGATCCCCCGGCGACTGCCTCGAGGTGGAACGCGGTGAGGAGTGCTTCGAACGGCTGCGCCGCGTCGGGGAGCAGGCCGGGAGCGGCCGGTGACCTTCGGCGCGCTCGCCGCCCCCCTGGGGGTCCTGGGGTTCGTCCGCCCGCACCTGGACTGGCACGCGCTCGCCCCCGAGTTGACGCTGCTCGGCGTCGGCGCGCTGCTGACCTGCCTGGACATCGCCCTGGCCGAGCGCGGTCGGGCGGTCACCTCGGCGCTGGCGGGCCTGGGCCTGCTGGGGGTGCTGGTCCCGATCATCACGCTGGCCGTCGCCGGGGTAGCGTCGGAGCCGCGGGTCATGTTCGACGGCGCCTACGTGGTGGACGGCTACGCCCTGATCCTGAAGGCCTTGTTCTTGGTCTCGGGCTACGTGGTGGTGCTGCTGTCCATGAACTACGTCGCCGAGGGCGACTACTGGGAGAACGAGTATTACGGCCTGGTGATGGCGTCGCTGCTGGGCATGGTGGTGATGGCCTCGGCGCGGGACCTCATCAGCATCTTCGTGGCGCTGGAGTTGCTGTCGATCCCCGCCTACCTGCTGGCCACTTGGCGCAAGCGCGACCTGCGCAGCAACGAGGCCGGCCTGAAGTACTTCCTCATGGGGGTGTTCGCCTCGGCCATCATGCTCTACGGCATGTCGTTGCTGTTCGGCGCCTCCGGGTCGACGGTGCTGGCTGACATCGCCGCCGCCGCGCCGCTGGACCGGGGCGCCGACGCGGTGCCGAGCGCCGCCATCACGGTGGGCGTGATCTTCGTGATCGTGGGCTTCGCCTTCAAGGTCTCCGCGTTCCCGTTCCACACCTGGGCGCCCGACACCTACGAGGGTGCGCCTACGCCGATTACGGCGTTCCTGTCGGTGGCCTCCAAGACGGCCGGGTTCGTGGCTCTGGGCTCGCTGGTGTTCGTGGGGTTCTGGGAGCGCGACGACGTGTACGGCCCGGTGCTGTGGTTCCTGGCGGCGGCCTCCATGACCGCCGGCAACCTCATGGCGCTGCGCCAGAAGAACATCGTGCGCCTCATGGCCTACTCGGGCATCGCCCAGGCCGGGTTCATGCTGGCGCCGCTGGCCGTCGCCGGGGCGAGCGCCTCGGTGGCCGACGAGGCGGTCTCGGCGGTGCTCACCTACCTGGTGATCTACGCGGCCATGAACCTGGGCGTCTTCGCCGTCATCATGACCGTGGCCCGCCGCACCGGCACCGGTGACGTGGCGTCGTACAACGGCCTGTTCAGGGTGTCGCCGGGCATAGCCGTGGTGATGACGGTGTTCTTGGCGTCGCTGGCCGGGGTGCCCCCGGCGGGCGGCTGGTACGCCAAGTTCGCCGTCTTCGGTGCGCTGGTGTCGGCCGACAACCCCGCCGGTTACGTGCTGGCCGGCTTCGCCGCGGTGAACGCGGTGATCGCGGTGGGCTACTACGGCAAGATCGCCGCCCGCATGTGGTTCGAGAAGCCCGCCCCGGAGTTGGGCGACGCGGGGCGCATCCCCGTGCCGTTCTCGCTGCGCTCGGCGCTCGCGCTGACCGTTGCGGCCACGCTGGTCTTCGGCGTGGTGCCGGCCACCGTCACCCACTTCACCGACGTCTCACTGCTCGCCGCCGCCGCCGCCGGCTGACGAGAACGGAGTTCTGGCAAAGGCGCTCCGGTCGCCCGTCAAGCAGTCTCGTGGCGTGGTCCCGATCGTTATTGTTGACGTTAGTAACTGTACACATTACTATCGCTGCCAGTGAGGCGCTTCAGGAATGACGACACCGAACGTCTCTTCGCTGGGCAGACAGTTCGGCGATTGCCGGCCGATATCCAGCGGCGGGCACGAGTCAGACTCCAGCGAGTGGTGGCGGCTGCGGCCGTTGGTGACCTTCGGGTGCCGCCATCCCACCGACTCGAAGCCTTGCGGGGAGATCGCAAGGGCCAGTACAGCATCCGCATCAATGACCGGTGGCGTGTCTGTTTCGTCTGGACGGACCAGGGCGCCATGGAGATCGAGGTCACCGATTACCACTGAGGAGGACGATCATGATCGCCGCCGAACCGATACACCCGGGAGAGCACCTCGCGGAGATCATGGAGGAGTTGGGAATCACCCAATACCGCTTGGCCAAGACGGTGGGAGTTCCCCAGGTACGAATCCATGACATCGTCCACTGCCGGAGGTCCATCACTGCCGACACGGCGCTGCGAATCGGCCAAGCCCTCGGCATGACTCCGGAGTTCTGGCTGAATCTGCAGCGGATGTACGACTTGGACATCGCCCGCGCCAAGACCGATGTGAGCGCCATTGAGCCCCTCGTCGAGGTCGCCTGACCGGGCGCCGAGAGCGTCGGCCTCAACTCGGCGGTCGGCTCCGACCCTGACCGGAGAGCCGGGAGTTCTACGCCGATCTGCTCCGCCGCGGGGTGGACGGCATCATCGCCGGCCGTCCCACCGAGGCTGTCGCCGCGCTGGCGGCGGGTTCGTGAGATCCGCGGCCTTTCGCAGCCTGCGGCGCACCTCTACGGGTTTGATGGCGGCAGCGGGGCGGTGAGTTCGACGGTGGTTCCGCCCGGCGCCGAGCGGTGGACGAGTTTGCCGTCGAGGTCGTGCTCCACGAGCGTGCGGACCAGCGTGAGGCCCAGGCCTTCCTGCAGCGGGCCGTCGGAGCTGCCGGCGCCGTTGTCGGTGACCGACATCGTCAGCTCGGGACCGTCCCGGCCGATGCGCACGATGATCTCGTTGCGGTCCCCCCGCGGGTCGCCGAATGGGCGCCCCCCGCTGTCGCTCTCGCCGCCGCCGTCCGCGGCTGAGCCACCCCCGAAACCGTGGTCGACGGCATTTTGAACCAGTTCGTTCAGCACGATCGCCAGCGTCGTCGTTACCTCGCTGGGAAGCGGCCCGATCATGCCCTCCACCCTGATCGAGATCGGCGCGTTCGGTGGTGCCAGCGATTCCCGCAGCAGCGACGACAGCGACGCCACGACGCTCTCGAACGACGTGCTTTCCCCGTCGGGTCCGCTGAGGATCTCATGCACGGCGGCGATCAGGCGAATGCGGCGGGCCGACTCTGCCAGCGCCTCCTTTGCCTCAGGCCCCTCCAGCCAGCGGCTCTGCAGGCTGAGCAGCGACGAGATCGTCTGCAGGTTGTTCTTCACGCGGTGGTGCACCTCGGCGAGGGCGGCGTTCTTGGTGATCAGCAGCCGGTCCACTCTGCGCAGTTCGGTGATGTCCCGCACCAGCACCAGGACGCCGGTGAGCGTGTCCTCCCCGATCAGGGGCAGGCAGCGCATCACCACGCTGTGGCCGTTGCGTTCGATCTCCTCGGTTTGCGGCAGCGACGCCGACACCGTGAGCTGCAGGGCCCGAGGCTCGATCCCCACCTCGGCCAGGCGCCGGCCGGTCGGGCCGCCGTTGATGCCGAGGCGCCGCAGCGCCGAGTGGGCGTTCGGCGTGAGGTACTCCACCCGCTGCCAGGCGTCCAGCACGATGACACCGTCGCCGACCCGCGGCGGATGGTCGTGATCCTCGGGCCCGCTGGCGTAGGGGTAGACACCGTCGGCGATCATGCCCGCCAGGCGGCGGAAGAGCCCGAAGTAGGTGGTCTCCAGCCGCCCCCAGACCCTCTCGCTCACCGAGGGGAACTCCCGCAGCAGCACGGCGATAGTCCGGTTGTCGAAGTTCACCGGAACGGCCAGGGACTGCACCCAGCGGTGCCGGCCGGGCAGGTACACGCCGCCGTTGGTGCTCGCTCCGGTCTGCAGCGCCAGTGCGGCCAGCGGCCGCTCGTCGGTGGTCACTGCGAGGCCGAAGAGGTCGTCGGGATGCACCGTCTGGCTCGTGATGGGACGGCTGTGGGCGGTGACCACGAATCGCCTCTCGCCGTCGCCGCCGGCGCCGCTGTCGGAGGCGGCGGCGCCGAGGAGCGGCACGAGCACCAGGATGTCTGCGAAGGAGATGTCCGCCAGCAGCGAGGTCGTGGCGACGAGCCGTTCGTGGTGAAGCCGCTCGGGCTCGCTCAGGCCGCCCAGGGCCCGGCGCAGATTCTCATCGCTGCTCACGCCGTTCGATCGTAACGGTGCGCCTGCCGGCGGCCGGTCGCGCGCAGGTTCGTCGCTCCGCCCGCCGCCCGATGCCCCGGTCCGCTGGCCGCCGGTCCCTCGCCGCCGATCCATCGGCTGCCGGTCGGCTCACCGCCCGGACCACCTCGTGTGTGGTTCCTACACTGGACCGCACAGTGCCGACGACGGCACAGCGTCCCACATCGGCTCGCTGCCGGTTCGGGGGAGTCATGCAGTTCGGCTTGTTCTACGAGATGCAGTTGCCGCGGCCGTGGAAGCCGGGGGACGAGCACCGCCTCTACAAGGAGTGCCTCGAGCAGGTCACCCTCGCCGATCGACTGGGGTTCGACTACGTATGGGAGGTGGAGCACCACTTCCTGGAGGAGTACAGCCATTCGTCGGCGCCGGAGGTGTTCCTGGCTGCGGCCGCAGCGGTCACCCAGCGGATCCGCCTCGGCCACGGCATCGTGCAGTTGCCGTTGGAGTTCAACCACACCGCCCGGGTCGCCGAGCGGGCGGCCACCCTCGACCTTATCTCGGACGGTCGGGTGGACCTCGGCACCGGCGAGGCTTCCTCGGAGGCCGAACTGGGCGGCTTCGGCGTGGAGTGGGACACCAAGCGCGACCAGTGGATCGACCACATCGAGGCCGTGGCACGCATGATGGTGGAGGAGCCGTTCGCCGGCTGGGATGGCGAGTGGCTGCAGATGCCGCCGCGCAACGTCGTGCCCAAGCCGTTGCAGAAGCCGCACCCGCCGCTGTGGGTGGCCTGCAGCCGCCGCGAGACCATCCTGTTGGCCGCTCGCAGCGGCGTCGGCGCTCTGTCGTTCCAGTTCATCGAGCCCGAACGGGCGGCCGACTGGGTGGCAGAATACGAGTCCACCCTGGCCTCGGAAGACTGCGTGCCGGCAGGCTTCGCGGTGAACCCGCGCATTGCCATCGTGCTACCGCTGATGTGCCACCCCGACGAGCAGACCGCCGTCGACCGGGGCCTCGACTCCGCCCACTTCTTCGGCTACGGGCTGTTGCACTACTACGCCTTCGGCACCCACCGCCCGGCGCGCACCGACGTGTGGCAGGAGTTCGAGACCAACCGGGACGAGGTGGGGTTCCGGCGCGCCGAGGCGGGACGCACCGGCGAGCCGCTCGACGCCACCTTCGGCGACCTGGGCGTGCTGGGACTGCGCGGCGCCATCGGCACGCCCACCCAGGTGCGCTCGCTGCTTCGCCGCTACGAGGAGGCCGGCATCGACCAGGTCATCTTCATGGCGCAGATGGGGCGGGTCCCCCACACCCAGATCTGCGAGTCACTGGAGCTCATGGGCGCCGAGGTGATCGGCGAGTTCGCCGAGCGGCACCCGCAGCGCTGGGAACGCAAGTGCGAGCGGTTGGCCCCCGCAATCGACGCCGCCCTGGCCCGCAAAGCGCCGCCGCGCACAGTCGACGAGGGCTACGAGTTCAAGGCCGCCGGCAGGGCCTGAGTCTCGTGTCCGGCAGTTGAGCCGCAGTGTTCCCGCTAATCCACAGGTGGCTGCTGGGCACTTCCGGTGGGGGAGATTACGGTGCCACGCGCCGTAGTCTTTGAACAAGTCATCCGCGCTTCGCCCAATGGCGCTGTGCTACGGTCCCGATCCGTAGGTCGATCTGAGGGTGCGCCCGAGATCGGAAGTCCGGTGCCCCGGTTTCGTGAGTGGCCGGGGCACTGGCGCGTCTAGCGCCCTGGTCAGAGGGCATCACCCATCCTCAGATCGATCCGCGCGACCCTGGTACGAGTTGCCGACAACGGCAGCCCGCCTCCCTACGGGCGGCCACTCACGAGCGGAAGGACAGGGTCGTGCCTGTCTGTACTGTGCGGTATCTGCCGCAAGCTGGCAAGCGGTTCCGCTTCGTCAGGGTGCACGCGTACCAGCCACCGCGGCGTGTCGCCCCTACGAAACGAGACGAGTATTTCTGAGACGCTGGCTTCGCACCCGCTGCCCGCGGTCTAGGTACATGATCTTTGCAATCGCCCACTGCTGCCGGGGCCAGTTCGGTCGGTAGTCCCTTCTATGGGTAGGTCCGCGAGTCCCCGGAGTTGATAGGTGCCAAGGTCGTCGACGAGTTCGCCAGACGGGTTCCCGGTCAGTGAGCGCCAGTACGAGCGTCTCAACTCCGCCGTCCGGACCCTTTGGCCGCAAGATTCCACCACACAATCGCGACGACGCCCGCAGCTTCAAGGCCGCTGGCCGGGCGAAGGTTGGATTGGACGCGGCAACTCCCGAGACACGCTCAGGTGGCCGCAGCGAGAGGATCAAGCCAGCCCTGTTGCCGAAGCCGCTCACATGCCGCAGTGATGTGCTCGGGGGTGAACAGGCGCCCCTTCCGAGGACTCCAAGCCTGTACTCGTTCGACGATCTTGTCGGATCCGTCGTCGGGATCCCAGTCGATGTGTGTGGCGACCCAGTGCACGGTAGCCAGCAGTTCGACACCAAATGGCGATTCGTATCCCTCGACGAGTTGCAGCACCCGGTTCATCCGGTCGGCGATGGTGGGGTTTTCTGCCAGCACCGACGAGGCCTCCTCTGTCGCGTCGGGAAGGACAACGATCGGCTCTGCGTGGGCAACCGGGTTGGAGCCGTCGCCGAAGCCATGGAGGTGGTGGCCTTCGAGTGCCTTGAGGACGTGGCGGAGGTTGTCGGCGTAGGGGCCGAAGTAGTGGTCCTTGTACCGCAGTCGAAGATTCTCGCCCGATTCCTGCAGGAAGTACATGAGTTTCTGGATCTCGATTAGCGCAGTGGACAGTGCCACTGCGGTGTACCGATCGACCATCGCGATCAAAGCGGCCTTGCCGGGCGTGAGCACCGGCCGCTCGGTGGCAACGACCATCTCGCCGGCGGGCGGCGTCCCGCCCGGCGGGTAGATCCACACCTCGGCATCAAGTTCGTCGAGCCGCGTGAGGATCGACGGGAGTACGTCAGCCCAGTCGAGTCCGCCGCTGCCGCACCCGAGGGGGGGCACGGCGATGGACTTGATCCGATGCTCGCGGATCGTTGCGCAGAGCGCGTCGAGCCCAGATTCGATGTGGTGCAGCCTGGATCGGGCGCGCCAGTGCTGCTTCGTGGGAAAGTTGATGATCCAGCGAGGTCTCCCGAGCACCCCGGTCTCGAACACGAACATCTCGCCGACTCGGACTGCCTCGTCCTTACATGCGCGCCGGTAGGCGTCGTAATTGTCAGGGAAGGCATTCTTGAACTGCAGGGCGATGCCCTTGCCCATCACGCCTACGGTGTTGACCGTGTTTACCAACGCGTCGACTTCGGCCTCGAGCAGGTTGCCGGTTGCCTCGGTGAACATCGTCATTAGAAATACCAGTCCTGACGCACCTGAACGATACCGTCAGCGTTCACCTTAGCCAGACTGGCCTGAGCCCTCGCTGCATCCTCGGCCGTCCGAGCGGCGAGTTCGATGAAGGCCTCCCAAGGCACTCGGCAATGAACTAGGAACTCCGCCATCCTGCGCGATCTCCGGTCGGGTTCGGTGGACGTGTTGTACCAGTAGCGAGACTCCATCAGTGGCCAGTCGACGAAGCTGCTGAGCTTGTCGATATTGTCGGCGAATCGCGCGTAGTCACTCACGGCATTGCGATCGGTAAACACGAACCGGGACGTCCGTTCAACAATCTGCTCGACATCCGTCACTAGGTAGATCAGGCCATTCTGACCGCCGTCATAGGTTGGCACCTCCCCCATGTCGATCTTGTAGAGCATCGGTGAGCGCGCCGCGAAATAGAAGGGCGCGTAGTCCGCAACTACACCGCCTGGCGCGATCCTCACACGCCTCTGGCGACGCTGGGACTTGATGTCCTGCTGTCCGACATCGGTCTTCAAAAGGCTGTGAGAAACTGCGGCGCGGTCGCAAACCAGACCCTCCGTAACGATGGTCGGCAGATTGTCGACATGCGTGAAGTGGAACAGCAGTCCCCGTCGAGGGGTCGTCACGGCTTCGTCCTGCGATTTCGAAGTGGCACCGAGACGAGTATGGCGTCCCTCCGCCGCACCAGCGACGAGAGCTACAGCTTCGAAGCGGCAGCCGAGGCCTGATCATGGTGCAGGCGGGCGGCAGCGTCCTGCTGCCTGCGCCGGGTTTGGGTGAGCAGCCCCAGGGTCAGCCGGCAGCCACCATCGAGGTTGCTTTCGCCTCCGCCACGGAGACCGCTGTGCCCTCGGCGAGGCCTCGCAGCAGCCTGCGGTAGACCATCGAGGCGCCGTCGGCCACCTTGAGGTGCAGCTCGGCGCGCAGGTCGAGAGGCAGCTCGGGCGGGTCCTGGGACTCGACGACGGCGCGGTCCTGCTCGAGGACCTCGGCGAAGCCGGACGCCCAGTACTCGTCGGGTATCTCGAAGGAATGGTTGCGGGACAGCCACCCCAGGATGAACGTCTCGTCCCGGTCGGTGGGCGAGGCGATGAACGACACGGTCGTGACGTCGCCGATCTTGGAGTCGGCGTCGGCGTCGCTCTGCTCGGTCCAGGTGATACCGCCGCTGGTCGCCACCACCACCTTGCGGTCGTGCAGCGTGAAGGGGAGGTGCAGGAAGTACTCGCGCACCAGGGCGCTGTCGTTGTAGGCGTAGGTCATGCCGTCGTCGGTGATCGTCACGTCGTAGGGTTTGATGAACGGCCCGTCGGCGAGTTCGGTGAACCCGGCGTGGACGAAGTTGAAGTGGGCGAAGTCGATGACGTTCTCCGTCATCCGGCCCGCGGAGGTCTGCCAGCGCCAGGCCCCCACTAGGAGCACGCGCCAGTCCGGGTTGTTCCAGTCGTCGTCGGGCCATGGCTGCAGCTCGGCCACCGGCTCCTCGAGAGCGACCCAGACGGCGTCGAACTTCTCCTGCACGCGGTAGCGCTGCACCCTGGCCGCGCTGGGGATGATGCCGTCGTGCCCCAGCGCGGGGATGAACGCCACCGCGCCAGTGCGGTCGTACTGCCAGCCGTGGTAGGGGCACATCAGCTGCCCGTCGCGGATGCAGCCGCGCGACATGGCGGCGCCCCGGTGCACGCACTTGTCGCGCAGCGCCACGAGGCCCTCGTCGTCGCGGTACAGCACGATATTCTCGCCCAGCAGGCGTACCTGCTGCGGCTCGGCGGTGACCTCGCTCGCGACGGCGACCGGATGCCAGTAGTGCCTCAGTGCCTGGTCCAGCATGGTGTTTCCTCCGGCTAGGTTTGCCCGGCCATCACGGTGGTGAGGCGTGGACGAGCGGGATTCTTCGGCCTCCCCCTGCTGCAGTCCCCAACTGTATGAGGTTTGCCGGCGGGCGTGAAGCTGAGTGCTGCGTCAGCGGCCGGAGCGGCCCGGTCAAGCGGGGACGGCTGCGGCCAGCTCGCGCATCAGCCTGCGGTAGACGATCGAGGCGCCGTCGGCCACCTTGAGGTGCAGTTCGGAACGCGGGTCCAGCGGCAGCTCGAGCGGGTCCTGGTCCTCGACGACCGTGCGGTCCTGCTCCATGATCTCGTCGAAGCCGACCGCGAAGTCCTCGTCGGGGACGTCGAGGGAGTGGTTGCGGGACAGGTACACGAAGATCAGCGTCTCGGCCCGGTCGGTGGGCGAGGCGACCGACGAGATGGTGGTGACGTCGCCGGCCCGGGAGTCGCCCTGCTCCGACCAGGTGATCCCGCCGCCGGTCGCCATCACCGACTTGCGGTCGTGCAGCGCGAACGGCAAGTGCAGGGTGTACTCCCGCACCAGCACGCCGTCGTCGTAGGCGTAAGTCATGCCGTCGTCGGTGAGCTTCACGTCGAAGGGCTTGATGAAGGGCCCGTCGGCGAGCTCGGTGAACCCGGCGTGCACAAAGTTGAAGTGGGCGAAGTCGGCGGCGTTCTCCACCATCCGGCCCGCGGAGGCCCCCCAGCGCCACGTGCCCACCATGAACACGCGGCGGTCGGGGTTGTTCCAGTCGTCGTCGGGCCAGGGCGGCGGGTCGGCCACCGGCTCCTCGAGGGCCACCCAGACTGCGCCGTACTGCTCGCGCACGCGGTGGCGGCGCACCCGGGCCGCGCTGGGGATGTTGCCGCCGGGGCCCAGCGCGGGGATGAAGGCCACCTCGCCGCTGCGGTCGTACTGCCAGCCGTGGTAGGGGCACATGAGCTGCCCGTCGCGGATGCAGCCGCGCGACAGGGCCGCACCCCGGTGCACGCACTTGTCTTGTAGGGCGATCGGCCCGTCGCTGTCGCGGTACAGCACGATGGGCTCGCCCAGGAGCCGCACCTGCTGCGGCTCGGCGGTTACGTCGGTCGAGACCGCCACCGGATGCCAGTAGTGCCTGAGTGCTTCGTCCAGCATGGCTCTTGCCTCCGGCTGAGTCTCGGTGGCCACGATGTTGATCACGCGCGGTCTGGCGAAGTCCCTGAGAGGCTGGGCACCGGCCGGCCTGCGGCACCTGCAGGTCTCGGAGTCTTCTCAACCTGGCTCATCGTAACGCTCCGGGTGACGGCCCACAGCCGTCACCCGGCGCAGGCCTACCACCGGCACGAGGGTAGCGCTATTTCAGCGCAGTAGCGTTACGTCTTGTGTTAGGCTCTCACCATGGCGACCATTCAGATCCGCGACATTCCCGAATCCGCCTACGAAGTGATCCGCCGCCGCGCGCGGTCCGACGGCCGATCCCTGCAGAGCTACATGCGGGCTGAGATCGAGCGTATGGCCGCCACCCCGGACCGGGCGGAACTCTTCGAGCGGATCCGCCAACACGTGGAGAGTCACGGCATCGCCGTGGACGTCGACGGCCTGCTCGCCGACCTGGCGTCGGATCGGCAGTGACGGCCACCCTCGCCGTCGCCGATGCGTCGGCGTTGGTCTTGGCGGTCACGGACGTCACCGAGCGTGGGCGGCGTGCGCAGGCCCGCTTGGCGGAACACGTCGTTCACGCTCCTCATCTCGTGGACGCCGAGGTCGGGTCGTCGCTGCGGCGGCTCGTTCTGCGCGGCGTTCTCGCTGCCGAACACGCCGCGGTGTCGCGCCGCCTAGCCGAGGCCGTCGTCGAGGAGCGACACAGCCACACCGGCCCGCTGGGGGAGTGGGCGTGGGCGCATCGCGACCGGGTCGGGTTCTACTACGCCCTGTACGCGGGGCTCGCCGCGTCGCTGGACTGCCTTCTGCTGACCGCCGACCGGCGCCTCGCCCGAGGGGTGCCCGCCGGCCTCACGATCGATGTGTGCTGAGGGCGGTCGGGGCATCCCTGCGGGCCCCCGTCCAGAGATGGGCGCCGGCCGGCCTCACGATCGATGTGTGCTGAGGGGGCAGCGGAGGAGCGAGCGCCTCGGCAATCCCGCCGGGGTAGGAGGCCCTGATGGCTGAGCGGCGGGTGGCGTTGGTCACCGGTGGCGGCACCGGCGTCGGCGCGGCGAGCGCTCTGGAGTTGAGCGCCGGAGGCTGGGCAGTGGCGGTGTGCGGGCGGCGGGCGGCGCTCCTGGGGGAGGTGGTGGCACGGTGCCCGGGCGAGGCGCTGGCGGTGACCGCCGACGTGTCGTTGCCCGACGACGTGGAGCGCCTCTTCGACGCCGTCACCGACCGCTTCGGGGGCCTGGATCTGCTGTTCAACAACGCCGGCGCCGGCTCTGAGCCGGTGCCGGTGGACGAGTTGGCGGTGGAGGACTGGCTGCGGGTCGTCGGCGTGAACCTCACGGGGAGTTGGCTGTGCGCCCGGGCGGCTTTCGCCCAGATGAAGCGCCAGAGCCCGCCGGGCGGGCGCATCATCAACAACGGTTCGATCTCGGCGCACGCCCCCCGGCCGTTCTCGTCTCCCTACACGGCCACCAAGCATGCCGTCACCGGGCTCACGAAGGCGCTGTCGCTGGAGGGTCGCCCGCACGGCATTCGTGTCGGCCAGATAGACATCGGCAACGCCCGCACGCCGATGGCCGTCCGGATGGAGGCCGGCGTGCCCCAGGCCGACGGTTCGGTGCGCCCCGAGCCGCTGATGGACGTCGCCGATGTGGCCCGGGCGGTGCGCTACATGGCCGAGTTGCCCCCCGAGGCCAACGTCTTGCAGATGACGGTGATGGCCAACAGCATGCCCTTCGTCGGCCGCGGCTGACCAGGTGCCGCTCGCGGCCTGCTCAGGAGGTCTTGCGTCGACGGATTTCTTGGCGAACGGCTCGCATGGCCTGGGGCCGGGTGCGAGGCTCGTTCAGCCACTTTCGAAGCTTGCGGTCGTCGCCCTCGAGCAGTCGGTGGAGTTCACTCTCAGCCGACTTGTCGGGCCAGAGGTCTGCGGGATCATCGGGGGCGTCAAGATGGGTCAAGTCCCCTCTCCTGACTCCGCCGCACGAGTATCCGCCCCGCTTCGGGATCGTTCACGATCGTCCACTCGGCGCGGGTTTCGCTCCGCCAGTCGGGGTTCCAGTGATCCAGCACGTCACCCGCGCTGAGATGACCTCGGGCGTACTCGAGCACATCGTCCGCATGGCCGTCGCAATACAGGTCGGCGGCCGTGGCGGTGTGGTGCTCCTTTAGCCGCATTCCGAGCCACCCCGCGGCATCGCCGACCGGTCCGACTTCCTCCAGCAAGTCGAGGAACGCGGCGAGTCGTGCCAGAGCTCGGCGGTTATCTGACGAAGTTGATTCGCCCGCGCGCCACTTGCGCACGGCTGAGACCGTCACTCCGCTGAGTCGAGCGATCTCGGCCCATGTCAGCCCTCGATCAGCAGAGAGTTCGTCGAGCAGAGTGTCCGCAGAGGCGATCGCCTTGGCGCTGGTTCGATCATCTAGGTCCAACGATCTGACGGCGCGTCGCCCTGTCTTGATCGTTGAGTCGAGCACACGCACCGCGCCCGTGAGCCCTGCGTAGGCGCGTGTGAGTTCTCTGATCGGGACACTGTCCTCGGCCGTCGCATCCGTCTCGTAGGCGGTGAGGGCGAGTTGGCTCGATCGAGTCGAGGTCAGGGCGTGTTGCGTGGGCATGGTCCCTCCCGGGCGTTCCGTCCGGCGGATGCAGACAGCACTTGGTGTCAGCCACCGCGGGCGCCTTTGATCACGTACCAATACTGGTACTCACTGGCGGATTGACAGATGCTACGCCGACTGGCCGGGGGACGGAGCGGGTTCGGTGATCTCGTTCAGAAGGTCGTTCAGGAGTGGGCTTCCCCAGGTGAGGAGATGTAGGGCTGGGCTGTTCTGGTAGGTGGTGGCGTTGAACGTGACGGCGTGGTGTTCGCCCCCGATTTCGACGAGCCATGCTTCGGGCACCTCGGGGTGCGGCTCGAAGCGGTGCTGCAGGGCGTCGCTGCCGCGTAGGGCTTCGCCGAGTTGGTCGAGGGTCATGGCCGGTTGCAGGTCGGTGGCGTGGCGGGGCACGGCGTCTAGGTCTTCGAGGCGCACCGGGGCGTCGCTGAGTCGGTCGATGATGCCGCCGAGTTCGGTGACGGCGTCGGCGACCGCTGCGTCCGCGTCCTCGGGCTTGGCGGAGCGGCGCATGGCGGCCTTCTGGATCACCGACTCGGTGGCGGCCAGCACGGGCGCGGCGTTGCCCACCACGTGGCTGAACCAGTCGTGGCTCTCGCCGATGCGGCGGTAGATGTCGTCCTCCACGGTGCCGCGGTAGAAGAGGTTCGTGACGTGCACCTCGGGTCGGCCGCCGATGCGGTCCACCCAGCCTATGCGCTGCTCGGTGCGCATGAAGTTCCACGGCAGGTCGAAGTTGATGAGCCGCCCGCAGGTCTGCAGGTTGAGCCCTTCGGACATCGAGTCGGTGCCCAGCAGGATGCGCACTTCGGTTCCCTGGCGGAACAGTTCCTTGGTCTGCTCCTTGCTGAGCGGTTCCCAGGCGCCGGCGGCGGGGCGCCAGCGTTCGCCGCCGCCGGCGAAGTAGCAGGCCACCTGCGTGCCGTAGACCGCCAGCAGCCGCTCCCGCAGGTAGCGCAGCGTGTCGGTGTACTGGGTGAAGACCACCACGGTGCGATGCCCGTCGGTGAACGCCTCGCCTATCAGCTCGGTCAGCCGGCGCATCTTCGGCTCGTCGGGCGGAAGCTCGTCGAGGGCGGCGATGAAGTCGTCCAGCTCGTCGATCTCGGCTTGGCGCTCCACGCCCCCGCCGGCGGGCGCGCCGTCGAGTGTGCCGTCGCCCTCGGTCGGCAGGTCGTCGAGGGCGGACTGCCCTTCCAGGGTGTGCCGATCGTCGGTGTCCAGCAGGGCCGCAGCCCCCTGCCCGGCGTCGAGGGCGTCGCGGCGGCGGGCCAGCGAGCAGCGCACCGCCCGGAAGCTGGAGGTGAGGCGCCGCCGGTAGACGGTCATGATGAAGCCGTGGGGCACCGAGGCGCCGCCGGCGGCCAGGTAGGCGTTGTAGTGGCGGGCGATGTAGTCGTCGATGCGCCTGTAGAGCGGGGCGGCCGCGCCGAGGTCCAAGAACTCGTCCCGCACCTTCCGGTTGGGGATGACGGTGCCCGCCGCCAGCAGCCCTTGTCGTTGGTAGGCCCGCAGCGTGGCCCGGGTGGTGCGGAACACCCGGCGGCGCACCGGCGTGTTGGCGCGCAGCCATTCGTCCCACGCCGGTCGCTCGTCGAGGGCGATGCTGGCCCGGGCCGCAGCGGGCATGCCCATCTCGGCGAAGCTTTCGAGCCGAGCCAGCGTCGGCGACATCTCGCCCAGCCGCTCGGTCAGTTCGGACCAAGCGTCGGGGTTGGCGCCGTCGGAGTTCACCGCCGCGGCCAGCATGGCCCGCAGCAGATTCCAGTCGCGGGCCGCGAACGACGGCTCGCGCAGCTCGTTGAAGTAGCGCTCCACGGTGTGCGGGCCGTCGCGCCAGCCCGGCGGGAGGCCGAACAGATCCAGCAGCCCCCACAGGTCGGCGGTGTCCATCTGCAGCGGCGTGGCGCTCGCCAGCAGCATCGCCTGGCACATCTGCTGGTCGCGCAGGTCGGCCAGCAGCCGCATGAGGTTGTTGGCGCTGCCGTCGCTGCCGGCGCCGCGGCGTCGGGCGTGATGCGCCTCGTCGCAGAACACCAAGTCCCAGCCCGGCCCGTCCAGCAGGTGTCGGCGTTCGGCGCGGCGGCGGGCCAGGTGCGAGGAGGCCAGCAGCACCGGGGCGGCCCGCCAGCGCTCGGGGCCTCTGCCTGCGGGGGCTGCGGCGCCGTCGGGGTGGACTAGCCGGCTGCCCTGCAGGTAGGGGACCTCCAGCAGGAACTTCTCGGCCAGCTCCTCCTGCCACTGAACCAGCAGCGAGGCCGGCACCAGCAGCAGCGCGGTCCGGATCCGGTCCGAAAGCAGCAGCTCGCGCAGCGCCAGGGCGGCCTCGATGGTCTTGCCGAGGCCCACCTCGTCGGCCAGCAGGTACGAGCGGGGCCAGTCGTCGACGATGCGCCGGGCGATGGCGAGCTGATGCGGCCACGGCGCCACTCCCGGCGAGGCCAAGCCCACGCCGCTGCGGGTGGCGGGCGCGGCCCGGATGCGCTCGACCAGCTCCCGGTCAGCCGGGGAGGGTTCGGGAGCGGGCGGCGGCTCCAGCGGATCGCGGGCGGCCGGTGTGTAGTCGTCGTCGGCCAGCAGGTCCAGCAGCCGGGCCTCGGCGGCCTCGGGCAGCGGCACGCTGCGCCAGCCACCGCCGACGTCTCTGCTGCCCACTTGGTCGCCACGCCAGAGCCGCTCGAAGTCGTCCGCGTGCGGCTGCCCGTAGTCGTCCCAGGTCGAGGGCTTCCACGAGCAGTACACCGTGAAGCGCTCGAAGTTGCCCTGCCAGCCGGCGGCGGACTCGTTGATGCTGCCGCCGAAAGCCACCCGGTCGCCGGCTGCGTCGGCCAGCACGCCCCACTTGGGGTGGAAGTAGCGCTGCGCCTCGGACGACTCGGCAGGCAGGAGGTTGCCGTGGCGGTCGCACGGCAACCCCACCCGGATCGACAGCCGGCCCCGCCGCACCAGCCAGGCGATCACCTCCAAGCGGTGCCGGGCCACCACGTCGCCACCGAGTTCGTCGCCGGCCAGCAGGCGGCGCTCCAGGGTCTCCTCGAGGCGGGCGCGCCCCTGCAGGGCCTCGCAGTCGGCCGGGCTCAGCCGGGCGCCCACTAGGAGGCGCACCGTGCCGTCGTTGGCGATGAAGCGGGCCAGCCCCGCAGCCGCGGTGGCGAAAGCCGACGACATGAAGTAGCCCGCCACCCGGTCGTAGCGCACCGCCCGGCGCAGCACGGGCACGTAGAACCGCCCCAGCGGATCACCGGTGGAGTCGTAGTTGGTGGCGAGGTTGAGGTCGCGGAACCTGCCGCGGCTCGGCAGACCCGACGCCGGGGGTTCAGGCATGGGCGCCCAGGGTTTGCTGTTCGACGAGTTCGGTGACGTCGTCGGTGGGCACTTCGATGTCGGGGTAGTAGGCGCTCAGCAGGCGGTCCAGCAGTTCGGCCTCGGAGATGTTCCAGCCGTCGCGGGTGCGTGAGCGGGGCACGGCGTTCACCAGGGCTTGCAGGCAGGTGCTGAACCGGTGGTCGCTGCTGAGGTCGCGGCTGTCGAGCCAGCGTTTGGCGGCGGCGGGGCCGTCCTGCTCGGTGATCCAGAGGGCGGTGTGGGCGGCGTCCAGCAGCACGGCGAACGTGGCGGCGTCGCGGTCCACGCCGCCGAGGTGTTTGCCCGCGGCGCTGCGGCGGCGGTCTGCGGGCGCGAGCAGCTTGACGGTGCCCTTGGCGGCGGCGATCACCTTGTGGCGCACCAGCTCGCTGATCTCCAGTCCGCCGGCGGCCAGCGCCAGGCGGCGGGCCTCGTCGAAGGGGAACTCGCGGGCGCCGAAGGTGCTCCAGGCGATGAGGGCGAAATCGGTGATGGGGTCGAAGTCGATCTCGCGCCCGGCCAGGCCGGCCCGCAGGCGGCGGGTCACTTCGGCGCGGGCCACGTCCAGGGCCTCCTCGGGGCGAAGCAGCCGCGAGCTGCCGTCGGCGTCGGCCTCGGCGGCGTGCACCGGCCAGTGGCTCGACAGAACCGACAGAGCCGGGCCGTAGGTGCTCAACAGCAGGTCCACGCCGCTGAGGCCCGCCGCGTAGGAGCGCTCGAGGGCCGCCGCGGCGGCGGCGCGGATGTCGGCCTCGATGTCGTCGAGGTACACCCGCCCGCCGCCGGCACGGGCCGCTCGGGGGCGGCAGGCCAGGAAGATGGTGGACTTCACGGCGTTCTGGCGGGCCTGGTGCAGAGACTGCTCGCTCTCGGTGTGCACCGGCCAGGACGTGCCGATGCTGAAGCCCGCCTGCAGCAGGGCGGCGCCGAGGCTGTCCCAGGCCTCGGCCCGCTTGTGGGTGAACATCACCACCATGGCGCCGTCGGGCCGCAGCACCCGGCGGCACTCGCTGAAGATGGCGGCCATCTTGTTGGTGTAGTCGGCGTCGGCGAGTTCCTTGGCGCGCCGGCCCGCGGCGGCGAAGCGGGCCTTGTTGGTGACCGCCTCGTCGCGCTTGTCGGTCAGCTCGGCGGCGAACAGCTCGGGCCACAGCCGGCCCAGGGTGCGCTTGTGCCACACGTAGAAGAAGTCCGACAGCTCGGCGTACATCACGTTGTCGTAGTAGGGCGGGTCGATGCACACCAGCTCCACGCTGCCGTCGGCCAGGTGCGCCAGGTTGCCCGCGTTGGCGCAGGTGACGCTGACGTTGGCCGGCGTTGCGTCGGCCGACGGCGATCGTGCGGGTGACGGGCCGCCTGAACGGGCCGGCAGGTCGCCGGGTTCGCCGGTCAGGGTCGGCCGGTCGTCGGTGTCGCCGGTCAGCAGCCGGGCGATCTCGCCGTAGGCGTCGAGGAGCTGCTTCAGCGTCCAGGCGTACAGCTCGCTGCCCGCCTCGAACTCGGCGAACGTGTTCTTGAACGGGAAGGCGTGGAGGTCGAACGTGGTGCGAATTTGCTGTCGCCCAACGGTCCATGTGGCTTGGCGAGAGTTGTAGTTGAGCGCCTTGCTTTGCATCATGGTCAGCAGCGCTAACACGGCGTCGGCCCGCTGCGGGTCGGCGATGGCGGCCCGCACTTCGGGGATGAGGCGGCGGTGCTCCTCGGTGAAGCTGCCGTGCACCAGCAGCTGCCGCGGCGTGAACATGTCCCGCCAGCGCGGCATGCCGTAGTTGTGGGGCTCGCGGGTCTTGTTGCCGTCGGGGATGCGCTCGTCCGGCAGTACGTCGTCGCGCTCCCAGGCCGGCAGCAGGCGCTGTAGTTCGGCCTCGGCGGCGGCCAGGGCGCCGAGGTCCACCTCCGTCGGCGCCCGGAATCCTCGGCCCTTGGCGGTGCGTATCGCCACGGCGTACAGCACCTCGCCCATGCGCCCGGCCTGCGCCTCGGCTTTGATGTAGCCGGAGTCGATCACCAACCCGTCCCAGGGCGAGGTGCCCTTGCCGCGGTTCCAGGTGGCCGACTTCTTCGGGTCGAAGTCGATGTCGTCGCCCTCGACGATCTGAAACCCCGGCTCGGCCAGCTCCTGGCCGTCGCGCCGCGTCACCAGCCGCACCGCTACGGGTCTGTCGCCGCGCCGCAGCGACCAGTCCCCAACCAGCGGCACCAGCTTCCCCGTCCGAGGACAGGCCACCGTCCGGGCGAAGATGTAGGAGTTGTTGTTGCTGGGAACAGGCAACTCAAAGAACGGCTTCAAGCGGTTGCTCAACCTCTCGATGAGGACTGAACCCCAGTGTTTAAGGTCATGGAGAAGGTCGGTGCCGAAGCGGCTCGGAAGGTCCACCCCCGCCCGCAGTACTGCGGCGGCCACCGGGTTGAGATCATTTACCGACGTGGGCAGTCGAAGTCGGGTGACCGCGAATGGGATCGAGCCTCCACCCGCAGTGGGGTCAAGAACTGCCGGCAGTGTTCCCCAGGTTGCGCCGAGCACCTCGTGTAGCAGTCCGATCTGATCTTTCGCGGGGCTGTTTTTGTATGCCTGCTTGTATCCGTAAGCCTTTGCGCCAAGGGTGATCCCCAACTCTGTGGCAATTTTGATTCGCTGCTTTGCCGCCACTGGGTCGCCCAGGATTCCGCACAGCTCCAGGAACCACTTGCGGTAGGCCTCCTCGCCGGCCAGTTCGGCGCGGCCGGCGAAGCGTTCGGCCAGGTCGGGGTCCCAGGCGGGCAGCAGCCCGGCCAGCACCGCGCCCGCGCTGGCCACCAGCGGCCGGCGCGCCCACCAGACGTGCAGGGTCTTCAGCTTCGGGAACTGGCCGGGGATGGGGGTGCTCTCCCGCACCGACTCGATGCCCAGCTCGGCCACCGGCAGCCACTCTTCGATCAGCAGCCGCTTGGGTGTGTCGTCCATGCTCATTCCTCGGCCAGCAGCAGCCGCAGGGCTCGCAGGGCTCGGCCGCCGCTGGGGCCGCTGCTGTGGGCGTACCAGTAGAAGGCCTCCTCGGGCGCCATGGCTGCCAAGCCCCCGGCTATGGCGGCCCGGCGGTCGCCGCGGCGCACCGGCTCGAGGGCGCCCACGGTCAGCGCCAGGCGCACGCCCGCCTCGGCCGTCAGGTTGAACGGTCGGCGCCGGCGCGGCCCCAGGGCGCCGGCCGGGTAGCCGTCGGCACGCACGGCGGCCAGCACGTCGGCCCGGTAGCGGCCCGCCCGCGCCGCCGCCACGCGGACCACCGGCACGGACCGCCCGCCGGTGGTCTCGTCCAGCTCGAAGCCCCAGCCGTCGCCGTCGACGCTCGGCCGCAGCCGCAACTCGAAGCGCCGCACGGCGTTGCTCGGCACCGCCATCAGGAGTGCACCGCTGCGCCCCGCGCCCGGGCCTCCGCCGGAACGAACACCGCCGACCGGGCAACCGCAACAGGCCGCTCGACAAAGCTCGGAGCGCCGCGCTGGATCTGTGACGGCACTACTCGGCGGCTTTCGGGGTTGAGCCGGCGACGTCGCTGCGGGCCAGGCGGGCTGTGACCTTCACATCGCCGGGGTTGGTGCCGGCCAGCACGCCTGCGAACTGCTGCCAATCGCTGCCGTCGGGGGTCATGGGCGCCGGCGGGGTGAGCGTCAACTCCAGCCGGCCGCTCACGTCGCCCGCCTTCGCCAGCGCCGCCAGCAGCAGCTCCTCGATCTGCTGATAGCGGGCCGCCCCGCCGGAGAGATCCACCTTCAGCCCGCCTTCCAGCCCGTCGTAGCCGGCGGACAGCTTCAAGGCCACCGAGCACTCCAGCCGCGGCAGCTGCGAGACGCAGAAGCCCAGCAGGCGCAGGTCGCGCACGCCCTCGCCGGGGTCGGCCGAAGCCGTCACCGACACGGAGGTCACCGCGGCGGCGTCCAGGTCGGCCATGCGGTCGGCCACCTGCTGCAGCGCCTTGCCCACGCTGCCCTGCCCGGTGGCCTCCAACACGTCGGGGCGCGGGCCCGCGATGCCCAACTCTGCCGCAGCCTCAGCCGACAGCACCGTGAGCGCCTCCAGCCGGCCGTTGCGGACCGCGCCGGCGCTCAGAGGCTTCGAGCCGCTCGCCGCCGGGCTCTCCACCACCACGAAGCGGTCGCCGGTCTGCGCCCCGGCGGCCAGCACCTCCAGCAGCTCACCCTTGGTGGGTCGCCGCCGACGGCCTCCTCCAGGCTGCTGCGCAGCGCCGCCCCGTCCAGCGCGCCCGCCCCGGCGGCCCCCAGCGCCTCGACGATCAGCGTCACGGTCACCTTCTTGCGCAGCAGCCCCCGCTTCTGGGCCTGGCTGCGGCTGTAGAGCCAAGCGTCGGAGGCGACGCGCACCGCAGGCTGCCGCGAAGTGTCGGTGTAGGCCCGCTCGCTCCGAGCGTCGTAGTACACCCAAGTGCCGTTGCGCACCCCGGCCGCCATGGCGTCGCTCAGCAGGTTGGGGTTCAGCGGCATCGGCTGGCCGTGATCTCGCCACGGCGTCTCGGCCAGGGCCTCAGTGGTCACCTCGCCGCTGCGGTCGAAGCCCGAGGCGGCGGCCAGACGGTCGGTGGGCGGCGCCGTGTCGCTCACCTTGCCGTGGGTGCGCAAGGCGTCGATCACCACGCCGGTCTGCGAGCCCTTCACCTGCCCCTGATCGCGGGCCGGCAACTCGAAGTGGCGCAGATCGTCGCTGGCGGGGTTCCGGGCCGGCCACCAGAGGTGCCGGTAGGCCCGGCAGATGGCTACCCGGGTCTCGAGTTTGGCGCTATCGGCGAGCTTGCTGAGGTTCTCGGCTACCGAGCGGTCGAAGTCCGCGAGGCGTTCGCGGTCGTTGACGATGCGGGCCGCCGCCAACTCGAAGCGCAGCACCTCCCGCATCCGCTCCACCGCGGCGGCGTCGGCCACCAGGGCGACAACCGAGTTGCGGAACGTGCGCGCCCCCTCGGCGGCGCCCGCGAACCGGGCCACGTCGCGAACAAGCGGGGGGGGGGGCGTTGGGCGCGCCGACCGCAACATCGGCGTAGGCGAACACCGCCAGCGTCAGTCGCGGCTCGTCGGGCACCTCCGCGGGCGAGCCGGGCGCGTGCACGACCGTCACCGGACCGTCGTTCTGGAAGATCCGCCGCAGCAGGCGGTCCAACTCCTCGGTCACGTCGCTGTTGGCCACGTTGTCTATCTCGCCGGCGATGATGCGGTTGGCGTTGGGGGCGATCTGCAACCGCCAGCGCACCCCGTCGCAGGTGAGGTGCCAGGCCACCCGCTCGGTTGCGGCCAAGGCCTCGTCCACCGTGTCGGGGTCCTCGCCCGGACGCAGCGTGCCCGCGTAGATGTCGCCGGTCGCGGCGCCGGGGGCGGGCTCGCCGGCCACGCTGTGCAGGAACACGGTGCGGCAGGCCCGCGTGGCCAGCCGGGCCTGCGGCCAGCGCTCGTTGTCCAGCGCCGCGGCGTGACTGCCGGGCGCGGCGAAGTCGGCCACCGCCGGGCCGTCGAGGGCCTCTCGGCCCACCGAGGAGGTGACCGAGGCCCGCACCGCCGCGGCCTCCAGCGGCAGGTCGCCCAGGTTCAGGATCGAGGGGCCGGTGCCGCCGGCGGCGCTCTGGCTCCCGGCGGCGCTCCCCCCGCCGACAGCGGCGCCGTCGCGCCAGAGGAACGCCACCGACTCGGCCAGCATCTTCAGGGCGCCGCGGGCCCGCTGGAAGCCCGGCAGCGGCCCGATGCGCTTGTCGAGGCAGTCGATGAGCGCCGGGTGGAACGGGTAGGAGGCTTCGATCCTGCGGGCGTAACCGGCCGGATCGTCGCTGGCCGCCCCGGCGCTCACGCCGCGGTCCGCTAGGCCGGCGTAGAGACCGCGGTAGGCCTCGGCGGCCTGCGCCGCCGCTGCGGCGTCCACCTCGTCGAACAGGCGCCGCCGCAGAATGTGGCCGATCTCGTGATCCTCGGCGGGCCGCCCCACCGCCCCCATAGGCCGTGCCATCACGTCGGCGGCCTCCCGTTGCAGGTGCCGGCCCGCCAGATCATCCAACGCCGTCTCCACATCCGCGGTCTCCTTGCCGAATGCGGCGGTACCGGTGGCGAGCGTGAAGACGATGCGCACCGCCGGCGCGGCGGTGGCCGCCTCGAACAGCACCTTCAGGGCGTCGATCGTGGCCGCGCCCAGGTCCTTCACCCGCGGCTCACCCGAGGCGCCGAGGCGTCGCAGGTACTGCGCCAGTTCGTCGATGATGATGAGCGTGGGCGCCTCGCCGAAGATGTCCAGCCACACCTGCTTGCCGCAGCCGGTGCGGGCCTCGTCGCTGGCGGCCACCAGCTCCCAGGCGTCGGCCCCGAGTTGCCGGGCGATCTCGCCCCACAGCGTCCAGGTGGTGACGCCGTCGTCGCCGGTCAGTCCGTTGATCGGGTCGAGGGTGTCGCCCACGACGGCGGCCGCCCGGCAAGCCGCCGGCAGCAGGGCAGGGTCGATGAACTCGGCCACGTTCGCCGGCCGGGCGCCGGCGGCGAGGTGCCACAGGGCGATCAGCCCGTGAGTCTTGCCGCCGCCGAAGCTGGTCTCGTAGCGGTACACGGCGTGCTCGGCGCTCGGCGCCGCCCGCGGCCGGCCCGAGAGTCGGGCGAACGCTCCGGCCAGAAGATCGCGCAGGCCCCTGGTGGGGAACGTCAGATCGAAGAACAGTTCGGCGTCGGCGTACGCCTCGTAGCCCGCCGCGCCGCGCACCACCTGATCGAGTTGCGCGGCGAAGTGCTTGTCAACCAGGCCGCCCGCCAGCACGTCGGCTCGCGGCGTGCACGTCTCCCGCAACGGCGCCAAATCGGTCACGCTCCCCGCACCACTCCCTGATCCACGTCGGACGCTGCCGACTCCGGGGTCGGCAAGCTGGCGCGAACTCTGCACCTCGCCGGCGAGACTACCGAGTTTCCTCGCTGCCGTCTCGGCACCTCCCTCGGTCTGGGTCGCTACTGCGATGAAGGCATCCCACGGGACGCGCTCATGGACGACGAACTCCGCCATCCGCCGGCACCGGCGATCTGGGTCGTCTCTGCGGCTCGCCGGAGCGTCGCGGGGCTACTGGTAGACGATGATGTCCGGCGGCGGGTTGAGTTCCATGATCTGCTCGGGGGTCATGGGCGGCGTGTCGTACCTGAGGAACACCTTGAAGGCCGGCCACTCCGAGGGCTCGGGCACGGCGAACAGTCCGTAGTGGCGCAGTTTGATGCCTATCCCCCCGAAGCCGTCCATGTCTATCGACAGGTCGACCTCGGGAACCTCCGCCACGTCGGCACGGTCGGCCACCATGTAGGGCGTGAACTGGTGAACCATGAGGATCTTGGGGGGAAGGCTCTCCTCGGTGACCAGTTCGGCCAGGTAGCGCTGCACATCGTTGATCTCGTTGGCGGTCACCGAGCCGATCGCCAGCCCCGGCCGGCGCTCGTTGCGCCTGGTGGCGAACTCGGGGTCGATGGCGACATGCACGAACGGCTCGAGCAGGAACGGCTCCAGCTTCTGCACCTCGGTGAGCGGGTCGCTCCAGCCGATCTGCTCGTCGAGAAACACGTGCATGCCGCGCTCGCGGGCCAACTCCACGTACTCGGCTATGAGCTCGTGAGGCATCCGGGAGATCCAGGTGCCGTCGGGGGTGGGGTGGGCCTGAGCCACACCCGTGATCAGATGGAACGCACCGATCACCTCGCGGTCGCCGTTCAACCGGTCGAAGTCGGCCGCCAACTCGGCTGCCTGGTCGGCCACCTGCTCGGGGCTGCCGCGGCCCAGAATCCCCATCGACCGTACCCCGGGGTAACCGTAGAGGGTCACGATCTGGGCACTCTCGAGGTACGAGCCCTGCGGCGGGGCGAAGGCGTCGACCGGCGAGGACGACTGCCAGCGCCCGGTGGCGCCATCGGCGGACACGAACCGGAGCCGCGGCAGCAGGCGCGGCCCCCAGGCGCCGTCGCCGCTGCGCCGCTGCACGGCGAACTCGACGCGCCCGTCGGAGCGCTTCCGTGCCGCTACGCGGAGTTGCTCGCCGTCGACCTCAACCGGCGCGGTCGTCAGCCAGGCGCCGGCTGCGGCGTCGGCAGGCAGGTTGCGCTGCTGGGGCAGCAGCCGCTCGCCACAGGCGCCCCCCGCCGTTTCCCGCAGCAACCCGACCTCGACACCCCCGTGGGCGCGCCGCCGCGCCGCCACGCACACCACGAGTTCCTCCTCCCGAACCTCCTCCGGGATCACCCCCGGGATGTCTTCGGTGGCGTCGCCGGGCGTGTCCTCGGGGATTTCGCCGGGGATTTCGTCGGGCGTGTCCTCGGGGATCTCCGTGGCTTCGTCCGGAAGCTCCTCCGAGGTCCCGGTCTGCGCCGCTGCCTGACCCCATCCCGCGGCCGTGACGACCATCAGCAGCGCGGCTCCGAGGGCCACGTAGCGTCTCGGGGGATGCCTCCGCTTATCCCGGTGCCGCCGAAGGCCTCGTCGCGGGAGCAGGTCCACCGAGCGGGATCATAGGCAACGACGATGCCAGCATCGTGGTCCTGAACGTCAGATCAAATGATCGACAGTCGTGAGCCTTCGTGACGGCGCCCGAAGCGGTGCTGCGACCCGAGGGATCAGCCGACCCGCGGCCTCGGGAAGGTAGGCAAGAGACAATGGTGGACCGGCTCGGGCGGGTTCGTCTCTCGCTGCCGTCGGCTACCGGAACCCCGCTCGTTCTCTGTCGGCCTCGGGCGGCGACGGGTGAGCCGGCAACGCTGCCATCTGTGCCAGGGTCGCCGCCGCGGCCCGCACGATCGGGAAAGCGAGGCAGGCGCCGGTCCCCTCGCCGAGGCGTAGGTCGAGGTCGAGCAGCGGCCGCAGGCCGAGGTGCTCCAGAGCGATCCCGGCCGCCGGTTCGGCCGACAGGTGGCCGGCGACGGCGCAGCGGGCCACCCCGGGGCTCAGCAGGTCGGCGATGCAGAGGGCCGCGCAGGTGATGGCACCGTCGGTGATGAACGGCGTCCGGCGTCTCGCTGCGGTGAGGTAGAAGCCGGCGAGGGCGGCAATCTCCAGCCCGCCCGCTCCGGCGAGCAATTCCAGGGGGTCGGCGCACCCCTCGACCCGGCGCATGGCCGCTGCCACGAGCAGCTGCTTGTGGTCGGGGCCGCCCGCCGGGACACCGGCACCCGGCCCCGTCACATCGGTCGCCGGGCGGCCGCAGACGGCGCCGATGAGCGCCGCAGCCGACGTCGTGTTGCCGATGCCCATGTCCCCGCCGATGAGGCAGTCAGCGCCGCCGTCGAGGAGTTCGGCGGCGATACGAGCACCCACGTTTACCGCCGCGGCGGCCTCCCCTGCGGTCATGGCAGGCCCTCGAGCGATGCTGGCGGTCCCGGGCCGCACCCGCTCGTGGCGCACGTTCGCCAGATGATTGAGGGGCGAGGCCACGCCGACGTCGACGATGGTTACCGCGGCGTCGATGTTCGCCGCGAGGATGCAGATGGCTGCGTCACCCGCGCTCATGGTCTCGACCATCGCCGTCGTGACCGCCGACGGCCAAGCGCTGGCTCCGTCGGCCACCACGCCATGATCAGCGGCGAATACCACCACGGCGGGCGCCAACGGCACGGGCGGGGGGCAGCGACCCGCCACGCCGGCCAGATGGACGGCCAAGTCCTCCAAGCGACCGAGCGCCCCGGGAGGTTCGGCCCGGGTGGCCCAGCGCCGGCGCGCAGCAGCCATGGCGTCGGCGTCCAGCGGCGGCGCAACGGGGGACCGGGCAGCGGTCACGGGGCAGGTCCCGCCAGCTTCGACGGCTCGCAGGTGGAGGGGTGGATCCACCGGGTCCCGGCCTCGGGTCCGGTCCGGGGAGGGTCGTTATGGCGGCCGGATTGACGGTTTCGCCAGAGGCGGGCGCTCACCCCGACCTCCGGTTCCCGGCGTCTGTCGTTCGGCCCGGCGGGCCAGCCGGCGTTCAACTCAATCCCCGGCGAGCACCCAGTAGCCAGGCGATACCCAGCGCTGCCAGAAGGACTTGTTCAACCCGGTCGGCGATCTCGACGGCACGGGCCACGTCGACCGGCGTGGGGCGTGGCCCGGTCCCCAGCAGGGGCCGGTCCTCGACGGTCGTGCCGTAGCGGAGCGGACCGCCGAGTTGACAGCCGAGAGCGGCGGCGAGGGCCGCCTCGGCCACCCCGGCGTTCGGCGACGGGTGAGCCGGCGCGTCCTGGCGCACAGCCTGCAGGACGGTCCCGGCCCGCTCGGGGGCGACGGCGACCACCAGGGTGGCGAAGATTCTGGCCGGTAGGTAGTTGGCGAGGTCGTCGAGGCGGGCGGCGGCCCAGCCGAACCGCTCGTAGCGCTCGTTGCGGTGGCCGACCATGGCGTCCATCGTGTTGATGGCCCGGTAGGCGAAGGTGCCGGGAGCGCCCGCCACGACGGCCCAGAAGGCGGGGGCGATCACGGCGTCGACGCTGTTCTCGGCCACCGACTCGATGGCTGCGGCGGCGATCCCGGAGGCGTCGAGGCTGCTCGGATCCCGACCCACGAGTGCCGGGAGCTCGATCCGGGCCCGATCGAGGTCTCCGCCTGCTGCCAACGCGCCCACTCCTGCTGCGACGCGCCGGAGTTCGCGCCCGGCCACCGTGAGCGCCACCGCCGTCGTTACCGACCGCAGCAGCCGTCCCGCCAGCAGGCCCAGCGCCAGCCCGCAGGCGGCGTAGACGATCCCCCGTCCCTTGCGGTCGGCCCAGATCTTCTCCTCTAGGCGTTCCATGGTCCGCCCGAACCACGCGACGGGGTGGGCGTCCGCGGGCGGCTCACCCGCCAGGCGGTCCAGCAGCAGACCGGCGGCAACCGCGCCGCAGTGCCCGTTCACGGTGCGGCTGCGAGCGTCAGCAGGGCTGCGGTCTCGCTCAGCATGATGATGGCGCCGAGGATGTCGCCGGTGAACCCGCCGAGGCGCCAGCAGGCGACGGCGGTGACCCCGACGCAGGTCACAACGGCGGCGCCCACGGCGATCGGGCCTGCCGGTCCGGCCACGAAGAAGAGCCCCACGGCCACGGGCGCCAGCCATGCCAGCAGCCAGCGGCACGACCCGGCACGGAGCGCCTCGGCCAGCCCGCCGGGCCGGGCGTAGCCGACGAAGGCCGGCACTGTCGCGGCGAGGACCCGGCTTGCCGCCCACACGCACAGGAACGCCAGGAAATCAATGTCGCCGTCGGCGAACAGCGCCCAGCGGCCCACCAGTACGGCGCCGCCTACTGCCAGGGCGAAAGCGCCGATCCCGGGTTCGGCCATCAACTCCAGGCGCCGGCCCCGGTCCACCTGCGCACCCAGCCCGTCGGCGCTGTCCGCCAGGCCGTCGAGATGCAACGCCCCCGTGAACAGCAGGTCGGCCACCAGAACCACAGCCGCGGCGACCAGCGGAGGCCACAGCAGGTGGGCGCCGAGGTGGACGCCGCCGACGGCTGCCCCCAGCCCGGCGCCCACGACCGCGAACCAACCGAACGTGTGCCGGTTCGGAGCCCTGGGTGGCCCGAAGATGGTCAGGAACGACAGGGCGCTCAGCACAGCCGGCGGCCTCGGTGCTCTGCCTGCCGCCGCATGGTCAGCAGGACGTCACTGGAGAGGTCGATCCGGGATCGCATCTCGATGGTGGCAGTTCGAGGGAGCGGCCGGCGACGACGAGCAGCACCCGGTCGGCCACCGCGGCGACCCGCTGGTTGAGGGCGCCGACGGCGTCGACGTAGCGCCGCCCGGCCTCGCTCGGGGGATGGACGGCCAGGCCCACCTCGTCCGAAACGAGAACTGACGGTGCATCACGGTCCCGCAGGGCCGCAAGCAGGTCTCCGGTCTCGGCGACGACTTCGAACTCCTGGTGCAGCGTGACCCAGGTTCCGAGCGAGTCGACCAGCGCTACGCCGACGATCTGTCGCAGGTGTTGGGCGAGGTCCGACACAGCGGTGCATTCCACCGTCGTCCAGCCCTCCGGGCGGCGTGCCCGATGGGCGGCGATGCGCGCCGCGTGGTCGGCGTCGCCGGGAGCGGGCACCGCGGTCGCCACATAGGTGACGTCGCCACCGCACGATCCAGCGATCTCCTCGGCGATGAGCGACTTCCCCGAAGCGGCTCCCCCCAGCACCAGCGTGATCACGCCTCCACCGCGACCAGGCCAACTCCCCACGGCGGCCTGCCTCAGTAGTCGATTCCCTTCTTGGCTCGGATGCCGCCGTCGAAGGCGTGCTTCACGCTGACCATCTCGGTGACCGTGTCGGCTGCCTCGATCACCTCGGCGGCCATGTCGCGCCCGGTCAGGACCACATTGACCCGCTCCGGGCGCCCGGCGAGGGCCGCGGCCACATCGGCGGCGTCGATCCAGCCCCAGGTCATGGCGTAGCTGATCTCGTCCAGCACCACCAGCCGGTGGTCGCCCGCCGCCACGAGCGTCGCGGCGAACTCCCAGGCCGCCACCGCCTTGGCCTTCGTCTCGTCGATGTCGGTGGAGTCCCACGTGAAGCCGTCGCCCGCCGAGTACCACGCCACGCCCAAGCCGCGGCAGGTCTTCTCCTCGCCGGTGTTCCAGTCGCCGCTCTTGAGGAACTGCACCACCGCCACCGGCCAGTCCTGGGCGACGGCGCGCAGGACCGTGCCGAACGCGGCGGTGGACTTGCCCTTGCCGTCGCCGGTGTTCACCAGCACCAGCGAGGAAGCCGAACGCAGCTCGCGCCGTTCGTAGGGTCGTTCGGTGAGGGGTGCTTCGTCGCTGGTCATGGTCGGGGCTCCTGTCGGGCTCGGGGGGCGGGCAGGACGACGATCTCGCCGTCGATGGTGTGGACGCTGAGCGGCGTGGCGTAGACAGTCGAGAGTCTGCCCGGCGCCAGCACGCGGCGCGGCGGGCCGTCGGCCACGATGCGGCCCCCGTCGATCAGCGCCAAGCGGTCGGCGAAGCGGGCGGCCGTGCCGAGGTCGTGCATGGCGGCGATCACCGAGATGCCGTCGCTGCGGCGCAGGTCGTCGATCAGCTCCAGTACCGCGCCGCGGTGGCCGAGGTCCAGAGCGCTGGTCGGCTCGTCCAGCAGCAGGATCGGGGCCTGCTGGACGAGCGCCCGGGCCAGGGTGACCCGCTGGGTCTCGCCACCGGACAGGTGCGCCACCGGACGGTCGGCGAAGCCCCGCAGCTCGAGACGCTCGAGGACCCCCGACACGATGCGGCGGTCCCGGCGCGACTCGATCGCCAGCCAACCCAGATGCGGGCTGCGGCCCAGCAGCGCGTACTCGGCCACCGTCATGCCCTCGGGCAGGATCGGGATCTGCGGCACCAGCGCCACGTCGGTGCCGCCGGGACGCCGGCCGCAGCTGAGGCTGATCGTTCCGTGATGTTCGACGAGCCCGGCGATGGCCCGCAGCAGGGTGGACTTGCCGGCGCCGTTCGGCCCGATCAGCCCGAGCCACTCGCCGGCCGCCAAGCGAAGGTCCACGCCGCGCAGCGCTTCGGTCTCCCGGAACGACACACGGACGTCACGGCAGTGGAGAGCCTCGGGGGCGGCCGGCGCCACTGCGGCGGGCGGCGAAGAAGCGGCGGCCGTGCTCATGCGGGCACCTTGCGGGCGCCGCGCCACAGCACGAGGGCGAAGAACGGGGCGCCCACGAAAGCGGTGATCACACCCACCGGCAACTCAGCGGGGGCCGTCAAGGTGCGGGCGCCCGTGTCCACGAGCGCCAGGAACGCGGCGCCGCCGAGCGCCGAGAGCGGCACGATCACCCGGTAGCTGTGGCTCACGAGGAGCCGGACGATGTGCGGCACCACGAGGCCGACGAAGGCGATGAGGCCGCTGACCGACACCGCCGCGGCCGTCAGCAACGACGCCGCCGCGATCACCACGAGCCGTGATCTGCCGGGGTTCAGGCCCAGCGAGCGTGCCTCGTCGTCGCCCACCCGCAGCACGTCGAGGTGCCGCCGGTGCAGCAGCAGGACACCGCCGCAGATCAGCACGTAGGGCCCCAGGATCCAGATCTGCGTCCAGCCGCTGGTGTTCAGCCGGCCGAACAGCCACGACAGCACCTCGCGGGTGCGCGTCTCGCTGAGCTGGCCGATGGCGTAGGTCTGCGCCGCCGAGAAGAAGGCCGCCATGGCGATGCCGCCGAGCAGCAGCGTCGCCGGCGAGCGCCAGGCGCCGCGGGCGATGGCAGCCGAGGCGGTCACCGCGACGAGGGCGCCCAGGAATGCCGCTGCGGGCAGGCCGTCGAACGGTCCCCAGCCCACGTCGAGCCCGAAACCCAGCGCTAGGACCGCGCCGAACCCGGCGCCGGCGGAGACGCCGAGCAGGTACGGGTCGGCCAGCGGGTTGCGGAAGACCCCCTGGTAGGCGGCCCCCGCCATGGCCAGTGATCCGCCCACGAGCATGCCCAGCACCAACCGCGGCAGGCGGATCCGCAACAGGATGCCCTCCTGGCGGACGCTGAGCGCCGAGTCCCACTCCACGAGCGGCAGGCGATCCACGAGGGTGGCGACGACATCGCCGAACGCCAGGTCCGCCGCCCCCGCCGTGGCGCTCAGCAGCGCCACCGCCATGAGGGCGGCGAGCGCCCCCACCGCCGCCGCCGGCGACAGCCGGAAGGCCCGCTGGGTGGCCGGGTCTGTCTCGTCGGGCGTGGGCAGCGCCGCCATCGCGCCTCCGCGCTCGTTCCTCGTCTACGGCGCCGCGGCGATCGCTGCCAGCGCCTCGACGATAGCGGCGACGAATTGCGGCAGCCGAGGTCCCCAGCGGGAGGCGATGTCGGCGTTGACCACCAGGATGTTGCCGTCACGGACCGCGGCCACCGTCTCCCAGCCCGGTCGGCCCGCCACGTCGGTGGCCGTGTAGGCCAGCAGATCGGTGATGACGATCAGCTCGGGGTCGGCCTCGATGATGTACTCCTCGGTGAGCTGCGGGTAGCCGTAGCCGTCGCTGTCGGCGGGGTCGGCGATGTTGGTGGTGCCGAGCTCGGCGTACACGGACCCGATGAAGCTGTTGGAACTCACCGAGAAGTGCGTGTCGTCCAGCTCGTGGTAGATGCGGATGGGCACCTCCGGCGCGTCCGCCAGCGCCCCGGCGATCTCGGCGCGCATCGTCTCGATGACCTCCTGCGCCTCGGTCACGTGTCCCGTGGCCGCGCCGAGTGCGGTGACCGCCCCGTAGCCGCCGGAGATGTCGAACGGGCTGGCGCTCACGAACACCGGGACGTCCAGCGCCGTCAGGCTGGTGACCAGCTCGTTGGTGTCGTTGGCGATCACCACCAGGTCGGGTTCGTATGCGGTGATGGCCTCGATGTTCGGGTCGAAGCCCGAGAGGTCGGTCGTCGGCGCCTCGGGGGGGTAGGTGGACCAGTTGTCTACTGCCACCACCTGCGGGCCCGCCCCGATGGCGAAGAGGATCTCCGTGGCGGTCGGCGACAGCGACACGATGCGCTGGGGTGCCGCGTCGAGTGTCCACGTCCCGCCGTCGGATTCGATCGTCGCCGAGAAGGCGGGGGCGGGTTCGGCCGGTTCAACTGCCGTCGTCGTGGCCGGTTCCTCCGGTGCCGGCGGCGGGGCTGGCGCCTGCGGGGCGGCCTCGGCGGGCGCAACGGCGTCGCTTGCCGAGGGTGAGTCCCCGTCGCTGCCGCAGGCGGCGGCGAGCAGCCCGGTTGTCGCCAAGAGCGCGACGAGAATGAGAACGGGGCGGTGCGTGAGCATCCGGTACCTCCTATCGGTCGAGGTCGGAAGCTCGATCGACAGAGGCTGCCGGCCAAACCAACCCTGATCCTCGAGGGTCACATGGTTTGCATCGGCCCGAGGTTCGACCGGACTTGGCGACGGATGTCGCTTCACCGTTGCGGGACAGTGCCGGATTTCAACCGGACTTCGTCTCCGAGCCGAGTCGCAGTCTAGGCGTGGCGCGACCGGCCGGGTTGTCGCCTTCCCGCCGCCCGCCAACCCCGATTGTCATCCCGGCGAAGGCCGGGACCCATCGAGCGGCTGCTTTCCGCAACGGGCTCAGCGCGGAATCGCTTGACAAGCTCTCCGGGGCTGCGCCCGCCGCCGGCGCTCAGGACGGGGCCCGCCCCTCAGCGCAGGGAGCGCTCGGCTGGCTCTGTGGGGTTGCGCCCGCCGCCGCGGACGGCGAGCGTGCTCGCGCCGGCACCGCTGCCGGCGGGTCCCGCCCGTGCGGCCCTGGCCGCCCTGTCCAGCGCGGCTGCCAGCCGTTCGAGCCCGGCGGTGTCGGGGACGGCGACGCGGGCCCACCCGGGCGCCCCGAAGCTCGCGCAGTCCCGGACCAGCACGCCGTGCGGCGCCAGGGCGTCTCGCAAGCCCGGCGCCTGCACCAGCACCCAGGGCGCGTCGGCCGCCCGCACCTCGAATCCTCGCTCCTCGAGGATCGCCGCCAGCTTCAGGCGCGCCGAGGCGATGGACGCAGCCCAGCCGGCGAGGTCGGCGCGCTCCAGCAGGTCGGCTAGCAGCGCCAGCGCCAGGGAACCCACCGACCACTGCGGCTGCCGGCGGCCGAAGCGCGCCGCGTCGTCGGCGACGAGGTAGCCCAGCCGCAGCCCCGGGCAGGCGAACGTCTTGGTGAGCGAGCCCACCGCGATCCCGCTGCGCCCCGCCGTCCAGCGCCCGGCCGCCAGGGGGTAGAACGCTTCGTCCCACACGTCGGCCGTCTCGTGGGGCCCGGCCAGGTGCCCGGAGGGGTTGTGCGGGTCGCTGCGCCAGACCGCTCCGGAGTCGCCGCGGGGGTGCAGTCCGAACTCCGGCTCCGAGTGCACCTGCCCGCCGATCTCGGCCGCCACCAGCGAGATCGCCTCGGCGGCGCCGTTCGTGAGGATCATCCGGTCGGCGTCGACGCCCATCGCCTCCGCCAGCAGTCGGGTCGCCGCAGCCGGGTCGGGATAGCGCCGCAGCTCCTTGAGATGCCCCGCCGCCAGCGCCGCCACGTCGGGTGCGAACGGGTTCAGGTTCTGCGACAGGTCCAGCAGCGAGTCGGGGTCCACCCCCAACGCACGAGCCACTGCCGGCCCGTCACCACCGTGCCGCCCCGCCGGCGGTATCGCCCGATCGCGCGAGTCCATGCCGCCGACGGTACCCGTGTCAGAGCGCCCCGCAGCGCTCGGCCGGATGATTCCGGGAGCATGCCCTCCGCGACGCCACGATGCCGGGCCGCATCAGGAATCAGTCCCGGAACAGTCCTCTGATGTCTTTCATCAGCAGCACGAGGTGGAGCCTGTCGGTGGGTGATGATTCGAATTCCGGGACCGCTCGGAGGTAGAAGGACCGGGCGTCGGTGGTCTCGGCGTGGACCAGCAGGCCACGGCAGCCGATCTCCTGGCCTGCCCGAGCCGTCCGGCGGATGACGTCGCGCAGCAGCCCGGCACCGAGGCCCCGCCCCTCGTGCTGAACCGACACGCCAAGGCGGGCGAGCAGGGCTACGGGCTGGGGGTACCGGCCGGCCCCGCGCCGCAGTCGTTCGGGAGCATCTGAGGTCGCGATGGCCGCCATGCACCATGCGTAGTAGGCCACGACCGCCGAGCCGGCCGGCGCGGTGACAACGAACACCCTTGTCGTGCCGGTGCCGTGCGCCTGCCGGGCGTGCTGGCGGAGCCACTGGGTTTGTGTCTCGGATCGGCACTCGAAGCCGTCGAGATCATCGCGGGGCGCCAGTAGGCGCGGCGGCGGGTATCGGCTGGTCACTCGTCGGCAAAGGGTGATGGGCGGGCCATGAACTCGCGGAGCCCCGGTAGGTCACGCGCGGGGCGCCGGTTCAACTCCTCCCAGGCCTGCTGCGCCTCGGAACCGAGAACGAACTCGGTGCGGTCGGCAAGCACCTGTCGGGCCGCCACCGTTAGGTTGGAGACGACGAACTCGGTCAGGCCGGTGCCGCAGGCGGCGACTGCCTCGTCGATCAGCTTCCGATCCTCCGGGGTCGTCCGGACCTCTAGGCGCGCACTACGAGTTCGACCCGTGTGCTGCTCCATGTCGCTCCCCTCGGCGTCCCACAACTCTGTACGGCCATCATACGGCCACAACAACGAAACGTCCCGCGAACTGGCGGGTGCGGGACAACGCCGCCTCGCTTTGCCGAGACCTCGTTATCGCAGAAGGTACCCCACGGCTGTGACATCGAAGGGTCCACTTGGGTCGGGCCGCGACAAACCGCCCCGAGCGCCCGAGTAGACAGTTACGCCAAGTGGCGGGTGTCGAAAGTTGCCAGCGCCTCGGTGACGACAGTGGCCATCGATGGCCCAGCGGAGCCCCTCCCCCAGCGGGTAGACCCCAGGTTGCGGCGCTTCATTGATCAGAAGTGGGGAATCTCAGTGATCGCCGTCACGATGGCGATCATGCTGGAGCGGCGGCGGGAGGGCCGCCGGGGGAGCTAATTCGGGCGAAGGCTTGTCCGTGCCGGACGAGGGGCGGATGGCCTCCCTGTACGATAGTGCGGTGCGAGGCAAGTCTATTGACCAGTTCATTTGGGGGTATCAGCACATCTTCAGGCACAGCGTCCGACATGAGACTGAGCGGGCACTCGCGAGCATCGGGATGGAGGTCGAAGTAGATGTTGTGTTGATCGGCTTCGCCCTTGATGAGGGTATCGGACACCCGATCTGCGTGGAGCCTGAGGATGGGTCGCTCGTTGTTGAGCATCTGCGCACGGTCCTGGAACGGGCTGGCGAACTCTTCAGCTCAGATCCTGAGTCGAAAATGCATCGCACCGTTGCGTCGGTTGGAGAGGCTCGACGGTCAAGTCTCTGGAAACGATCGCGTGCCGCTGCGCTCGTTGAATCCATCGAGGTGTCGGGGTCATTCGGGGGTCGCACGTTCTTCGCCAGCGACTCGACACCGATCGGTGGCTATGACGTGCACACTTGCATGGGGATCTCAACCGCGGACCTGGATGTTCTGCCAACTTTGGAACTCGTGGAATCCGACAGGGGATTCGTGTCTCGGTCGCTGCAGCACACGGTGATCCTGAGTGTCTACGAAGAGCGGACAGTGCCCTCTACACGCCGGACCCTGGGGCTGGTCTTTCTGTCCTGGGGGCATCCGAGGACATCGTCAGGGGCGCGGCGGCGCGTTTTGTGGAAGGACTGGTGTTCCGGTCTGGTGGAGTGCACTCTGACCTGTTCGGTCAGATGAACAAGATCACGTCCATGACCTATGAGCGAACTGGTGCAAGGGGGCGTGTTGTCATCGCAGACGAAGGCAGGACTGGCGTCTCCCCTCGTGTTCGATTTCGGTAGCGCATCTCGCCATTTGACACGAGGATCGTGCGCAAGCTCCTAAGGCTCAGCGACGATACGATCGCTGTGCTCCTAAGCAATAGGGGGCATCTGCACGCGTACGGACTCGGGGTCTGCGATCCTGCACCGAACGTCGTTGAGATCTCGGTGCTCGGCCACGCAGAGTGGGAACTGGCCATCGCAGGATCGCCACTTCTGCGAGTGGCCTACGGACACGCGAAGTTGCCGAAGCCGTCATTCGGATTCGACAAGTTCAAAGACACCGCAGAACGGACCGTCGGCGACGCCGACGTTGACTACATCTGGCGCGTCGTCCAAGAAGCTAAGTCTGCTGGCCGCGGGATGACGCTGGTGGTCTCGCACGACCCAGAGAATGAGATAGATCGGCTCGGCGGTGAAGCGGTCCCTCTGTCACCTGACCGCTTGGACGTGGCCGATGTCGTTAGCTTTGGCGGCGTCGACGGCGCTGTCTTGCTCGGCCCCGATGGCCAATGCCACGCCTTGGGCGTCATACTCGACGGCAAGCTGAGGGACGTGGCGACCCGGCCCGAGGATCCCGATTCAACTCGGCTGTCCGCTACCAGCACACGATGGCTCGCAAGTCACTGTTGGTCGTGATCTCCGATGATGGGACGATGGACCTGATACCGAACCTGATGCCCCAAGTGCACAAGTCCGAGGTTGAGGCGGCAGTGAATGACTTCTATGGAACCTGTTCAGAAGACACTGTCCACGGTGAACGGTTCTCTTTGACGCACGAACGGGTTCGAAAGTTGTCCTTCTATCTGAGCGAGGATCAGTGTCAGCGAGTCAACGACTGCTACGCGAACGAAATGCGCCGCAGGCGAGCAGCGGGCGAAATCACTGTCTCCAGTCGCCCGCTCCGGCCCGCCCCTGACATGGACGACTCCTACTTTTTCCCCCACCACGCCACCGCGGACGAGAATCAAGCAAACTGATCGCGCGAAGTCAGACGCACAACAAGTCCCAGTAGGACTCCGCCTGAACGATCTGATACGTCACGCCGCCTCGCTGCTTCGATGTGCTGCCACCACCGACGGTACCCCACGGCCATTACAGCCGATCAATTGTCGTCCGAGTCCGGGACTCCGGGCCGGTGGCTGCCGCCAGACAACTCGCAGGCTAGGTGAGCTTCTATGTCAAGTTGGGGGTAGCGCTTTGAGTTCGGAGGCCGTTGTGGAGGTGGGTCCAGACGCGGTCTGAGATGCGTCGTTTGAGGCAGCGGAGAGCTTTACAGGCCCTCGCATAGGTGCCGGATTGCGCATGTCGCGCAGTGCATCATACGCAATCCTGCTAGGATGACCGCATGGCCAAGCCCACGAACGTACTTCTCGACGAGGCTTCGCGGGCGACGGCCCGGCGGCGCGCCGCCGAGAGGGGTCTCAGCGTGTCGGGTTACATCAGGGAACTGATCCACGCCGACGACGCCGCAGCGCGTGCGGACAGCGGCGACATCGCTGCCATCGTCGGCGTTCTCGGCAGCGGGGATGAGCCGACGGACATCGCCCGGGACAAGCGCCGCATGGTTGCGGAGGCCTTCGGCGAAGACTTCGAGGCCAGGCTGGGGCACCGCGGCGACGGCGCGTGAAGCGGGTCTTCGTCGACACCGGTGCCTGGTACGCGCTGGCGGCTATCGACGACGCCTCCCACCGGCGCGCCGTCACCGTCGTCGAAGCGCACGCCGGGCGCCTCGCCACGACCGACCACGTGCTTGTCGAGACCTGGGCGATTGCCCGCAGCCGCCGCAACCGTGTCCTGGCCGATGCTCTGGTGGCGACGATTCTCGGGCGAAACCTGGCCGACATACTTTCCGCCACTGCCGAGGACGTGCGGACCGCGCTGGCGACAGGCGAACGCTTCGCTGATCAGGACTTCTCGCTGGTGGATCGGACGAGTTGGGCGGTCATGGAGCGCAACGGCATCGACGAGGCGGTGTCGTTCGACGCGGACTTCGCGATCTACCGCTACGGCCCGGGCCTGAGCCGGGCGTTCACCATCCACCGTTGAGACGCTCCGGCGCCCCGGGCCACGGGTGCCCATCGCAGGTCACCGTCGTCTACGGTTCGATTCGTTCGAAGTGATCCTCGGCGGGGGTGATGACGGGGCTGAGCCTGCTTCCGTGTAGGACCACCACAAGGTCGCGTGCCCTTGTCATCGCCACGAACAGCTGCGAGACGGCCAACTCCCTGTCCTCAGCGGCCTCCTCGGTGCTCGAGCCCTTCTTCGCCTGCGGCGGGAATCGGCCCATATGCGGCAGGAACACGGCCTTGAACTCCAGGCCCTTGGCGCGGTGGTAGGTGCCGACCTTGACGCGGTCGTTGGGTCGGGCGTCGTAGTCCTCCAGTGATTGCACGGCGAGGCCGTGGCTCCGAAGCCGCGCGCGAACGCGGTTTGCTGAGGTGTTGAACGGTGCCAGCACGGCCACGTCTCCGGGACCGATGCCGGCGTCGGATCTCTGGAGGTTCTCGATTCTTCGGGCGATCTCGTCGGCTTGGGCGTCGATCCCGCTGATTTGTACGAGGACGGGGCGGGGCCCGCTGCGGACCGTCGAGATCGGCTCGTCACCACGGCGGACGTCCTCGCCGAGGTCCTCGATTCGGTAGTCACCGGCGATCGCAATCGCCGCCCCGATGATCTCGGCGGTGTTCCGGTAGTTCTCGGTAAGCACCGTGGTGCGGCCCCGTACCTCGACGCCGGCCCCGCGGAGCGTGAACCCGCCGGGGTATATGCGCTGGGCGGCGTCGCCGAGGATGAAGAGGCCGTCGGGGCGATCTTCCTCGACGGCCGGTGCGTTGACGAGCGCCCGCAGGAGTTGCAGCCCCGCCAGGGTGAGATCCTGCGCCTCGTCCACTATCGCCGCCGAGTACGTGGGGCGGGGGCGCCGGCGGGCGTGGGCCAAGGCCGCTAGGACCACGTCGCAGAAGTCGATGGTGCCGTGGCGAGCCATCTGTGCATCCCAGCGCTCCATCAGTTCCCACACCTGGGTGCGTTGCAGGCGCCCCAACGGAGCCCGCCGCCCGGTGCGAGGCACTTCGAGATACTCCTCGAGGGTCTCAACGGCCCGACCCTTGATCATCTTGGTGATCTCATCCCGAAGGTACTGCGTAGTGAAGCCGCCATGCAGCGGAGTGTCGGCAACGACGGTCTGCTTGAACGCCTCGTCGTAGGCCTTGGTGACCTTGGTCGGGTTGACGAACCCGCTGTCACCCGCCTCACTGCAGATCCGCCGGGCGAGCCGGTCGACGTTGATGAACTCCACCTCACCGGCTCGGGTGCCCGGCAGCCGCTCATAGAGCGACTCGAACACCGCGGGCAACGACTTGATGTAGGTCGTGAAGAGCACCGGCGGCACCGCCCCGGTTTCGGCGCCGGGCTGTTCGCGCCGGCGGGCAGCGAGGGAACGGTTGCGCCGCGCCAGTTCAGTCGCCCGGTGCAGGCCGACCACGGTCTTGCCGGTGCCGGCCGCACCGCGCACCCTGGCTGGCCCTTGATAGCGCCGCGCCGCCGCGCCGCGCTGGTCCGGTGGCAGGAACACCATCCAGTCCTCGATGGGCCGGCCGACCACGTCGGCGAGGAACTCCGGCTCGACCCGGGTGAACGAGGCTCCGGCCCGCTCGTCGTTCAGCAACCGTTCGAGTTCGAGATCCTCGGTGGTCACCGGCGGCGGATCGGCCACGGCGCCAGCCGCGACGTCGATGCCGGCCATGGGGTGTTCGGCACCGGGGGTGACCGGAGGCGGATCGGCGACGGCGGGCTCCGCGACGGCTGCGGGTGCCGCAATCGGACCCTCGCCGGTCTCCGCCTCGCTCCCGGACGGGCCGGTGTCGGCACCGACCGCCGGTGCCGGCTGTTCGGTGAGCAGGTCGAATGCGTGTTCGAGCCGGTCCGATCCGAGGTGTTCGCCCAACTCGATCAACTCGTCGATGGTGTTCAGGCGACGGAGGTGCGCCACGGCCGGAACGGGTATGCCGGCGGCGACGAGTTCGTCATCAGTCCACGCCATGTACAGGCGCCCGGACTCAGATCGCCGCTCACGGTAGGGGCGATCGTCGCTGTCCGGCGGCCCGCCGGGGTCCCCAGCCCGCTCGTAGACGCCGACCAGCTGCTTCGCGGCGTCGAATTCGACGCGCATCCGCCTGGCCCGATCCTGAACCTTGTGGGGTCCGTACAGCAGGACGACGATGGTGCGGTTGAAGGCCTGCCAGATGATCCGGCGATCGCTGGCCCGCCCACCCACGTCGGAGGAGAAGAGCTTGCGCCCGTTGTCGGCCGTGCCGATGTCGTGGGTGTTGAGTTTCGGGTTGTGGAACGGGCGGCGCCGCAGTTCTGACAGAGCGTCGACCAGTTGTGCCTTGTAGGCGTCTTCGTGGCGGAGAGAATCGATGCAGTCCCAGTAGGACTCCGCCTGAACGATCTGATAGGTCATGCCGTCTCGCTCTGTCGATGTGCCGCCACCGGCGACGGTACCCGAAGGCTATGACAGGCGATCAATCGTTGCCCGACTTCGGGGTGCCCGACGACGCGTCTACGGCCCGAGCAGCGCCGCGGGGATGACGGCGATCCCGTCGGGGTCGCGGTAGGCCTCGGGGCCGGTTGTCACCACGACAGCGTCGATCAGCGCGGCGCCCAGCCGGTCGCGCAGCCAGCGGAGATGACGGGTGTCGCGTCCGGTGACCTCGGCTCCGAGCTTCGTCTCCACTGCGAGCACGCCATGATCGCTCTCGATGATGATGTCGACCTCGCGCTGGTCGTTCCAGGTGCGCATATGAGCGACGCGGGCGTCTGCCGCTTGGGCGTGGACGCGCAGGTCGTGGACGACCATCGACTCGAACAGCGCACCGAGCAGGCCCCCCCGGCCGGGCCCGGCTGGCAGCGGCGCCGTCTGGCCGCTCAGGAGGGTGTCGGCCGAGGCGTCCAGCAGTCGGGCGGCGAGCGCGGTGTCGGTGAGGTGGTGTTTGGGGCCGCGCTTGAGGCGGGTTAGGTGACTGCCGACGGGCAGCCAGGCCGGCAGCGGCTCCAGCACCCACATGGCTTCCAGCGTGTCCCGGTAAGCCATCGTGGTGGTCTTTGCGGGCTTGTCGCCCTCGCCCGAAGTTGCGGCATCGCGGATTGTCTCGTACGTGGCGGTTCCCGCGGTGGCCGCGGCGTACGCGGTCAGCCATCGGCGAAGGGCGGCGACGTTGCGAACCCGACGCCCAGCCAGCGGGAACTCGTGCTCGGCGACGCGGTGGAGGTAGCCGTCGAGCAGCAGCCTCCGGGGTCGCCCGGTCAAGTGCCGCCAGCCGGGGAAGCCGCCTGCGGCGATCTCCTCGGCGTAGTCCTCGACGGCAAGTCCGCTGCTTCCTGCGATGTCGGGCTCGTCTCTGGCGAGGAGTGCGCGCAGGCTGATCGCGTTCGGATGGGGCAGGCGTTCGAAAAGAGTCGTCGTCCACATACGAAGGGTCACGATGCGCCCGGCGCCCGAGTGCGTTGGGCGGGTGGCCGGCCTCGCCGAACCGGTCAGGATGAAGCGCCCGGGGCTGAAGTCTTCGTCCACGGCGCGCCGGACGATGTCCCACGACTCGGGGAAGCGTTGCCATTCGTCGATGAGGACGGGTGGTTGACCGCTGGTCAGCAGGCGTGGGTTGGCACGAACGTCGGCGAGGGTCTCGAAGTCGTCGAGGGGGTACACGGTGTTGGCCTGCCTGGTGGCCGTCCATGTCTTCCCGACCGCTCGGGGACCCTCGATGCTGATCGCCGGCAGCGCCGCTAGGAGCGTACGCAGCTCTTCATCCACCACACGTTGCTCGTAGTCGATCACGCCGGGCATCTTACTGGACTAATTCTCATAAACGCTACTAATTCTCACCAATGCTTCTGATCCACAGAATCACTGAGCTTGCACGCGACCGCCGTGCCCAGGATCACCTGCCGCACGTCGGCCCGATAGCCGACAACGCTGAGGATCACGTCCGCTTCGGAGGCCACCCGCCGGGGCGTATTGGCCCGGGCCCGGTTCACGACCGGCGGCGCGCGACTCCCAAAGTGCGCTGTGAACGGTGCCTGAACTGCACTACGGATAATTCCCAGAGTGCACGACGCCCCCGAGTTCTTCGCCCCACCGCCATCCCGACGGAGTCCGGGTAGCGCCTCTAGCTGCCCTGGGTCCGCTGGGGCTCCCCGCTCTAGCGCTCCGTCCAGTCGAGGTCGGAGAGTTCGGCGAGGGCACCGATGAGGGACTGGGTGCCGAGCCGGCCCCCGCCGGCGGCCATGAGGCGGTCGTAGAACCCGCTGGCGAGGCGCAGGCCCGGCAGGTTTAGGCCCATGCGTTCGGCCTCGGCGAGGGCGATGCCCATGTCCTTGCAGAAGTGCTCCACGAAGAATCCGGGGTCGAAGTCGCCGGCGATCATGCGGGTGCCCAGGTTGGACAGCGACCAGCTGCCCGCCGCCCCGCCGGCCACCGACTCCATGACCGTCTCGAGGTTCAGGCCGGCCTGCCAGGCGTACAGCAGGCCCTCGCAGACGCTGATCATGCCCGCGGCGATGAGCGTCTGGTTCACCATCTTGGTGTGCTGGCCGGCGCCGGGGCCGCCCTGGTGCACCCAGGTGCGCCCCATGGCGGCCCAGAACGGCTCGAGGCTGGCCACCACCTCGGCGTCGCCGCCGATCATGATCGACAGAGTCCCCCCTCGGGCGCCCACGTCGCCGCCCGACACGGGGGCGTCCACCGCCGCCACGCCCCGAGCCGCCGCCGTCTCGGCGATCTCGACGGCCAGGGACGGCTCGCTGGTGGTCATGTCCACGATGATCTCGCCGCCGCCGCAGCCCGCCAGCGCCCCGTCGGGCCCCAGGATCACCTCCCGCACGTCGGCGGGGTGGCCCACGATCGTGAAGATCACCTCCGACGCCTCGGCTGCCTGCCGGGGCCCCTCGGCCCAGGCGGCGCCCCGCTCCAGCAGGCCCTCGGCCTTGGCGCGGGTGCGGGTGTGCACCGTGGCGGGGTGGCCGGCGTCCATGAGGTGCCCGCACATGGAGGCGCCCATGACGCCGGTGCCGATCCAGCCGATCGGCACGTCCGCCGGGTCACGTCCAGCGATGCTCATGGTCGTCTCCCTTCGTGCCGTCGCGCTCGCCCCAGCAGGTCACGCTACGCCCCGCCGCCCGAACTCACCTGTTCGCGAGTCCGCGCGCCGAATCCGGCGCCTGCACGAGATGCCCGGCCCGGACCCGCAGCCCCAGACCGGCGGCGCAGCCGGCGACGTTCTCGGAATCGAGCACACCGCCGTCGCCGAACATCAGGCAACTCTCGGTGAGGTCCTGGCGCAACAGGTGCGTGCCGAACGCTCCTTCGGCGGCGACGAGGCGATCCCCGGCGGCGTTCATGACCGTCAACCCCGCGCGGGTCAGCAGGCTGGTCTCGCCCACCTGGGCGCCGACGATGACCCCGACGCCCCGACCGGCGGCCTCGCCGGCCAGGTGCAGCGACCGGATGATCCCGCCCATCTTCGAGACGCGCACGTTCACGATCCACCGGTCGGGGCGGTCCAGCCTCTCCAGCTGTTCGACCCGGGTGATGCTCTCGTCGAGGATGATCCTCGCTCCGCATTCCTCGCCGACGCGTGCGAAGCCGTCCAGGTCGCCTGCCTGCAGCGGCTCCTCGATGGCGGAGATCCCGCGACCCATGGCCGCGACGTGTCCGATGCACTCCTCGGCGGACATCCAGTGGTTGTTGGCGTCCAAGCGGACCCGCAGCGACGGGTCGCTCCTGTTCCGGAACACGCGCATCTTCGCCCGGTCGCGCTCGGGGTCGCCGGAGACCTTGACCTTGAAGTCCCGGAACCCTCGTCTCCAGTAGCGGTGGAACTGCCACCGGTAGGCGAGAAGGGGCGCGTCGCCGAGCACCGCGGAGTACGAGAAACGGCCGGCCAGCCGCGGCGCGCCGACGACGTCCTCGACGGGTCGCTGCGTCACCTTGCCGATCAGGTCGAGTATCGCCAACTCCACCGCGCAGAACGCCGCCGGGTTCCGGTCGATGAGGCGGCGATGCTCCTCGGCCCAGTCCCGGAGGCTCGCGGCGTCGGTGACCGCGCCGACGATCGACTCGGTGACGCCCCCGACGAAGTCGACCCCGCCGGGGACCGTCTCAGCGGTCACGTACGACCTCGGGCAGCCCTCGCCGTAGCCGACGCGGCCGCAGTCCGAACGCGCCGCCACGATGAGGTTCTCGGCGCGTGCCCGGCTGGCGGAGGCGTGCCGGAAGGTGGCCCTGAACGGGACGGGGAACGTGAAGACGTCCAGACCTTCGATGCGCATCGGCCCTATCCGGACCCGCCGTCCCCCTCCGCCACGGCGGCGGCGAAGTCGAACCGGCACTCGCGGGCGTACTGGAGGTGGAGGTACTTGAACTGGGCGTCCCTCTGCCCCGACGCCACGCAACTCGCACGGTAGCGATCACCGGTGCCGCTGCGAAGCCGGCGAACATCGAGGGGGGCCAGCCGCCCGCTGCGACGTTTGCCGCCGTACTCGATGTTCGACGTGCGAAGGCGCTCGTCGACCGCGTCGGCCAGATCCGCCGCACCGAGGCCCCCGCCGGCCTCGACGAAGAGCGTGTATCCGGCTGTGTCCTCGTGGGCGATCATGATGAAGAAGTCGGCCCGGACGCCTCGGGCCGGCAGTGCCGACCGCACCGCGTCCAGCACCTGGCCCTCGGTGAGCTTCTCGCCGGTGATGTTCGTGACGCCCGCGCCCTTCTGGACGAACTCGAGGGTCGGGGTCTCGTGCACCCGTCCGGTGACCCGCACGATGTCGTTGATGTCGTACCGGTAGAGCCCGTCCGGCGTCGTCGCGAACACGTAGTACTCGCACCCTTCCTCGAGTTCCTCCAAGCCGCACATGTCGGCCGTGCCCGCCTCCCATTCCGCCCTCGGGGCGAACTCGAAGAAGACGACGGAGAGCACCGGGAGGCACACGTTGCGCCGCACGTCGACGTTGATGGTTCCGCGGAACTCGCTCGCTGCGTAGCCCAACTCGATGATCCTGGCGCCGCCGGGAAGCAGATCCGACAGACCGCCGAGGGCCACCCCGCAACTCCCCCCCGTCCAGGTCATCACGCCGCGCAGCTCCGGCCAGATGTCGGCGTAGCCGAGCGGGCCTCCAGCGGCGAGTTCGGCGAGCTCTCGGGCACGCCGCGGGCGGGGTTCGGGCGCCTTGCCCCCTTCGACGGCGCACCCCGGAGCATCGGGTGGGCGGCCCGTCGCAATCGCCTCCAGGATGGTGTCGAGGTTCCGGTCCACGACCGACAGCAGCCGCAGGAACGTCGAAGGATTCGCCGTCGCCATCAGGGTCACCCGCGGCTCGGCGAGGCCACCGATGGCCATCAGGAGGTAGCGGGCGTCGTAGTCCTCGATGTCGGAGAGTTCGGGAGGCAGCACGCACCGGGACCGCACGAACCTCGACTGGCTCTGGTAGAGCAGCCCGGACGCGGAACCGAACGGCGAGCCGCCGGCCATCTGTCCTTCCACGGCCGGGCCGCTGATGGCGAACGTGGCGCCTTCCAGAACCCGCGAGCCGAGCGACCAGATGTACGCCGAGAGCCGCTGGTCGTTCTTCAGCCGCCGCAGGCTCGTCGCTGTGACCGGGATGTTCTTGGGAGCGCCGCCCGTCCCGCTGGTCCGGTTGTAGTAGACGGGCTGCTCCGCGGTGAGGCACTGCTCGCCCGTCGCCTCCTGCCGTTCGATGAGGGGGCGCAGGTCCTCGTAGGTCTGTAGCGGGACGGCGCGCCGGTACTCGGCGAGGTTCGCGATCTGGCGGAATCCGCGGCGCTGCCCGAACTCGGTGCCTGCGTTCTCCGCCAGGATGCGCCGCAGCAACGCCTCTTGGACGTCCAGGGGCGCCTTGGCGTCGTCCAGCAGGCGCTTGTAGCGGCGACCCTGGGTGAGGCGGAGGGCCGCCGTCAGGAGGCCGTACCGGGCCCTGCTCATTTCTCGAGGCCGGCGACGAACGGCGTTCTCAGCTGGCTGAGGAATCCTGCCGGATACCGCCTGTTCGGCAGGCCGAGGGGGCCGACGCCGCGGCCCTCGGGCAGGAAACGCGTGCCGAACAGCACGTCCCAGACGATCAGGTTGTTGCCGTAGTTGTTGTTCGACTCCCCGACCAGTTCCGAGTGATGCCATCGGTGAAGCTCCGGTCCGCTCACGACGTAGTTCAGCGGCCCGAGCCTGACCTTGCAGTTGGAATGCTGGTAGAAGCCGTTGAGGGCGTAGAAGACGAAGTAGGCGGCCAGCACGTCCGGGGCGACGCCCAGCAGAGCGAACGGCAACGCATCGACGAGATACTGGGCGGCTTTCTCGAGGGGGTGGAACCGGCCGACGTTCAGCCAGTAGAGGCGATGCGGCGAGTGATGAACCGCATGGAACCGCCACATGGGGACGAACCTGTGAAAGGCCCGGTGCAGCCAGTACCGGGGGAAGTCGGCGGCCGCCAGCATCACGAATGCCTGCACCAGGACCGGAAGGCGGTGCGGCCAGATGCCCGAGACCGTGATTCCGTTCGTCGCGAGGAGATCCGCGAGCGCCAGCACCAGCGTGATCGACAGCAGGTACGGGAGCCCGACCTGTACGACGATCATGAACAGGGCGTCGGTACGCACCTCTCGTCCGGCCGGTCGCCAGTCGGTCCGGTACGGCAGCTTCAACTCGTGCAACGTGACGAGCGCCGCGCCGATCAGTACCGCCGCATAGGACGCCACAGCGACGGGCCACCCCAGCGCGGCGAACGACAGGTAGAGCACGAGCCCCAGCGCCATGACCGCGGGGTAGGCGCCGGCGGAGATCAGCCGCGCGGTGAGCTTCTCGGGGCCGTCGTCGGTCACGCCGGCGTCCCGGGGGGTGCGGCGACGCCCGCCGCGGCCGGCGCCGCGGTCGACCTTCCTCGGAGGTAGTGCCCGAGCGTCAGCAGGAAGGATGCGAGCACCACGTGGAAGAACGCCGGGATGCTCTTGGAGAACCAGGCGACGTCCGCGAGGAACGTCCGGCCCGCGACCAGGCGGAACGCCATGACCGTGAAGTAGACGCCGCCCAGCGCGAAGCATGCGCGCTGCTGCCAGGCTCGAGGTCGGATCGCGCCGTTCCGTACCCGCCGGAGGATCTCCGCCTGTGCGGCAATGATCGCTGACTGCGCGGCCAGCAGCGCGCCGTACGGCAGGGTGGAGCCCTGGAAGTCGTCGAACGGCGGGAGGAACGAAACCGGGCCGATGGCCTGAATCAGCTGGGCTACCACGCGCAGGACGAAGAGCCCTGTGAGAAACAGCAGCCAGCGAAAGTGGCGATGCCCCATCGACGGCTCCCGTCGTGACCGGCCGTGCGAGTAATCGTAGCCCTACCGCCCGGGGTCGCTCCGGCGCCGGCGGGTGGAGGACAGCGCTGCGCAGGCCACCTCTCGGCGGACTCCGGACGCGTGTCCCGCTACTTGATGGCCTGGGGGTTCAGCGGCGAGCCCACGGCGCCGGGGATCACCAGCGGCGGCGCCACGAGCTGGAACTCGTAGACCCCGTCGTCGGCGCAGTCCTCCGCCAACTCGTCCAGGTACCAGATCTCGCCCACGAACAGCCCCATGCTGGGGATCATCACCAGGTGCAGTGGCTGGAAGGTGCCGGGGATCTCGTTGGGGCGCACCTCGGCGCCCCAGGTGTCGGTGGCCAGGGCGGCGATCTCCTTGTTGGCCAGCCACGGCACCGACAGCAGCGACAGGCCGGGCGAGTCGCCAGCGGAGTAGCCGTCCCAGCCGGGCAGATGGCGTCGCCGGGCCATGTCGCCGGTGCGTATCAGCACGATGTCGCCGGTGGTGACCTCGGTGCCCTGGTGGCGGCAGGTGGCCTCGAGCAGGTCGCCGTCGATCGGCTCGCCCGGCTCGAGGTGGTCGCGCCCCAGCGCCCGCGGCACGTCCAGCAGCACGCCGCGCGACACCACCGTCTTCTGGTGCTCGATGCCGTTGCGCTCGGCCCCTCCGGCGGTCACGAGGTTGGCGTCGAAGCCGTTGTACATCTTCCCGCTGTGGAAGATGTGCGACAGGGCGTCCCACTGGGTGCCGCCCTGCAGGAACAGGAACAGGGTGTCGTCGGCGACGCCCCAGTCCTTCGGCCAGTCCTGGAGACCGGCGGCGTGGTCGCTGCCGGTGGCGACCATCTGGTGGACGGGGTTCACCCGGCCGAACGCGCCGGTCTGCGGCCCGTTGCCGTCGAGCGGCAACTCCAGGGAGAACACCTTGCCGGCGCGCACCAGCGATGCCGACTCGCGGATCTTCTCCGGCGTGATGAAGTTGAGGGTGCCGACCTCGTCGTCGTCACCCCAGCGGCCCCAGTTGTTGAAGCGGGTGCAGTACTCCTCCAGCAGATCCTTGGTGAGCACGTTGCGGGCGATGGTCATGGCGGGTTCTCCTTCTCGGGCGGTCAGGGGTTCTGGGGCGGCTCGCCGCCGCCGGCGGTGAACAGGCGGCGCAGGGCGGCGGCGTCGAGGTCGCCGAGCCCGGCGTCGAGGCCCCGCCGGTACAGGGGGAGGGCCGCGTCGAGCAGCGGCGTCTCGCTGCCGATCGTCCGGGCGTATCCGGCGATGATGTCGGCGTCCTTGTGAATGATGGCCAGCCGGGCCGACGGCGGGTCGAAGCTGTCGGCCACCATCATCGGGCCGCGGATGTCGAACATGGACGAGGTGCCGACGCCGGCGGAGATGACCTCCTGGGTGACCTCGGGGTCCAGCCCGGCGGCGGCGCCGAGGGCGTGCGCCTCGGCCGCGGCGAGGGTGTGCACGGCCACGAGCAGGTTGGCCACGAACTTCATCCGGCTGCCGTTGCCGAAGTCGCCGAGGTCGTAGGAGCGTCGGCCGATGACCTCGAAGATCGGCAGCGCCCGCTCGTAGCCGGCGCGGCTGCCGCTGCTGTAGACCACCAGCGTGGCGTCGGCGGCCTGCAACCCGGTGCCGCTGACCGGCGCGTCCAGCAGATCGCAGCCCGCCGCGGCGAGGCGCTCGTAGGCCTGCTGCTTGACCTCGAGGGGCAGCGTGCCCATCTCCACGGCCACGGCGCCGCTAGGAGCCGCCGCGGCCAGCTCCGCCGACACGTCCTCCAGGGCGGCCGTCGACGGCAGCGAGAGCAGGGTCACGTCGCTGCGGGAGGCGATCTCGGCGATCGAGTCGACCCCGGTGGCGGCTGAGGCGGCAACCTTCGCCGGGTCGACGTCGTAGCCGCACACCTCGAACCCGGCGTCGACCAGGTGCTTCGACATGGCGCCGCCCATGACCCCGACGCCGATCACCCCGACGCGGGGGCGCCCGCCAGAACCCGGCGAACCCATCACAACTCCAGGACAGCCACGCGGCCCTCGTCGCCATCGACCATGCCGACGTGCACAGATCCGTTCGCCCCACCGCCCGGCGACCCGACGCCGCGCAGGTCCTCGAGCGGGCACCCGACGACGGCGGGCACGGTGAGCGAGCGGGCCACCTCCATGAGGTGCGCCGAGGCTGCTCCACCGAGGGCCACGAGTCCGGCGGCGTCCCACAGCAGCGGGGCGAAGTTCGGCAGCGGGTACTGCACGACGATCACATCCCGCGGGCGCACGTGGTCGACCGCCGTGGAGCTCGACACCCAGACCAGCCGGCCGGCCCCGACGCCGCCGGAGGCTCCGATCCCGCTGCGTGCCTCACCCCCGAGCGCCGCAACACCCGCCAGGAAAGGCTCCCAACGGTCCCGCCCGACGCGCCCCCGCTCCGGCTCGGCACGCCCGGCCAGGATGGCAGCCAGTTCATCCACCGAGTGATACCAGACCCTGTGCGGATCCCCCAAAGCGTCCCCCAACCGCTCGATGATCCCCAGCACCTCAGAAGCTGCAACCGGATCGGGTGCCCGCAACGCCCCCAGGGCCTCGATCGACTCATTAGGCCGATCCCCCCGCAACCGCCGAAGCACCGACCGGGCAAGCGGAAGAGCCTCCCCAACAGACCGCCCCCAAGCCACAGCAGTCAAATCAGCAGAAACCGACCGAGCCCGAACCAGAAGACCCTCCAGCCCCTCCCCACCCAAGGGCTGGCCGGCGTCATCACCCCCGCCCAGCGATCTGTCCGGGTCCCCACCAGCGTCCCGTGCCGTGTGCGCCCCGACCCCGGAGGTGGGGACGCCGGGGGCCGGCGCCGGATCGATTTCGCCAGACGATCCGCCGACGGCCACCGCCGTCCCCGCCGGACGCGTGCCAACAGACGAAGTCGCACTCCCGGCCCGGTCAGCAGACAACCCCGCCGCCCAGCCCAACACCAACTCCTCGCCCAACGCCCCCGGATAGGTCATCACCAGCCGGGCCAGCCGCTGAGCTTCGGGATGCCCCAGGGCGGCCGGCAGCACCATGTGATCGCTGGCGGGCGCCGTGACGGTCCGCTGTACCTGCAAGAGCACGGCGGCCCCGTCGGTGACGGCCCACTCCACGAGGTTGCAGTCCAGTTCGGCGGCGGCTCGGCGGGCCAGCGCAGCTACCTCACTCAACGTGGCGGCACCGATCAGCTCGAGCGCTTCGGTGCCCGAGATGCTGCCGTCGGGCCCCATGGTGGCCCGCACGCCCGGCACCCAGCCGGCCAGCAGGTCCCGCGGGGACCCTTTCACCGCTGAGATGCTCACGGCGGCGATCTCGTCGACGGTCGCCGCGCCGCCGCAGTCGGGCGCCAGTTCGGTTTGCACCAGCACTCCCATGGGTGCGCTGCCGGGCTCGATGCCGGCGGCCTCGAAGCGCTCCAGCGCCTCGAGGGTGAACATCGCCGACCACACACTTACCAGCGCCTTGGGCACCTCGTTCCGGCGCAACTCCGGCAGAGAGGCGAACGCTCCCGCCCAGGTGCCCGCACCCTCGAGCGCGCTGGAGGAGCGGGCGATGAGCGGTTCGGCGAGCCCACCGGCCGCCTCGGCGATCTCGGCCGCCAGCGCCTCGTCGAGTTCGCTGCGCAGCAGCACCATCCGGGCCGCTCCCGAGCCGCGCCCGGCCAGTTCGGCGGCGGCGCGCCGCAGCGGCTCGGCGGAGGCTGCCAGCGTCACGACGAAGCCGTCGAGGGCCGGCAGCCCGGCCCGGCGCGCCCGGGCCAAGCCTGCCGCCTTGGCCCCGACCGTCGAGACGTCGAGCGCTTCGGGATCGTCCAGCCGGACGACCCGCGGGCTCATCGGATGCCGGGACGCGCCGGGCAGTGTCGCCAGCTCAGCCGACGGCGATGATCTCCGGGGCGGGCGTCGAGATCATCTCGATGCCGGTGTCGTTGACGATGAGCATCTCCTCGAGCCGCACGCCGAACTCGTGCAGTTTGCCGTGCTGGGTCTCGAGGGCGAAGACCATGCCGGGCTCGATCTCCACGGGGTGGTCCAGCGACCAGATGCGGGAGATGACCGGGATGTCGTACTGCGCCAGGCCCAGGCCGTGGCCCCACAGGTTGGCGGCGGCCTCGTCCTCCTCGTCGTAGCCCCAGATCTCCTTGGCCGAGGGCCACACGCCGGCGATGTCGGCGGTGGTGACGCCGGGCCGGGTGGCCTCGATGGAGTCGTTCAGCCACTTCAGCGCCAGGTCGTAGTACTGCTTGTGCTCGTCGGTGGGGGTGCCGCCCACGCAGTAGGTGCGGTACACGCAGGATTTGAAGCCGTTCCAGGTGAGCGCGGCCAGGTCGATGATGACCAGCTCGCCGGGGCGGATGATGCGGTCGCCGTGGTTGCGCCAGTTGGGCCAGGCGTTCGGGCCGGAGGACACGATGACGTCCTCCACGTTCTCCATGCCGGGGATGTTGTAGAGCTGCTCCATGCCGTAGGCGGTGACCTCGTTCTCGGTGAGGCCGGGGCGCAGGAACTGGCTGAACTGGTAGTGGACCACGTCGCAGATGGAGCCGACCATGCGCATGGCCTTCTGCTCGTTGGGGCTCTTGATGGCCCGGGCCTCCATCATCGGCGTCATGCCGTCGGTCCAGTTGATGCCGCGCTCCTCGAAGACCCGGATCATGTTGAGGTCCATGAAGTCCACGCCGAGCGGCTTGTCCTCCACGCCGGCCTCCTCGAGGTCGGCGTGGAGGGCGTTGGTGAACTTGGCGACCTGCGAGCTGGCGGCCGGCCCGGCGGCGCCCTTGATCCAGGCGTAGGAGTAGCGCACGTTCTCCTTCGGAATCCAAGGCGAGTGCTCGCGCAGGTGGTAGCCGATGTCGCCCTGCTCGTAGATGATGGGCTCGCGCCCCTCCACCAGCACGGCGTAGCGCAGGCCGGGCTTCAGCTGGTTCCAGCCGGGCGTCAGCGTGGAGGTGACGTAGCGGATGTTCTCGTCGTACATCAGCAGCATGGCGCCGAGCTCGTGACGGGCCATGGCCTCGCGGGCGCGCCGCAGCCGCCACTCCCGGACCTCTTGCCAGTTGATCCCCTCACGCCAGTCGGTGGCGAGAACGCCGAACGCTTCCTTCATGGTGGTCTCCTCCAGCCCTTGGTCCGGACGGCGGGCTCGTGTCCGATGCCGCCGCGCCGGGTCAATGTAGTTGCTGGCGTGCGCCGGGTTCACTTCCTGGGGTCGGTCGGACCGGAGCGCCTCGGTTAGAGGCATCCGGCAACGCGCACTGCTGGGTCGGCGCCCGCCACGGACCCGGCCACGACGGCCGTCGCGATTCCTCCCACGATGCCGTGCCGCCGCCCGCGTCGGCTCGGGTTGTGCTCAGGGGAGGATCTCCAGGGCGTCGACGTGTGCGGGGCGCACGACCGAGAAGTGGCGGTGGTCGAAGGTCGCCACCTGTGTGATTCCGAGACGTTCGGCGGCGGCGATGACTGAGCCGTCGACGGTGCCGAGCGGAAGGTCGCCGTAGCGGGCGACCAGTTCGGCGATCCGCAGCCAATCCTCGTCGGGAACGGGCTCGACGAGGAACTCACCGGTCGCCAGGTCGCCCAGGAACCGGACCTCGGCGCCGGCGCCGAGCCGTGTGCCGAGCAGGTAGGCCACCTCGGTGATCACCAGCGTCGGCACCAGCAGTGGCTCGGGATGATCTCGCAGCAGCTCCAGAGCGGCGCGGTGGTTGCGGTCGTCGGCGTCGACGTAGGCGTAAAGAGGGCCGGCGTCGACGAGGAGAGCTATGGGGTCACCTCGGCGGCCAAGATCTCTTCGATGCGTTCGGAGATGTCGTCGCGCCCGCTGCGACCGGCGCCGGCGGCCCGCAGCCGCCGGGGCGGCCCGCCGACGTGGCGCTCGATGGCCTCGCGGGTCACTTCGGAGATGGTCATGCTGCGCCGCGCCGCCTCACGGCGCAGCCGCAGATCCAGATCGTCGGGAAGCATCACGGTTGTCCGCTGCATATATGTCAGCATATCCAATGCCGCGCAAGTCGAATGCTGTGCAAGTGAGGGGTGCTCAAGACCGAGCCTGCCGCGGTGACATGCATCATCCGTGACCCGCCGCAGCGGTTCGTTGGCTGGCTACACTATCTATACACGTTACATGTATAATCAGTGTATGAGCCGTGTGCGAACCAACATCGAACTCGAGAGCACCTACGTGGAGGCGATCATGGACCGTTTCGGGGTCCACACCAAGACCGCGGCGGTGGACCTTGCGCTGCGCCACCTTGCGGGCCAGCCGATGAGCCAACAGGAGGCTCTGGCGATGCGAGGCGCCCACGCCATCGGTGACATCCCCGCCGACACCGCAGCGGCCCAGGTGACGTGATCCTCGTCGACACGTCCGCCTGGGTGGAGTTCGACCGGGCCACCGGCAGCACCGTCGATGCCCGTCTGAGCGGCCTCATCGCCGACGATGGCGAGATTGCGGTCACCGAGCCGGTGATCATGGAGGTCACCGCCGGCGCCCGCAGCCCCGCACGCGAGCAGGACTTCCGGCGGCTTCTCGGTCGCTGCAGCCTGCTGCGGTTCGACGCAGCGATCGACTTCGACGCCGCCTCGAGGATCTACCGGACGTGCCGCCGCAGCGGGGTCACGCCGCGGGGCATGATCGACTGCATGATCGCATCGGTCGCGCACCGCCACGACGCCACCCTGCTCGCATCCGACACCGATCTCCGGCGCGTCGCGGAGGTCATCGGCATCCCTCTGGACGGCGATCTTCCCTAGCGGCTCGTTCAGTCCGACCGCAGGGCTTCGGTGGGGGACATCCGGGCGGCGCGGATGGCGGGGTAGATGCCCGCCACCGCCCCGATGACGACGGCGGCTGCTATGCCGCCCACGATGGCCTCCGGCGGGATGATGACGCGCCATCCCTGAACCGCGGAGTATGAGTACGTCGCCGCCACCCCCAACAAGGTGCCGGCGATCCCTCCAGTGGCCGCCAAGGTGAGCGCCTCGATGAGGAACTGCTGGCGGATGTGGGCGCGTGTGGCTCCGATGGCCCGGCGCAGGCCGATCTCGCCCCGCCGCTCCATGACGCCGATCACCATCACGTTGGCGATTCCGATGGCGCCGACAAGCAGGGCGACGGCCCCCAAGCCGAGGAATAGCGCCGTGAACGAACTCTCAGCTGCGGCCTGTGCCTCCAGCAGGTCTGACGGCCGGCTGACCTCCACCTCCTCGGGGTTCTCGGGGTCGATCGTGGCCGGCAGCAGGTCGCGGGTCTCGTCCAGGTAGCGCCGGTCGACGCGGATGTAGACCGCCGCGGGCGCCAGGTCCACGTCGTAGTACCGCTCGGCCGCCCGGTCGCCGATGAGCACGGCGCGGTCCAGGTCGGCGGCCAGTGCGAACGTGTCGAGCACCCCGGCCACGTGCACCCAGCGGTCCCCGAGCCAGACCCGCACCGGCACCGCGAGGTCTCGGATTCCGAGGCGCTCGGCGGAGACGGCGCCCACCACCGCGACGGGATAGTCGCGCTGCGCCTCGTTGAGGAACGATCCGTGCGCCATCGAGCCGTTGAGGGTCTCGAGGAGTTCGGTGTCGGTGGCGAACACCGAGATGCCGCCGGTGAGGTTCGCCGGGACGAGGTCGTTGCGGTAAACCCCGGCGTCCACGGCGTAGACCGCCGAGGTGGCCTCCACGGTCGGCAGCCTGCCGATCGTGCCCGTGGCGGTCCCGGGCAGCGACGAGTCGCCGGCGCCGAAGCCCGTGCCGGCGCTGACGGTCAGCAGGTTCGTGCCCAGGGCGTCGATCTGGTCGATGAGGTCGGAGCGGGAGGACTCCGACAGGCCGAGCACGCTCACCAGCGAGGCGATGCCGATGGCGATGCCCAGCGCCGACAGGGCGGCGCGCAGTCGCCGGGTGGCGAGCGCATGCAGCCCGACCCGGACGACCTCGGCTAGGCGCAGCCGGCTGGGCGGCAGTGCGGCGGATCCATGGGTCGTCGCCGTCATGGGGCGCCGACCCTCTCGCCGCTGTCAGGGATCAGCCGCCCGTCGAGCATCCGCACCCGGCGGGGAATGGCAGCGGAGATCTCCTCGTTGTGGGTGATCACGATGATGGTGCGACCCTCGTGGTGCAGGGAGAAGAGGAGTTCGATGATCGCCTTCGAGCCTGCGGAGTCGAGGTTGCCGGTTGGCTCATCGGCGAGGATGAAGGCGGGTTGGTGGACCAGTGCCCGGGCCAGCGCCACCCGCTGCATCTCACCTCCGGAGAGCTCGTTGGGGCGGTGGAGGGCCCGCGCGCCGAGCCCGACTCGTTCGAGTGCGGCGGCGGCCGCCTCCCGGCGCTGCGGTCGGAGGGTGCCGGTGTAGAGCAGACCGTTGGCGACGTTGTCGAGGGCCGAGGTGCCCGGCAGCAGGAAGAAGCGCTGAAACACGAAGCCCACGCGCCGCCCCCTGATGGCTGCCAGGGCGTCGTCGTCGAGGCTCGACGTGTCAACCCCCTCGATGAGCACCGCCCCGCTGGTGGGCGCGTCGAGCGTGCCCATGATGTGCAGCATCGTGGACTTGCCGCTGCCGGAGGGTCCGACGACGGCCACCATCTCGCCGTGGGAGATCTGCACCGACACGCCGTCCAGCGCCGTAACCGGCGGTGTGCCGGGATACAGCTTCGAGACCTGGCGCAGCTCGAGCGCCGGTGCCGGCCCGTAGCGCTCCGGCGGCTCCGAGGTGCCGGCGTTCGGCGCCGTCACCGCGGGACCACGACCGGGGCACCCTCCCCGAGGCCGGTCGCTCGCACCTCCACGTCGCCGTCGGCGAAGAGCCCCGTCTCCACCCCGACGAGGACGCTGGTGCCGTCGGGTTGCATCACCTCGACGGCGTAGCCGCCCTCGACGAGCGCCAGCAGGGCGGTCGCGGGCACCACGAGGGCGTCGCGCACCAGCGTCTCGACAATCTCGACATCCACCGACGCGCCGATCCAGACCACCGGGGCCGCATCCGCGAGCGTGATCGTGACCTCCACGAAGCCCTCACCCTGCGCGTCGGTGAGCGGGGCGGGGTTGATGGCCGCGACGCTGCCGGCGATGTCGCTGTTGTCGGGCAGTTCCACGTTGACGGTGTCGCCCTCTTCGAGGAGGTCGCGTTCGGCCAGCGGGAGTTGGGCGATGACGCGCTGCGTGGTGGCCATCACCCCGCCGGTGGGCGCTTCGGTCACCGTCAGGGCGGCGAGCGGGACGCCGGCGGCGATCTCCTGGCCCACTTCGACGCCCGGCTGCCACGAACCGATCTGCACCCGGCCGGAGACGAAAAGCACGTCGGTGGCACCGACCTCGCCGTCGACGTTCGTGCCGAGGGCGCGCTGCCAGGCCCGCACCGCATCCTCAGTAGCCGCGTCGAATGTGCCGTCGACGCTGAACCCGTCGGCGTCGCCGAAACCCAGAGCGGCGAGGTTCTCCTCGAGCTGGTGCACGTCGGGACCTTCGCCGCCGAGTGACATCGTGCGGTAGGCGGGCGCGCTGCCGTACATGACGACCAGGGCGCGGTAGCCGTCGGCGAGGTCTGCCACGTCGCCGCGGGCTCTGTCGAGCGCCGCTTCGGCGCTGGTGACCGCCTGCTCCAGAGCGGCCAGTTCCTGCGGGCTGAGCGGGTCGAGGAGGTCGCTCAGGGACTCCTCGGCCATGAGGACGGCGGCTTCGGCGGTGTCGATGGCGGCTTGCGTGGGCCCGGCAAGAATGTCAGCGAGGTTGGCTTCTGCGGTTTCGAGCCGACTCTGGGCCTCCGCGAGGGCGGCGGGAGTGGGGTTCTGGAGGTCGTCGAGGGTTTGCCGGGCGGCGAGGACGGCGGCTTCGGCGGTGTCGATGTCGCCTTGTGACGGTCCGGCGAGGAGGTCGCCGAGTGCCGTTGTGGCGGCATCGGTGGCGGCCCGCGCCGTGTCGATGTCCGCCAATTTGGCGCCGGCGAGGAGGTCGGCGAGGTTCTGTTCGGCTTGGGCCGCTCGGCTGCGGGCGTCCGCGAGGGCGGCGTCGGTGGGGTTCTGGAGGTCGGTGAGTGTCTGGCGGGCGGCGAGGACGGCGGCTTCGGCGGTGTCGATGTCGCTTCGGGACGGTCCGGCGAGGAGGTCGGCGAGGTTCTGTTCGGCTTGGGCCGCTCGGCTGCGGGCGTCCGCGAGGGCTGCGGGAGTGGGGTTCTGGAGGTCGTCGAGGGTCTGCTGGGCGGCGAGGACGGCGGCTTCGGCGGCATCCAGGTCGGTCTGGGAGGGTCCGGTGAGCAGCTCGCTGAATGAGTCGGTGGCTCGGGCGAGTTGGGCTCGGGCGTCGGCGTAGTCGGCGCTGTCCGGCTCGGGGATGCTCTCGAGGTACCTCGCGGCCGCCAGGACGAGCTGCTGGCTTGCTTGGAGATTCGCAGGGGGGTCGTCGCCCTGCAGGGCGGTCAGCGCCTGCTGTGCCTCCACAAGCCGCTGCCGGGCGGCTGCCAGTTGCTGGTCGTCCTCCGCGAGCGTCGCCGCGAGCACCGCGGCTTCGGCGGCGGCCAGTTCGGCGCGGGCATCCTCCTGGGTGCGTAGCTGCTGGCGAACGGTCGCCAGTTCGCCGGCCGCGCGGGAGAGTTCGGCCTCCGCAGCCGGTCGCAGCTCCTCAGCCACCTCCACGAATTCCTCGAGCCTCTCAGCAGCACTGAGGACGGCGGCTTCGGCGGTGTCGATGTCGGTCTGGG
>LXNI01000165.1_pt1 | contig 81935 bp, 76 predicted proteins | sample 809091 | NCBI WGS metagenome assembly LXNI01 (sample SAMN04870527, study PRJNA318959) | sponge metagenome | biome: 01000161; feature: marine sponge reef; material: water | host: Sarcotragus foetidus | place: Greece: Milos, Mediterranean Sea | collected 2013-05-29 | depth 5-7 m | reverse complement strand
TCGGCGGAGCAGGAGAGGCGCGCCGCGCGATGCGGTGACATCGGGCAAGCGCCTCGACGCACGCTGTCGACCAGAGAGCGCCGCCCTTCGGGTCGCGCCCCTGGTGAGAAATGCGGGCTAGCGGGCGGCGTCCATGAGGCCGCCGACATCCAGATTCGATTCCAGCGCTTCGGCGACGTCGTCCAAGGCGGCCTCGACGGACGCTTCATACCGCAGGCCGGATGCAGATCGTTCTTCAAGCCGCCTCAGGAACGAATGCCGGAATTGATCGGCGGCAAACAATCCGTGGACGTAGCACCCGGCGATCCGGCCATCTTCCGAGACCGCTCCGTCGGCCCGGCCCTCAAGGGTCAGGTACGGGGTCGCGGTCGCCGGACCCGACGTCTCCCCGACATGCATCTCATAACCGGCGATGGGCGTGCCCCGGAGGTCGGCGCCCGACACCTCGGCAAGTGTTTTTCCGGCCGTCAGCCGCGTCTCCATATCAAGATAACCGAGCCCGTCCGTTGAACCGGCCGGGCCTTCTAGGCCGTCCGGATCGGCAATCCGGCGGCCGAGCATCTGATAGCCTCCACAAATACCCAAGACCTGCCCGCCCCGCCGGACATGGGCAGCGAGATCGATATCCCAGCCCTGCTCCCTCAAGTGAGCGAGATCGGCAATGGTTGCCTTGGAGCCGGGGAGAATAACCAGGTGCGCATCGCCCGGCAGCGCCGCGCCCGGCGGCACCATGATGAGATCCACATCCGGCTCGGCGATCAACGGGTCGAAATCGTCGAAGTTGGAAATATGGGCGAGGCGCGGAACGGCAATCCGGATAGTCCCGCCAACAGGGCCGCCCTCCCTGTTCTCGAGCGACATGGCATCTTCCTGGGGAAGATGTCTCGCCGCCGTCAAATACGGCAGTACGCCGAAGGAACGGTACCCGGTCCGCTCGGCAATCATGGTGAGGCCGTCATCAAACAATGACGGATCGCCGCGAAACCGGTTGATGATGAAGCCGGCGATCAGCGCATCTTCCGCGGGATCGAGGAGCGCTTTGGCGCCGACAATGTTTGCGATCACCCCGCCCCGGTCGATATCGCCAATCAGGACCACGTTCACGCCCGCGGCTAGGGCAAACCCCATATTGGCAATATCATTCCGGCGGAGATTGATCTCGGCGGCACTGCCCGCGCCTTCCACCACCACAAAGTCGGCATCTTCGCCCAAGCGGCCGAAAGCGGCGACAACATCGTCCAGCAAATCCGGCTTGATGTCCTGAAATTCACGAGCCGAGTAGTTCCCCTTGACTTCGCCTCGGACCACGACCTGGGATCCCACATCCGACTGGGGCTTCAACAATACCGGGTTCATATCGACGCGGGGATCGACGCGGCAGGCCTTCGCCTGCAGGGCCTGCGCCCGGCCAATCTCACCGCCGTCCGCGGTGACCGCCGCGTTGTTCGACATATTCTGAGGTTTGAATGGCCGGACCGAATGCCCGCGGTTGGTCAACGCCCGGCAGAACGCCGCTGTGACCAGCGACTTTCCGACATCGGACGCCGTCCCCTGAAACATCAATGCCTTGGCGGGCACGGAGGCGTCCCTAAAATTCGATTCCGGCCTGCGCCTTAAAGTCGGCCCGGAAATGGTGTTTGATCTCGGTCATCTCGGTGACCAAATCGGCGGCTTCGATAAGCTCCGGCTTCGCATTCCGCCCGGTGCAGATCACGTGGATATCGGCCGGCTTGTTTTTGAGGAAGGCGGCCACTTCGCTGATGTCGAGATAATCGTTGCGCAGCACGATGTTGATCTCGTCCAGGAGCACCAGCTTGTTGTCCGGATCGTTGATCATTTCCTTGGCCCGCTCCCACGCGGCGGTTGCCGCCGCGATATCCCGGGCCCGGTCCTGGGTTTCCCAGGTGAATCCCTCCCCCATGGCGGTCATGGTCACAAGATCGGGGAACCGTTCGAGGACGACACGCTCTCCGGTTTCCCACTTTCCCTTCACGAACTGGACGATGCCGACCTTCATGCCGTGGCCGATACATCGGGCGACGATACCCATGGCGGCCGTGGTCTTGCCCTTGCCCTTGCCCGTATGGACCACCAACAGGCCGCCTTCCCTGGTCTTGGTGGCCAGGATTTTGTCCTTGGCTTCCTTGTGCTTGCGCCGCTTTTCATTGGCGCGTGCGTTGATTTCGTCTTCGCTCAGCTCTTCGGTCATCTGCCCCTCTCCTCCCTGATCTCGGCCAACAGCGCCGCCGCGGCGTTGGACCGGGGATGCCAAAGCCCCCGGTCAATCGCCTCTCCGAACCGCTCGGCGATTTCGCCTAAGGCCGATGGATTGCTGTCTTCAATAAACGATCGAACCCGCTCGTCGCGCAAGTAGGCATCGAATAGCTGATCGAAGTGATGATCCTCCACCACCCGCGACGTGGCGGCAAAGGCGAACAGATAGTCCACGGTGGCCGCGATCTCGAAGGCCCCTTTGTAGCCGTGCCGCATGATGCCGTCGATCCACTTGGGGTTGGCGGCGCGCGCGCGGACGACCCGCCCGATCTCGTCATGCAGTGTCCGGATGCGGGGGCTCTCGGGCCGGGAGTGATCGTTGTGGTAAATCTCCGGCTGCGTTCCGCCGAAGTGGCGAACCGCCGCCGCCATCCCGCCCTCAAACTGGTAGTAATCGTCGCTGTCCAGGACATCGTGCTCCCGATTGTCCTGGTTCTGAACCACGGCCTCGATATTGGAAAGGCGCGACGCAAACAGTTCGGGCACGGCCTCACCTGCCGCCCCGCCGCCATAGGCATATCCGCCCCAGGCGACATAGGCCTGCGCGAGGTCCTCATCGGATTCCCACAACCGCTCGTCGATCAATGCCTGAAGACCGGCGCCATAGGCACCCGGCTTGGACCCGAATACCCGATGACCGGCGTGCCGGCGGGCCGAGCCCTCATCGTGGCCGGCGGCGACCAGGGCTTCGGCGTCCGATCGCACCTGACCGGCAAGCGGGTTGAGATGATGCGGCTCATCCAGATCGGCGACTGCCCGCGCGGCCGAGTCGAGCAACTCCAGTTGGGTCGGAAAAGCATCGCGAAAAAACCCGGAGACCCGGAACAGAACGTCCACACGGGGACGGTCCAGCACGTCCAACGGCATGATATCGAATCCGGTCATACGCCGGGTTTGCGGGTCCCAAGTGGGCTGAACACCCATGAGCGCGAGCGCCTGGGCGATGTCGTCACCACCCGTCCGCATGTTGGCCGTTCCCCAAGCCGAGATGGCGAGCCGCGACGGATATTCGCCGTGATCCTGAAAGTACCGGCCGATCAACAACGAGGCCGACTTCCATCCCAGTGTCCAGGCGGTAGGAGTCGGTACTGCGCGCACGTCGACCGAATAGAAATTCCGCCCGGTGGGAAGAACGTCGAGCCGGCCCCGGCTCGGTGCCCCGCTGGGACCCGGCGATACGAACCGGCCATCGAGCCCCGTCACGATGCCGGTCAATTCCGCTTCTCCCGCACCCTCGATAGCGGGCCGGAGAGTCGTCGCAATATGATGGAGAACGGCTCGTGTCCGGCGCCAATCAGGGTCCGCGTCCGTTGATCCCGAAACCAGGCTCAGGGCCAAATGTTCGAGGCGCTCCACCGTGTCGCCATAGGATCGCCAAACGCCGGCCCCGGTCTCCAGTGGCGATGGCCGAGGCCCATCCCAGACCTTGCCAAGCTCACAGTCCAAAGGATTGAAATCGACCATCCCCAGGTCGGCGGATAAGGCTCGGATCAAGGAGGCATCTTCGCCCTCGCCATTGCCACGCGGCACCCGGGTCAGGGCAACCAGCAGATCCGGGACCAGATCGCCGTCGGGCGACCGGCCAAAAACATGCAACCCGCCTCTGATTTGGGTTTCCTTCAATTCGCAGAGATAGTTGTCGATCTTTCCGAGCGCCTCATCATCATCGTCATCGGGGATCATCCCGACATCCCGGTCGAGGCGAAGGTCACGGCTGAGATCGAGAATCTCTTTCCGTAGGACGGTAAGCCGCCGGCGGTCCATACCCGCCGCTTGATAGTACTCATCGACCAGCGCCTCCAAGTCCCGGAGCGGACCATAGCTCTCGGCGCGGGTCAGCGGCGGCATCAGGTGATCGACGATCACCGCCTGGGTGCGTCGCTTGGCCTGACTCCCCTCCCCGGGATCGTTGACGATGAACGGATAAACATGGGGCAGCGGGCCGAAAACCGTTTCGGGATAGCATTCCTCGGACAAGGCCAGCGCCTTACCCGGCAGCCACTCCATATTGCCGTGCTTGCCGAAGTGGACCGCCGCGTGCGCACCAAACACATGGCGAAGCCAGAAATAAAAGGCGAAGTAGCGGTGCGGCGGCACCAGATCCGGATCGTGATAGGAATCCAGCGGATCAACGTCGTAGCCCCGCGAGGGCTGCACCCCGAGCGCCACGTTCCCCAACCGATGGACACCGAGAACAAAGCCGCCGTCCTTGAAGAACCGGTCGTCCTCGGGCGCGCCCCAGCGTTCCTCGACGGACGTTCGGACGCCCGCCGGCAGCCGGTCCCAATGGGACAAGTAGGTTGAAAGATCGAGACTGACCGCGCCATCCACATTTGGATCCGCGTTGGTCGGGCCGCTCAATAGGAGGCCGACAATCGCGGCCCCGTCATCCGGAACATCGCCACCCAAATCATACCCGTCGGCAATGGCGCGTGTCAGGAACGTATGAATGCCCGCCGGCGTATCCAGCCCGACCCCGTTCCCGAGCCGGCCGTCCCGATTGGGGTAGTTGGCAACAATGACGGCGACCCGGCGGTCCGTCGCCGGTGTCCGCCGGAGAACGGCCCAGTTCTCCACCAGGTCAGCGACGAAATCGATGCGGTCCGCGACGGGTTCGTGCCGGACAACGGCGCCCTGGACCTGATCCTCCAGCTCTTCGGCACGCTTGAAGGAGATCGCGCGGGAAAGAACCCGGCCATCCACCTCCGGCAACGCGACATTCATCGACAGATCCCTCGGCGAAAGCCCCTGTGGGTCAACGCGCCAGGATTCCTCGTCCTGGCCCGCCAAAACCACCTGCAATACAGGCGCGTCGGTCCCCGGGAACGGGGTCCCGGAGCCGGGATCGCCGGGCGTGGTCACGGCAAAAGCCGTGGTGTTGAGGATGACGTCCGGATGGCAATCCGCCAAAAACAAGGCGACCAACTCGGCACAGGCTCGGTCCTTCAGGCTGCTGACGAAGATCGGCAGAGGATTGATGGACCGTATCCGCAGCGCCTCGATCAATGCATCGATGGGTTTGAGGTCCTCCGCCTGAACCAGCGCCCGATAGAATATAATCGGCGCCGCCGGTGCACCGTCCCGCCAGTGCGTCCGAAGCGATTTCACATCGGTTATTGACGATCCGGGCCAATACAGCCCCGCGCGAAGCAGGGGTACGGGTTCGCGCCAATCGACTTCGTGACCAAGCAAATGATCCGCAAAGTCGAGCAGGGCCAGAAAATTCCCGGCGCCGCCCTGAGCGCAGTATTGCCACAACCGGTGGCAGTCCGCGGCGCCCAACGTGGCATATTCGGTGAGTTCCGAATCGGCGGCATCGTCACCCGGCACCACGGCCAGCTTGACGCCATTCTCCCGGCAGGCCGCGGCGACCTGTTCAATGCCATACGGCCAATACCGCACACCGCCCATGAGACGGACGATCACCAATTTCGATTGCGCAATCGTTTTCTCCGCATAGAGGTCGACCGACATGTTGTGATCGAGCTGCATGAGGTTAGCGAGACGCAGGCTCGAGCCGCGGCCCTGTCCAGCCGCTTCCCGGTCCCGCCAGGCTTGGGCCAACAGGGCCAATTCGCTGGCCGCGGATGATAGAAACACGACATCGCCCGGCGCCTGATCCAGATCGATCGCCTCGCCGTTCGCGGCAATCTGTCCGGGCTGAGCGACGAGCAGATGCATGGATCAGACCGTACCGAGGGTCTTCGCGACCGCCTCGAAGTCGGTCCCCGTCAACCCGATCACGACCAGCTGTCCCGCGCGCGTTTCGTCTTCACGCCACGGCCGGTCATAGTAGTGATCGACCCGCGGCCCAACCCCCTGTACCACCAAACGCGCGGACTTGCCGGCCACCGCGCACACACCCTTGACCCGCAGAACGCCGTCGAGGGCGAGGGCCTTCTCGACCTGGGACGCCAGGTATTCCGGATCGGGCATTTCGGGTGCCGGCAGGACGACGCTGTCGAAGTCATCGTGGTCGTGGTCATCCTCGGAATCATGGTGCGAAGGTCGGTTGTCCACATCGTCCTCGGCAGCGGCGCCGATACCAAGCACCAACGCCGGATCGAGTTGGCCATGACTGGCCGATAACGTCTTCACCGCCGGACGCGCCTCCCGGCGGATGACCTCCAACACTTCCCCGGCATCGTGATCGTCAATCAGATCCGCTTTGCCGAGAACCACCAAATCTGCGCATTTGAGTTGATCCTCGAACAGTTCCTCCAGCGGGCTTTCATGGTCCACGGCCTCGTCTTCCTCCCGCTGGCGGGCCACCAACCAGGGATCGTCGGCGAACAGTCCCGACCTGACCGCCGGACCGTCAACGACCGTCACGATTCCATCGACCGTGGTGCGCGACTTGATTTCCGGCCATTGGAACGCCTTGACCAAAGGTTTGGGCAACGCCAGGCCCGAGGTCTCGATGACGATGTGATCGGGCTTGTCGTCCCGGTCCAGGAGAATTTCAAGGGTCGGAATAAAATCATCCGCCACGGTGCAACAAAGGCAGCCGTTGGTCAGTTCGATAACATCCTCTTCCCGGCAGGTGTCGTCGCCGCATCCCCTGACGATCTCTCCATCGACCCCAAGATCGCCAAACTCATTGATGATCAGCGCCAGACGTTTGCCCTTTGCATTTTCCAGCAGATGCCGGATCAGGCTGGTTTTACCGGCACCAAGAAATCCGGTGACGACGGTGACGGGCGTGCGTGCTTCTTGGGACATCTTCTTCCAGCCTATTTCAGTACTTGCGGAATGCCCGCCGTCACCAGGATCACATGATCCGAAGCTTGGGCGATACGTTGGTTGAGAATACCGGCGCGGTTCATGAATGCCTGGCCGAGTTCGGTGTCGGGAATTATCCCGCCGCCAACCTCGTTGCTTACCGTCACCACTGGAAACGGCGCCGCGCGAAGCGCCGTTTCGAGCTCAATGGTTGACCGATCAATGTCGCTCCCGGCGTGCATCAGGTTGGACAGCCAAAGGGTCAGGCAATCGAGCAGAACCGGCCGTCGCCGTCCGTCGCCCGCCAACCGAGACAGGGTGGCTGCAACTTCCAACGGCTCCTCGATCGTCTCCCAACCATCGCCTCGCCGATCGCGGTGCGCAGCGATCTTGCGGCGCATTTCTTCATCGCCGGCCGTCGCGGTTGCCAAATAGATACCGCCACCCGCGGCTTCGATCAGGCTCTCGGCGTACATGCTCTTGCCCGACTTGGCGCCGCCAAGCACCAACGTCGTGCCGTCCAATCCGTTTGAGCCGGGAGTTTCCGGCATGCAGTCCTCCTCCACCCGAGGGGATGGTCCGTGTCCGCCGCGCCGGGGAGGTCTCCTGACTGGTGCTATTTGGTCCAAACGCCTTCCCGGCCGTTGCCAGTGGCTCGTCAGCGAAACGCTGATGGGTGTGGACCAAGCACGTCACAGTTGCGGGGGCAGCGCCGGAATTGCACCGGCTTCCCTGTCCCGGCGGGATTTTGAGACGCTATCACGCGGATTCGGCCGGCGCAAAGAGTTCAGGCCGAGACCAGAACTCCTGGATCTTCGTTGATTCCGATGACTTGCCAGCCATCCGTATCGCCCGTTTCCCGAATCCGCGTGATTGACAGAGGATCCACCTCCACGGTGAGCGATTCGCCGAGGGTTGCCGGCTTGGCGATGACCAACGCAGCCCGGATGGGCCCGGCATGGGCCACGAGAATCAAATCGCCGTCGGGAAATCGATTTCCCACATCGACAATTGCACCTGCAACCCGTTTCGTCATTTCGGCGTAGCTCTCACCGCCTGGCGGCGCGGTGCCAATGGGATCGCTCCAGAATTCGAAGTCTTCCTGTTTGGCAAGATCGCTCCACCGCCGCCCCTCCCACTCACCAAAATCCTGTTCCATCAAGGCGGGAACCGTTTTCAGTCGTGCCGGGCGGTCCTTGGCCGCCCGGAGCGCCGCCGCGGTTTGCTCGGTCCGGCTTAGCCCGGTGGCGACCCACGTGGCGTCGTCGGGAAGGCAGCCGGCACAGGCCAGGATTGTTTCCTCATTCGACAGATCGCACTCGGGATCGTTCCGGCCGTTGATGCACAGCCGCACGTCTTCGGTCACGGGCGCATGCCGAATCCACCACCATGTGCGACCGCCCATCAGAGAGCTGCCGCCGCCAGGACAAAGATGACGGTCTCGACAGCTTGCTGAGACGCGCCGAGCACGTCGCCGGTCTGCCCGCCCAGCCAGCGGCTTGTCCAGGCAATCAGTCCAATCACCACGGCCAGTGATATGATGGTGAGCAACAGGCCGAACCAAAGACCGAAAGCCGCCAAGGCCACCAGGACGCCAAACCCCAATGCCGTCATGGCGTGTCCGAAGCCGGGCTGCCCGGCGGCGACGCTCAGACCGTCTTCGCGGGCATGGGGAACATGATGCATGATCGGCGGCAAGAGGCCGCGTGACAGCGCCGCCGTACCGATGACCGCCCAGACAGCCGCGCTCACGGAGGTCTCGGCGACCATCGCCAACGATGCCCACTTTATGCCGATGATGAAAATCAGACCCAGCACACCATACGTGCCGATTCGGCTATCCCGCATGATGCGGAGAATGTCTTCCTTGGTGTGGCCTCCGCCGAAACCGTCGCAGAGGTCCGCCAACCCGTCCTCATGCAGGCCGCCGGTCACCAATACCATGGACCCAAGAGCAACCGCCACGGCCACCGACGCCGGCAGGCCGATCCAATTCATTAGCGCCAAGACCACGGCGCCGGCCAGGCCAATGATCAAGCCGATGAGCGAGAAAAGCCGGGCTGACCGCGCGATATCGACCCGATCTCGCGGCGGCAAGGGGACGGGAACGGCGCTCAGGAGACCCGCCGCGACGCGCAAGTCGTCCAGCCATTCCCGGAGCAGCCCCGGCTCGCCTGAATCGCCCGGCCTGCCTAAATCGTCCGGTTTGCCTAAGTCGTAAGGGGTCTGCTCGTCAGCCGGCATGGAACACCGCGGGTCCAATATGTCGCGTGCGCGATCTCATCCGCCCAGTATATAGTGCCGCCCGATAATTCCCCACCCGACATCAAATCACCATGACCCTGCCTTTCTCCCGTCCCCGGAATTTCGACGACATCAGGTCCCTTCTAACCCGCCTGCCCGCAGTGGATTCAACAGCACAAGCGGCAGCGGCGGCGCGGGAGCCCCAATTGACCAAACCACCCGGCTCGCTCGGCCGATTGGAGGACATCGCCTCGTGGCTCAGCGGCTGGCAGGGCCGACACCCGCCCGCGTTCGACCGGTCCGGCGTGCTGGTGTTTGCCGGCAATCATGGGGTGACAGCTCAGGGCGTCTCGGCGTTTCCGAGCGAGGTGACGGTTCAGATGGTGGCGAACTTCGCCGCCGGCGGCGCCGCGATCAACCAACTGTCGGATGTCGCGGGGACCGATCTTTCGGTCATCGATATAGATCTGGATCAGCCGACCGAAGACTTTTCCCAGCGGCCCGCGATGAGTGAAAGGGAGTGCGTCAACGCCTTCGGCACGGGGATGGAAGCCCTCGACCCGGAGTGGGATGCTGTGGCGCTCGGCGAGATGGGAATCGGGAATACCACGTCGGCGGCCGCCATTGCGCACGCGGTGTGCGGCCGGGCGGCGGCCGATTGGGTGGGCCCCGGAACCGGGGTCGTCGATGCCGCGCTGGCCAGGAAAATCGACGTCGTCGCCGAAAGCGTTGAGCGGCACAGGGCCGCCATGACCGACGGGCTCGAAGTTCTGCGCCATCTGGGCGGCCGGGAACTGGCGGCGTTGGCCGGCGCGATACTCGCGGCCCGCCTTCACCGTGTGCCGGTGGTCTTGGACGGGTATGTGACGGCAGCCGCCGCCGCGGCGCTCCACGCCGTCGACCCGACCGTCCTGGACCATTGCCTGACCGGACATGTCTCAGCGGAGCCCGGACACACCCTGCTATTGGATTATCTGGGACAGAAACCACTGGTAAATCTGGGAATGCGTTTGGGCGAGGCCTCAGGCGCCGCCCTCGCCCTCAATGTGCTGAAAGCCGCCGTGGCCTGCCATACCGGCATGTCGACGTTTGCCGAAGCCGGCGTCTCGGACAAAGATTAGGTGGAATGGCGCGCCCGGGAAGACTCGAACTCCCAACCTCCTGATCCGTAGTCAGACGCTCTATCCAATTGAGCTACGGGCGCCCTGGGCGTCATGCAGCATCAAGTGCCGCCGACGGGAGCCGGACACTATTGAAATCGGCGCGCCACTGCAAGTCTCCAACGAGTCCACCTTTAGCTGTCTCGGGCACCGCTATTCAGGCGTTGTCGAGGGGTTCGGTTCGACGCTTGCGGCTGAGTCGGGCATTGAGTACACTCTTGAAAAATAAATGGGGTGCGGTTAATTCCTGTGTCTAATCTGTTGATTTATCCGTATTTATGATCACCAACAAGGTACATGGCGCGATGGATTCAAGGACGATTCGGCCGATTATTATCGGTGCGGCCCTATTTCTCGGGGGATGTTCCTTTGCTTTGGACACCCTCTGGCCATCGCTAACCGGCGAAGACCCCGCCGGAGGGGATCAGCCGGCCCAACAGGCTCAAGCACCCGCGCAAGCCCCAAGCGCACCGGCACCGGCAGCAACGCCGGCACCTGCACCGGCACCTGCGCCACAGGTAACCGCGCAGACCCCGCCCCAACTGGGAACCACAAACTTCGAGGCACCGGGTGTAACCCCCGGAACGAGCAGCGGCACCTTCGTCGGCCAGAAGGTGGCCGAACTGCGGGGCGAGTTGCAGCGTCTGCAAACCAACGTCTCACGCAACAATTCGGATCTCCAGGAAATCCGCAGCCGCACGGTCCAGGATTCGAACCGCTACCACGCGGCGATCGGTGCAATCAACGCGCGCCTGCAAGTAGGCACCACGCCCGGCAACCCGATCTTGGTCGAACAATTCAACAAGGCCGTCACCGATTTCGACAAGATCAACGACGACATCGCACGGATGAACGGGCTGACGACGCGGGTGACCTCGGACAGCTCGCTCGCGGCCTTCCTGGCCGAGAACACGCGGGCCGCGTTCCGGCTTTCGGGCGCCGTCGACTCCGATCATCAGCAATTGGCCATCCTCGAGGACGAAGTGAACCGGACCGTCGTGCTGGTCGACCGTCTGTTCAAGGAACTGAGCGAAGATGTCCAGCGCCAGACCGCTTACGTCTCCACCGAGCGGGGCAATCTCAATACTCTATCGGCGTCGATCAAGTCGGGCGAAATCCTTGGCGCGAGCCTCGCCAATCGGGCCCGGAACGCGGTTGCGGCACCAAGCCGCCCGCCTGGGGCCGGCGGGTCCATCGCCGGCCGACGGCCGCTGGTGGTTATCCGCTTCGATCGTGAGAACGTCGCCTACGAACAGGCGCTGTACAACGCAGTCAGCCGCGCTTTGGAACGTCGCCCCAACGCAACCTTTGAATTGGTCGCCGTTGCGCCGGCGTCCGGCGGCGCGGCCCGTCAGGCGCTGAATTCCAACCGAGCCCGCCGCAGCGCCGAGAACGTCCTGAGGTCTTTGCAAGGCATGGGCCTCGCCACCCAACGGGTCGCGATTTCGGCTCAGACCTCGGCGCAGGCGACCACTAACGAAGTCCACCTCTACCTCAACTAGAGCAGTTTCCGGCCAAATTGAATCAATTTGATGGCGCTCATCGGTTAGCCGGGCAGGCGCAGGCCGAAGGGCGATGGCCATGGCCGCTTTTTGCCGATGAACGCGACCCGACAGGACACCCTCCCCGCCTCGGGCTTCGCCTACCTCGCGGCGCTGACAATCATTTGGGGCACATCATGGCCGATCCTCAAGATCGCGCTGAGCGAAATTCCGCCTTGGACTTTTCGTGGACTGATTGCCCCCACCGCAGCGATCTTCCTGTTCGGCCTCGGCTATCTCATGAAGGAAGAGCTGACCCGTCCACGCGGGCAGTGGGGTCCACTGCTGCTCGCCTCGGCGCTCAATATCACCGGCTGGCACATCTTCAGCGCTTTTGGCCTGTTACTGGTCAATTCCGGACACGCATCGATCCTCGCCTACACGATGCCGTTGTGGGCGGTTCTGATCGGAATATTGTTCACGGCCGAACGGCCGAGCCTTCAGCGCTATATCGGCCTGGCCTTCGGCATCGCCGGGATCGCGGTTCTGCTGGGCGGCGATCTCGGTGTCTTCGCCTCGTCCCCCCTCGGCACCCTATTGATGCTCGGCTCCGCCCTTTCCTGGGGCGCCGGGACGGTGGTCCAGAAGCAGGTGGACTGGCAGCTCCCGCCGGTCTCCCTCGCCGGCTGGCAACTGCTGATCGGCGGCCTCCCAATGACCATCATCGCCCTGATCATCGAGGCACCCCATTGGGAGCCGGTCTCGATGACCGCCGTCTGGACGATGATCTATATCCTCGCCGTACCGATCGTTTTCTGCTGGTTCGTCTGGTTCAAAATCGTCGCCTCCGCCCCGGTCACGGTTTCCAGCGTTTCGACCTTACTGATCCCGGTCATCGGGGTCGCCAGCGGCAGCGTCGTTCTAGGGGAGGCGGTCGGCTGGCGCGAAGCGGTGGCGCTGATCCTGGTGTGTGTCGCTCTCGGCTGCGTTTTGATGCCGTCCAAGCGATCGTGACCTGTCGGTCCGGGCCGGCGCACAACATGCGGTCACGCTCGACGAACCATAACTCGGCATAGCCACAATCCCTGTACCCGTCAAAATAAGGGCCGGCGGCGGTGACGTGCAGGTTGCCGATTTCGTCCGCCGGCAAATCCGGATCATAATCGACGAGATGTTTCCAACGATGCGGGGTCTCCCCGATCAGCGCGTCATCCCCAGCCAATGGAAGCCATGCGGCTCGAGCCCGGACGCCGTGTTGGCCGCTTCCCGCGGATCGCATCCCGCAAAGACGCCGATTTGGTCTGCATCGCCCCGCGACAAGGACGGGTCTCACGGCCCCGAGGTCTAAACGACAGGTACGGCAGCCAAACCGAAAATGCTCAACAGGCCGTTGTGTACTCAAGCTCAACCAACCGCCACGTTGTCTATCAGCCGGGTCTTGCCGAGCCGAGCCGCCGCGAGTACGCGCAAATTTGCCGAAGGGTCATCGGTCTGTTCGAGCGAGGACGCGTCCCGAACGGTGAGATAGTCGACCGAGGCGAAGCCCGCTTCGACCAATTCCGCCGCCGCGCCCTGTGCCGCGTCCACGTGGTCACCTTTCGACCCCGCCACTTCAGCGACATATTTCAGCGCCGCTTGCAGCCGCGGCGCAATGGCCCGCTCCTCTTCGGAGAGGTAGGCGTTCCGTGATGACAGCGCGAGACCATCCGGCTCGCGAATGATGGAACAGCCGACGATCTCGACGGGCAAATCAAGGTCTGCGCTCATTCGCCGGATCACGCATAGTTGCTGATAGTCCTTTTCGCCGAAGTACGCGCGGTGCGGCATTGACTGAATGAGAAGCTTGAAGACCACCGTCGCAACTCCGGTGAAAAATCCGGGCCGAAACTCGCCTTCCAGGATATCGCCGAGGCCGGTGACCGAGACACTCGTCGCGCTGCCTTCCGGGTACATTTCATCGATGCCCGGCGCGAATAGGAGGTCGGCCCCCCGGTCTTGCAGCGCTCCCGCATCCGCTTCCTCGTCCCGCGGATAAACCTCGAAGTCCTCGTCGGGCCCAAACTGCTTGGGATTGACGAACAGCGTGACGCAGGTGCGGTCGGTTTCCGTGGCGGCCTGCTCCACCAGAGAAAAGTGACCGGCGTGCAAGGCCCCCATGGTCGGAACCAATCCGACGGTAAAACCGGAACTCCGCCAATCCGAGACCTCCCGACGGAGTTCCTGAACCGTCCTGACGATCCGCATGGGGGGGGTCCAGTACCTACTTTTTGCCGTAGGTATGCTCGTCGGCCGGGAACGAGCGGGCCTTGACCTCGGCCGCATAGTCAGCGGCGGCTTGACCGATCACGTCCCCCACCTGGGCAAAGCGCTTCACGAACTTGGGTGTGAAATCGTTGAACATGCCGACCGCATCCTCGGTGACCAGCACTTGGCCGTCGCATGCGGCGGAGGCGCCGATTCCGATCGTGACCGTCGGGATCGATTCGGTGATGGTCCTGCCGAGATGCTCGACGACACCTTCGATGACGATGGAAAACGCACCGGCCTCTGAAATTGCCTTGGCATCGGCCACGATCTTGTTGGCCGTTTCTTCATCCCGGCCTTGCGATCTAAATCCACCCGAAGCGTGAACCGATTGGGGCATCAAGCCAACGTGCCCCATGACGGGAATGCCCCGTTCAACGAGAAACTTTACCGTCGGCGCCATTTCGGCGCCGCCTTCGATCTTGATGCCGGCACAGCCGGTTTCGGCCATCACCCGGGTGCAATTCCGGAACGCCACCGCCGGAGACTCCTCGTAAGTGCCGAACGGCATATCGACGATGACGCAGGCACACGTGCTGCCGCGGACCACCGCCGCACCATGGGCGATCGCCATATCAAGGGTAACCGCCAATGTGCTGTCCATGCCATAGAGCGCCATGCCCATGGAATCCCCGACCAGCAGCAGATCCACGTGAGGATCCAGCAGCTTGGCCATGGGCGTTGAATATGCGGTCAGGCAGACGATCGGCTCACCGTCCTTGCGGGAAATGATATCGGGTATGGTGACCGGCCGATTGGCGCCGTTGGACGTGCTCACCCTCGCCCTCCAGAGTTTTTGCACTGCAAAGAAATGGATTAATACCACACCGGGTGGGCCACGTCACGGTCTAGCGATTCCCCTGCGATTCCGGGGCCGTGCGCATTGCGAATCCGGTGCTCTCGGGTATTATCCGGCGGGAGGAAATTGGAATATGCGGCGATCGACGGGCGCCGGCCGGCGCAAACTGGTGCTATTCGGATTTGGCCTGGCCTTGGCGGGCTGCGTCCCCACGCCACCGCCTGGAGCCGAGACCGAGCCACAGACCGTCGCGGAGGCACGCGCCGCACCCGAAGCTGCGACGTCTTCTCCGGTTCCCGCACCCGAAGCCGCGACGTCTTCTCCGGTTCCCGCACCCGAAGCCGCGGCGCCCTCTCCGGTTCCCGCACCCGAAGCCGCGGCGCCCTCTCCGGCTCCCGTACCCAAAACTGCGGCCGCCTCTCCGGTTCCCGCGCCAGAAGCTGCGGCGCCCTCTCCGGCTCCCGCACCCAAAGCTGCGACACCCTCCCCGGTTCCTGCGGCTGTCGTGGCGGCGGAACCCGCCCCGCCTCCCGCGCCAGAAGCTGCGGCACCCTCTCCGACTCCCGCACCCAAAGCCGCGGAACCCGCCCCGCCTCCCGCCGCCCGAGCGGCCAAACACATGGTGGTGGCGGCAAATCCGTTGGCGGCCCAGGCCGGTCTCGAGATGTTACGGGCGGGAGGTTCGGCAATTGATGCGGCGATCGCCGTTCAGATGGTACTCAATGTGGTGGAGCCTCAGTCTTCCGGCATTGGCGGTGGCGGTTTTCTGGTTCACTACTCGGCCAAGTCTGAATCCATTGAGACCTATGACGGGCGGGAAACGGCCCCGGCGGCGGCAACCCCCGACATGTTTCTCAATTCCGACGGCAGCCGGCGCAAATTTCACGACGCGGTTTCCGGCGGCATGTCAGTCGGCGTCCCGGGCCTGCTCCGGATGCTCGAAGCCGCGCACAAGGATCACGGCAGGCTTCCGTGGCGGCGGCTGTTCGATTCGGCCATCGAACTGGCTGAAGAGGGATTTGAGATGTCGCCCGGTCTGCATGGCCTGGTTTCTGGTGATAGACATCTGAAGAAATTCGACGCCACAAGACGTTACTTCTTTGACGCCGCCGGAGAAGCGAAATCCGCCGGCACCCGCCTGATTAATCGGCCCTTGGCGTCGACGTTCAAGGTGATCGCGGACTTTGGACCGGACGCATTCTACATCGGCCCCATCGCCGAAGATATTGCCGCCGCGGCAAGGGGCGCCTCGCCCAATCCCGGGAGGATCACCGCAAACGATCTTCAAACCTACCGGGCGAAAAAGCGCGGGCCGGTCTGCTCTTTCTATCGTCGATGGGTGATCTGCGGCGCGCCGCCCCCGACATCGGGCGGTGTATCGACCCTGCAGATACTAGGCACCTTGCAGGAATTCGACCTCGCCGCCATGCAGCCGGGATCAGCCGAGGCGGTCCATCTCATCGTCGAGGCGAGCCGGCTGGCCTTCGCCGACCGGGGACAATACCTCGCCGATCCGGACGCGGTGCGCGTTCCGGTCGCACGGATGATCGACCCCGGCTACTTGGCGATGCGGGCCAAGCTGATCAGCCGCGCGGCGGCGATGGAAACGGCCGAACCCGGCGGCTTCACCGGGCAGGCGGCGCTGCGCTATGCGCCGTCACCTGACGAACACGGCCGGTCCACGACGCATTTCAGCATCGTGGACGGTGACGGCAATGTGGTGTCGCTGACATCCTCGATCAAGAGCGCGTTTGGATCGCGGTTGATGGTCCGGGGCTTCCTGCTCAACAGCCAGCTCACGGATTTCAGTTTCAGCCCGATCCGCGATGGCCGTCCAATTGCCAACGCAGCCGCCGCGAACAAGCGGCCGAGGTCGTCCATGAGCCCGACGCTGGTGCTCAATGCCGGCGGCAAGCCTGTTCTGGCGGTCGGGACCCCCGGGGGCAGCAGCATTATCGGATATGTTGCCAAGACCATCATCGGGGTTCTGGATTGGAAACTGGACCCCCAGGCGGCAATCGACGCCCCCCACTACGTTAATCGAAATGGCCCGACCGACCTGGAGGCGGATACGCCGGTGGCGGCCCTTCAACCCGTTCTGGAAGGATTGGGGCACAAAGTCCGGGTCCGCGACATGGTGAGCGGGCTTCATGCCATTCAGATCACCGAAAACGGCCTCCTCGGGGGCGCGGACCCCCGCGGGCAAGGCGTCGCGATCGGCGACTAATCAACAATGGACGCCGAGGCAAAGGCGCCTCCACCCGGCGCACCGATCGCCTGCCGGCCGTGGGGCCGGGAAACTAGAGCAGTTTCCGGCCAAATTGAACCATTTGACCGGGATTAATTGGCGTCGTGGCCAGGCGCGCCGTGAACGGCGATGCCGGCCCATCGGCGGAGCGGCGCAACGCCGCCACGACGCGAAGGAACCCGGCCTTCTGTGGCGCTCCCCGGTCCCCCGGGTGCGTTGCGGGCCTCGTCCGATGCGCAGACATCGCACTTCGACCCGCGCCTGCCCGGCTAACCGATGAGCGCCATCAAATTGATTCAATTTGGCCGGAAATTGCTCTAGCGGCTCCTGACGAGGCTCTTTTCTTCCCCTTCCTCTTCCTCGATCCGCGCCGGAAGTTCCAATACGAATGTCGTGCCTTCTTCGTCAGTGCTCCCCAGCGTCACATCACCCCCGTGCGCGCGCATGATATCGCGCACAATCACCAGCCCGAGACCGGTTCCGCCCTTCTTGGTCGAACTGGCGAAAGGCGCGAACAGGTTCTCCCGTGCCTGTTGCGGGATACCCGGACCGTCATCCGTGAAACTCAGGCAGATGAAGCCAAACCGGGACTCGGCTCGGGCGGTGACCGATCTGGCACCGGCCTGAAATGCGTTGCGGCCGACGTTGGTGAGAGCCCGGAAAATCTGGTCACGGTCGGCATCCACCTGAATATTCGGTGACACCTCGTTACGCCAGACAATAGCGTCCACACCGAGCTCGGAGTTACGGATCCCCTCACCTACCTCCTCCACCAGATCGGCGAGGGCGAACCGGGCGGTCTCCATCTTGGGCGCGCCCTCGCGCGCAAAGCTCAAGGTCTGGGAGCAAAGTTCCACCGCCCTGTCGATGGCCTCGAACAGGCGCGGCACCAAGCGGCGGACCTCTGGATCATCGCTGTCGGCCAACCGGTCGGACACCAGCACCGCGGTGGCAAGGGAGTTTCGAAGATCGTGGTTAATCTTAGCCACGGCCGAGCCCAAGGCCGCCAGGCGCCGGCGCTGCCGGAGCGCTTGCCGCACCTCCTGCTGCATCACGCCGAGCTCCCGTTGGGCGACGCCGATTTCATCCACCCGATCGCCGGGCGGCAGGCTTGCTTCCGCATTTTCCGGATCGGCCCGGAATTTCATCATGCTCTCGGTGATGCGTTCCATGGGCCGCACCATCAGCCAGCGGAGGGTCAGAAACACCAGAGTGGCGGTGATCGCGGAGATAATCAGGGACAAGGCCAGGATGCGGACCGAAAAATCATACATGGCCTGACGCATCGGCGCTTCGTCCATGAGAATTTCGACGACCGTCCCCGGGTCTTGAGGGGACGGCGCGATGACCCGCAGCACCCGGTTTTCGGTCTGCACCAAGGTCACCAGGGCGTCCGCAAGCCAGCCGAAAAATACCGGATCGCGTAAATCATATGTCGCGTCGATGGACGGCAAGTCCGATGCGCCAAGCGCAAACATATGCCGCTTCCGCGTGCGCAGCACCACGTGATGGGTCTCGGATCGTTCCAGCAGGCGTTGCTGGAGGTCCGGACTGACCGCGTGGTTGGGCATTGCCTCCAGGGCCAGGGTCGCCAGGTGAGCGGCCGCAATGCGCTCCACGAGAAAACTCTGCCGAAATCGCGCGACCGACGGCGCGTAGATCAGCACCTCGCTGATCATCACGAAGAAGATTGTCAGAACCAGCAGCCGCGCCGACAGCGAATGCGTGAACGGTGCCGGAGTTCCTTGCTGTCCAGCCATAGCGGCCCAATGTAACACATTTGGCCGCCGGTGGGATGGGTTCCACGCTATGAAAAGACGGTCTGCCGTTAGCCGAATTTCGTGAGAAATCTCACGATTTTTCGAGTCCGGCCGCCGAACAGGGAGGGTGTGAAGTACTGGCCGGCCGCCCGTTTGCTGGCTTCTCCGAGGGTTGGATAGGGCGCCACCATGTTGGCGACGGCGCCGATCTTCATCCTTTTCTGGACCACCAGGGTCCACACTTGGATCAACTCCCCCGCGTGGGCGCCAACGATACCTGCCCCCAAAACCCGGCCCTTGGGCCCGATGACGATTTTGACCAAACCCTCGGTCGCACGCTCGGCGATCGCCCGGTCGTTTTCGGCAAACGGCCAGGAGGTCACGCGGATCCGATCCCCGTGTATGTCCCGCGCCGCCGCTTCCGTAAGGCCCACCTGGGCCAGTTCCGGTGAGGTATAGGTCACCTTCGGGATCGCGGACACGTCCTGTTTGGCGGGGATTCGAAACAGCGCGTTTTTGATGACGATACCCGCGTGATAAGAGGCGACGTGGGTGAATTGCAAACCGCCCGCAACGTCACCGATCGCGAACACCTTTTTGTTGGTTGTCCGCATCCGGGCATCCACCTTGATACCGGACCTGTCATATTCGATCCCGGCCGCCTCCAAATCAAGGCCGTCCAGGTGGGGTCGTCGGCCGGCGGCTATGAGAAGATGAGAGCCCGTTATACGGGGCCGCGGTGCCCCTTCAACATCCACCGCGACGCCTTCTCCGTCCTTGGCCGCGCCGACGACACGAACGCCCTCAAGGAGTTCGACGCCTTCGGATTTCAGACGTTGACGGACCACCTCGACCAGTACCGGGTCGTCATTGGGCAGCATGTCGGCCATTTCCAGGACGGTGACCTTGGCGCCGAGCTGCCGGTGGGCCTGGGCCATTTCGATTCCAATGGGTCCCGCACCGACGATGATCAGGTGATCCGGAACCGCGTTAAGACCGAATATGGTTTCGTTGGTGTGGAAGGGCGTCCGATCCAACCCGGGGATCGGCGGCACCATGGGCCCGGAACCGGTCGCAATAACGAAACGCCTGGCCTGAATTCTCTGCTCGCCCGCCGTCACCTCCCGGGGGCCGGTGAACCTGCCCTCGGCCTGGATGACGTTGACCCCGAAGCCCTCATACCGCTCCACCGAGTCGTTGGGCGCGATGGTATCAATAGCGTGGCGGACGTGATCGTAGACGCCGGCGCCGTTGATTTCGGCGGCCGCCCGGCTGATGCCGAAGGGTTGTCCGCCCCGCACTGCCGCGGCCGCATGGCCCGCCGCCAGCAGTGCTTTCGACGGCACACAACCGTAGTTGAGGCAATCACCGCCCATTTTGTCCCGCTCGAGCAAGACCGTCGGGAGACCGAGGTTGGCGGCCACATAGGCAACGGTCAGGCCGCCGGAGCCTGCGCCAATGACGCAGATATCGGTGTTGATGATGTCGGGCATGGGTTGATCCTGAAACGAAGTTGTTGGCCGGGTCTAGCCGGCAGCTTGCCCCCGGGCCTTAAAGCGCTTGTAAATGACCGGCACCAGCGACAATGCCGCCAGGCCAATCAGCGGTCCGAACACTTCGGGCGCGAATATAATCGACAGGTCCGGCACTTGACCGGCATCTATCAAATGTCCGATCCCGTTGCCGAGGCTGGCGTAGACGAACGTACCCGGCATGATGCCGACCAGCGTGCTTATGACGTAGGTACGGGTGGAAACGCCCAGGAACGCCGGGACAAGATTGACCAGCCAAAACGGAAAAAGCGGCACCAGCCGAAGCACCAGCATGTAGCTGACGGCGTTGGCCCGGAAACCATCTTCCATACGGCGGATAGCGGGGCCCGCTTTCTCGTAAAAGAAATCGGCAAATGCATATCGCGCGGCAAGAAAAATCACCGTGGCGCCCAGGGTCGCGGCGAAGACGACGAAGATGCCGCCTTCCAGGGTGCCGAACATGAACCCGCCCAAAATCGTCAGCCAAATGGCGCCGGGAAGGCTGATGGCGATGGCCGCGGCATAAGCTGCAATGAACACCACGGCGCTGAGGATATGGTTGTTTTGCGCCCACGACAGAAGTGACTGGCGGTTTTCCTTCAGCATTTCGAACGAGAAGAAGTGGTGGAGGTCGTAAAAAAATGCCGCGCCGAGCCCGATCACAAGCAAGACGATCGGCGCCAACCGCTTGATCGGCAGGCCGCTTTGCTTGGCATTAATTTCTTGGTTTGCGTCGTTCATAATCGGCGCCGATCCTTATACCTTGAGTGTCCTTCGTCCCTTGTGACAAATGTCACAAGCCGAAGCTGGGTACACTCCGGTAGATACGGCCGCCGAGGCCTCTATTCCAGTCACCATTCCGTGACCTGGCGCCTCCCGGCATCGTTGACTTGGCCGGGCCGAAAACGTATACACCGGGCCTTGCAAATTCAGGCCGTTTTTGGAGCAGACAGTGAAACGGACATTCCAGCCCAGTAATCTCGTGCGCAAGCGCCGGCACGGCTTTCGCTCGCGCATGGCAACCGTTGGCGGCCGGCGGATTCTGGCGGCGCGGCGCGCCAAGGGCCGCAAGAAACTCTCCGCCTAGACGGATAAGGTACATCCCGTGGGTACGCCCCTCGTGCGTTTAAGGAACCGCGGGGATTTTCTTCGTGCGGCCCGGGAGGGCAGGAAATGGGTGACCCCCGGCCTGATCCTTCAGTGCCGGATTCACGAGGCGGCCGAGAGTATCGTTTTGGCGGAACGGCGCCTGGGATTTACGGTCAGCCGGAAAGTCGGCAACGCGGTGGCCCGAAACCGCGCCCGCCGGCGACTCAAGGCTGCCGCAGACGAGGTGATGCCAAGTCAAGCTGCACGGCATCGTGACTATGTGATAATCGGGCGGAATGCGACACTCGACCGCCGTTTCTCGGATTTGGTCGGGGACTTGGAAACGGCACTTGAAAAAGTCGGCGCAATGGCCGATGAGAGGGAGACAGAACCGCCGGATCGGGATACCAATCGGCAGGCCGGCTAGGGACCAGCATGAAATCCATCCGCACAGTCTTGAAACTCCTGATCCGGGGTTATCAGCTTTTCGCGTCGCCGATCCTCGGCGCCAACTGCCGGTACGCGCCGTCCTGTTCACAGTATGCCCTTGAGGCCATTGAGTCACATGGCGCCGTTCGTGGCTCATGGCTGGCCGTCAAGCGCATCGGCCGCTGCCACCCGTGGGGCGGCTCAGGATACGATCCGGTGCCCTCGGGACAGGATCACGATCGCGCCGCCGAGGCACGCCCGCAATGATGGACCAGAAAAACCTTCTCCTGGCGATCGTCCTTTCGGTCGGAATCATGCTGGGCTTTCAGTGGTACGCCAGCGAGTTTGGCCCGCCGCCGCCGGAACCCCGGCAGGAGCAAGCACAAAACACCGCCGACCCGGCCGCGCCGCCGGTGACCGCCGAGAGCGCGGCGCCGGGAGCGGTCCCGTCGGGGGCCGAGGCCGTGCCGGTCCCGGGGGGTGCGCCGGGCCGGGTTGCCCAGGAGGCCACCCAACGGGCGTTGAACGCCGTGCCCCGGATTGCCATTCAATCAGATAGGCTTAGCGGGTCCATTTCGCTGCGCGGCGCCCTGTTCGACGATCTGACGCTCCTGGACTACCGGGAAACCACGGATCCGACGAGCGCCAATATCAAATTGCTGCTGCCGTTTGGAACGCCCGATGCCTATTTCGCCGATTTCGGCTGGGCGGCCACCGGCGTCGACGTTCCCGATGAGCAAACCCTTTGGACCGCCGACCGGCAGACATTGACACCGGATCAACCGGTGACGCTCACCTGGACCAACCCGGCCGGCGTCATCTTCAGCCTCAAGCTGTCGCTGGACCGGAATTACATGTTCTCCGTCGAACAGAACGTTCAAAATGCCGGTGAGCAGTCCATCACGGTCTTTCCCTTTGGGCGCATTCGCCGGAGCGGCACGCCCGATATCACTGATTTTTACATCCTTCACGAGGGCATTCTCGGCGTCTTCGACGGGGTCCTGGACGAATACGACTACGACGACCTCCAGGATGCGGCTGAGGAGCAGCGCACCGACCGCCAAATCTTCAAGAAGAGTACGACCGGCGGATGGGTGGGGATCACCGACAAGTACTGGCTGACGGCGCTGATTCCCGATCAGGACACCTCGGCCACGGCCCGCATGTTCGAAAACCCGAACCGGCAGGGCGACAATTATCAGGTCGATTTCCTGGATGACGCATCGGCGATTGCGCCCGGTACGAGCGCGGGCACGACCAGCCGATTCTTTGCCGGCGCCAAGGAAGCGCGGCTAATGTTCAAATACCGGGATGATCACGGGATCGAGCGGTTCGACCTTGCCATCGACTGGGGCTGGTTCGAACTGCTGACCAAGCCGATTTTCTTCACGTTGGTGTTTTTCACCGACCATATTATCAACAACATGGGTGTCGCGATCCTCCTGCTGACGGTGCTCATCAAGCTCGCCTTCTTCCCGCTGGCCAACAAGTCCTACAAGGCGATGAGCAAGATGAAGGCGCTGCAGCCGGATATGATGAAACTCCGGGAACGGTTCGGCGACGACAAGGTGCGCATGAACCAGGAGGTGATGGCGCTGTATAAGCGGGAGAAAGCCAATCCGGCCTCCGGCTGTTTGCCCATCCTGCCGCAAATTCCGGTGTTCTTTGCGCTCTACAAGGTGTTGTTCGTCACCATCGAAATGCGGCACGCGCCGTTCTTCCTGTGGATCGACGACCTCTCGGACATGGATCGCCTGACCTTCGTCAATGCCTTCGGCCTGATCGACTGGACGCCGCCGGAATGGGCGATCATCGGCATCTGGCCGATTCTTATGGGCCTCACCATGTACGCCCAACAGAAGCTGAACCCGCCGCCCACGGATCCGACCCAGCAGAAAATCTTCATGTTCCTGCCGTTCATCTTCACCATAATGCTGGCACGGTTCCCGTCGGGTCTGGTGATCTACTGGGCCTGGAACAACCTTTTGTCGGTCCTGCAGCAGTACGTGATTATGCGGCGCATGGGCGTGCCCATCGGCGGCGGTCAGGTCAAACCCGCTCCCGCCGCGGCTTCAGCGGGCGCCGCGGCTGCGAACGAGGGCTCCGATGAAGACGCCGATGAAGGTGGTGAGGCGCCGGCCAAACCCTCCCGCAAGTCCAAGAAAAAGAAGAAGAAGAACGGGTAAGGCGGGCTTTCCCGGTACTCAATCATGACCGCCCCCCTCACCCCCGAGGATGAAACGGCCGCCGCGCTGGAAGCCGGACGGTTGCTGTTTGCCCAGGACTGCCGATTCATTGTCGGCGCAGCCCGCCTGGCTCAGGTGCCGGACGACGCGCTCCCCGAGGTCGCATTCGCCGGACGCTCGAATGTGGGAAAGTCGAGCCTCGTCAATGCGCTAACGGGCAGAAAGACTCTCGCCAAGGCCTCCAACACGCCGGGCCGGACCCGACAGCTGAATTTTTTCAATCTTGGCGGCCGGCTTTGCCTTGCCGATCTGCCGGGTTACGGGTATGCCCGGGCCTCAAAATCCGAGATCAAGATTTGGACCGAACTCACCCGATCCTACCTCAAGGGCCGGGCCGGCCTGCGCCGCGCCTGCCTGTTGATCGACAGCCGTCACGGCATCAAGGACAGTGACCGGGACGCCATGAAGCTGATGGACGACGCGGCGGTCGTCTATCAGGTCGTGCTCACCAAGTGCGACAAGATCAAGGCGGGCGCGCTCACCCATATGGAGGAAAGGACTGCGGCCGATATCTCAACGCGCGTTGCCGCCCATCCCGAAATAATTGCAACCAGTGCCCGGTCCGGCCGGGGAATCCCGGAATTACGGGCCGCACTTGCGGCGCTGGCGGCATCGCCCGAGTTCGGTTAAAGTCCCGGCCCTCGGGGAGACCCAAGATGAACGACGACTCCAAAACGCCGCCTCAGGGGGCGGACGGCGACGGCGGAGCAGCGTGGCTCAATCAGGCCCACACGCTGGCTGAAGCGCTGCCCTATATGCAGCGGCACGAAGGGCATACCTTCGTCATAAAGTATGGCGGCCATGCCATGGGCGATGACGATCTTGCCAAGCTGTTCGCCGAGGACGTCGTGCTGCTCAAACATGTCGGCATCAATCCGATTGTCGTGCACGGCGGCGGGCCGCAGATTGCCGAAATGCTGGAACGGTTGAAAATTCAGTCATCCTTCGTTGACGGCCTGCGGGTCACCGATGCCGCCACGGTGGAAGTGGTTGAAATGGTCCTCGCCGGGACGATAAACAAACAGATCGCCGCCTCCATCAACGGCGCCGGCGGATTTGCCGTGGGCTTGTCCGGAAAGGACGGCAATCTCATACGAGCCGCCAAGCTGCGGCGCACCCAGCGCGATCCCGACTCAAATATCGAAAAAATTCTCGACCTTGGTTTCGTCGGTGAGCCCCGGCAAATCTCCACCCACGTCCTCGATGTGTTTGAGCAATCAGACATGATTCCCGTCATCGCCCCCATCGGCGGCGGAGAAAAGGGCGAGACCTTCAACATCAACGCCGACACGGCAGCGGGCGCCATCGCCGACGCCATGTCGGCCCGGCGGCTGTTGCTCCTGACCGACATCGCCGGCGTTCTCGACGAAAATGGTGAACTGATCCCCAAACTCACGGCATCGGAAGCTCGCGCGTTGATTGAGTCCGGCGTCATCGCGGACGGCATGATCCCCAAAGTGGAGACCTGCCTGCGGGCGGTCGACGGCGACGTCGACGCGGCGGTTATTATCGATGGCCGTGTCCCCCATGCCCTGCTGCTCGAACTGTTTACCGAGCATGGCGCGGGAACGCTGATCGCGTCCGACTGACCGGACCGTCTATTTGTTCAGGAAAAATTCCCGGGCGCCGGCGAGCGCGGCTGATTTTCCCATTCGGAGGTCTTTGGCGCGCGCGTCGGCCACCCTTGAAACAAATGGGGTTGCCCAAGCCTAGGTGCCATAGCACAAATGCCACATGCCTGAAAAACAAGAAAAAATTCGGACTGATGGAATAGCGGGGGACGCTCGCCTATTGCGAGAGTGCGACACCTGGGTATTCGATCTCGACAATACGCTGTACCCGCCATCAGCCAGCATGTTCGACGAGATCGACCGGCGGATGTGCGCCTATATCGCCGACTATTTGAAACTTGATCACGCTGAGGCCTATAAGGTCCAGAAGCGCTATTTCCGGGAACACGGCACCTCGCTAAAGGGGCTAATGGACAATCACGACATGGATCCGGCTCCCTATCTCGACTATGTCCACGCGGTCAGCGTCGACATGGTTCAGCCCGACCCGGACCTGGACCGCGCCCTTCATGCTCTGCCCGGCCGAAAGGTGGTATTCACCAACGCATCTGCCCGGCACGCCGAGCGGGTGCTCGACCGGTTGGGGGTCGATCACCACATGGACGGCGTGTTTGACATCGCCGCCGCCAACTATATCCCGAAGCCGGAGCCGAGCGTCTATCGGCTGCTGACCGAGACGTACGAGTTCGACCCCGCCAATGCGGTTATGGTCGAGGATGTTGCGCGGAACCTTAAGCCGGCCGCCGAAATGGGTATGGCGACGGTCTGGGTGGTCACCGACCGGCCCTGGGCAAACGCAGAAGCCGGGGATGTCGAACCGGACCACACCGTCACGGATCTTTCGGGCTGGCTGGTCGAGGTATCCGGCGCCTAACCGATTTCAGCCGGCCCAATATTGACACCGCCGGTCCCCTGGCCCATTTTCCGGCGCTCAAATTCTTTCGAGGAATAGCCCCGTGCCCGATAGCATCCCTACCGATCAACTGGAAGCCGCCATCGACGCCGCCTGGGATCAGGCGGACGCGATCACCCCTGCGACCACCGGCGAAGTTCGTGACGCCGTCGATGCCGCTCTGGAACTGCTGGACGGCGGCCGGGCCCGGGTCGCCGAAAAGGTTGACGGATCCTGGCAGGTCAATCAGTGGCTGAAAAAGGCCGTCCTCCTAAGCTTCCGTCTGAACGATATGGAGCCCATCGGGGGCGGGCCCGGCGCCAACACCAACTGGTGGGACAAGCTGCCCTCCAAGTTCGAGGGCTGGAGTGAGAACCGGTTTCGCGAAGCCGGCTTCCGGGCAGTTCCGTCCTGCGTTGTCCGCCGGTCCGCGTTTATCGCGCCCGGCGCGGTTCTGATGCCCAGCTTCGTCAACCTGGGTGCGTATGTCGGCGAAGGCACCATGGTCGATACCTGGGCGACGGTCGGCTCGTGCGCTCAGATCGGCAAGAACTGCCATATTTCCGGCGGCGCCGGCATTGGCGGCGTCCTGGAACCGCTGCAGGCGGAACCGGTGATCATCGAGGATAACTGTTTCATCGGCGCCCGCTCCGAGGTGGCCGAGGGTGTCATCGTCAACGAAGGCGCCGTGCTCTCCATGGGCGTCTATATCGGCGCCTCCACCAAGATCGTGAACCGGGATACCGGCGAGGTCATCACCGGCCGGGTTCCAGCCTATTCGGTGGTTGTACCCGGGAGCCTGCCGGGCAAGCCGCTGCCGGACGGGTCGGCGGGTCCCAGCCTTTACTGCGCGGTCATCGTCAAGCAGGTCGACGAAAGCACGCGCGCGAAGACATCCGTCAACGACCTTCTCCGGGATTGATATGACCGTCGATGCGCTCGCGCTGTCGCAGGCGCTGATTCGGTGCAACAGCGTCACCCCCGCCGACGGCGGGGCGTTGGACGTTCTCGGCGAAGCGTTGACCGGACTGGGATTTGACGTCCGCCGAAAAGTCTTTTCCGCCGACGGCACGCCGGATGTGGACAACCTGTATGCCCGTATCGGCGCCGCCGCGCCAAACTTCTGCTTTGCCGGGCACACGGACGTCGTCCCGGCCGGTGATGAGAACGCCTGGTCCGTGGATCCCTTCGGCGCCGAGATCAGGGATGGCGTGCTTTATGGCCGCGGGGCCTCGGATATGAAAGCCGCGATTGCGGCATTTGTTGCGGCCGCATCCCGATACCTGGAGAAATCCGGCGGCGACGTGCCCGGGTCCATCAGCCTGCTGATCACCGGCGACGAGGAAGGGCCGGCGATCAACGGCACCAAGAAGCTCCTGGAATGGATTGCCGAAGAGGGTGAGACCCTGGATGTCTGCCTGGTCGGTGAACCCACCAACCCGGAAGCCATGGGCGACATGGTCAAGATCGGCCGGCGCGGCAGCCTGACCGCCCGCCTTGAGGTGACCGGCATCCAAGGCCATACGGCCTACCCCCATTTGGCCGACAACCCGATCCATCGCCTGATCGGCATGCTGGACGCCATCACCGGGACACCCCTCGACGAAGGCACGGATCGTTTCCAAGCCTCGACCCTGCAGGTGGCCTCGGTCGATACGGGAAACACCGCAAGCAATGTCATCCCGGCCAAGGTCAACGCGCTGTTCAATGTTCGCTTCAATGATCTCCACACGGGCGCTTCGGTCACCGACTGGCTGCACACGCGGTTCCGGGAGGCCGGCGCCGTGGATGGCGAGCACTACAATCTCGATATTCATGTTTCCGGCGAGGCATTCCTCACGCCACCCGGCAAGCTGTCCGACGTGCTATGCCGGGCGGTCGAGGAGGTGACCGGCCGCGCGCCCGAGTTATCGACCTCGGGCGGAACGTCCGATGCCCGCTTCATCAAGGACTACTGTCCCGTCGCCGAGTTCGGCCTCGTGGGCAAGACCATGCATAAGGTGGACGAACAGATGCCAGTGAGCGACGTGGAAAGCTTGACCCGGATCTACGTCACGACCCTGGACGGTTTCTTCGCTCAGCCATGACGGCGACGCGCCGATGATCCCGGTCCTCGAAGTCGCCAATGGCCTCTACGGCGCCTGGCGGCTCGCGTGGCTGGATGCATCGGGCATGCGGTATTTCAATCGGACCGTCGAGGGATTCTGGCGGTCCTTTTTTGCCGCCGTCCTCGTCGCGCCGCTGCTGGCCGTCCTTCTCGGCTTGAGATTTGCCGGCGGCGAGATCGGGGCGCCATTTTGGCGCTTCGCCTCCATCGAACTCATCTCCTACGTCGTTCTGTGGGTCGCCTTTCCGGTGATCATGCTGGGCGTTACCCAGGCGATGGACCGGACCGCCAACTACATCCCCTACATCGTCGCCTATAACTGGGCGTCGGTGTGGCAGAACGTCTTGTTTTTGCCATTCGCCATCATGGTCGAACTCGAGCTTTTCGGCGGCCTGTTGCGTAACGGGCTATGGGTTGCGTTGATGATTATCGTGCTCGCCTACATCTTCGTCGTGACCCGAACCGCCCTACAGGTCGGCGCCGCCGCTGCCGCTATTCTCGTGGTGATCGACCTGGTGATCAGCGTGTTCGTCAACGGTTTCGCGGAATCCCTGATCCGCGTCGGCTAAACGTACGTCGCGGCCTACTCGGGAACCGGCAGAACGTTCCAGTTGAGGGTGCATTCGAGGCCGGCATCGACAAAGATGTTGCCGACCGGACAGGCATCCTCCGAGAGCTTCTTCAACTGCTCGATCTTGGCGTCCGGCCCTTCGACCTCGATATCGATGGTCATCTCGGCGCCGATGAACCGCATGACCTTGGCGTCGCCGTCAACCGCCGCCACACGATCGGTCACCGTGGATGCCTCAACGTTGATGGCGCCGGTCTTGAGACGCATGGCCGCGGCGATTTTGTGAATCTGAACCGTCTGGCAGGTAGCCAACGAGGTGGTGAAGTGCATCAGCGGCGATGCCGCGGTGTCTGTACCACCCCGCTCCGCCGGCTCATCGGTAATGATCATATGAGGGCTGGGCGTCGAGACCTCGCACCGAACGCCTTCCGGACTATTCGACTGCACGGTCCGCACCTGACGGCCAACGACCTCTTTTTGTTTAACAACGGCCATATTCCCTACTCCTCAATTGATTGTGAGCCATTTCGCCCCGAATACGGGCCGTATCATGGCGCGCCGGTCGGGACGGATCAACACCGGACCCCGGAGTGCGTGACGCGAATGCCGGAATCTCCGTCCCGACGCGGCGGAGTTTCCGCCCGGCCGTTCCACACCGAAGCCGCCGCCGTGGTCCGGCCGGATGACGGCTGATATCGCCCCTGCCTAAACACCCTGGATACATTCCGCCGTTTGTTCCGGCATCGACAGTTGCAGGTGATGGTGGGTAGCCAATTCCAAGGTCTGCCAATCGCCCTGCGTTCTGGTCCATTCGGCGAATTGCGGGAATACGGAGGGCGAATATCCCGTCGATAGTACATAGACCTTCTCGGCGATATTCAGATGGTTGCCCTTCAGCGGCAGCGGGTCAGCGAAAGTCTTGAGCGGCTGCATGCACGTATTGGTCAAAAGCCACTCTCGGTCCTCGTCGCTCAGACTTGGGTGCAGGCTGCCGTCTGGGCGGGGTATGAGCCAGCCGCTGCCGTGTTCCCGAGCCGCCTGAAATATCATCTCGGTGCGCTCAGGGCCGGTAAGGTCATTCAGCGATTGGCCATCCGCCGGTAGAAACGCATCCAGGTAGACCAGCCGGCTGATCTTTTCCCACTCCCGGTCGGCGACGCCGGTAATGACCATGCCGCCGTAGCTATGGCCAACCAGGACGAACTCGTCCAGGCGCTCATACCGGATGACATTGCGCACATCGTCTATATGGGACTGAAGATTGACCTCGGGCGTCGCAAGGTGTACCCGCTCGCCGAGGCCGGTATAGGTCGGTGTGAACACCTCGTGGCCGCTGCCGCGAAGAATGGCGGCCACCCGGGTCCAGCCCCAGCCGCCGCCCCAGGCGCCATGGCAAAGCACGTATTGGGTCATCGGACCGCCTCCTGGTTGAACCTCAGACTGGCCGGCGAGATCAATGTCTCGAACCCCTCGCAGTAAATGATGATGCTCCCCCAGTTCGTGAGATCGATTCCCCGGGGAATACCGTAGGTCTGAGCGCCCTTGAAATGCCGGAGCCGCCCTAAATCGATCAGGCTGCCGATGCTGATATCGTCGTTGCCGCGAATCTCGGCGCCTTTCATCAAATAGACATGGTACTTGGGACCCAGCGGTACTTCGAAAGCTTCATCGATCTCAATTCGATCGGCATAAGCCGTGAGTTTACCCTTGCCCCGATGGAGGCTGTCCGTGGGGTCGGCCTGGATAAACTCGCCGGTCGCCAGCACCATGCCGCCTGTCTGAGACTGGGCAACCGCCCCGCCAATGAACAGGACCAAAAGGCTCGAGAGGACGGCGATGGTCAACGTCTTGGTCATGGATGGCTCCTTGTCACTGCGGCACCCTTCCGTCGGCCGATAATGCTGCATGGCATGCCGATGTTACCATTGCTTATACCAACGCCGGCTGTCGGCACGAATTCCGGCACTCACAATGTTGTGGGTCGGGGACGGGCTAACCGGGTATGCGCCGCGCCGCCGTCAGGAGCGACCAGGCAATGTCCCTGGCTTCCTTCTCGGTCTCGGCGATCCGGTCTTTCGGGATCCGGTCGAGAACGTCGAACGCGAAGAGAGATCCGCGGATGCGGTCGTTGAGGCCGCAGACGACAATCTCCGTGCGGGTCTGCTTCGCGCGGTCGATGACCTGGGCCAGCAGGTGAGCGGCGCTGTCGTCGACGTGGGTGGCTCGGGAAAGGTCGAAGATCACGACGTCGTGGTCGCGGATGTCCGCGCCAATCAGGGCGATCAGCTTGCGCGAGGACGACACCGTGAAAGAGCCGCGAAACGCCACCAGCCCTACTCCCGCGGCGAACTCGTCAGGTGCCTCCGCGCTGAAGGTGCGGTCGAGAAGCGGTGTCGAGATCACGCTGTCGAGTTCCAGCGATTCCAGCTGCGCGGCGTTCACGGTATTGGCGGCGATAACCCCGAACATGATCGCGAAGACCGGATCCACGAAGATCGTCACGGCCATGACCAGCAGCATGACCATGGAATATCTCGGGTCCATCCGGGGAATCTTCCGCAAGAACGAGAACTCGATCATCCGCCAGCCGACGAGCATGACGATCGCGGACAGCGCCGCCAGCGGCAGCGTGGCCACATAGGGGCCGAGGCCCAGAATGAGCGCCGCGACGATGACAAGGCAGACGATGCCCGCGACGACGGTCTTGCCGCCGAAGCGGTGCGCCGTCATGGTCGCGATGGTCCCGCCACCGGGCATAACGCCGGCCATCCCCGCCGCAAGATTTCCCAGACCGATGCCGAACAACTCCCGGTTCGGGTTGTGCCGGGAGCCGTTGAAGGTATCGGCGATCAGCGACCACATCAGGGTGTAGACGGAACTGATCAGGGCGATCAGCACCGCCGGTCCGACGGCTTTCTGCAGGAAGTCGAACGACGGGAGATCAAGCACCGGGATCGGCAGCCCGACCGGCACGGGGCCCAGCTCGTGGATGTCGGGTATGAAGAGCGCACCCATCCACCCGATCCCGACCGCGGCAAGCGGCGCGGGGATGAATTTGCCGATACGGGCCGGCCACAGGAAGATCAGGGCCAGGCAAAAGGCTGCAAGCGCAAGGTCGCTCGTGCCGGAGTGAAACAGCTTCTCAATCTGCGTCCAGAGAAGCAGCACGCCGATCCCGGACATGAACCCGGTGAGAACGATGTGCGGCATGTAGGAGACGTAGCGGCCGACTCCCGCGAGTCCGAGCGCAATCTGGATGGCGCCGGCCATAACGATGACGACCGCCAGTTCCGGCAGCGTCAACTCATTGCCCATGAGCAGCGTCGCGGTGACGACCGCAAGCACTGCGCTGGGTCCGCTCACCATCGCTCGCGTGCCGCCGCTCACGGCCGCGATGATCCCCACGATGACACCGCACCACAGCCCGGCAAGGGGTCCCATGCCGGAGATGACGCCGAGCGCCATGGCGGTCGGCACGTAGGATGCCACGAGGATGACGCCGGCTTTCAGGTCCGCCGAAAAGGTCTCGCGGGCGTAGGGAGGCCGCTTTTCGTTCCGCAAGCTATCCAGCATGTTCGGTACTCTCCCGCGGCCCGCGCCCGGCGACCCATCCGCTTCGAATGGTAGTGCATGGACGGCTTCCCGATCAAGGTGGGCGGTTGGTGCCGGTAATGGAATTTCAAGGCTTGCGTGCCGCCAAAGCGACCGTTTCGCCGGCGCGTCCGGCCTACGGCTTACGAAAACACCCCGAGCCAGCGGCCCCATAGGTAGTGAAGCGGCAGCAGCAGGATCACACCGAGGATCATGTAGGTGACCAGCATCTTGATGATCGGTGCGATCCGGAGATCGCCGAGCACCATGGCGACCACCACCGGCGGCGCCTGATAGGGAAACGGAAAGATCATCCAGGTGGCCACCTGGGTCATCAGTACGCCGTTCCGCGACCAGCCGGACGCCTCGGCGAGCGCATCCGCCATGGGCACCAGAACCGAGGGTGCCGCCGGCATGGTGGTGAATATGGCGACCACCCAGCCCAAGCCGACCATGGACGCATAGTTGCGGACCGGGGTCTCCGGAGAGAGATCAAGTACCGGCAGGATTTGTTTGGCCGCCGCATCGCCGATGCCGGCATGGGTCGCGACCGCGCCCAGCCCAATGACACCGGCGAGGAAGAACATGGGCGTGTAGTTGATTTCGCCGAGCGCCTTCCCGGGGATCATGCCGACCCCCGGCAACAGACAAACCAAGGCTGCGCCCAATCCCACCCACGCCGGTGCCACGCCGTGGACCGTATCAGTGATCCACAAGGCGAGCGCGAGCAGAAGAATGACAGTCAAGCGGCGCTCCGGCGCGGACCATACCCCGCTGGTCTCTTCGATTTCCGCCGGCTTCGGTTGTTCGCGGAAGAGGGTAAAGATCACCAGGGGATAGAGGATGATCCCGCCGATGCCGAGCACCGGAAAGTTGGTGACCAGATACTCGCCGTAGGGAATCTGAATCTGATAGATACTCTCGATCGCACCGTAGAAGGTCATGTTGGGCACGTTGGCGGGCAGAACCCCGAACGCCGGGGTCATGGTCCCCATGGCACCCATCAACACAAGGCCGGTCCGGCCCTTGCTGTCCGCCGGAAATCCCAATCGCTCGGCAAGCGCCATCATGATCGGCGTCAGCAGGGCGACCCGGCCGGATGCGGAGGGAATGACGAAGGCGAGTGACCCGGCCCCGAGCGCCACGCCGTAGAGCAGTGCCAGGTAGTGGGGCGGAAAGCGGGTCAGGATGGCATTGACCAAGCGCTTGTCGACACCGACTTGACGCACCGCCAATCCGATGACCAGACCGCCAAAGACCAACCACATGGCGCCGGCATGAAATCCCGAAAACACGATATTGGCAGGTGCGATCCCGGCGACCATGGCGGCAAACAGAAACACCAGCGCGCCCACATAGGGAGGAACGACCGAGGTCGACCATAATCCAATAGCCAGTATGATAATGGCGGCGGCCGGCATGATGCCGTCTTGAGCGCCCGCGGGTGCGGGCAGAAAGGCCACGATGACCGCGGTCACCGCAGCGCCGGCGAATACGGCCCGGGATATGGTGAATGTCTGCGACACGAAACCGAAATGCTCGCGAATTAGGCTGTGCCGGATTGGCGCCGCCACTCTATGGAGGCTGAACCACCTTGCCAAGCGGTGACCAGTTTTTTCCCGCAACGGGGATGCCCGACCCGGATTGGTGGCAGGCATTGTGGCCGAGCCCACAGGACGTGTTGCGAAAACTGGGTATTAAAGAAGGGGATGTCGTCGCGGATTTGTGCTGCGGAGACGGCTATTTCACCGGCGCCCTCGCAAAACTCACCGAGGCCGAAACCTTCGCGGTCGACCTGGATCCGGATCAATTGGCCGCCGCCCAATCGCGCGGTGTCCGTGAGCGCATAACCTGGCTGCTGGGAGACGCCCGGGAAATCGACGTACTGATGCCGGAACCGGTAAACGTGGTGCTGATGGCCAATACCTTCCATGGCGTGCCTGAGCCCACCGAACTGAGTGGGGCTGTCGCCCGCGCGCTGGTGTCCGATGGCCGTTTCATTATCGTCAACTGGCATGCCCGACCCCGCGAGGAAACGCCGGTATTTGAGAAACCCCGTGGACCGGCGACCGGCCTACGGCTGAGCCCGGTCGCGTTGGAAGGACTGGTCGCGCCCGCCGGTTTCACCCGGGAAGACGTGATCGAATTGCCGCCCTATCATTACGGAACGGTGTTCCGGAAATCCGGGGATCGCTCCTAGGGTCCGGACTCCATTAAGCCGCCATAGGAGTATTGCGGCGATGAGGCATAAAATGATTGCGTCATGGCCGGCCTACGCCGTCCGAAAGTCGGCTTCGGCCGACTGAAGGCCGGGCCCACCGGACCGGCTTCGCAGGCCGGAGGACAAACTTCGACCCGGCCATCCACGTGTACCGTGCCGCGAGGCGTGGATCACCGGGTCAAATAAGGTCAATTCGGACGAATTGACCGACCCGGTGATGACGACTAGCGGGTGAGCGGGGAGAGGAGGCTTGCCGTGCGTCCCCTCGCCCCCTCCCCGGGAGAGAGGGGCAGGGTGAGAGGGCGCAATAAGGAGAATCCCCCAATTGAGTACAGGCCCTAGAGCAGTTTCCGGCCAAATTGAATCAATTTGATGACGCTCATCGGTTAGCCGGGCAGGCGCGGGCCGAAGGGCGATGTCTGCGCATCGGACGAGGCCCGCAACGCACCCGGAGGACCGCGGAGCGCCACCGAAGGCCGGAAACCGCTCTAGCCCTCGACCACTTCGTTGCGCAGCCGGCCGATGCCGCCGATTTCCATCTCCACCACATCACCGACCTTGAGAAAAGTCCGGGACTGCCGACGCGCGTGGATACCGCCCGGGGTGCCGGTGGCGATGACATCGCCCGGGATGAGCTGGGTGAAGGTCGAGAGATAGGCAATGACCTGAGCCACGGGATAGATCATCTCACCGGTCGAACCGTGCTGGATTTCCTCGCCGTTGAGCCTGTGGGTGATCGTCAGGTCCTGCGGATCGGCGATCTCATCCGCGGTTACCATCCAGGGACCCAAGGCGCCGGATCCGTCGAAGTTTTTGCCCGGCGTGACGTTGCGGCTGGTGTGGTTCATCCAATCAACTACCGAAGCCTCGTTGAGAATCGTGTAGCCGGCGATGAATTCGAGGGCCCGGTCCTCCGGAATCCGCCGCCCGCCCCGTCCGATGACCACCGCGAGCTCGGCCTCACAGTCGAACTGATCTGACTCCCGCGGCTTGATGATCGGCGCGCCGTGTCCGACCTGGGCGGCGTTTCGGCGCTGAAAGATGGACGGATAGGGCGCGGCCCCATAGCCCGCCTGCTCACTCACTTCCCGGTAGTTGCGGCCGACGCAGAGGACCGGATTGCGGCCCGTGACTGGCGGCAGGAGTTGCACATCGTCCAGTGTGTAATCCGGGGCAACGGCGTCGATCTCGAACAGCCGGTCCAGGGCCACCGCTTCCAAAAGCGCGGCCACGGACCGGTATTCGCCGCCCAAATGAGGTTTGGCATCGATGATCCCGTCGCCGGAAACGATCCCGTAGCTCTCCCGGCCATCCACCGTGAAGGACGCAATTCGCATTTTTTGGCTCCGCTTTTCCCGCCCGGCGGATATCGTACAGGCCGCACGCCGATTTAACGAGACCCCGCACCGCCATGGCGCAAACTCTCCTTCCAGCAGAGGTCCCGGCCATCGTCCTTGGCGCAGGGCCCACAGGCCTGGCCTTGGCCGGGCTGCTCGGCCGCATGGGTGTCGAGACCCTGTTGGTCGAACGGAACGCAACAACCAGTGATATCCCGAAGGCCATCGTGCTCGATGACGAGGGGTTCCGGACCATACAAGCCATCGGTCTCGCCGAAGAGGTCCGCGCCGGCACCGTCGAGGGCGCCGGGACCCAGTACCGGGATGGGGACGGGAACCTGATCGCGGAATCCGGCGCCGGTCCTCGCGAATTCGGTTATTGCAAGCGCAATTTCATGAGCCAACCGCGCCTCGAGGCAACGCCGGCAGCGGGGATAACCGGCACTTCCGGTGTCAGCCTCGCGTTCGATACGACCGTGACCGGGTTTGAGCAGACCGCCGGCGGCGGGGCGTTTCCGGATCAACTTTCCGGCCTATGTGACCGGCTCGCCGGTTTGATGGGAGTTCGCATTTAGACCACGTGCTTGCCAAGTCGCGGCCCGGGCGTAGGCTGGGGCCATGGATCAAAAGCCTACTCTGGGGGAGGCCGTCGCGGCGGGCTTGGTATCGACGTCGGGCGCCATGGCGGTCTTCTGGGCGGCGTCTTCCGCGTTCATGCTTGCCTGCCTCTGGGTCATTGTCCGGAACGTCTCGGACGAGCTCGACTCCTTCCAAATCACCTTCATGGCGACCCTGTTCGGCTTTCTGATGTTCCTGCCGGTCGGCTTGAAACGGGGTGTGACCGTCTTCAAGACGCGGAGATTTAGCACCCATTTGATTCGCGCCACCTTCAACGGCCTCGGCGTTATGGCCTGGTTCTGGGCGCTTACGCTCATGCAGCTGGCGGATGCGGCGGCGCTCAATTTACTAATGCCCGTGGTGGTGGCCATCTTCGCGATGATTTTCCTCGGCGAAAAGGTCGGCCCGAGACGTTGGGCGGCCTTGGCGGTCGGAATATGCGGGGCGCTGATCATTGTCCGTCCCGGCTTCCAGGAAGTCGGTCTCGGGGTCTGGCTGGTGCTTTGCGCGGTGGTCTGCGGCGCCAGCCATCGGGTCATCGCCAAGTCCCTGACCCGCACCGAATCCAGCACGACGAGCGTGCTCTACCTGATGGGACTAATGGTGCCGGTTACGCTGTTGCCGGCGATATCTGTGTGGACCACCCCCAGCTTGAGCGCGCTGGCCAGTGTCATCGCCATTGGCGCGCTGCTGACAGGCGCTCATTTCACCTTCATGCATTCCATCACGCTGGCGGACGTCAGCGCCCTGGAGCCAGTCAACTTCACCCGGCTGTTGTTTGCCGCCGTTCTGGGTTTCTTCTTCTTCGCCGAAACGCCCAGCATCTGGACGCTGATCGGCGGGCTGCTGATCATCGCTTCGACGACCTATGTTGCCCGCCGGGAGGCCGCCTTGAAATCCGAGCAACTCGCCCGGCCCGATACCGGCGGCGCCTAGACTCCCCTGCCCCACCTTCCAAGGAGGCACCCATGTCCTTTGTTCTCACCGCCGGTCTTTACGTGGCCGCCGCGGCGGCGGAAATCGGTGGCAGCTTCGCATTCTGGTCCTGGCTGCGGCTGGGCAAGAGTATTCTATGGATTGCACCCGGCATCGTGCTGCTGATTGCCTTCGCGGTCATCCTCACCCGGATTGATGCGGCGTTCGCCGGGCGCGCCTACGCCGCCTATGGCGGCGTCTATATCGCCTCGTCTCTGGTCTGGCTGTGGTTGATCGAGGGCATGCGTCCCGACCGGTGGGACGTGGTCGGCGGTCTCGTTTGTCTGGTAGGCGCCGGGATCATCATTTTCGGCCCCCGGGCGGCATAGTCATTGAGCCGATCCGGTTCTCGACCGGCACCTCGGCCGCAGCGCGCCTGGCCACGACGCGAATTAATCCCGGTCAAATGGTTCAATTTGGCCGGAAACTGCTCTAGCCGGCGTCCAGGATTTCCCTCAGCGCGGTCAGGAAGGCGTCCGTATCCTCGGGCAGGCCGATGCTGACACGGATCATGTGGCCGTACCCTTCCTCGGCCCAGCCGGCGATCCGGATGTTTCGTTCCTTCATCGCCTGAATGACAGGTCCGGCAGGCCGGTCGAGGGGCCCCGACACGAAGTTGGTCACCGAGGGCAGCGCCTCGATCCCCATTTCCCTGAGGCCATCGACGATCCGCCGGCGTTCCGTTGCGGTGGCCTCCTGGATGCGCAAGGCATAGTCCTGGTCCTCCCAGGCCGCCAAGGCCGCGGCTTCGGACATGGCGGACACGTTGAACGTTCCGGTCAGCGAACGCAGCGCATTGGTGATGTGCACATTGCTCGCCATGGCGTAGCCCATGCGCAGCCCCGCCATCGCATAGGCCTTGGAGAAGGTCCGGGTAACGATCCATGGGCCCTCGCGGTGCTCCTGCAGGATCACCAACCCATCGGGGCCGCCGGCGAACCGGGCGAATTCGTAGTAGGCCTCATCCAGATACAGCAGCACGTCCTCCGGGGTTTCCTCGGCCACTTTCCGGACTTCAGCCTCGGACAGCATCGCACCGGACGGGTTATTCGGCGTGACACAGACCATGATCTTGGTCTTGCCGCTGCAGGCCGCGATCATCCCGTCCGGGTCGACGGATCCGTCGTCCCGAATATCCACGTGCGCCACGTCCGCCTCGAGTGAGCTAAAGACCCCGTGGAACCGGCGCCAGACCGGGGTCGGCGCCACCACACCGTCACCCGGCGCGATGGCCAAACGGACGATATTGGCCAGCAACTCCGCGCTGCCGGTCCCCCAGGTGATGCAATCGTGGGGCACTCCGGTCACGGCCGAAATTTTTTCGGTGAGATCGGGACAGCCGCCATCGGCATAGCGGTTCACGAGGTGCGCGTGGTCGCGGATCGCCTCGATAACTATCGGTGACGGCGGCATCGGACATTCATTGAGATCCATCCGGTGCACGTTGCCGCTCCGCTCCCCGGGCAGCAGCCGGGTCGGATTCCAGCTCCCCATATTCCGCAGCGTCTGCCGGATATAGGGAAGCGGTTCAGGTGTATCGTCCATGGTGTCCTCCGCCGATCGGCCCCTATGGTGCGAACCCATTTCCCCGAACGCAACCGCTATTCCTCGACCGTCCGCGGACGCTTGCACCACCGGGTCTGATCGATAGTCTATGGCCGACGTCCGCCAAGGAGAGGCGCCGCATATGGCGAATATTTCGTTGTCCGTGAACGGTGAGCGGAGGGAGGTCAAGGCCGACCCCGCCGCGCCGCTGATATTCGTTCTCCGCGATCAGCTGGGTCTTACCGGGCCGAAGCTCGGCTGCGCACAAGAGCAGTGCGGGGCTTGCGCGGTCATCGTCGACGGTGAGCGTACCTTGAGCTGTGTCCGCGCGGCTTCCGAGTTCGAGGGCAACGAAATCACCACCGTTGAAGGTCTCTCCGGCGGCGGCGAATTGAGCCCCGTTCAGCAAGCCTTTGCCGAAATGGGCGCCGCCCAGTGCGGGTACTGTACGCCCGGCATCGTCATCGCCGCCACGGCGCTGCTGAATTCCAACCCAAGGCCCAGCGAGGACGAAATCATCGAAGCCCTGCACCAGCACCTATGCCGTTGCGGATCCCACCGTCGGGTGCTCGCTGCCATCGACAATCTGATTGCCGGAGGGGTGTGACATGGCCGGCAGCGCATCGCTCGAGACCCACCCCGGCCTCGATCAATGGATCGAGATTGCCGAAGACGAGCGCATCCTCGTCCACACCGGCAAGGTTGATATCGGCCAGCGGATTTCGACGGCGCTTGCCATGATCGCAGCGGAAGAGCTCGATGTGGATTACGACCGCATCGACATCAAGCGGACCGAGACCGGCATCGACCCCAATGAAGGCTTCACTGCCGGTTCCATGTCGATGATGCATTCGGGTAACGCGGTGCGTCACGCCGCCGCCACCGCGCGGGCGCGGCTGCTGGATATGGCCGCCGACGAACTGGGGGCCGAGCGGGACAGCCTCGAGATCAATGATGGCCTGATCCAGGTGCCCGGCACCAACCAGTCGGTGAGTTTCTGGGAACTGGCCGGCGGCAAGCCCTTCGAGGCCGACGTGGATATCGACATCCCGGTGAAGGCCCCCGCCGGCCATTCGGTGGTCGGTCAAACCGTTTTGGCCAAGGGTATGACCGAGATCGTGTCGGGCAAAATGGAGTACCTCCATGACCTGCGTCTGCCGGGGATGAAGTTTGGCCGATTGGTCAGGCCGCCCCACTACCGGGCATCTCTCAAATCATTGGATGCGGGCGTGGTCGAACGCCTGGAAGCGTCCGGCGTCTCGGTGATCCGAAACGGCAGTTTCCTCGCCGTGGCGGCCGGCGGCGAGTACGAGGCGGTGAAAGCCGCCAATCGGCTCGCCAATGCCGCCGAGTGGGATATGGGCGACGGGCTGCCGACCCAGGAGCTCTACGAAGCGCTGACCGCCAACGAACGTATCAGCCTGCCGGTCGTCGAAGGCGGCGCCCCGATTGAGGCACCGGTGCCGGAGCTTGACGATCCGCCCGCCGAGGCTGCCGCAACCCTCTCGGCCCGCTACGAGAAGCCCTATCATATGCACGGATCCATCGGTCCGTCGGCGGGATGCGCCGTGTTCGAGGACGGCAAGCTCACCGTCTGGACCCACAATCAGGGCGTCTATCCGCTACGTGCAGCCATCGCCGACGCCCTCAAGATGGAACCCGGCGACGTGCACGTCCGGTTCGTACCGGGCGCCGGCTGTTACGGCCATAACGGCGCCGATGACGCGGCCTTCGATTCGGCGCTCTGCGCCGTTGCCGTACCGGGCACGCCGATCCTCCTGAAGTGGACCCGGGACGACGAGCACGCGTGGGAGCCCTACGGCAGCGCCATGGTGATGGAGCTGCGGGCAAGCATCAATGGTGACGGCAGGATCGTCGACTGGTCCCACGAAAGCTACGGTGACACCTTCATGGGCCGCCCGGCCCCGGGCCGCGCCGGGACGCCCGCCGAGAAACTGGTTTCCACCCATTTCATGGAAGACCCCATCGATTGGCCGGTCCCGCCGCCCACCATGGGGGCGCATGTGGGCATCCACCGGAACCTGGAGCCGCTCTACAATTTTCCCGGCCCACGGCTGGTCAAGAACCTGGTTCGCGGCCTGCCGCTCCGGGTGTCGGCGCTCCGCACGCTCGGCGCTTTCGGCAATACGGTCGCCATTGAGGCGTTCATGAACGAACTCGCGGAGGCCGCCGGGATCGATCCGGTCACCTTCCGCCTCAATCACCTGGATGACGACCGGGCCAAGGAGTGCATCACCGCGCTAGCCGACATGATGGCCGCCGGCAAGGCGGGGGACGGCAAAGGGCTCGGCCGGGGTATCGCCTTCGCCCGCTACAAGAATTCCGCCGCCTATTGCGCCACGGGCGCCGAGGTGGAGATCACCGACGAGGCCGAGGTCAAGCTGACCCGAGCCTGGATCGTCTGTGACGCCGGCGAAGTGGTCGACCCCCACGGGCTGATCGCCCAATTGGAAGGCGGTTTCATCCAGGCGGCGAGCTGGACCCTCTATGAGCAGGTGACCTGGGACAAGGACGGGGTCACCAGCCGGGACTGGGACAGCTACCCCATCCTCCGATTCGACAATGTGCCTGAAGTGGAATGCAGGCTGATGGAGCGGCCCGGCATGCCCTTCCTGGGCGCCGGTGAGACGGTCGCCGGGCCGGCGGGAGGCGCCGTCGCCAACGCCATCCATGACGCCATCGGCATCCGCTTACGCCGCATGCCGTTCAATCGGGACGCGATCCGGGCGGCGGCGCTCGCTTAAGTCTCGTACACCACGTCGGTGAGGTAGAGCCCATCGGGCGGCGCGGTGGGACCGCCCCGCCCCCGGTCGCACGCCGCCAGCGCGTCCCGTACATCGTCGGGCGTCCGCTTCCCTTCCCCCGCTAATTTCAGGGTGCCGGCGATATTTCGCACCTGACGGTAAAGGAATGACCGTGCCCGGACGGTGATCAGAATTTCGTCCTCGTCCGACCGCACGTCGATCTCGTCCAGGGTCTTCACCGGGCTGTCGGCCTGGCAGTTGGCGGCGCGGAAGGTGGAAAAGTCGTGCTTGCCGATCAGATGCCGGGCCGCCGCGTTCATGGCCGCCGCATCGAGAGGCTGGGGAATCCACCAAACCTTGCCGGCACGGACCGTGGGCGGCGGGCGGCGGTTGAGGATGCGGTAGAGGTAGCCCCGCTGGGTGGCCGAGAAGCGGGCGTGGAAACCGTCATCCACCACCTTGGCCGCCAGTACGACGACCGGGTGGCGTTTGACGTGGAAGTTAAGCGCGTCCCGGACCCGATCCGGCTCCCAGTCATTTCGGAGGTCGACGTGCGCCACCTGACCCAGGGCGTGGACCCCGGTGTCGGTGCGCCCGGCACCCTCCACCAGCCGCCGCTCCTGGGCGAAGGCCTCGATCGCCTCCTCCAGCACCTGCTGGACGGCAATGCCGTCAGCCTGGCGCTGCCAGCCGACAAAGCCGCTGCCGTCATACTCCAGGGTGAGTTTGTAGCGCGGCATCGCTCCTTCAATCCCTATGGCCCAACCGGATTCCGGCAGGCACCGGGGTGCCCCGGAGAAAATCACCGGTGGACATGGGGGACTTGCCGGCCAACTGGACGCGTGTGGGCACAATGGATCCCCGCCCACAGCCGATGGTCAGCGCCTCATCCAGCGTTACCCCGGGTTCGCCCGAGCCGTCCGAGACCACCGCCGACAGAATCCTCAGCCGTGCGCCCTCCAGTTCCGTGTAGCCGCCGGGCCAAGGATCGAATGCCCGGAGGCGGCGCTCTATGACCTGGGCGGGTTCCGAAAAGTCAATCCGCGCTTCGGCCCGGTCCAGCTTCCTGGCGTAGGTCACGCCATCCTCGGGCTGCGGGGTTGCTTCGAGGGCGCCCTCGGCGAGCCTGCCCAGTGTCTCGACGATCAGCCGCGCGCCCATTGCGGATAAATCGTCGTGCAATGAACCGCCGGTGGTCGCCGGCGTAATGGCGACGCGTTCGGCGAGCAGCATGTCGCCCGTATCCAGTCCCTCGTCCATCTGCATGATGGTGACGCCGGTCTCGGCGTCGCCCGCGTCGATGGCCCGTTGAATGGGAGCCGCTCCCCGCCAGCGGGGCAGCAACGAGGCATGGACGTTGAGACAACCGTGTTTCGGGGCATCCAGAATGGCTTTCGGCAGTATCAAACCGTAGGCGGCAACCACGGCGACATCGAGATCGAGGGCCGCGAAATCAGCCTGAACCGCTTTGTCCTTGAGGGATTTGGGCGACCGGACCTCGAGATCCGCCTCGTCCGCCGCTGCATGGACGGCACATTTCTCTTCCTTTTGCCCCCGGCCCGCCGGCCGCGGCGGCTGGCAATAAACGGCAGCAACACCATGCCCCGCCTCCCGGAGGGCATGCAGGATGGGTACCGAAAAATCCGGCGATCCCATGAAGGCGATACGTAATGAGGTGGTCATGGGGCTGCCCGGCCGGCGGCCGGAATTCAAGCGCTCGCCGCCACCTTTTGGCGGCTGCCGGATTTACGCCTCTCCTTCTTTTCCTGTTTCTTGAGCTTGGAGAGCTTGCGCAGAATGGTGTCCCGCTTGAGTTTGGAGATGTGGTCGACGAACAGGATGCCGTCCAGGTGATCCATCTCGTGCTGGAGACAGACCGCGAGCAGGCCTTCGGTCTCCATCTCGCGGATCTCGTTCTGCTGGTCGAGATAGCGGATGCGGACCTTTTCGGGCCGGGAGACCTCGGCATAGTGCTCGGGCAGGCTGAGACAGCCTTCCTCGTAGTCGAACATCTCGTCCGACGCCCAGACGATCACCGGATTGGCCATCCTTACGGGCAGCCGGTTGTCCTCGTCCTTGGAGACATCGACGACGATCACCCGCTTCAAAATCCCCACCTGGGGCGCCGACAGGCCGACGCCCGGCGCCAGGTACATGGTCTCCAGCATGTCGTCCATCAATTGGGCGATTTCGGAATCGACCTTTTCAACCGGCTGGCTGATTTTCTTCAGCCGGGGGTCGGGGGCCTTGATGATGTCCAATAGGGCCATTGATTCGCCGATTTAGCGGTTATTCGCGACCCATCAAGTAGGTCAGCGGACCCGCCGGGTCAAGATTTCCGGGGCGATCCGGGCGCTTGATTGCATCTCACCGGGGCTTACGTCAGATTAGCGCATGGACCTCATCACGATCCTGGCGGTGGTCATTGCCCTCGGCGTCATCGGCATCGCGCTTCTGGTGCTGCGGGGCGAACGCGCCCGCGCGAAGACCGACGCCAAGCTGGCCGTCTTCGCCGACATGGCGGACAAGCTCAGCCACGCGCAAACCGCCTTGGGCGCTCGAGTGGATGAGCGCCTGGACGGTATCGGCAAACGCCTCGGTGACGGCCTGACCCAACAGGCGGAAACAACCGGCAAGACCCTGAAGGAACTGCACGAACGGCTGGTGGTGATCGACGCCGCTCAAAAGGAAATTACCGGTCTGTCGCGGGAGGTGGTGGGCCTCCAGGACATCCTCTCCAACAAACAGGCCCGTGGCGCGTTCGGCGAAATTCAGTTGAATGATCTGGTCAGCCAGGTGTTGCCGCCACAGGCCTACGGCTTTCAGGTTCAACTCGGCAACGGCAAGCGTGCCGATTGCGTCCTCAGCTTGCCGAACCCGCCGGGCCGGATCGTCATCGACAGCAAGTTCCCGCTGGAGAGCTACCGGGCGCTCCATGATGCGCCCGATGAGGCGGCGAAGACCGCCGCATCCCGGGCGTTTTCAGCCGACGTCCGCAAGCACATCAAGGACATCGCCGAGCGCTATATCATCCCCGGCGAGACCGCCGATCAGGCACTGATGTTCCTGCCCTCGGAGGCGGTCTATGCGGAACTTCACGGCAACTTCGCGGCGGTCGTCGAGGAGAGCTTCAAGGCCCGGGTCTTCATCGTTTCTCCAACCACATTGTGGGCAACTCTCAACACCATCCGCGCCATCCTCAAGGATGCCCGCATGCAGGAGGCCGCGGCGCTGATCCAAGACCAGGTCCGGCTGCTGCATGAAGATATCGGCCGGCTGGATGACCGCACCGCGAAGCTGCAAAGCCAGTTCGCCACGGTGACCAAGACCATCGGCGATATCCGTACCTCGGCCGGCAAGATTTCCCGGCACTCCGAGAAGATCGAGGAGATCGAGCTCGGCATGGACGGCGAAGAGACCGATTCCCCGCAAATCGCCGAGATCCACGAGCTTCCTGTCCGCCGCGACGGCGGCGAATAAGCCCCGAAATGTCATGCCCCGGCGCTAGTCCGGGGCATCCGAAAATCCCTAAACCGGATTGCCCGGACATAGCCGGGCAATGACGAATGAGGATTGGCCTATTCCATCGGGATCAGCTGATACCTGTCGAGAATCGGCTTGGTGACTTCGGGGTCGGAACGCTGCTCATCCGAGAGGTCGGCCATTTCCTGGAACATGGCGCTCTGCTCACCGGGCGAGAACACCACCAGCATGGTCGCCGCTTCCTTGACCTGCACCTTGTGCGGCACGTTCGGCGGAATATGGACGGTGGTTCCCTTGGTCGCCTCGATGGTCTCGCCGCCCACTTCCCAGGTGGCGCTGCCGTCGACCATGTAGAAGGTCTCGAAATCGTTGGCGTGCATGTGGCGGCGGGACTCGAACCCCGCCGGGCAGATTTCTTCGCAAATCTCGTAGTGGCCCTCGGTCGCCGCGGACGGCACGATCACCCGCATCCGGTTGTTGCGGAGATAAATCTTGCCGTCATCCGGCCCAAGAAACGTTCCCTTGCTCATGAATTCGCTCCCATTCCATAAAAATAATTCAAAAAATGAACGCGATCATTGTAGGGATCGGACAGGGGCGAGTCACCCGCTTGTATGACCGGCACCGGCCACTAAGATCGCTTCCACCAACGCCCTGAAGAGGACACGCCCATGCGCTACGCGGTTGGCCAACCGGTACCCCGGTCCGAAGATCCGAGGCTGCTGACCGGCAACGGCGGATATACCGATGATGTGAACCTGCCGCACCAGGCCTACGCGGTGTTCGTCCGCTCACCCCATGCCCACGCCGGGATCAAGTCCATCGATGCAAGCACCGCCAAAGCCGTGCCCGGTGTCATCGATGTGCTGACCGGCGCCGAGCATGAGGCGGACGGGATGGGTGAAATTACCGGTCCGACGCCCCGAAAGCGCCGGGACGGGTCCGTCATGTTCCGCCCGCCGAGGCCGGCGCTCACCAACGACCGGGTGCGGCATATCGGCCAGGCGGTGGCCATGGTGATCGCCGATTCCCTTGCCCATGCCAAGGACGCTGCGGAAGCCGTGGTGGTCGATTATGATCCGCTGCCGGCCGTGCTCGGCACATCGGAAGCCAATCAGGACGGCATGCCGGCCATCTGGGATGAGGCGCCCGACAATGAGAGCTTTTTCTTTGAGATGGGCGACGGCGATGCGGTGGCGTCCGCGATCAAGGGTGCCGCCCACGTGATCAAACAGAAATTCGTCATCAATCGGATCACCGCCAACACCATGGAGCCCCGGGGCGCGGTCGGCCTCTACACGCCGTTCGAAGACCGCTACACCATGTATGCGGGCTGCCAGCGCCCCTTCGCCTGGCGGACCAATCTCTCCAAAAACTACTTCCACGTTCAGGAGAACCAGCTCTCGTTCATTACCGGTGATCTCGGGGGATCGTTCGGTATGCGGGGCGCCATCTACCCGGAAATTCCCCTTTGCGCCTGGGCCTCCAAGCGGGTCGGGCGGCCGGTGAAGTGGACTGCCGAGCGGTCCGAAGGCTTCATGGCTGACGACCACGCCCGGGACAATGTCTCGGAGGCCGAACTGGCCCTCGACAGGGACGGCAAATTCCTCGCCCTCAGGGTCCGGACCAACGCCAATCTCGGCGCCTACGTGTCGTTTCTCGGCATGGGGCCGCCCACCGGCAACATCGGCGGGCTCGCCGGGGTTTACACCACGCCCGCCATCCACGTGCAGGTGGCCGGTGTCTTCACCAATACCTCCCCGCTATCCCCTTACCGGGGCGCGGGCCGTCCGGAGGCCGCCTACATCATCGAGCGGATGATCAACCTGGCGGCGGCCGAGACCGGCATCGATGCGATCGAGCTTCGCCGGCGCAACTTCATTCCCGCGGATGCCTTCCCCTACAAAACACCTCTCACCTTCACCTTCGATTGCGGTGAATTCGAAGCGGTCATGGACGAAGCGCTGGAACTCGGCGATCAGGCCGGATTTGAAGCGCGGCGCGGGGCATCCAAGGCCGAGGGCAAGCTTCGGGGGCTGGGCATCTCATGCACCATCGAACAGGCCGCTGCACCCCAATCGGAGACCGCCGAACTCCGGTTCGACCCGTCGGGCACCGTTACCGTGCTGTGCGGCACCACGCCCCACGGCCAGGGCCACGAGACGATCTACAAACAACTGGTCTGCGACAGGCTGGGGATCGAGCCCGACAACATCCGGGTGATCGAGGGCGACACGGACAAGGTGAGCTTCGGCACCGGTACCGGCGGGTCCCGCTCGGCGACCATCGGCACGTCGGCGGTCCTCGCCGCGGTCAACAAGGTGATCGACAAGTGCCACAAGATCGCCGCCCACATGCTGGAAGCGGCCGACGCCGACGTCACGTACGAGAACGCCACCTTCGCCGTCGCCGGGACCGACAAGTCCCTGCCGTTCATCGATGTGGCCAAGGCCGCCTTCCAAAAAGCCAACCTGCCGGACGGGATCGAGAGCGGTCTATATGAGATCGCGACCTATGATCCGGAGAAGGCCAACTTTCCCAATGGCTGCCATTTGTCCGAGGTGGAGATCGACCCGGACACCGGCGGGATCGAGATCGTCAAATACACCGTCGTCCACGATGTGGGCTTCGAACTCAACCCACTGCTGGTCAACGGTCAGGTGATGGGCGGCGTCGCGCAGGGCGCCGGCCAGGCGCTGATGGAGGACATGGTTTACGATGAGAGCGGCCAGCTGCTCTCCGGCTCGTTTCTCGACTACACCATGCCGCGCGCCGAAGATTTCCCCGGCTATGAGATCAAGGGACATCCGGTGCCGACCGCCAACAATCCGCTCGGCGTCAAGGGCGCCGGCGAATGCGGTACGGTGGGCGCGCTGGCATCGGTCTCCAACGCCATCGCCGATGCCCTGTCGCCGCTCGGCATCCGCCACCTGGACATGCCGGCGACGGCGCCGCGGGTGTGGAAGGCGATCAACGAAGCCGGCGGCGCTTAGCGCCTATTCGACCCAGTATTTTTCCTGGTCGAGGGTTTCCGCGCAGGCCACCTGGCCGCGAACCGTGCCCAAAATGTCTTCCCGGAAGGCCCGGACCATCCAGGCACCCGCGTGCTCCTCCGGGATCGGATATGGCGGCTGCAATCCGTGGATGCCCACGGGCTGAAATCCGAACCGCGGATAATAGCCGGGATGACCGAGCACGAAGGCCAACGCCACACCCCTTTCGGCCAGTTCATTCAGTCCTGCCTTGACGAGTTCACCACCGATTCCCCGGCCTTGACGATCGGGAACGACCGCCAAAGGCGCCAGGATCGCGGCGGCGACATCCCCGGCGGACTGAATCCGAACCCGGGTGAAAAGGACATGGCCAACGGACCGGCCGTCTTCCTCCGCCAGTATGGAAACAACCGGCTGAGCGCTCGGATCGGCCAGCAGTTCGACGGTCAACCGGGCTTCTTCGGTGCCGCCGAAGGCCTGTTCGTGTACGGAGAAAATTCTCCTGAGGTCGTCGTGGCCGGCGGCCCGGAGCAACACTAGACCTGCCGCCGGGCCTTCAGCGCCGCCGACAGAGTGCCGTCGTCGAGGTAATCCAACTCGCCGCCGACGGGGATGCCATGAGCCAAGGCCGAGATGGAAACGTCGCAATTGGCGAGCCGGTCGGTGACGTAGTGGGCGGTGGTCTGGCCGTCGACGGTGGCGCCGGTGGCGAGAATGATTTCCTTCACTTCTTCGGCGCCCGCACGACCCGCCAGGCCGTCGATGTTCAGATCCTCGGGACCGACCCCGTCAAGGGGCGACAGCACGCCGCCCAACACGTGATAGCGGCCCTTGAAGGAGGCCGTGCGCTCCAGCGCCCAGAGATCGGCCACCTCTTCGACCACGCAGATGACCGAGTTGTCCCGGCGGGGGTCGGCACAGACGGCGCACGGGTCCGTGGTGTCGAGATTGCCGCAGGCGCCGCAGGGAACGATGCTTTCCGCCGCCGCCTCGAGCGCCCGGGCCAAGGGCGTCATCAGGCTGTCCCGGTGCTTGATCAGATGCAGCGATGCGCGGCGCGCCGAGCGCGGTCCCAATCCCGGCAGCTTGGCCAGAAGCTGGATCAGCCGATCAATATCGTTGATGGACATGCACCCACCTTAGACGGTCCGATAGCCCACTCAAACACCCGGAAACTACGCGCTGGCCGGGAGAATAATTTGTCGATATACAGGATATTATAGATGTATTTCTGGAATTTAATTGACATTTGCGGCTTTTCGGGTAAGTCGTCCGGTGCCGGCATCCAGCGCCGATCAATTTGGCGCACCGAATCGGCCAATCCAAACGGTCAAATTTTTGGCGAGAGGAGCGACGCGATCCGATTTAGGGTGTGGAACTCCAAGACAATGATGTGCGCTCTTGATCATATGAAACCGAGCCGTGGTAATATGGGATGCAAACGGAACTGAAATTTCAGCTATTAGTAGTGGATAAACATGTTGCGAATATCATTTGGCTTGCGCTCGGCATTGATCGCTATGCTGTTCGTTTGGAGCGCCGGGACCATTGCCCAGCCGGTTGATCCGCCGCGCCCGCCGCTGCCCAACGTCAAGGCGCCCCAGCCCCACTGCCGCCCAAACATGCTCGGCGAATGGTTCAGTTCAGTCGACAGAATCCACGAAGTCTTCGGTTCGCTCACCATCACCCCCGATGCGCTGATCTTCGGCCGCCAGGGACGGTTCGGTTTCACCCGGCGGACGACACCCGGCGGACATCCCTATCTCGAACTGGACCGCAACCTCAAAATCGAGGAGTTGGCCGATCCGGACAATCACTTCGTCAAGCTGCTCTATCCCGGCACCTGGGGAGACTTTGGCCACGGCAGATGCCTTGTCGACGTCCTCATGTGCTTCGACGCCATCAGCATCGTCGAACAGTTCGATATCACCTTGAGCCTCGGTGGCCGGTGTTACTGGTTCACCTTCAGCCAGCCGAGCACCGGCGCCATCAACTAAACCCGCCTAACGCTTCAAATCACCGGGAGAACTTCCAAATGGATACCAACAATTCGCGATCCCTCAAATACGCCGCCGCCCGAGCCCGGCAGTTGGAAGGCGCCAGAGCCCGGTTCCATGTGGACCGGGGCGGCACCGATACCATCGGATTGGGCTATACGCCCACCGTGTGGATTGCGCCAGGCCGGTGGGGCGTTCGAAGATCAATGCCTGCCGACCTCGCCAGCGCGGGGATCAGCCTCACGCCGGCTCAAGACAAGGCGCTGAAAATCATAGCAATTGAACGGTCCAATCCGGATGGCGAAGATCCCGCCAAGCTCTCCCGGGCGCGGGAGGCGTTGGAATCCGTCACCCTGACCGCGGAGCAGCAGGAAAAGCTGTTTGCCGTCACCTACCGGCGCGCCGAAGCCGAAGCCCGCCGGTTCCTGGGCGCCGATGTCTTCGGCGCCCTCGACCCCAAGCGTCAGGCCGAACTGGCGCTGGCGGCCTACCAATCGCCGCGCGCCCTCCGGAACGCGGCCCCCGATCTCGTCCGGCATATCAAATCGGGCGATTTCAATGCCGCCGCCGGCCGCCTGGCGCGGATGGGCGAGGCGCTGGACGACCCGGCCCGCTACCGGGGCGCGGCCGCCATATTCCGGGACCCCGAACTCAAGGGCGGGGCGATGATCGCCCGCGGCGACACGCTGTCCGGGATCGCCGAACGCACCGGCCATACCATCGCCGAAATTCTGACCGTCAATCCGCAGATCACCGATCCCAACAAGATCCGCGCGGGCGACGTCCTGCGGCTGCCCGCCCGGAAGCAACCGTCCGCCGGACCGGATCCGGAGGATCACTCCACGAGAACGCCGGCGCCGCAAAATCCCGAAACCGCCGGCCAGGCCTCGGCGTCCGCACGGCCAGCCCCCGAGCCCCAACCATCGCCGGTCGCAAAGGCGGCCCTGAAACGCATGAACGCACTGGGCGCGTCTCCCGCCGAGCTCATGTCCAAGCCGCTCTCGGGCATCACCAAACCGGAGATCACCGCTCTTATCGGCCATCCCGACTACTGGAATTCGGTCAGGCAAAGGCTCCGGCCCGCGCCCCGGTCCATGCCGGATTTCGCCCAAGGCTGGTTCGCCCGGGCCTACGATCATCCGGCAGGTGCGGCCCCGCGGGTACCTCGGACATCATCCTCCGCCCGCATGGCTGACGGTCACGCCTTGTCGCACGGGCTCGCCCAGGTGGCGGGCGCCATCGGTCAGGGGATACGGGAATCCACCGCACGGGTTGACCTTACAAAGCCGGTCAAGGCGCTTCAGACCGCGCTCAACGGGGTTGCCGGGAACGGGTTCGCCCGACCCTTCAAGGTGGATGGCGTTCTCGGCCCCAAGACCAACGACCGTGTCCGGGACGTTCTCACCTATCAGGGAACCGCAGCGCTACTGGCAAGATTGAACGCATTGGGCGCAAAGTCCTAGAACGGCAGCTTCATTCCCGGCGGAAGCTGGAGGCCGCCGGTGAGTTCGCTCATCTTCTCCTGGACCATCTCCTCGACCTTGTTCTTGGCGTCGTTCTGGGCCGCGACGATCAAATCCTCCAGCACCTCGACGTCGTCTGCGCCGGCGAGCGACGAATCGATCTTGATCTTCCGCATCTCGTATTTGCCGTTGAGCGTGACCTGCACCATGCCGCCGCCCGCCTGGCCGGTGACCTCTTCGGCCGAGAGCCGGTCCTGCATCTGGGCCATCTTGTCCTGCATCTCCTGGGCCTGCTTCATGATCTGGCCGAGATTCTTCATGCCGGGGGTTCTCCCTCATTGTCGTCGTCGGTTGGGTCGTTGTCCGTCGGCTGGGCTTTGGTCTCCGGCCCGATGCGGCGCACCGTCTCGATTGTCGCGCCGGGGAAGGTCTCCAGGATGGATTTCACCAACGGGGTTTCGGCGATGGCGGCCTTCTCCTCCTCCGTCTCCGCATTCGCTTTTTGGGCGGCGGTTTGCTCGCCCGATTGATTGGACAGCGACACCATCCATCGTTCGCCGGTTTCCGCGTGCAGGAACTTGGCGAGATTGCCGACGATTTCCTGCGGCGCGCCGTCTTCGAGGCTGAACTCGATCCGGCCGGGCTCGAAATGAACCAGGCGCACATTGTTGATCAACTGAGCCTTCAACACAGGCTGGCCCTTTGTCTCGGCGAGGGCGATCACCTCGGCCAAGCCGGTGGGATGCGGCCGGGCATCGGAAACGGCCTCCGGTGACGACGCGGCCACCGGTTCGGCGACAACCGCGCCGGCGGGTGCGGCGCCTGGCCCCGGCACCACGGTTGTCGGAGCCGGCGGGGAGCTTGATCCCTTGGCGGAACCGCCGCCATCGAGTTTCTTGAGCGCTTCCTCCGGCGTCGGCAGTTCGGACGCATAGGTCAGCCGGATCAGGATCATTTCAACCGCCTGAACAACCGAAGGCGCGCCTTGGGCTTCTTTGACACCCTTCAGCAGCATCTGCCAGGCTCGGGCCAGGGCGCCCAAGCCCAGACGGCCCGCCAGGTCGGAACCGCGTTGGGATTCGGCCTCCGGTACGCCTGCCGCCTCCGCCGCCGCCGGCACCAGCTTGATCCGGGTGAGCCAGTGAGTGATCTCCAGCAAATCCTGAAGCACTTGCATGGGATCGGCGCCGTTGCGGTAGTCGTCTTCCAGAATGTCGAGGGCACGGACCGCATCGCCCGCGAACACGGCTTCGAGCAGATCGAAGCCGCGGGTCCGGTCGGCCAGTCCCAGCATATCGCGAACCTGATCTTCGGAAATTTCGCCATCGCCGCCGGTGCCGGTGGTGATCACCTGATCCAGGATGGACAGGCCGTCCCGGTGGGACCCGTCCGCCGCGCGGGCGATGAGCTGAATGGCGCGGTCTGAAATTGCCGCCCCCTCGGATGCGGCGATACGCGTGAAGTCGGCGCTCAAGTTCTCCGCGGCGATACGGCGGAGATCGAAACGCTGGCACCGGCTGAGGACGGTGATCGGCACTTTGCGAATTTCCGTCGTGGCGAAGATGAACTTCACGTGCTCCGGCGGCTCCTCAAGGGTCTTCAACAACGCATTGAACGCATTGCGGGACAGCATATGCACTTCGTCGATGATGTAGACCTTGTAGCGGGCCGAGACCGGCCGGTAGCGCACTCCTTCGATCAGTTCCCGGATGTCATCGACGCCGGTACGGCTCGCCGCGTCCATTTCCAGCACATCCACGTGCCGGTCTTCGGCGATCGCCTTGCAATTTTCACAAACGCCGCAGGGCTCGATGGTCGGTCCGCCGTTCCCGTCGGGTCCTACACAATTCAGCGCTCGGGCGATGATCCTTGCCGTGGTGGTTTTGCCGACCCCCCGGACCCCGGTGAGAACAAAGGCGTGTGCCAATCGTCCCGATGCGAAAGCGTTGGTGAGCGTCCGGACCATGGCCTCCTGGCCCACCAGATCCGAAAAACCCGACGGCCGGTACTTGCGCGCCAGCACCTGGTATTGGCCGGCGGCCTCATCGTCGCCAAGGTCCAGTCCGGGCAGCGCGCCGGTCAGGCCGTCGGTTCCGCCTTCTGTCTCTTCACGGGTGTCTGGGCTGGCGTCGTCGGTCATGAACGCTGTCGGATTAAAGGGCCGGGTGGAAGGCCGGACACGCGACCCGAGCGAAACTCGTTACGGCTGCTTCCTTCCGGACCTGACCGGGTTGGCGAGCGGCTCGTCCGCGGCCGACCTTCCAAGGCGAGTATAGCAGGTGAGAGGCGATGAGTCGCAAGTCACGTTGACGCCGCTTGCCCGAAAACCGGCTATGGCCCGACGATAGGAGTACCGGCCATGCCGAAGACCGCACCCCGATTGAACTCGCTCCGCCGGATACCGATGGTGACGGTTTCCGCAATGTCCCAATCGGCCGCCCCGATGACCGGCCGCGGATCTTCGACGCGGTTGTCGAAGGCCGGGGTCGGAAATATGCCGCCCGCCGCGCGGGCGGGGAGGAGGACGGCCGCGGCCAACCCCGAGAAACCATGTCCCGCCATCGAAAGCGGCATGCGGAATCCTTCTGCGTTTCGGTGGGCCAAACTTGCGCCGGGCGGCCAAAACGGCAATTGAGTGAAGGGTTTGGCTGAGACCATTGCCTGAAACCGCCCGCTGTGTCAGGTTCCGCGCGCCCAAACAGAACATGCCGGAAGCCCGGCCGTTTGTAGTCGCATGATCGATTTTGTCTTCACCAATATGATCCTGGACCGCGCCCACCACCTGCGCACCGATCAGGCGTGGATTGCCGAGCGGATTGCCGCCGGGCAGGCGCGGACAGTGACCGTTTGGCGGGACAAGGTGCTGATCCGAAACGCAGGCTCCGGCGAAGCGCTGATCGTCGAGGGCGCCAGCACGCTCCATGACGAAGCCTCCGAACTGGTGTTTCTCGGCATGGACGGCGACACAGCCTATTTCGCCGCCGATATTTCGCATTTGGAAGAGCCGTTTTCGGCCGCCATCCCCGGCGACGGCGATTTCGCGGACCTGAGGGCCGTGGCGCCCAACCTCGAGCACGGCATCGCGTCCATGTTGGCCCACGCCCGTGCCCTCGGTTACTGGCACCGGACCCATCAATTCTGCGGCGTCTGTGGATCGCCCACCGAAAGCCGCAAGGCGGGCCACGAACGGAAGTGCTCCGACGAAAACTGCGGCAAGACCCATTTTCCGCGGACAGATCCGGCGGTGATCATGCTGGTGACCCATGACGACGGCTCGGGCGCGCGCGCCTTGCTGGCCCAAAACAAGCGGTTCCCCTCGGGCATCCGGTTCTCCACCGTCGCCGGATTCGTCGAGCCGGGCGAGACGCTGGAACAGGCCGTCGCCCGCGAGGTCAAGGAAGAGACCGGCGTCGATGTGACCGATGTCGTCTATCAAGCATCCCAGCCCTGGCCCTTCCCCGCGTCCATCATGCTGGGGTTCCGGGCCCGCGCGCTCACCACCGAGATCACCATTCAGGATGACGAACTGGCCGATGCGCGGTGGTTTACTCGGGATGAAGTGGCGGAACTGGCGGCCCAGGACGGCGTGCTGCCGCCGAGCAAATTCTCCATTTCCCGCTGGCTGATCGACACCTGGCTGGACGAGACGGCGGCTTAGCCGGAAATCGCTTTAGTCTCCGTTGAGCTCCTTACGCGCCGGACTGGCCGGGAATACCCCCAATATCTTCACTTCATGTGAGAAGAACTCGAGCTCTTCCAAGGCGAATTTGAGCCCCCGATCATCCGGGTGACCGTCCACCTCGGCGTAAAACCGGGTCGCCGAAAAGCCGCCGCCGATCATGTAGCTTTCCAGCTTGGTCATGTTGACATTGTTGGTGGCGAACCCGCCCAGTGCCTTGTAGAGCGCCGCCGGGACGTTGCGGACATTGAACACGAAGCTGGTAACGACGGTCTCTTCGTCCGGCGAGGCCGTCACCTCGTCCGGGGACATGATGAGAAACCGGGTGGTGTTGTGTTCGGCGTCCTCGACGTTTTCCCGGAGAATTTCCAGGCCGTAAATCTCGGCAGCCAGTTCCGAGGCGATAGCGCCCTGGGTCGGATTCCCGGCGGCCGCGATGTCGTGAGCGGCCCCCGCCGTATCCGCGTGGACCACCGGCTCGACCCCTAGCTCCCGGATCATATTCCGGCACTGATTGAGGGCATGGACATGACTGTGGACGTGGGTGAGTTGGTCTTCGGTGGCGCCCTTTATCGCCAGGAGAGTGTGTTCCACCCGCTGGAAATGCTCACCGATAATGTGAAGTCCGGAATCCGGAAGCAGATGGTGGATGTCCGCGACCCGTCCGGCAACGGAATTGTCGATCGGGATCATGGCGAGCGTCGCCGCGCCTTCGGTCACCGCGGCAAATGCGTCCTCGAAGGAGGTGCAGGCGAGCGGCGTCATTTCCGGGCGCACCGCCCGGCACGCCAAATGAGAATTGGCGCCGTCCATCCCCTGAAAAGCGATGGCATGCAACCCTTCGGACATCGGACCTCTCCCACTTCCAACGCCTTGCGGAAGGCATTGATATTCAAGTCGTTTTTGCCGGCCGCCTACACCGGCGAGACAATGGCCGCCCCGTATATCCTGTTTTTACCGTTTTTCCCATCCCCTAGGCGTGAAGCGGCCGGGGGTCCTTCGGACCGCCGATCCCCATATGATTGACAGGGGCCCGGCGACGGGCTAAACGCGAGGCTGGCTCTCGCTTTCAGCTCATAAATTTGCGGGCCCGGCCGGGTCCGGAATCAGGATCAAAGACCCAAAAAGGATTAGGATTGCCTCATGTGGAGTATGAAAACCAATGTCGTCTTCGGCGCCGTCCTCGTAGCCGCATGGATGATCTGGGGAACGAACTATGTGGGCAATATTCTGATCCCGCACATCGAGATCGTGCACTCGGACGAGGACGCCGCGGCACCTGCGGCGGCGCAAAAGGCGCCGGAGCCGGTCGTGCCGTTCCCGGTCCTGTTGGCCGAAGCGACGATCGAGCGCGGCAAACGGGTCTCCAAGAAGTGCGTGTCCTGCCATACGTTCGCCAGCGGCGGCAAAAACAAGGTCGGTCCCAATCTGTGGTCGGTCTTTACCCGCGGCCGGGCCGGCGCCGACGGCTTCTCCTATTCGTCCGCCATGGCCGGCATGGGCGGCAAATGGACGCTGGAGGACATGGACAAGTTCCTCTTGAAGCCGAAGGACTTCCTCAAGGGCACAAAAATGGCGTTCGTCGGCCTTCGGAAGCCCACGGACCGGGCGGCGGTCATCGTCTACATGCGGAACTTCGACACCTCCCCGGTTCCGCTTCCCACACCGTAAGGCGGCGCGCCTTGTGAATTCACCCGGGGACTTCGTTGATTTCGCCCACAGGCTGGCCGATGCGGCGCGGCCCATCATCGCCGAATACTTCCGCACCCCCGCCGGGCTGAGCGACAAACCTGATTCCACGCCCGTGACCCTCGCCGACCGGGAGGCGGAGGCGGCCATGCGCGCACTGATCGAGGCGGAACGGCCGGAGCACGGCATCCTCGGTGAAGAAGAAGGCGGTGTCCGGGAAGACGCCGAATGGCTCTGGGTTCTCGATCCCATAGACGGCACCAAGGCGTTCGCCACCGGCAAACATTCGTTCGGAACCCTGATCGGCCTTGCCCGCGACGGCGTTCCGGTACTCGGCGTGATCGATCAGCCGGTACTGGATGAGCGTTGGATCGGCGGCGAGGGCGTGCCGACGACACTCAACGGCATACCGGCGCGGGTACGGGACTGCCCCTCGGCATCGGAGGCCTGGATGTATGCAACCTCGCCCTACATGTTCCGCGGAGACGAAGAGACCGCCTTCGAACGCCTCGCGGAAACGGTAAAGCATCCCTTGTTCGGTACCGACTGTTACGGATACGCACTGCTCACGTCCGGCTTTGTCGATCTGGTCTGCGAGGCGCGTCTCAAACCGTGGGATTTCTGCGCGTTGGCGCCGGTGATCCAAGGCGCCGGCGGGGTGATGACGGACTGGTCCGGCACGAGGCTGACCCTGGGCTCCGATGGCCGGGTATTGGCCGCCGGCGATGCACGCTGTCACGCGGACGCGTTGGAATTACTTGCCGGCTAGCTCAACTCCCGGTGAGCGCTCGCCTGAAATCGACCCGAATCCCTTGCCGATTCGCCGGTTAAGGGACAAATTGAACTCCAAGAACGTGCATCCGGGAGAAACCATCATGCGCCGCACTTTGTTTGCCGCCGCCGCCCTCACTGCCGCCGCCCTGCCCCTCGCTTCCGTTGCCCAGGACGTAAAGCCCGTCCACGGCATCGCCATGCACGGCAGTCCCAAATACGGCCCGGATTTCAAGCATCTCGACTATGTAAATCCAAATGCGCCCAAGGGCGGCAGCGTCCGGCTGTCGGCCATCGGCACCTTCGACACCTTCAACCCATTCACCCTCAGGGGCGTCCCGGCGGCGGGCGCCGGATCGGTCTTCGAAGGCCTGCTGACCGGCACCCAGGATGAGGCCTTCACCGAATACGGGCTCTTGGCCGGGTCCGTCGAGATACCGAAAGACCGGTCCTGGGTCGCGTTTACCATTCGGGACAATGCCCGTTGGCATGACGGCAAACCGGTGACCGTCGACGACGTGCTGTTCAGCTTGAATGCCCTTAAAACGCAGGGCCGGCCTTTTTTCCGGTTCTATTACGGCAACGTCGCCACCGCCGAGAAGGTTGGCCCCCGCAAGGTCAAGTTTACTTTCTCCGGCGGGGAGAACCGGGAACTGCCGCTGATCGTCGGGCAACTCCCCATCCTGCCGAAGCATTTCTTCGAGGGCCGGGACTTCACCAGCACCATTCTGGAGCCCATCCCCGGTACCGGCCCGTACAAAATCAAAAGCTTCGAGCCCGGCCGCTCGGTGACCTACGAGCGGGTAAGGGATTACTGGGCCCGCGATCTGCCGATCAAGCGGGGCAGGAACAACTTCGATGAAATGCGCTACGACTATTACCGGGATGCCACGGTGGCCCTCGAAGCGTTCAAATCGGGCGAGTACGACTTCCGGGTCGAGAACACCGCCAAGGTCTGGGCGACGGGCTATGAGTCGCCGGCATTCGAGCGAAAGCTCTACCTCAAACAGGATATCCGCCACGAACTGCCGACCGGCATGCAGGCCTTCGTTTTCAATACCCGAAAGGACATCTTCAAGGACCGGCGGGTCCGGCGCGCCATGGCCTACGCCTTCGACTTCGAATGGACCAACAAGAATCTGTTTTTTGGCCAATACGCGCGGACCACGAGCTTCTTTTCAAACTCGGAGCTTGCCGCGCGCAAGCTGCCGTCACCGGAAGAGCTGAAAATCCTCGAACCGCTCCGCGGCCAAATCCCCGACGAGGTATTCACCGAGGCCTACTCCGTCCCCGTGACCAATGGCGACGGCCGTATCCGCTCCAACCTGAGGACAGCGCGGAATTTGCTCAAGGCGGCCGGCTGGACAATCCAGAACAAGAAACTGGTCAACGCGGAGGGCCGGCCGTTTGAGTTTGAAATCCTATTGGTCTCGCCGGCCTTTGAGCGGATCGCGCTGCCGTTCAAGAAAAATCTCGAGCGGCTCGGCATGAGTATCCGGGTCCGCACCGTCGACACCTCCCAATACCAGAAACGGACCGATGAGAAGGACTTCGACATGATCGTGTCCTCCTTCGGCCAGTCCCTGTCTCCCGGCAATGAACAGCGGGATTTCTGGGGCAGCGACTCCGCCGGCCGGCCAGGCAGCCGCAATGTCATCGGCATCAAGGACCCGGCGGTGGACAAGCTCATCGAGTTGGTGATCTCCGCCCCCGACCGGGAGAGCCTCATCACCCGGACCCGTGCCCTTGATCGGGTGCTGTCCTGGGGCCACTACGTGATCCCTCAGTGGCATATTCGTACGTTCCGGGTCGCCCATTGGGACAAGTTCGGCCGGCCCGAAACGACCCCTCGATACGGCCTCGGGTTCGACGGTTGGTGGGTGGATGCCAAGAAGCAGGCGGCCCTCAACGAGCGGAAAAATCTAGCCAGCGAGAAATAGCCTTCCTGGATGATCGAGCGGGTCTTGATCCACATCATTCGTATCTCCAACGGATGAGCCGGCGCCGACGCTGTTCAACCATCGCTAATCCGAGGAGCCACAGGCATGTCTGCCCGCCCGGGGACCGTTGTTGCCATTGTCGTTGCCGCAATTGCAGGCACAGGACGGCGGTTCACCGGCGGTGGGCCCGTCACCCTCCCCCTGGAAGGCACGGACACGACGGCGATCGATGAGAACGCTTTGGCCGACATGGCGGATACCCTGGCTCACCCGGCCGACGGAAAGATCGTCGCGAAAGATTGAGCCGCGGGGCGACGCGCCACTCTTTTCAAGCCTGCCCCAGCGGTCATAATGCGGTCTCAAAGGGAACGACCGTGTCGAGGGAGAAAGCGGTGAAAATTCAGAACTATGTCCACGGCGAGTGGGTGGACGGTAACGGCGAGGGAACGCCTCTGGCCGATCCCGTCTCCGGCGAGGAAATCGCCCGCGCCACATCGGACGGCGTCGATCTCGGCAGGGCCCTGGACCACGCGCGCGGTGTCGGCGGTCCCGCGCTCCGCGCCATGACCTACGCCGGGCGGGGCGAAATGCTGGGCAAGATCAACGAAACCCTCACCGCCAACCGGGACAAGTACGCCGACATTGCGCTCCGAAATTCGGGCAATACCAAGATCGATGCGGCCATCGATATCGACGGCGGCACGGGCACATTATTCTATTATGCGCGCCTCTCCGGAAAACTGGGCGACGCAAGTTATCTCCGGGACTCCGGGTTTGAACGCATGGCCAAGGACGAGGCCTTCCAAGGGATGCACCTCTGGGTGCCGCTGAAAGGCGCCGGCATTCATATCAATGCGTTCAACTTCCCCTCCTGGGGGCTGTGGGAGAAAGCCGCGGTCAGCTTGCTCGCCGGCGTGCCGTTTGTCGCCAAGCCGGCCACCGCCACCTGCCTGCTGTCCTACGAAATGATCAAGGACGTCATCGAGGCGGGCATCGTGCCGGACGGCGCCATCAGCCTGATCTGCGGGGGCGGGCGTGATCTGATGGATCACGTCACCGGCCGGGACGCGGTCGCCTTCACCGGCTCGGCGGACACCGCCAACATGCTCAGGGGCAACGCCAACGTCATTGCGAGCTCGGTCCGGTTTAACGCCGAAGCCGACAGCCTGAACATGAGCCTGCTGGGCCCGGATGCCCAACCGGGAGCCGCCGAGTTCGACCTGTTCGTCAAGGAAGTGTCCCGGGAGATGACCGTCAAGGCGGGTCAGAAATGCACCGCCATCCGCCGCGCCTTCGTGCCCGCGGGCATCCTCGATGAGGTTGCCGGCGCCCTGGAAGCCCGGCTCGCCAAGACAGTGACCGGCGATCCCCGCAACGAGACCGTCCGTATGGGTCCGTTGGTCAACAAGGCGCAGCAGCGATCCGCTCTGGACGGAATTGCCCAATTGGCTAAGGAAGCGGACGTAATCACCGGCGGCGACGGTTTCGAGCTCATCGATGCCGACCCCGAAATCTCGTCATTCGTGCCGCCAACGCTCCTCAAATGCGCGGACCCCAAGGGCGCCAAGGCGGTCCACGAGGTGGAGGTGTTTGGCCCCGCCTGCACGGTGATGCCCTATGAGACCACCGAGGACGCCGTCGAGCTCGCCTCCCGGGGCGGCGGGTCGCTGGCCGCGTCGGTGTTCACCGCGGATGACGAATTCGCCAATGCCGCAGCGCTGGGCATCGCCGCCGATCATGGTAGGGTCCTGGTGGTCGACGAGCAGGTCGCCGGGAGCCAGACCGGGCACGGCATCGTTATGCCCATGTGCACCCACGGCGGACCCGGTCGTGCCGGCGGCGGCGAAGAATTGGGCGGCACACGCGGCTTGCGGTTTTATCATCAACGGACCGCCGTGCAGGGTCGCCTCGACCGGTTGGAAGCATTGGCGGGCGCCGGCGCCGAGGTCGCGCTATAGAGGGAAAGGCCGCCCGACGACATGTTCGCTTACATCATCCGCCGGCTGCTGTTCGTCATCCCGACGCTGTTTGTCATCATCCTGCTGAACTTCGTCTTTGTGCAGTTCGCCCCCGGCGGGCCGGTGGAGCAAACCATCGCCCAACTGCAAGGGACGGCGGTGGACGCAACGGCGAGGGTCAGCGGCACCTCTCAGGGCGAAACCGTCGGCGGCGGCGAACAGGGCGGGCAACAGGTCAGCGGTCAAGGCGGCAGCGCCAGCAAATACCGGGGCGCCCGCGGCCTCGATCCCGAGCTGATCGCCGAGATCGAGCAGCTCTACGGGTTCGACAAGCCGGCACACGAGCGCTTCTGGATCATGCTGAAGAACTATCTCCGCTTCGACTTCGGCGAGAGTTTCTTCCGCGACAAGACCGTGATCGAATTGCTGATCGAGAAATTGCCGGTCTCCATCTCGCTTGGCCTATGGACCACCCTCCTCACCTATTTGATTTCCATTCCGCTCGGCGTTCGCAAGGCGGTGCGCGACGGATCCAACTTCGATCTTTGGACCAGTGCGGTGATCATCATCGGCACCGCGATCCCCGGCTTCCTGTTCGCCATTCTTCTGGTGGTGCTGTTCGCGGGCGGCAGCTATTTCGACATCTTCCCCTTGCGCGGCATCGTATCGCCCAACTGGGATGAGCTAAGTCCGGTCGGCAAGGTCTTGGACTACTTCTGGCACATGGCGCTGCCTATCACCTCCATGGTCATCGGCTCGTTCGCCGTTCTGACCATGCTGACCAAGAATTCGTTTCTGGACGAGATCAATAAACAGTACGTCCAGACGGCGCGGTCCAAGGGGCTTACGGAGAACAAGGTGCTCTACGGCCACGTGTTCCGGAACGGTATGTTGCTGATCATCGCCGGCTTCCCGTCGGCCTTCATCTCCATCTTCTTCACCGGCTCGCTTTTGACGGAGATTATCTTCTCCCTCGACGGGATCGGGCTCCTCGGATTCGAGGCGGCCATCAACCGGGATTATCCGATCGTTTTCGGCACACTCTACATGTTCACCTTGCTGGGCCTGATCATGGGGATCATCGGCGACCTTGCCTACCATGTGGTCGATCCGCGAATCGACTTCGAGGCGCAGGAGGTCTAGATGGAGGAAGGGCGCCTGCATGGTATTCGGATTACGCCGCTGAATGCGCGGCGGATCGAGAATTTCAAGGCCAACCGGCGCGGCTACTGGTCCCTATGGATCTTCATCGCCGTCTTCTTCGTCACGCTGTTCGCGGAATTTCTGGCCAACGACAAGCCGCTGCTGGTCCGCTACGACGGCGCGTTCTATACGCCGGTCTTCGTCGCCTACGCCGAAACCGCTTTCGGCGGCGACTTCGAGACCGAGGCCGAATATGCGGACCCCGAGGTCCAGGAACTGATCGAGGAAAAGGGCTGGATCCTCTGGCCGCTGATTCCCTATTCCTTCGACACCATCGTCTTCGACCTGCCTCGGCCCGCGCCCTCTCCGCCGACATTGCGGAACTGGCTCGGCACCGACGATCAGGGCCGGGACGTGGTGGCCCGGCTGATCTACGGCTTCCGAATTTCAGTGCTGTTCGGGCTCGTCCTCACGATCGTCTCCTCCATGGTGGGGATCGCCGCGGGCGCCTGGCAAGGCTACTCCGGCGGCTGGACCGACCTATTGTTCCAGCGCTTCATGGAAATCTGGTCGAGCATGCCGCAGCTCTTCATGCTGATCATCCTGGCGAGCTTCATCGAGCCCAATTTCTGGATCTTGATGATCTTCCTGCTGCTGTTCAGTTGGATGGGGCTGGTGGGCGTGGTCCGCGCCGAGTTCCTCCGCGGCCGCAACTATACCTATGTGATGGCCGCCCGGGCATTGGGCGTCTCCGACCGCAAGATCATGTTCAAGCACATCCTGCCCAACGCCATGGTCGCCACGGTGACATTGATGCCTTTCATCCTCACCGGCTCCATCACCAGCCTCACGGCCCTCGACTTCCTGGGCTTTGGATTGCCGCCGGGCTCACCGTCCCTGGGCGAGCTGTTGAACCAGGGCAAGGCCAACCTGCAGGCGCCGTGGCTCGGCATTTCGGCGTTCCTCATCCTGGCGGTGATGCTGAGCCTGTTGATTTTCATCGGCGAGGCGGTTCGCGACGCCTTCGACCCCCGCAAGACGTTCAGGGCCTAGGGGAGAGCAAATCCGATGAGCGGACCCCTCCTCCATATCCAGGACCTGTCGGTAAGCTTCGGCCGCGATGAGCGCGAGGTGCGGGCGGTCAAGAACGTCTCCATCGATATCCATCCGGGCGAGACCATCGGACTGGTGGGCGAATCCGGCTCCGGCAAGTCGGTCACCGCGCTGTCGGTCCTCAAGCTACTCCCTTACCCCGTCGCCTGGCACCCGTCCGGTGAGATCATCTTCGACGGCTACGATCTGATGCGCGGTGACGAACGGGAGATCCGCAGCGTCCGGGGCAACAACATTTCGATGATTTTCCAGGAGCCCCTTAACTCCCTCAACCCGCTTCATTCCATCGCCAAGCAAATCGGCGAGATCATCCGCCTCCATCAGAGCATCGGCGACGAAAAGGTCGAGGCGCGGACCAGGGAACTCCTGAGCCTGGTCGGGCTGGAGGGCGCGGTCGGGCGCATGCACTCCCTGCCCCACGAGTTTTCCGGCGGCCAGCAGCAGCGCATCATGATCGCCATGGCGCTCGCCAACGAGCCAAAATTGCTGATCGCCGACGAGCCGACAACGGCCCTCGACGTCACGGTCCAGGCCCAGGTTCTGAAGCTGATGAAGAGCCTCACCCGGGAGCTCAACATGGCGATGCTGCTGATCACCCATGATCTCGGCATCGTTGAAGCGTTATCCGACCGTACCTACGTGATGAACCAGGGCGAGGTGGTCGAGACCGGAGAGACGAAGAAAATTTATGCCAATCCGGCACATGCCTACACCCGCCACCTTCTGGACAGTGAACCCAAGGGCCGGCCCGATCCGGCGGACCCCAACGCCAAGCCGCTGCTGACCGCCGACAACATCAAGGTCTGGTTCCCGATCAAAAAGGGGGTCATCCGGCGCACCGTCGGCCACGTGAAGGCGGTGGACGGCATCACCGTCGAACTCCGCGAGGGGCACACGCTGGGTGTGGTCGGCGAATCCGGCTCCGGCAAGTCGACCCTCGGCCGGGCGCTGCTGCGGCTCGAAAAAAGCGACGGCGATGTCCAACTCGACGGCCGGACCATCCAGGGCCTCGGTTACAAGGAGTTACGCCCGCTGCGCCGGGACATGCAGATCGTTTTCCAGGACCCGGTCGGCTCCATGAGCCCCCGCATGTCGGTCTTCCAGGTGATCGAGGAAGGCCTGCTGGTGCAGGAGATCGGCGAAACCTATGACGAGCGCCGTGCAATGGTTGCTGACGCGCTCCGCGAGGTCGACTTGGATCCCGACACCATGGACCGCTACCCTCACGAATTTTCCGGCGGCCAGCGCCAGCGGATCGCCGTCGCCCGGGCGCTGGTGCTGCGTCCCCGGGTGATCGTCCTGGACGAACCCACCTCGGCCCTCGACATGAGCGTCCAGTCGCAGATCGTCGAGTTGTTGCGCGGACTGCAGGTGAAGCACGGGCTCTCCTACATATTCATCAGCCACGATCTGAAAGTGGTGCGCGCGCTGTCCCACGACGTCATCGTCATCCGCGACGGCGTGGTGGTCGAACACGGCCCCGCCGAAGACGTCATCGACAACCCCCAAGAGCCCTACACCAAGGCGCTGATGGCCGCGGCCTTCAAACTGGTCGCCGACGAGACGGGGGTGGTTCGGGGTTAACCCGCATTTCTCACCAGGGTCATGGTCTGCGCGGCGCTGTCTGGTCGGCGGAGCAGGAGAGGCGCGCCGCCGCGATGCGGTGACATCGGGCAAGCGCCTCGACGCACGCTGTCGACCAGAGAGCGCCGCCCTTCGGGTCGCGCCCCTGGTGAGAAATGCGGGTTAATTCAGTTAGAACGTAAATCCGGGCGCCATATAGGCGACCCAGAGCAGGAACACGCCGAGGATCAGCCGGTAAATGACGAACGGCGTAAAGCCGGAGTGCCGGAGCCAGGCCATGAACCCGGCGATGGTAATGATGGCGAAGCCGAACGAGATGGCGATTGCCGTGAACACCGTATCGGTCAACTGCGCGTCGCCCGTCTGATAGAGTTCCCACCCCTTGAGCGAGCCTGCCGCGGTGATGATCGGGATCGACAGCAACATGGAAAACCGCGCCGCCTCGGTCCGTTCCATGCCGAGTATGCGCGCCGCCGTGATGGTGATGCCGGCCCGCGAGGTGCCGGGGATCAGCGCCAGCGCCTGGAACAAACCGATGAACAGGGCACCGGCGAAACCCAGATTGCCGATCCGCTTGGTGGTCAGGCTCAGCTTGTCGGCCAAGTACAGAAGAATGGCGAAGCCGACGGTCGCCCAGGCGATGACCTTGAGCCCCCGGAAGATGTCCTGGTTGAATTCGTTGATCGCCCATCCCGCGGCTACCGCCGGGACCGTCGCGGCGACCACCAGCATGGCGATGCGGAACTCGTCGCCGCCGCGGCGGCGGCGGCGCCCGGGCCGGAACCGGCGGCCGGTGGCGGCGAGCATCCCCCAGACATCGCGCCGGAAATAGATCACCACGGCGAGCAATGTCCCCACATGGACCGCGACATCGATGATCAGGCCTTGGTCGGGCCAGCCGGTAAAAATGGGAACCAGAACCAGATGGGCGGACGAGGAGATGGGCAGGAACTCGGTGATGCCCTGGACAGCCGATAGGACGATGATGTTCAAGAGGGGCAAGCGTATCCCCTAATCCGTTTGGGCCCTGCGCGATTTGCGTCTGTATATCACTTTTCCTTTAAGTACAGGAAGTTAACGGAGCGCAGACGCTGAATTCGACGAAACCGGCGTCCCGCCCAAGTTGCGCATTGCGAAGCTGTTTCAGCCGCCCCGATTTGGCTATAAGGGGAGGATGCGCACCCTCTACCACCTGTGGCTCAATCCGTTTTCGCGCAAAGTCCGAATCGTGCTGGCCGAGAAAGACCTGGGCTTCGACATGGTTGTCGAGCAGGTCTGGGACCGGCGGCGGGAATTCCTCGCCATCAACCCGGCGGGCGATGTGCCGGTAATCATCGAGGATGACGGCACGGTGCTGGCGGATTCCGGGGCCATCTGCGAGTTTCTGGAGGAAATCGCGCCGGAGCCGCCGATGATCATCGGCAATTCCCATGAACGGGCCGAAATCCGCCGGCTGGTGTCTTGGTTCGACCGCAAGTTCGACGCCGAAATCTCCGCCCCGCTGGTCGATGAAAAGGTGATGAAGCGGATCAAGGGACTGGGCTCGCCGGATTCGAACATTATCCGCGCGGCCCACGCCAACATCCACACCCACCTGGAATATATCGGCTACCTCGCCGGGCGGCGCTACTGGCTGGCGGGTGAGAAGTTTTCCCTGGCCGACATAGCGGCCGCCGCGCACCTCTCGGCGGTGGATTATCTGGGCGATGTGCCGTGGGCCGACCACGAGGCGGCCAAGGACTGGTACGCGCGGATCAAATCCCGGCCCAGCTTCCGGCAGATTCTGGCGGACGCCATCCCCGGCCTGCCGCCTCCCAAGCACTACGCCAATCCGGATTTTTAGCGGCTCACTTCGGCCCGTCCATGCGCTCGAGATTGGCCCGGGCCGCCTTGGCCGCCGGGCTGTCCGGCACCACCTCGATCACCCTCAGCCAATCGGCCCGGGCGCCGGCCTCGTCACCCGCCTGGCCGCGCAGGATGCCCCTTTCCAGCAGCGCTTCCGGATGGGCTGGGTCCTGAGAGAGCGCCAACTCAACATCGTGCATGGCCAGCCCCGCCTCGCCGGTCTGCCGGTAGGCACTGGCACGGAACACCCGTGCGTCGGTGAATTTGGAATCCAGTTGAAGTGCCCGGGATAAATCCTCGATGGCCGGGTCCATATCGCCGCCCTCGGCATGGGCCTGGGCCCGGTCAGCGAATATTTCCGGGTTCCGATCATCGAGGTTGATCGCCGCGTCAAGCACGGCCAGCGCGGCCGGCGGGTTTTCCGCCTGCAGCCACGCTTGCCCCGATTGGCCCAGAAGGTCGGCCTTCACGGCTGCATCCGCGTTTATCACGCGGGCCAATTCCTCGAGCCGGCGGGCAGCCACTTCGTGATGACCGAGCCGCATCAGTGCCACGGCGACGCAATGGCGGGCCGGGTCGCCGCCGCCCAAGCCTTCCCAACCGATGGCATATTCGAAACCCCGTCCGGCGTGGCGCTCCACTTCGGTGATGCACGCCCGGTACTCGGCGGCATCGGCGGCCGTCGGCGGCTGCGATTGTGCCTGTGCCGGAAATGCGGCCATCGTCGCGACGGCGGTGATTGCCCAAATCCTCATGCGGTGACCATATAGGAGCCATGGCAGGCACATCCACGCTTCTTTGTTTCGGCTACGGCTATTCCGCGCGCGCCCTGGCGAAACACTTAATTCCCGCCGGCTGGCGGATCATCGGCACCTGCCGGCAGGAGGAGGCCGCTGCTCTGATCGAAGCGGACGGCGCCGAACCGGTGGCCGTCGATCAGGTTGATCCGGCCCAAGCCACCCATATCTTGATTTCGGTTCCGCCGGGCAGCGACGGTGATCCCGTACTGAACGCCTTTGGTGCAGCCATGTCGGAGACTGGATCGGCCTGGCTGGGCTATCTCTCGACCACCGGGGTCTACGGCGATACGGGCGGCGGGGAGGTCAACGAAACATCACCCCTCAACCCCGCCACGGATCGCTCGGCACGGCGGGTTGAAGCCGAAGCAGGCTGGCTTTCCCTCGAAGGCGTGCCGGCTCACATATTCCGCCTCGCCGGTATCTACGGGCCGGGGCGCAGCGCCCTCGACCAGATCGAGGCCGGACGGGCGCGGCGGATCGACAAGCCCGGATTTGCGTTCTCTCGCATCCACGTGGAAGACATTGCCGGCGTCCTCGCCGCCTCCATCGCCGCACCGAATCCCGACGCGATCTATAATGTGTGCGATAACGAACCGGCACCCCAGGCCGACGTGATCGCCTATGGGTGTGAGCTGCTGGGCGCCGACGTGCCCCCGCTGATCCCTTACGACGCGGCCCAAAGGGACATGACCGAGATGGCGCGGTCTTTCTGGCAGGAAAATCGCCGGGTCAGCAACGCCCGCATCCGAACCGAGTTGGGATATGCGCTCAAATACCCGAGTTACCGGGAAGGCTTGCGCGCCATTCACATAGCCGCCGGGGATTAACCTGCCAGGTCCAACAGCCGCGCCACCGTCACCGTCAGCCGGTCGAGATCGTGGGGTTCGCTGAGACGGTGATCGCCGCCTTTGACGAAAGTTATCTCCACATCGTCCGAGCGGAGCTTTTCCTGCAACGTCAGACTGGTCCGCCACGGCACCGCGTCGTCCTCCATGCCGTGGATCAGCCGCACCGGGCAGTCGATGGCGATCTCTCCGCCCAGCAACAGGTGCTCCCTGCCGTCATCGATCAAAGCCTGGGTGAAGGTATAGTCGTCTTCATAGTCGCTGGGGATGATCACCCTGCCTTCGGCCCTCATGACATCCCGCTGCTCCCGGGTCAGTTCCTCGGCGTAAAGGCGCTCGGTAAAGTCGGGTGCCGGTGCGATGCCCACCAACCCGGCAATGCGCTCGGGACGGGCCAGCGCCGCGAGCAACATAATCCAGCCGCCCATGGAGGACCCCACCAGCACCTGGGGCCCGTCGGTGAGCTCATCCAAGGCCGCCAGGGCGTCCGCCGTCCAGGAACCAATGGTGCCGTCGGAGAACACCCCTTCGGACTCCCCATGGCCCGCATAATCGAAGCGGAGACAGGCGTTGCCCCGATCCCGGCATAGCTCCTCGAGCGCCAGCGCCTTGCCGCCCGACATGTCCGACATGAAACCGGTCATGAAGATGACGCCGGGGCTTCGGCCCGGCGTTCTGCGGTAGGCGATGGACGGCCCGGAACCGCGTGCTAATATTCGGGCCTTAAGGTCGGGGGTGGACGCATGGTCGGACATTCTTGTTCCCGTGCGAAATGGCGGCGAAGAGATTGAACCACGAAACTAGCACCGAAGGCAGACCGGCGGTATCCGCCGCGAGCGGAAAAACCATCGCCGATGGCGCCACCGTATTGCAGGTCCTTCCGGCACTGGAGACGGGTGGGGTTGAACGAGGCACGGTCGATATCGCCAACGCTGTCGCCGCCGCGGGCGGGCGTTCCATCGTCGTCTCGGCCGGCGGAGTCATGGAGCACGAACTCAGCCGGGGCGGCGCCGAACACGTCACCCTGCCGGTGGATTCCAAGAACCCGCTGGTCATGCGCGCCAACGTCGGCCGGCTGGTCCGGATCATCAACTCGGAGAATGTCGACGTGGTCCACGCCCGCTCCCGGGCGCCGGCCTGGAGCGCCATTGCCGCTGCCAATAAAACCGGCCGCCGCTTCGTCACCACTTTCCACGGCACTTACGGCAACGCCAACGTGTTCAAGCGCCGCTACAACAGCGTTATGACCCGGGGCGAACGGGTAATCGCCATCTCCGACTTCATCGCCGGACACATGCGCGAGGCCTATGGCGTCCCGACCGGCAAGATCCGCGTCATCCACCGTGGCGTCGACATTGCCCGCTTCGATCCTGCCAGAGTGTCCCAGGAACGGGTCATCGCGCTCTCCCAACGCTGGCGGCTGCCCGACGGCGTGCCGGTGGTGATGCTGCCCGGCCGGCTCACCCGCTGGAAAGGCCAGCGGGTGTTCATCGACGCGGTGAAACTGCTGACGGACCACGACGTCCGGTGCCTGATCGTCGGTTCTGACCAGGGGCGGGATGCCTACCGCAAGGAGCTGATCAACGAAATCGAAGGCGCCGGGCTTGGCGGCAAGATACATGTGATTGACCATTGCAATGACATGCCCGCCGCCTACATGCTGACCGACGTGGTGATCTCCGCCTCCATCGAACCGGAAGCCTTTGGCCGCGTCGTTACCGAGGCCCAAGCCCTCGGCCGGCCCGTCATCGCCACCGATCACGGCGGTGCCCACGAGACCATCATCGACGGCCAGACCGGATGGCTGACGCCGCCGGGCGACGCCGAAGCGCTCGCCGCCACGATCGCCCGGGTCCTTGATCAGGACCCGTCGGCCCGGGGGAACTATGCGGCCCGTGCGGTCGCCCATATCCGCGACAACTTCACCAAGGACGCCATGTGCGCCAAGACCATCGCGGTCTATGACGAGGTTCTCAACGGCGCAACGGCGGGCTGAGCCCGGAGCCCGGGCAAATGGCCGGTCGTCGGATACTGGTGATCAAGCTTGGGGCGCTGGGCGACTTCCTGCAGGCCGCGGGACCCTTCGCCGCCATCCGCGCCCATCACCCGGACGCCAACATCACCCTGCTGACGACCCGGCCGTTCGCCGACTTCGCCGCCGCATCGCCCTGGTTCGACGAGGTGTGGGCCGATGTCCGGCCCAAGCTTTGGCAATTCATTGAATGGATGCGCCTTCGGGGCCAACTCAATGGCGGTCGGTTCGACCGGGTATATGATCTCCAGACCTCCGACCGCTCGTCCGGCTATTACCGGCTGTTCGGGAAAAAGCCCGAATGGTCGGGAATTGCCCGGTCCTGCTCCCACCCCCACGCCAACCCCCGGCGCGACTTCATGCACACCATGGAACGCCAAGCCGAACAGCTGAAAATGGCGGGAATCGACGCGGTTCCGGCGCCTAATTTTTCCTGGGTCGATGCGCGGATCGAACGCTTCGGGCTCGCCGAACGCCATGCCCTGCTGGCACCTGTGGGCGCCCTTCACCGGCCCGAAAAACGCTGGCCTAAGGATCGCTTCGCCGAACTCGCCAACTGGCTTCAGGACCGGGGCGTTCAGCCGGTGCTTCTGGGCACGGCAAACGAAGCGCGGTTTGTGGACGAGATTGTTTTCCAGTCGCCGGGGTCCCGTTCCCTTGCCGGCGAAACAAGCCTGCCCGATTTGATTGCGCTCGGCCGGGGCGCGCTCGCCGCCATCGGCAACGACACCGGCCCCATGCACGCCGCCGCCATGGTTGGCTGCCCGACGGTGGTCGTCTACTCCAAGGACTCCGACCCGGCGCTGTGCGCCCAGCGGGGACCACATGTGAGTATCCTGCGGCGCGATGACCTCAAGACCTTGGAGCTCGCCGATGTCACCGATGAACTCTCGGAGCCCATCCTTCGGACCCTTGCCTAGGCGCTTCTTGACAGGCGAAGCCGGATTGCCGATATAAGCGCCACGATGACGCATAACCGTGCCACTAGCACCACCACGACCACGACCCTCCACGGGGGGCCGTGACGTCCGGCACGTGTACATAGACGGACGCACAGCCCTCCTCGCAAACGCAAGGGGGGTTTTTTGGTGCAATGTTGTGACTGACGACAAAGGATCAGACCGATGGCGAACGGAGCAGAAGCAGGCGCGAACGTGAAGCTGACGCTGCCCGATGGCAGCGTCCGGGACTACACGGCGCCGGTGACCGGTGCCGCGGTGGCCGCCGATATCGGCCCCGGCCTCGCCAAGGCGGCGCTGGCCGCTCGGATTGACGGCGAAATGTGGGATCTCAACCGGGAAATCCCGGGTGACTGCAATTTCTCCATCGTCACCGCCAAGGACGAGGATGCGTTGGAGCTGTTGCGCCACGATGCCGCCCACGTGCTGGCCCAAACCGTCCAGGAACTGTTCCCCGGCACCCAGGTGACCATCGGCCCGGCCATCGAAAACGGCTTCTACTACGACTTTGCCCGCGACGAGCCGTTCTCGACGGATGATTTCGAGGCCATCGAAAAGCGGATGGCGGAAATCGTCGATCAGGATCTGCCTATCGAACGCCAGGTCTGGGACCGAGCCGAAGCGATCGCGCATTTCAAGTCCATCGGCGAGATTTACAAGGCCGAGATCATCCAGGACCTGCCGGAATCGGAAGAGATCACCATCTACCAGCAGGGCGGCTGGAAGGACCTCTGCCGAGGCCCGCACCTGCCCTCGACCGGTAAACTCGGCAAGGCGTTCAAGATGCTCAAGCTCGCCGGCGCCTACTGGCGGGGCGACAGCCGGAACGAGATGTTGCAGCGCATGTACGGAACGGCATGGGCCGAGGAGAAGCAGCTCAAGTCGTACCTCACCATGCTCGAGGAGGCGGAGAAGCGGGATCACCGCCGCCTGGGCCGGGAAATGGAGCTGTTCCACCTCCAGGAAGAGGCCATCGGCTCGGTGTTCTGGCACGAAAAAGGCTGGTCCCTATACCGCACCGTCGAGGCCTATATGCGCCGCCGGCTGGAAAACGCCGGCTATGTAGAGGTCAAGACGCCGCAGTTGGTGGACCGTGCGCTCTGGGAGGATTCCGGCCACTGGGACAAGTTCCGCGAGAACATGTTCATTGCCGAGGTCGACGAAGGCAAAGCGGTGAAAGCGAGCGAAAGCCATGGCGCTTCCGGTGACGGCGTGTACTCGGACGGCGGCAACGCCGCCACGAAACACTTGGCCTTGAAGCCGATGAACTGCCCCTGCCACGTTCAGATCTTCAATCAGGGCATCAAAAGCTACCGCGCCCTGCCCTTGCGCATGGCCGAATTCGGCTCCTGCCACCGCTATGAGCCGTCGGGCGCGCTGCATGGCTTGATGCGGGTGCGCGCCTTCACCCAGGACGATGCGCACATCTTCTGTACCGAGGATCAAGTCGAAAGCGAGACGGCGGCGTTCATCGAACTGCTGTCATCGATCTACAAGGACTTCGGTTTCGAGGATTTCGTGATCAAGTTCTCCGACCGGCCGGAAGTGCGGGCCGGCGAGGACGCGGTGTGGGACAAGGCGGAGAAGGCTTTGCGGGAAGCAACGGACGCCGCCGGGGTCGAGGTGGAGTTGAACCCGGGCGAAGGCGCGTTCTACGGGCCCAAACTGGAATTCGTGCTCCGCGACGCCATCGGGCGGGACTGGCAGTGCGGCACCCTTCAGGTGGACTTCGTACTGCCGGAGCGCCTGGACGCCAACTACATCGGCGAGGACAACGAAAAGCACCGCCCGGTGATGCTTCATCGCGCCATTCTCGGTTCGTTCGAGCGGTTTATCGGCATATTGATCGAGAACTACGCCGGGCGCTTCCCCCTGTGGCTGGCGCCGGTGCAGGCGGTCGTGGCGACCATCACCAACGATGCGGACGAGTATGCCAACGAAGTGGCCGACGCCCTCAAATCAGCCGGCATTCGGGTGGAGACGGACCTCCGGAACGAGAAGATAAACTACAAGATCCGCGAGCACAGCCACGCCCATGTGCCGCTGATCGCCGTCATCGGCGCCCGGGAGGCGGAAGAAAAGACCGTGGCGCTCCGGCGTTTGGGCGGCAAGGCTCAAGAAATTGTTGCGCTGAACGAGGCAGTCGCTAGACTTGCCGGCGAAGCGGCCGCACCGGGAGCCTGAGCTAGGGCAATACGGGGGTGGCCAGTTGAGTTTAAAGTCCTTTTTCATAACCAGGGGTCCAACGCGTGACAGCATCATGATCTATCGGCACCTGGGGAGGCAAAGGCCGATAGAGGAGTTGCGTCAATAGCCCGCCCCCCCATGCAGGCCAAGCCCGAGAAAGAGGGCCCCCGCGTAAACGAAGACATCGATAACGCCCAAGTCCGTCTGGTGGATGCCGACGGAGAAATGATCGGCGTCGTACCCACCGAAGAAGCTCTGGACCGTGCCACGGATGCGGGCCTCGACCTAGTCGAGGTGTCGCCCAATGCGGATCCGCCGGTGTGCAAAATTCTCGATTTCGGCAAGCTCAAATACGAGAACCAGAAGAAGAAGGCCGAGGCGCGGAAAAAGCAGAAGACCATCGACGTCAAGGAAATCAAGATGCGCCCGGGCATCGAGGAACACGACTATCAGGTCAAGATGCGCTCCATGCGCCGGTTTATCGACGATGGCGACAAGGTGAAGGTGACCTTGCGCTTCCGCGGCCGGGAAATGGCCCACCAGGACCTCGGCGCCAAAGTGCTGGACCGGGTGCGGGACGATATGGACGAACTGGCCAAGGTGGAGCAATTCCCCCAGATGGAAGGCCGCCAGATGACCATGGTGTTTGCACCGCGGTAATCCCGGCCAGATTTGCATGGGACGGCGCCCATCCCTCTTCCTCGATGGCCATCCCGTCATCGGCGCCGGCAATGATCCGGGCAAACTCGCGGGCATGTGCGCGGGCTTCCACGTCACGGCCCGACATCCGACGCTTCGGGTCGGCGGGACGCGGCCAGCGTGCCGCCGGCGACGATCACCGGACCGGGGAGATTGAGAAAGACCGCCGCGTCCTTGGCGGTGAACGGAACGGCCACCGCCGGCGGTACGGCGCCGCCGATCGTGCCGGGAACGGCCGAAGGGCTCATGCCGGCGCTCCCGCCTTTCGCCGCGCGCCCATTTTGGCCTAGTATTCAGGGTAGGGGAGGACACAATGAACCGCGACCTGCTGCATCCCATAACCGAAGACGAAAAGCGGACCTACGACGAGGACGGCGTGGTCTGCATTCGCGGCCAGTTCGATCGGGAATGGATCGATCACATGCTGGCGGTGTGCACCGGCAACGACGTAAATCCGGGTGGCATGCGCTATGAACAGAGTGACGCGGACGATCCCGGCCGCTTCGTCGCCGCGACACATATGTCGCGCGAGAACAAGGACATATGGAATTTTGCGCTGAGCTCGCCGGCGGCGGAGATCGCCGCGACCCTGATGGGCGTGGACGAGGCGCGGTTCTTCTACGATCAGCTCTTCGTCAAGGAGCCCGGCACCCTGGCGCCGACGGCCTGGCACAACGATTTGCCGTTCTGGCCCTTCGATGGCGAGGACGTCGCCTCGGTCTGGGTTGCGCTGACCCCGACTCCCAGGGAAAACAGCGGCCTCGTCTATGTCGGCGGCTCCCACAAGTGGAACAAGATGTATTACCCGGAACCGGCGACACCCCGGGGCAACTTCGCCATGCCCGAGGCCGAGGCCTTTGAACGCTGCCCCGCCTTCCACAAGGAATTCGACAATCCCGACTACCGGTTCCTGAGTTGGGATATGGAGGCGGGCGACTGTCTGGTGCATCACCCGATGGCGGTGCACGGATCCGGAAAAAACGCCTCCCTCGATACGCCGAGGGTCGCCATCTCGGTCCGCTATTTCGGCGGCGACGCCACCTGGCACGGCAAACGCACCGTTTTCGAGGTGCCCGGCACGTCGGACGATATGTTCCCGGTCGGCGAGATGCCCATCAACGACGACATCTTCCCGGTGGTCTGGCAGGCCTGATCAACGCCCGCGGTCGACATGCCCCTATGGGTTCCGATTAGGATCCCATTCGATCCGCAGATGCTGGATACCCCGGAATGCCAGCGTCGGGATGTATTCCCACTCCTGGCCGGGGACGAGCCTCATATGCGGCAACCGCCGGGTTAGTTCCTCGAGGATGATTTTCATTTCCAACCGTGCCAGCGGCGCGCCCATGCAGAAGTGCGCCCCGTTGCCGAACGCCAGGTGCTTTTTCTCCTGTTTGCGCAGAATGTCGAATTTGTCGCCGTCGGCAAACGCGGCATCGTCCCGGCTGCCGGATCCGATCGCCAGCAGAATCTTGGCGCCTTTTGGAACGTCGAAGTTACCAATCTTCGCATCCTTGGCGGCAATGCGTCTCCAGGTGAAGATGGAGGAGTCGTAGCGGAGAATTCCCTCGACCGCGTTGGGGATCAGAGAGGGATCATTGCACAGCGCCTCCCACTGTGCCCGATCCTCCAGCAGCGCCCGCATCCCGTTGGCGGAAGCCTGGGTCGTGGTCTCATGCCCCGCGAACTGCATCAGGAACATGACGTTGTAAAGGTAGTTGACGGTGAACTTATCCGGATCGGCCTCGTGGAGACGTACCATGTCGCCGAGATAATTGTCGCCCGGGTTCTGGTAAGCGTCATCGACCAGTTTTTTGGTAAACGCCCAGTGCTCGCCCATGTCACGCATCATCGCGACCTGCTCGGCCTCGCTGGGACGCCCCCAATTGACGACGGCCCGTGCCGAGCCCAGCTGTTTCACCCTCACCGCATGATCATCGTCCGCGCCCAGGAAGATGAAGATCGCCAAGGCAGGCACCTCGTAAAGCATCTCGGCAACCAAATCGGCCTCACCCTTGGCCGCAAACCGGTCGATGAAGCCGCTGACGATTGACCGGATCCGCGTCTCGACCTGTCCGACACGTTTCGGCGTAAACGCGTCTCCAAAGACCTTGCGGTGCGCCCGATGGGTCTCCGGGTCCTCGTCCACAAGGGACGGTTCCACCGAGATGTCGAGGCTGTCCCGCACTTCGGCGGCGGCGGGACACAATGGCGTTACCGGGTGCCGCGCCAATGCGGCGGAAAAAGTCTCGGGATCACGAAATACGCGGACGATTTCGTCGTACCTGGTCACGACCCAGTAGCCGGATTTTGGATCATAGAATATGGGCTCGTCCGACCGCGCTTTGCTGAAGAACGCGAACGGATTGGCCACATAGGCGTCGTCGAAAGGTTCGAACTCGACCGCCATCCCCGTTACCGGGCAGCGGGTGCGCGCATCGGACTCGGCATCAAGCTCTTTCGGCGTTGACTGAAACATTCCGAGATTGAGGTCGTTGGACATTTTCTGGCCTCCCGCATTCAGGCACGGAAATTCGAGAACCTATCCGATATATATATGATATGTCAAAAATTGACTTATCATATATATAATGTTTTTGTAGTTCCGTTGTCTCAGTTGAATGCGGCCGGCATGTCCAAACCTCAACATCCCCTGGAGCTCGACCAACACCTCCCCTCCTTGATTCAGACTTTGGGGAACAAGATTTCCCTCCATGCGCTCCGTGAAGGTGCCCGTCCACATGACCTGGATCTGCGGGAGTTGAGAGTGATCTTGATTTTAGGCGCCGAGGGTCGCTCCACGATCAATGACGTGGCCGACCGTATCGCCATGGATCGCGGCGGCACCAGCCGTGCCATCAGCCGGTTGGAAAAGCGGGGATTCATTTCGCGCTCCGACGACTCGCGCGACCGGCGACGCTCCCTGGTTGATCTGACCGGTCAAGGGGTCCGGGTCCACGGCGCGCTGGCTTCATTCGCCCTTACCCGGGAAGAACTACTCCTAAGAAACTTTTCCGAGTCTGACCGGATTCACCTCAACGAGCTTCTACAGCGGGTCGTCGGGAATGTGGACACCATGCTGACAGGCGGCGAGGCACGATGATTCCCCGCTGGCCATTGGTACGCTCATCCCTGATCATCCCGCTGTACCGTAGACCGCGATCAGAGGCACAAATATGAAAATTTGCGTTGCCGGCGCGCCGGGCGCCTTCGGGCGCAAGCATCTGGATGCCCTGGGCGTGATCGACGGCGTGGAGGTCACCTCCGTCGTCGGCGGCGAGCCGGACGATATCGAAGGTTTCGCCATGGACCGGGGCATCGGCCACTGGACCAGGGATCTCGGGGACAGCCTTGCCCGAGACGATGTCGATGCGGTGATCCTGGCGACCCCGACCCAGATGCATGCCGAACAAGCCATCGCCGCCATGCGCGCCGGCAAGCATGTGATGATCGAAATTCCCATGGCCGACAGCCTGAAAGACGCCGAGGACATCGCTCGCGTCCAGCAGGAGACCGGCCTGGTCGCCATGGTCGACCATGTGCGGCGGTTCAACCCGAGCCATCAGTGGGTCCACAACCGGATCAGGGCCGGGGAACTGACCCTTCAGCAACTGGATGTGCAGACCTTCTTCTTCCGGCGCACCAACATCAACGCCGAAGGGAAGCCCCGCACCTGGACCGATCACCTGCTATGGCATCATGCCTGCCACACGGTGGATCTGTTCCAGTATCAGACCGGCGCCGAGGCGACCGAGTGCTTCGGGCTGCAGGGGCCGCCTCACCCGGAACTCGGCATCGCCATGGACATGTCCATCGGACTGAAAGCGGCGAACCAGGCCATCTGCACGTTGTCCCTATCGTTCAACAACGACGGGCCCCTGGGCACCTTCTTCCGCTACATCTGCGATAACGGCACGTACATCGCCCGCTATGACGATCTGGTGGACGGCAACGAGAACCCCGTCGACCTGAGCGGCGTGGCGGTTTCGGACAACGGCATCGAACTCGCCGACCGGGAATTCCTCGCCGCCATCGCCGACGGCCGCGAGCCCGACAGCAGTGCGGCGCAGGGATTGTCGGCCATGCGCACCCTGGACCGGATAGAAAAGTCGTTCAGCGGATAGGAGCGGCGGGGTGGGCGCGGTCAGGAACATACTGTTCATCATGTGCGACCAGCTTCGCTGGGATTACCTGTCGTGCTACGGCCACCCGAAACTGGACACCCCGAACATCGACGGACTCGCCGCCCGCGGCGTGCGGTTCGACAGCGCCTATTGTCAGTCCCCGGTGTGCGGTGCGTCGCGCATGAGTTTTTATACCGGCCGGTATGTGAATTCCCATGGCGCCAGCTGGAATTTCGTCCCGCTCAGGATCGGCGAACAGACCATCGGCGACCATCTGCGGCCCCGCGGTATCCGCACCGCGCTGGTCGGCAAGACGCACATGCGTGCCGACCATGCCGGGATGGCGCGCCTGGGGATCGATCTTCATTCCGACGAAGGCGTGCTGGCGGCCGAATGCGGCTTCGAGCCGTTTGAGCGGGACGACGGCGTCCACCCCAGCTCAAGTCACGATCCCAACCCCAGATACAATCAGTATCTCCGCGATCACGGCTTCGAGGCCGACAATCCGTGGGAGGATTGGGCGAACTCGGCAGAAGGTCCGGACGGCAAGCTGCTGTCCGGCTGGTATCTGGAAAACTCGAACAAACCGGCGCGGATTCCGGCCGAGCATTCCGAAACCGCGTACATAACCGGACGCGCCATCGACTTCCTGGACGATGCGGGGGACGAGCCCTTCTGCCTCCACCTCTCCTACATCAAGCCGCACTGGCCTTACATGGCGCCGGCCCCCTATGCGGCCATGTACGGCCCCGAAGACACCTACCCGGTCGTCCGCGGCGACGAGGAGAAACAGGACCCGCATCCGGTCTTCGGCGCGTTCATCGGCCAGCGGGTGTCACGGACCATGTCGCGGGACAAGGTCCGCGATGCGGTGCTTCCCGGATACATGGGCATGATCAAACAGATCGATGACGAGATCGGCCGCCTGCTCGAAGCACTCAGGGAGCGCGGGCGGATGGACGATACGATGATCGTCTTTACCTCGGATCACGGCGACTACCTCGGCGATCACTGGATGGGCGAAAAGGACCTGTTCCACCAACCCAGCGTCCGAATTCCGCTCATCGTCCATGACCCGTCGCCGGAGGCCGACGCGACCCGTGGGTCGGCAAGTGATGCGTTGGTCGAGGCGATCGACCTCGCGCCGACTTTCGTCGAAGCCATCGGCGGGTACCCCCAACCTCATATTTTCGACGGCCGCTCCCTGACCCCGCTGCTGCACGGCGAAACGCCGGACGGATGGCGGCGCTACGTCATCAGCGAATACGACTACGCGTTCATGGATCCCCGGCGCGCGCTGGGTACGAAACCCAGGGATTGCTGGCTGCGCATGGTGTTCGATGGCCGGTTCAAATATGTCGACTGCGGCGAATACCGGCCGATGCTGTTCGACCTGAAGGAAGATCCCCGGGAACTGAGGGATTTGGGCGCCGACCCGGCCCACGAGGCCGAGCGCGCGCGGCTGAAGGACCTGCTCTTCGACTGGGCGATGAAACCCCGGCACCGGGTGACCGTACCCGACGGCATGCTGGAAACCGTCGATGTCCAGCGAAACATTACCGAAGCCGGCATTCTGATCGGCTACTATGACCGGGACGATTTGGAGAAAGCCACCGCGGCGTGGCAGGATCGCCCCATATTTGCGGCGTTCAACCCGGTTTGGGCCAAAGCGCAGAAGAAACTTCGCGGAGAAGACTGATCATGAGCGTTAGCGCGCGGGACATCGATCGGATCGTCAACGAGGCGAAGCCCGTCGGCGGGATGGTGTGGAACGTGATGGGACAGATCTACATTCCCAAACAGGTGGACGAAAAGGCGATCTGGTGGGAAGCCATCATGCCCGAGGAGAGCTACATTCCGCCCCATTCCCATTCCGCCCAGGATGAATTCCTCTACATCACCGAGGGCGAACTCCAGATGATTCTCGACGGCAAAGAGTTTGTTGCAGGCGCGGGCGAGGTGCTTCCGTTTCCCAGGTACTCGACCCACGCCCTGTTCAACAATAGCGGCGAGACGGTGAAAGGGGTTTTCTGGGCGGAACCGGCCAACAAGCTGTTTGATCTCTTCAAGGCGCTCCACAATGTCGCCGACGCGCACGAGGTCATCCGTATCTCGGATGCCCACGACATCCATTTTCAGCTGCCGGGCCA
>LXNI01000164.1_pt1 | contig 81982 bp, 67 predicted proteins | sample 809091 | NCBI WGS metagenome assembly LXNI01 (sample SAMN04870527, study PRJNA318959) | sponge metagenome | biome: 01000161; feature: marine sponge reef; material: water | host: Sarcotragus foetidus | place: Greece: Milos, Mediterranean Sea | collected 2013-05-29 | depth 5-7 m | reverse complement strand
GTCTCGTGCGCGAGCACGAGTGCGACGTGGAAGCGCCAATCGACCTGCCGGGACACCCCGAGCATCGCCTGGTACTCCTCCTCGGAGAGGACGACCCGGGTGGGGTTCTTCTCCGTGGGCGTCGTGAGACCCCTCAGCGGATTCGACGCGAGAAGGAGCTTGCCCCGCTCGTCTCTGGACTTGGCAGCCCAGTTGAGCACGGCGATCAGGAACTTCAGGTCGTGCTCAATGGTCCGGTCGGACACCGGCCTTCGGCTCGGGCCGACCATGCCCGCGCGCCGCGCCCGGATGAACCGGTCCCAGTCCCGCTGGGAAAGCGTCGCGGGACTGCGGCCCCGTCCGAAGAACCGGAGGAACATCCTCGTCGCCGCCCGGTCGGACCGTTGAGATGTCTCCACCTTGGTGGGCGTCACCTCTTCACCGTAAATGTCAAACAGCTTCTCCAGCGTGAGCGGTTCGGGCTCGGCCTCCGCCTTGCCGTTCAGGTCCGGGCCTACGAACCCTGCGGCGAACTCGTCCGCCTGCCGCTTGGCGCGAATCCACTCGCGGTGCCCAAGCGACCGGGTGAGCCTGCGCCCGTTTTCTCGCCACTCGACTTGGTACAGGCCGGTTTTCGGATCGGGGAACACCCTCACGCGGTTCCGGCCCCACTCGCCGGCGCCGTAGCTCCGGCGGCTTCGTTTCGTGCGTGCCATCGTTCGATACCTCCGATTGATGGACCGCACGATCTGCGCGAAGGAAACCTCGCGTCGGAAGCTCGTCCGCGCCAGATTCCCGTTTGCCTCGGAGGCGCTGGCAACCCTCCCGCCCTTCGCCGTGTCACAGGGTTAATCAAACGCCCCCGCGCCACAGGGTGCTCTCGATGGCCGAATACTTCGCCGACAACCGTGGCCGCGCCCCGACTTTGCGGCGGCCAGCAGGTCCGCATCGGACACTATGCCTACCGTGGGCAGTCACCGCGGCCGCTCTTCTGGCCACCGGCGTGGTGCCGGTCAATGCGCGCGCGCAGACCGTCGTGGAGAACACTCTCGCGTCGGCTTGGACGACCACCGCCGAGTGGACCCTCGAAGAGGACCTTCGGATCTGGGGGCCGCCCGATGGATACCTGAGCCTGGTCCGTGCAGTGGCCGCCGATTCCCGGGACAACATCTACATCCTGGACTACGTGCAGCAGGAAATCTACGTCTTCGACGCCGCGGGCGAGTTCGTGCGGACGATCGGTGGTCAGGGCGATGGTCCAGGCGAATTCCGGGATGCGCTGGGACCCGCCATCGCACCGGGAGACACACTCTGGGTTGCGGACCAGCGGGCACCGCGCTATTCGGTTTTCGCACCGGACGGCACGTTCATCGGGACGAGGCTCCGACGGGGGGCCATGGGCGGGGGCAGGATCACCGAACGTTGCACGATTGCGCGGGACGGCAGTTATATGGAGTGGTGGACGCGGTTTCCGATGGAGGAGAGGAGCGGCGACATGTCGGCCATCGACCTCCTCCATTTCCATCCGATCCGGGTAGCACCTGATGGGGCGAAGCAGGACACTCTGCCGTACCTGGAGTTCACCCAGCAGATGGCCGACATGCCCTCGATGGGCATGAGGCGCCCGGTCCGTTTCGGTCCAAGTCTGGAGAGGGCCCTGGGTTGCAACGACGATGTCTGGTTCGCGCCCGGCGAGGAGTACCGGGTCCACAGGCGTTCCCTGGCCGGTGACACAACCTTGGTGTTCACGCTGGAGGGAGTCAGGCCGGCGGCTGTCGACGAAGGCGACCGCGACGAGGTGCGCGCGCCGTTCGAACGCCGCCCCAACCCCGCGTTGCTGAGAGACTACCTGCGGGCCTTGCCGGAGAACAAACCGGTCATCGGCGGCCTCTTCGTGGATGGCGCTGGCCACGTCTTCGTGGTTCCCGAAACCTCACAGGTCGACGCGGGCACAGCAATCGACGTCTTCCGCGACGACGGCGTCTTTCTGGGGCGAGTCGCGGTTCCTGAGGCGGTCAGGATCGACGCCGACAAGGCCTATGCGACCGGGGACTACCTCCTCTTCGCGGGCGAGGATGAAGCCGGCACTCCTTACGTGACCAGGCTGAGGATTCGGCGATGACGATCCGGCGGCAGATCCCGCTACGCGTCGAGGACTGGTTCGCCGAACGCCAACCGCTGACTCGCCCGCTGAAGGCGCGATCCATGGCTTGCGGGGCAGCCGCCGTGGTTGTCCGGGGGGTGGTCGGCTGGTCGCCGCCCGCTGAGCCGTAGTTTCTGCGGGGTTCCGTGGAGCCATGGCTTGCGGGGCAGCCGCCGTGGTTGTCCGGGGGGTGGTCGGCTGGTCGCCGCCCGCTGAGCCGTAGTTTCTGCGGGGTTCCGTGGATCCAGATGTGTTTTCGCTTCACGAAAACCTCTGGCCGAGGGACACCCCCGGACCCCCGAACGACATTCCGCGCGCCGCCCAAAGGAAGGCCGCCCGTCATGGTCCGTCCCCGGAAGCCCGAGGCCGAACCCATGACCCGCACGATCGGCGTGCGCGTCACGCCCGCGGAAGCCGCGGAGATCGCCGAGCGGGCCGGGGCGGCGCGCATGACGAAGGGCGGCTACATGCGCCGCAGGGCGCTGGGGCAGCCGGTCCGCGAGGCGGCCGTTCACCGTCTCGGCGCCCAGGAGCGGGTCGAGCTCCACCGGATCGGCGTCAATCTAAATTGGATCGCCCGCGCCCTGAACTCCGAGGCTTCTGCGCCGCCGGGGACTCTGGAGGCGGTTGAGCGTGTGGGCGAGCTCGCGGCTGATCTCCTGAGCGGAGAGGCACTGGTCCGATGATCCCAAAGATCAACGGCTTGGGGCGCTCGTTCGCCGGGGTCGCGGCGTACTGTCTGCACGACCCGGACGACCGGAGTCCTGAGACCTCGGAGCGGGCCGCGCGGCTGATGGCCGCGACCGCGAAGGCGGCCCCCGACCTCAAACGGCTGGCGGGCGCGGCGCGAGGGGGGCGAAAGCTGGCGAAGCCGGTCCTGCACTATTCGCTCAGCTGGGCGAGGGACGAGATGCCCGGCAGGCGAGATGAGCCGCGCGGTGGAAGGGAGTCTGGAGGCGCTGGGGCTGGAGGGCCACGAGGCGCTGATCGTCGCGCACGATGACACCCGGCACCCCCATGTCCACGTGGTCGCCAACCGGGTAGATCCCGAGACCGGGAAGGCGGCGAAGCTAGGCAGAAGCAAGCTCCGGCTGTCGCGCTAGGCCGGAGGGCCTCTTTTCATCATCTCCGCTCCGCTTCGAGCCTCCCGATGTAGTGCTCTTCATCAGCCGTCTGTAGCACCGTGTAGAACACGCCCGGCGGGCCGAAGGCCGTAGGGAAGCCCGGAAGGCTCAGCTGTCTCGCCTCACCGGACGCCAGCGAGACGACGAAGACCTCGAACTCGTCTCGGGCCTCCGTCCACGCGCGCACCCACGCATGGCCGTCCGGATCCACGATCAGCCCTCTCCAGCGCCAGAGCAGGTCCGGCGGCTGAGGATTCGTGCCGCCCATCACGCGCCCGGCGATGTTGATGCCGGAGCGATCCCAGCGTAGATCCCCGAAATCGGGCACATCCCACTCGGGCAGAGCGACCGAGTCCGTCTCTAGCGTCTCGATGTTCACGACCCAGAGGAACCCGCCCCCGCCATCAGAGACGACGATGCAGCCTTGGTGGCGCGCCCAATAGGACCTTGCCTGCCTGCTGTGCATCTGCTCCATGCCCGCCTCGCGCGCCTCGCGGCTGCGCGTCGGCACGGCCCGCTCCCAGAGCATTTCGCTGCGGTTCAGGTCCGAGCGCCGCACGGTCCGGAGCTCAAGGCGACGCGGGCCAGTGCCCAGCATGTCCGCGCCGTAGACCGCCACGTCCTCGGACACCGGGCTCACGAACACGACACCGCGCCGGCCGAGGTTGAAGCCGAAGCCGGGCAACAGAGCTGACCAGAGGTACTCGCCCTCGGTATCGAAAAACGTCAAGTCGTTGCGGTCGTAGACGACCAGATGCCGTCCGTCGAAATCCAAATGCCCCTCGGACGCATCGTCCACCCATGGGATAAGGCGCGGACGGGCGAACTCGCCAGGACCATCCCCTTGCCGGCCGAACGCGCGCCGCTCCTCGAGCTCTCCCGAGAGATGAACGATGCGCGCTCGCCCTTGGTCGTAGAGGAACAGGCTGTCGCCCGCAGCCGTGAGACCGCCGTAAGACCCGATCCACTCGTCGATGCTACCACGACCATAGGTGCTGGTCTCGGCGTACGACTCGGCCAGCCACCGTGTCTCGGATGCTGCTGGCACCCCGCAAAAGCTCGGAGCGCCTTGGGCCATCGCCGGTATCGCACAGGACAGCGCCGAGACCAGCACCAACGTGGGTTTTAGCACTTGCCGCTATGCCCCGTCGTGCACTCGTACTCGCACGAGTCGTCATCGCCGCAGAGGAGACAAAAGTAGAAATAGCCCCCGTCCCAGCCGATCCTGACACTACAATCGCTGCTGGCGCTTGCCGGGGTGGCCGTCATCATGCTGGCGCCTCCGACGACGGCCAGCGCGAGCGCGGCTCCCCTGAGCAGTTTGCCGATGGCATCGTTCATGGTTCCTTCCCCTTGGAATGATGTTCTCGGGCCGGGAGGCTCGTCCTCCCCTCGCGCAATCTGACGACCCAACGTATGAGCCCTCCTATCGCCTTGTCAATGCGGCAGTTACGGCGCGATTGTACTGACGTTGTGTGGAGGTTGTCCTTGCGATTCACCTGCCTCTCAATCATCGGCTGAGGAAGCGGGCGTAGTGACTTTCGTCAGGCGGTATCACTCCCGCGCCAGGGCCTTCAAGGGCAGAATGGGGCGGGCGCGTTCGGTGCCCGCCGTCCGCGACCGCCGCGTCCCGGCCTTGCGCGGCAACGCCGAACAGCCCAACGCCCGGCAGGTCGGCGAACGGGTCCTCCGCCGCCTCGACGCGGCGCACGAAGTCCCCTTCCCGGAGGGATCGTTGGTACGGGAGCGACCCGGCGGGGAGGGCGGCATGGGGCCTGCACATGCCGAACCGCCCCGATGCCGCACTAGGCATCCCAAAGGGCCGGGTCGCTCCCGTCCACGGCCCGGAGAAGCGGATCGGCACCGGCGATCCGCGGGCCGTGGCACAACCCCAAGCCGTCCGGCGACTTGCGGAAGCCGCGTTCCGCACAACTAGGCGGCATTCCCCTGCACAAGCACCCCGACGTCGAATTCACACCTCCGGATCGGCAACGGGCTCCGCCGAACGGCGCTCAATCCGGACTCCGGAAAGGCGGCGCGAACGACGTGCCGAATGGATGTCGATCCTGGGCGATGCTACGGTTCGTCTGTCGGCCGTCCGGGGACTCCGAACTCGGGACAATGCCACCTTCCCGTCTCTACGCTGTCCGCCCCTCCTCCAGGTTTCGGCGGAACGGGCGGTCCAAGGCACCGATGGATGTGACCGGTCTGGTGACCCGGATCATGCCTCGGGGGTCCGTCCGCCCGGCATCACCCTTCGAACCTGTAACCCGTCTTTGGATCCCCGCTTCATCTGGTGAAGTCGGGGAACTGGACTAGGCGATTAGTGCCGTCAAACCAAGTGAAGCGCAGACCTGGGTTACGCGGGTCCATGACGACGCTCAGCGAGAGGGCCGACGCCGGTCCGAGGCGCCACGACCGAAGGCGGTCCCCGGTTGGAGAAAAAAGATCCTGACTTCTCCTCTGTGCACGGTCGACATACAAGGCGTTTGCCGCGAGAACGTGACCATCCTCGAACACCACGAAGTCGGCCAAGACCAGAACTCCCCTGCGTGGCTGACCAGCCGGAGTCACCGTCGCACGGAAGAGATCCAACGCTTCACGGGGTAAGCAGCCCTGGACAACTACTTCATAAGCGTTGGCACCTGTCACCCGCCATATCTCGTACGCCCTCGCGAAGCCGATGTACAGGTCACCATCCAAGCCCATCCTCGGAATCAAGTCGGCCTGCGTATTCCAGTAGAGTGGACGCTCCCCCGCCCAGGACTCGTCAACATCCAACAGAACTTCGCTGTTACCCGTGACAGGATCATAGGCCACTAAGGCGGGTCGCTGCATCCGATTCCTCGTCTCCCGGGCCAGAACCCCGGGGTTGATGACCCTGCTTGACACGTAGACGAGCGATCCGTCCGTCGTGAGGTCGTTGGGAAAGAGCGGAAGTGCGTGTTCCTGCAGGAAACTTCCATCCTTCTCGAATACCAGGATGCTTCCCTGCCCGCCGCTGTCAGCCACGAAGACCCGACCGTGTTCGTCCATCGTGGCTGCGACCGGATGTTCGTACTCGCCGGGTCCCTTGCCCTCTCCGCCGATGATCCGTACGACTTCAAGGTCGCGGTCCAACAGCAACACCTGCTTCGCCATTCTGTCGACGCCGAGAATGAATCCATCCGGGGTGAACTGAGCGGCATCTACAAGCGGTGCCGTAGCGTCGCTCATCGCGTCGCGGTACGCGAGCACTCTTCCGTCCAGATCGTCGCGTGTCAGCGAGCAAGCATACACAGGCGCGTGCTGGGCCAAGGCCACCGGCGTCAACGCGAACGCCGTTCCCGGGAGCCCCAATGCAACGAGGAGCGACGTTACGCCGTAGATCTGGACCAACGAGCGGCTTGTGTCCGTCAGCTCAACCAATGAGTGACTCGCACGTGTCGTGGTACGTCTGGGTGATGGATTCCGAGCCGTTCGAACATTTCGTGTGTGTGGTTACCGTATTCTGGTAGCAGACGCCAGCTAGGTTCCAGTAGGTAAACGTGTGAACGTCCACGGTTGTCGAGCACGAACCGCTTTGCACAACTGGCTGCGAGGTCCAACCGGCGATGGCAAGGACGCCAATGCACATCACTGCTTTGAGGAATCGGACGGTGAAGGAATGACTGATCATCGACTCATCTCCTTGAGTGTAGGGAAGTTACGGTTTAGAACCGTCATGAAGCATGCCACCGTGCTAAGATGGGCGCAAGCTTGGAGTCACGCGGCGCGAGCGGAACGCCCTTCGCAGTCGAGCAATTCAGGGCAGTCCAGCAATCACGAGTAAGTCCACCGGCAGCCAATCACATCCAGTGGCATCAATCTCGTACACCCCAACCCAAGACTTCATCGGGCTGCGGATCTATTCTGAAGCTGTTTGGCGAACGAGACCGGCCCGTCCACGCAATGCAGTTCGCCAGTCCGGGAATAACCGTCACACACACATCCGCTCGGAAACTCTCCCATCGGCGGCTCTCCGTTCCGGATCCCACCCGTGAGGTGCTAGCGCGCCATGAGGATGGCTCCATTGGGAGCCATCGAGCACCCTTGCGCTTTTGGGAGGCATCTCACCAGCCCCTTGCTGACCCCGGAAGGCCGAAACGGGAGCGGAACCGGAACAGCGCGCAGGGATCACGGGCGACGGGCTCACCGCGATGGCTGATCGCCGCATCGCCGACCGCCGCCGGACGACCATCGCCGCGAACGGCGACGAGGTTCCGGAGGCGGCCCCGTGCTCCGCCGCGCCGACACCGGCGCGGAAACCCGGGGGGTCACAGGGGGGAGGAGCGTTCCCCTTGCCAGTCCGCCACGTTCAACGTGGCGTAGGCTGGCTCTCCCGCATTAGCGGGCAAGACCGCACGCCGAAGCGCGGAATCCGGGGTCGTCGGAATCGCCATGACTTGAAGTCAGGGGACCGTTTCGGGCGGTGTCAACACCCGCCGAAACGGCGATGTCCAACAGGTTCCAGCGCCGTCCCGGAGCCGCATCGGCCAGCGCCAGCGACACCTCCTCCTCCGCCGTCCGAAGGCAACTTGGCCGCGACCTGCGGGATCAACGACGCCGGAGTCGCCATGGGCGTAGGGGGTGGAGGTATTGGCGGCCCCAATGCGAAGACCGCTAAGCACGGGCTGGAGTTGGAGACCGGGATGTCGAGATCGGCTCCGAGGGAATGGAAATGGATCTACTTGGGATCCTTCAACGCGTGGGCCAGTTGGTGCTCGATGAAGTCGGGGCGGAAGCCCAACACCTCGTCGAGAATCGTGCGCGCCATCGCCCGGAACCCGTGCAGGGTCATGCGGTCGCTCGGGATGTCCAACGCTCGAAACGCACTCCATAGCGTGGCGGCGCTCATCGGCCGCTCCCGCTTCGGATAGCGCGCGTTCGGGAACACATAGCTGTGATGCCCGGTCAGCGTGTGAACCTCGTATCGCGACCGCCTGACGGGCCAGGGGAACGAGTGCGGCGTGTCCGTCTTCGTGACCGTGTACAGCCACTCGCCCGCCTCGAGGTCGATGTCGGCCCATTTCGCCTTACGCAACTCTCCGGGCCGCACGAAGAGCAACGGCCCCAGGCGGAGCGCGCAGCGGGACCCGAAGGAGGTCGGTCCGCTGCTCAGGCACAACATCCTCCCACAGACTCGTACCCTGTGCCCAACAGCCGGCTGGGAATCCCTCAGAACGTGATGACATGGCCCCGAGGTATGCATAGGTAGTCCGTTAGCCGCTTCAAACGGCGTTTGATGCGTGTCTCGTCCCATACCGGATACCGGTGGTGCAGCGCCTCATGGACCGCCATAATCATCTGGTCGTTCTCTTGGAGGAACCGGGTCACGCCTGATCTGTGACTAGATCTCTCATGGAATCCGACGATGCGGGTGACCTGACCGGTGTCCGGGTCCGTGTAGGTTCCGTCCCCGAAGGTCACCCAAGTGTCGTTGGCCCAAGCGTCGATGAAGTCTTCCTTGCCCGAGTTGCAGAGATTGGAGTTGGACCCAGATCGCCACATGGCTGTGTAGGTCAACCAACTGTCGTAGGCCATCGATTGGCACGTTGAGATGGTAACGTCGCGGAACGCACGGCACGGATCTTGGGCAACGAGCGGTCCAGGCAACAAGAGAAACAGGCCGAGAGCGGCCAGGAGTCTCATATCTCCGTCCCCTTGTTCGGGTTGATGGCTACATCCCAAGCGCGACCGGTCCACTTCGCGTTCAGTTCGTAGAAAATGCGGCTCACGCCTGGAAACCCTTTTGCCACTTCCGTGATGCGAACCACGAATGTGCCGTCCGACCGTTCCTCGACGTCAGGATGAAGCTCGATGACGTCACTGGGAAAATCGCACTTGGACAGCACCATCGCGACACTCTTGTGCTCAACGATCTCACCTGTCGGTTGGCATGTTTCTGCCGATTGAGCAGCCACTGAGAACGAGAGCCCTGCCAAGGATGCAGCCACCGTCCCATTCGGCACGACGACCACGATTCTCTCCCCGAATTCGCCGAGACCTCGTTCTGAAATGGCGTGTCGGACCGCGGACAGCACCGCGCCCTCTGGTGAAGCTGCTTGGTCATCCTGCGGAACCCCATAGGGCGACCCCGAAGAGTCGCAGGCAACGACCAGCGAGAAAACGCTGACCCAAACGGCGATGGATCTCATCATCGAGATGTCCTTTCGTTCCCGCATGTGTGAGGCAGTTCGTTTGACTGCCTCGATCAGCGCTGGATCCCAACGTCAAGATGGCCGGAGCCGCGATGCTCGGCAAGGACGGCGCTGAGGATCGGGCGATCTCGCGAAGCGGAATGCTTTGAACCTCAGAACGGAGCGATGGGTATGCCCAAGCCTTTGCCCTCCAGCGGTTCCGAAATCCGAAAACACCCGCTCTCCCGCAATCTCGCCCGGCGACCATGCCCGGTCGGTAGCACTTGGGGCTTGCGGAAGGGAAGGGAGTGAGAGTTGATTTCTTGTCACGAGCGCTCTGGACTCCGAGCAGCGAGGTGTTGGTTTGCCGCCGCCGCCCGCGACGAGACGCCAACGGCATGATGCAGAAAGGACACGATGCGGAGACGACGACAGCGGACGTTGCCCCCAGCGGCGCTTTGGGCTTGGCTTACGGTCTGGGCCTGCTCGGACACCGGCCCGACCGATCCAGAAGCCATGGCGCGCGCTACGGTGACGATACCGCCAGGCGAATCGTTGGATGGCGCGGTGGTGTCCGGGAATGCGGTCGTCGCGGGCTCGCGAGCGATCGGTCAACTGGAGTTCGTAGATGACCCCACAAGGCTCCGGGGGAGCGATCCAGACGCCGCCGCATCGCCAGACGGCAAGGACGGAGACGAGGTGGTCTGCTGGTACTACATCACCTATCAGATCTCGACGGGAGAAATCCTCTCCGAGACCTTCCTCGGGTGCTCCAGCGGCGGTAGTGGGTCTGGAAACGCCTGCACCGAGAACCAGCGGGACATCGTGTGGGAATACTCAAACTACGGCTTCAGGGCAATTGATTGGCCTTGCACGATGTTCTCGCGCCGGATCGGAGACAACGCGCCCCCGGACATCAAGAGGGGCAGGGGCACGCACAATCACGACCGGGGATACCTGACGCCGCAATATTCGGCCAACCGGGCCGCCATGGCTAGGGATCTGCCGTCGGTCGCCATCCACATCACGTCGGAATGGCGCTGCCCTGTCGGCAACGCGAACGTGGGAGGTGCCGACGACAGCTTGCACATGTACGGGTCCGGCGGCGATTTCGCGGTCGCGGGGCGGAATCTCACCCTCGCGGAATACAATACGCTTAGAACGAGAGCCCTAGGCCTGGGCGCACCGCGCGGAGGCATTTCCGGGTATGGCACTGGCGGCTTCAACTACAAGCGGCACATCCACATCGACTGGCGTGACAACCCCGCCGGAGAGGGCTAGAATCATGGTCACAAGGAGTTTTGCCTTCACGATGTTGGCCCTTTGGGCCGGGGCGTCCGCGAGCGGGGCCGAGGGACAGGACACGCGAGGGCGCGGGCGGCTGAGCGAGGGAGACGTGACGCGAATGCTCTCCTCCTCGAACTGGCGGAATCGGGACGAGGCCCTGCGCCGTTTCCCTAGGACGAGCGCCCGCTGCGCTGGCTTGGCGCTCCGCACCGCGCTGATCGAAGCCGCTTGGGCCGAAGTCCGGGGCCAAGCTCCGAGGGAGGGATTCGTGGACGACCGGCACGAGCCCGGAGCGTACGTTATGCACTACCTTTGGGCTGCGTACGATACTCGCGATCCGAGGACGATCTCGCTCATGCTGGAAACCGGACACGTCGACCCGGACGCGCTAGCAGACATGGGTCTGGTGGCCCTGTCCCCCGTCCTTCAGGCGGCTGGCGACCTCGACAGAGATTCCTACACCGAAGGAGCGGACGGATTCGTCCATGCACTGCTATTCATGCTGGTTGACGGCACTCCCGGTCCCGCTGAACGCGAGGCCATTGCTTCCGTGCTGCGCAAGCGTCTCAACGGTCGGCAGAGCTACATCGCACTGAGCGTGACGATGGAAGCAGCGCTGGAGCACGGCGATCCGGGGCTCCGGCGTATTGTCGAACGAATCGCGGACGCCTCCGTAACCGCTGCGCAGCACCTAGACGAAGAGCTACTACTCGAATCTGGCGGCTTGGACATGGTCGCGTACGCCCAAGCCTCTGCGCAGGAACTCCTCGCTGGCAAGGGTGGCATCGCAAAGTGGCGCAGACGGGATCCCGGATGCACCATCGACGATGGTGGGACACCTCAAAGGGACCGTTGACGCGGCCCCCCCGAGTCAGCGGCGAACCTGCCCCGGGATGCTGACCTCGGTGACCCCTCCCACAAACAGCACAGGAGATCCCCAATGAGAGTAAGACGACTTCCGACCCACGGCCTTAAGATGCTCGTCGCACTCGTGGCTGTTGGCACCACCTTGGTGTCGTCGGAGGCTTGTAGCGAGTCGGACTTGGCCTCCAGCGCATCCTCGTCAGCTCCCCCGCAGTGGCCCCTTGTGAAAGGAGACATGGTGGACGGCCGGACGATGCACGCTACGATAAACCGGTTCAAGGATGCGACCGGGTATGGAGTTCCGCAGTTCAAACGGGTCCCCATCAAGGCCCCCGTGAATACAAGGGAGCGCCGGTACGCCTGCTTTACCATCCTGCCCTCGGCAGAGGACGGGAGAACCGATGTCATCGCTCGGAAGGTGGGAGACCGCCGCTACATGGTGAAGACCCTGCCTAAGGGCACCTACTGCGATCCCGATGCGCTCTACGTAGACCGGTGGGTCTACGGAGGCCATTCATGACCACCGCCGCCCGGCGGTGCAAGGTCCTCACCGCCTTCACCGTAGCTTGGACGGCGATGGGGATGATCGCGGTGAACCAAAACGAAGAACAGGAGAACGAAATCGACGAAGCGTATCACTGGCGAACCACGGGACGTGTGTGGACCTCCCAGGAGATCAATACTTGGCGGAACCGGATCAACAACCTCCAATGGAGCGACACCGACGAATGCAGTAGCACCCGCACCCAATCCCTCTCCGGGATGGGCACTCACACGCTTGGATGGGCGAAGGGCAGGACAACCACGACGACGGGCGGAGATGAAGGCCGGTACGTGGGATCGCATTTCTCCTTCGACGACGACCACTGGATCGTGCTCCAACCCATCGACGAGGAGTGGAGTTGGTACGAAGACGACGTTCTCGCCACGCTCCTCCACGAACTGATTCACCACTTCGCCTCCGATGACGACGACCACTCAGAACGGATGGGTTGCTTCACGATCGACAGCGGTTGGTAGGGGAGTCCGCTCGCCCGGAGGGAGAAATGAGCCTAAGTCGTGATCGTGTTCGAGAATGAGCGGCGCTGATCGCCGCCGGACGGCCATCGACGCGAACGGGCTTCTGGAGTGTGGACCCTGTGCTTCGCGGCACCGATACCAGCGCGCCAATCCAAGGGGTCATGAGTCACCTGTCTATGGATTGGCTGGTGGACGCAACGGCCTTTCTCGCTCTCTGGGCGACCGCGTGCGCGGATGATTCCGGATGCGGACGAGTGGCTACGTTAGGATGCGCGCAGGAGTCCCGCCATTCGATACCGATTTTCCGGCGATTTCGGGTCGACGCATGCGGCAGTCGCCGAATGGCAGGGGCAGCAGATCGTGCAGTCCTGGTTGAACTTACGTGATTCCCTGCCGTGATTCGGTTCTCTTTCACTCCGCCGTAACGTCAGGGTAGCAAGTCGCTTTGGCCCCCTACTCCGGCAACCGCAACGCCACCAGCCGCCCCGGCCGTCCCACCTGCACCACCACATGCTGCTGTCCCTCGTGGCTGTAGGTCATCATCCCGTACTGGCCGGCGCCCGGCATCTCCACCGTGCCCACCGGCTCGCCCGTCATCTTGTCGAAGGCGTTGAGGACCGGGGGTCCGTTGGCGCCCTCGGTCGTGTAGAGCAGGTCGCCCGCCACCATCTGGATCGAGAGGCCGCCGCCCCCGGCCCGTGACAGGTCCACGCCCTGCGCGGCCGGGTGATCGCGAATGGCTTCGGCGACCTCGCCGATGGGGATCCACCAGAGCCGCTCGCCGGTGTTCATGTCGTACGCGGAGAGGCGGTTGTACGGGGGTTTGGGGATCGGCAGCCCCTGGACGCGCGGCAGCCCGCCGCCCGCGCCCGCGACCCATTGGGAAATGGTGATGCCCGTGGTCGCGGGATTGTCGGGTTCGTCGGCGTCCGCGCCGGAACCGACCCGCCCGCCGCTGCAATTGCGGCGATGCGACGCGTAAAGGATGCCCGTCGTGGGATCGAGGGTGGCGGGATGGGTGATGTTGAGCCCACCATAGCAGCGGATGTTCTCGGCGACCGGACCGTCGTAGCCCTCGTAGAGCCGCGGCACGAAGGGTCCGCCCACCCGGTAGCGGCTGATGATCTCCATCGCCTCGGCGCGCAGCTCGGGCGTGAAGTCGATCACGTCGTCGTCCGACAGGCCGATCGGCTCCATCGGCTCGGGCCATGTCGGCACCGGCTGGGTGGCCGCCGTCCAGTTGCCGGGCACCTCGGTCTGCACGACCTCCACCTCTTCGATCGGCCAGATCGGCTCGCCCGTCTCGCGGTTGAAGGCGAAGATGAGCCCGGTCTTGGTTGTCTGGATCACAGCAGGCACCGCTTGGCCGTCCACGGTCAGGTCCACGACGATGGGGACGTTGGGCAGGTCGTAGTTCCACTGGTCGTTGTGGACGGTCTGATAGTGCCACACACGCTCGCCGGTCCCCGCGTCGAGCGCGATGACGCTGGTGCCGAACAGGTTGTGGCCCGGACGGAAACCGCCGAAGTAGTCGATCGTGGGCGGGTTGGTGGGGATGTAGACAATGCCGCGCTCGTAGTCGGCCGACATCGGCGCCCACGACGACACGTCACCCGTGTACTCCCAAGCGTCGTTCTCCCACGTGTCGTGACCGAACTCGCCCGGGCGGGGGATGACGTGGAACTTCCACCTGTGCTCGCCGGTGCGCGCGTCGAAGCCCAGAATATCGCCCGGGACGTTCTCTATCCGCGTCTGGTAGTAGCCCTGCTCGGCCGAGTTGCCGACCACGACCACGCCGTCCACCACGATCGGCGGCGACGATGTCGTGATGTACCCGAGTTCGCGCGGGATGCCGTAGTTCGGGTCGTAGTCGTCCTCGGTGCCCTCCCACGGTCCCCAGCCGTCGAGAAGGGGCGGAAGCATGTCCACGACGCCCGTCTCCGGGAACCCTTCGATCGGCACCGGCTGGCCGAAACCCTCGATGTGGCGCCCGGTCTTCGCGTCCAGCGCATGCAGGAAGAACCCGGGCGACGTGTAGTAGATCACGCCGCGCCCATCGAGCTCGCCGTAGGCCACGCCCTTGCCGTAGTTCTGCCGCATCGAGCGCTCCCAGCGCATCGTATTCGGCTCGCGGTAGGTCCACACCGTCTCGCCGGTCGCAGGATCGATGGCCGCCACCGTCCGCCGCTCTCCCGCCACCGTGTACAGCATCCCGTCGATGTACGTCGGGGTCGACTTCATCTGCGGGTCGACATCGGGCCCGAAGTTGTTCGCATGCCACACCCACGCCACCTCGAGATCCTCGAAGTTGCCCGCGTTGATCTGGTCCACGGGGGAAAACCGGGTGCCCCAGGCATCGGCGCTCTGAAAGCGCCACTCGCCGTCGGGATTCTGGCGGTCCTGGGCGATAGCCGCGGCGGGCGCAGCGAGCAGCAGGGCGGGGACGATGACGAAAACGGGCCGCATGGGGGGACTCCTGTTCATGGGAATCGGATGTCACCCCAATGGTAGGGTGGCCCGGGGCTGTGCGCTATGTGGCCGGAAAGGTCTCTGCCAGCACCCGCTCCGGCCGCAGCGGCAGCCGCCGCATGCGAACCCCCGTCGCGTCGTGGATGGCATTCGTGATGGCGGCGGGCACCGTACGGTGGGAAGGCTCGCCCGCGCCGTACGGGAGCAGATCGGGGCGGTCGGGGTTCGGGTCGCCGTTGACGATCACGACGTCGATGTGCTCGGGCGTGTCTGTATGGGTCAGCGTGGGGTGCGTGCGCCAGTCGACGCTCGTGACCTTCTCGCCGTCGAACTGCACCTCTTCATACAGCGTGCGGCTGATCCCGTGCAGCAGGTTGCCCTGGACGGTGCTTTCGAGCCCATCCGGGTTGATTACGAGTCCGCAGTCGTGGCCGCACACCATGCGCTTCACCCACACGAGCCCCGTCTCGCGGTCGACCTCGACCTCGGCGATCGTGGCGACCGTGGTGCGGGCCCGGTACGCGTACGCGATGCCGCGCCCGGTGAGGATGCGCTCGCTGCCGACCGCTTTGGGCGACGGGCGAGGGTCCCAGCCGTACGCCTCGGCGGCCGCCTCCACCACCGCGATCGAGCGGGCCCGGCGGTGCGCCTCGTCGTCGTCGGTGGAGCCGCGAAGGAGCCGCAACCGGAACTCGACCGGGTCGGCGCCGCTGGCCGCAGCCAGTTCGTCGATGAAGGACTCGCCGGCGAAGGTCGTCTGCGGCCCGTTGGGATCGCGCAGGTTGCCGGTGCGGAGCGGGGTCTCGAACGCCTGCGGGAATCGGACCGGCAGGGTTTCCTGGCGCCGGTTCGGGATGTGGTACATGTCGTCGGGTCCGCGGCCGCCGCCGGGCGAGGGCCGCTCGGGCCGGAGTCCCATGAGCTGGGCGATCAGCACCGTCCTGGCCTGGTTGTACCCGACGTGCGCGTAGTTGGCGATGCGGGCGCGGTAGTCCAGCGCGATCAGATTGCCCTCGGCGTCGAGTCCCCCGCGCAGGTCGATAGCGAAGGCGGGACCCTTGGTGTCCCACGCGGTCTCTTCGTAACGCGACCACTGCATGCGCACGGGGCGGCCGAGTTCCTTCGCCAGGAAGGCCGCCTCGAAACCCGCGTCGTCGGCAGCCGTGCGGCCGTACAGCTGCGGCCCATCCATCCAGATCACGCGCACGCGGTCCGGCGGCATGTCGAGGAACTCGGCGATCCCGGTACGGTGGCTGTATGGCTTCATGTCGTTCGTGTAGATCGTCATCTGGCCGTCGGACGGATCGGCCAAGGCGTGTGCGGGACCGATCGCGGTGTGCCCCTGGAACGGCACGTCGTAGCTGGCCTCGACGACCGTCGCGGCGCTGGCCAACGCCGCCTCCGGATCGCCCTGGGGCCGCGGGGGCGGACGGCCGCCGCCCTGCGCCGCCACCGGATCCGCGCTCCGCATGTAGTCGAACAGGTCGTCGGAGCGCGGGAAGGGCGCCGCCTCCGGCTTCTCCCACTGCACCACGAGCCGGTCCGCCGCCTCGATGGCCTGCTCCTCGCGCTCGCACACCACCGCGACGTAGTTGCCCCGGCTCACCGCGCGGATGAATCCGGGAAGGCCGCTCACCGACGACTCGTCGATGCCGGCCAGCGTCGCGCCCACCACCGGGGGCCGCACGTTGCGCGCGTGCACCATGCCCGGGAACTTCACGTCGACCGCCCATTCGAGCGACGCGTCCACCTTGCCGGGGATGTCGTACCGGGGGATCGACTGCCCGACCAGCTTGAGGTCCTGGACGGGCTTCACGCTCGCCACCCCGGTGGCGGCGTTGACGCTGCCGCCGGTCAGCGCGACGTCGAAGCGGCGTCCGCCGACCAGCTCCCCGTACGTCACCATTCGCGCGCGGTCGTCCCGCACCGAGATCACGCCATCACTCACGTCGAGGTCGCCCACGGGGACGCCAAAGCGCTCCGAGGCCATCTCGAGCAGCACCCGCCGCCCTTCCGCCGCCACGCGGCGGGACACCATCGCATCACGCTCGATCGCGTCGGACCCTCCCGACCCGCCCTGATCGACGGTCTTGTCGGTGCGGCCCATGACCAGGGTGGCCATGTCGTAGGCGATGTCGAGCTCGTCGCACATGATCTGGCGCGTGGCCGTCCCGGTGCCCTGGCCGCCGTCGGTCTTGCCGACGTAGAAGGTCGCGGTGCCGTCCTCGTGGACGACCAGCCAGGAGTCGAGCTGGAGGAAGTCGGGGTCGGGGTAGAGGGGAGGCTCGCCCGGGTCGGCGGCGGCGGCCCCGCGGCGCACGCCGGCCGCGCCCAAGCCGCTGAAGCCGAGGACGAAGAGCCCGGAGGTCTTGACGAAGTCGCGGCGGGAGGAGGTGCCGTCCCAGGGTGCGAGGGCGCGGTCCACGTCGGCGGGGAGCTGGCGCTCGTCCGACCGGGCTCCAGGGCGTGGTTGGTCCGTCCGCTGGCCGCTCATCGGTCCGCCCCCCCGTCCGCCATCGCCGCGGCCGCGCGCTTCACCGCAGCCTGGATCCGGTAGTAGGTCATGCAGCGGCAGAGGACGCGGTTCATCCCCTCGCGAATCTCGTCGTCGCCGGGGCTGGGGTTGTCGTCGAGCAGCGCCGCGGCCGTGAGGATCTGGCCATTTTGGCAGTACCCGCACTGCGGCACCTGCTCGTCGATCCAGGCCTGCTGGACCGGGTGCAGCGTGCCGTCGGCGGACAGCCCCTCGAGCGTCGTGATCTCGGTGCCCTGGGCGCGGGAGACCGGCCGGGTGCACGAGCGCACCGCGGTGCCGTTCATGAGCACCGTGCACGTCCCGCACTGACTGAGGCCGCAGCCGAAGCGGGGCCCGCGCAGCCCGAGATCGTTGCGCAGCACGTACAGCAGCGGAGTCGACGGATCGACGTCGACCGTATGGGTCTCGCCGTTGACCTTGAGCGTAATCTGGCTCATTGGCACATCCCTCCCGAAGCGAATGTCGCTATTGTGCCGCCCCGGCGACCCCACGGCAAGTCGAGTGACCGCGCGGGGCACCGGTTCATCCCGGCGCCCCGCGGACCGCTAGCTGCCCGATCCCATTCTGTCGACCGGAATTCCGCTGGGCACCTCCGACGGCGTCACCGCTGAGAGATCGCGAGCGGACTCGTCCGTGAGCGCCTTGAGGAACTCGAGCAGGTTGTCGATCGTCTCCTCGTCCAGCCTGATGGGGAGGAGGAGCGTGTCCCGGGTGACAAGGATTTCGTCGTAGTTGTGCAGCATGGTCGGCCGCAGGAGGGGGTCGACCTGGGTCACATCGTACGCGTGCAGAGTGCTGTCGACGTTGTTGTAGTGCTCGACGAATCGCCTCAGCGTCGTGAACTGGCCGACGTGTCCGTAGGGCGCTGTGAGCTCGACGTTCCGCAGCGGGGGCGTCTTGAAGCGGCGGCGGTCGGACGGATCGTCCGTGACGCGCTCACGCCCGAAGTCGTCGCGCCCGTCGATTCCGTCTCCCTTCCCGGGACCGAACTGGGCCAGCGCATCGTTGTGGAACTCGTTGCCGGGCATGGCATCCAGGATGTCCGTCTGATGGCAGTTGGTGCAGCCCACCGTCATGAAATCGGACGCGCCCTGCAGTTGACGGTCGGAGAGGCGGGCGTCGTCGCCCTGCAGAAAGAGGTCCCAGGGCGAATCGTCGAATGAGAACTCCGAGATGATGAACCCCATGATGGCGTTCGAGGCATGCGCGTAGGTCATGTCGTCGAAGTCCGTGCCCGGATAGGCGGACTCGAAGAGCTCGCGGTACTCCGGGATGGCCCCGATGCGACGCATCAGGCCCGACCAGAGTGCGGTGAAGTTGTGATCCTCCCCGAATCCCTCGGCGAGTTCGTTGCCCGAGCCGAGCATCTCTTCGGCCGCGCTGATGGGGAACATCGCCAGAGCGGACGAGACGCCGAATTCGAAGGTTTCCTTCATCTCCTCAGTCAGATGCGCCCCGGCCGGCGTGCTGATCTCACCGTCCGCAAGCGCCTCTATCTCGCCGCCCCACAGGAACTTGCGCACCCGATGCAGGTTGAAGAGGGCCATCGAGTGCCGGAGCGTGAAGTCGCCATCCGGGTGCGAGCGCTCCGGACCAAGACCCGAGGCCCCGGGCCCAATCGGCAGTGACTTGCCATCGCCCGTCGACATCGCGGGCAGGTGGCAGGTCATGCACGACACGTCGCGGTTGCCGCTCAGGATCTTGTCGAACGCCAGCGAGCGTCCGAGTGTGGCGAGTTCGCCGCGCACGGACGGAGGAGCGACGACGGGCTGAAGGTCGTTCTCCCGCACCAGCTCGCGCACCGCATCGATCAGTTCGGCCCTTGGATCGACGGGAACGACTGGATCCACGGGCTCGGAGGGCGCCACGAACGGGTCATCGCCACACGCCAGGAGCAGAGTTCCCGCGAGCATGCAGGCGGTGAAGATCAGGGTTGTGAGGGGAGGGAGTGTCCGCGGGGAAGAGGTGGTCCTGCCTGGTGATTTCAGCCAAGTCGAGGATGTCATTGGGTCCTTGTTCGAGTGGGGTTCGGGTGCGAGGGTTGATCGCGGTGTTGGCCCGCACTTCGCCCACAAACGGATTGCAGGCGGAACGGCGCAGGGGGGTGCCAGGAGGAAGGCTCTGCCAGGCGCACGACAGAGATCTGCCACGCGCACAACAGAGAAGCGAGCGAGCGGCACCGCGAAGGGAGTACGCTTTAGTGCGTTAGGTCGGTGCCTATGGATTGTGGGGTTTGTTCGATTCCCCGGAAGGGGACGAAGCCCAGCACATGCGATCGCGCTCGGAAGATGGAGATCGAGCCCTGTTTGTCAATGTGCGTCGACATACGCACACGTGTTGACACCGTAACCCTTACGTTTCTTCCGGAGACCCAATGAAGAAGACCGACATCCAGTCCCGAGCTGCGATCGGCGTTGCGGCCGCCCTCGCGGCCGTGCTTCCCGCCTCCTGCGACCCCCCCGCGCCCGATGCCGCTTCCGCGGCCGGCCCGACCATCAGCCTCGCCGTCCTCGGCCAGGCCCTCATCGAGCACGACCCGCGGCAATACCTGGACGCGCCGCTCGCGACCGTCGTGCCGATCCTCGACGCCGCCGACGCCGTCTTCACCAACCTCGAGGTCGCGATCTCGGGACCCGGCTGCAACTGCCCGCCCACCCGCGACGACATCTTCTTCCACGGCGCCGGGCCCGAGGTGCTCGACTATCTGTCCGGGATCGGCGTGTCCCTGCTGTCGCTCGCCAACAACCATTCGTGGGACTACGGCGACCAGGGCATCGTGTCGGCGATCGAGGAGGCAGCCCGGCGCGGGTTCACCTATGCCGGGACCGGACGGACCCTGGCGCACGCGGTGGCGCCGGCGTACCGCGATGTGGGCGGTCTGCGCGTCGGGATGGTAGCCGTCGCGACGGTGAACGCGCCGCCCGAGGCCGCTGCGACCGACACCGGGATCGGCGTCAACATGATGGCGCCCGGCGACGCCGCGGCCTGGGACCTGAACATCGCCGCGATCGAGAAGGCCGCCGCGAGCAGCGACATCCTCATCGCCTACCAACACTTCCAGACCGATGCGCCTGAAGGCTGGCAGGAGCGCTGGGCGCACGCCGCCATCGACGCCGGGGCCGACCTCTACATCAGCCACGGCGAGCCGCGACTCGCGGGCGTCGAGGAGTACAGGGGCGGCCTGATCCTCCATGGCCTGGGCAACTTCATCTTCCACACCCGCACAGACATCGGGAACTACCCGGCGGACGCCTGGGAGAGCGTGGTCGCGACGCTATCGGTGGGCGAGGACGGCGTGCGCGAGGCGGACTTCACCCCGGTCGTGCTCGACGAGGGCGTCGCGGACGAGTTCTTCCTCGAAATGCGGGGATACCCCGAGGTGGCCGAGGACGAGGCCGGCGCGGCGATTCTGGAGCGGCTGGCGGCGATGTCGGCGGCCTACGGGACGGCCCTGGAGGTGGACGGCGGGACGGCGCGCTGGCGGGCGGAACGGCCCGGCGGCGTACTGCGGACCGCGGTCGACTACATGGCGGCGGTCGAGGCCGTTCAGGACCCGGGCTCCGACGGCCTGGCAGCTCACACCATCGAGAGCATGATGGACGAGTGGGGCGTGCCCGGGGTCAGCGTCGCAGTGATCCGCGACTTCGAGGTTCACTGGGCCAAGGGCTACGGGATCGCCGATGTCGAGACCGGCGCGGCGGTAGACACGGAGACCCTCTTCCAGGCGGCCTCGATCTCCAAGCCGGTGGCGGCCATGGCGGTGCTGCGGGCCGTGCAGGACGGCGCATTCTCGCTGGACGATGACATCAACGGCATCCTCACGAGCTGGCAACTGGACGGCGGCGAGTTCGCCCGCGACCGTCCCGTCACCCCGCGGATGCTGACCAGCCACACCTCCGGCCTCGGCGACGGCTTCGGCTTCCCCGGCTACGACCCCGACGATCCGCTGCCCACGACCGTGCAGATCCTCGACGGCGCCGAGCCCTCCAACGTCGGAGACGTCTTCATGGAGCGCGCGCCGTTGACCGCCATGAAGTACTCGGGCGGCGGCGTCACGGTCATGGAGCTGGCGCTCTCCGACGCCCTGGGCCGACCCTTCCGCGACATCGCCCGGGAGTACGTTCTCGATCCCGTGGGCATGGCGCAGAGCACCTTCGAGCAGCCGCTTCCGCCCGACCGCGACGCGAACGCGACCCGCGCCCACGACCGGAACGGCCGCGCGCGGGGCCCGAAGTGGCACGTCTACCCCGAGTTGGCCGCCGCGGGGCTCTGGACCACGCCCACCGACCTGGCCCGCTTCGCGATCGAGGTGCAGAAGACCGCACGGGGGCGCGACCCGGACCGCGTGCTGACGCGATCGTCGGTCCTCGAGATGCTGAGCCCGGTGGGCGTAGGCCCGTTCGCCGTCGGCTTCGTGATCGAGCAGGAGGGCGAGGGCTGGTACTTCAGCCACACGGGAGGGAACTGGGGTTTCCGGGCGATCCTCAAGGCCCACCGCGCCAAGGGCTACGGCGTCGCGGTCATGACGAACGCCGATCGGGGCGGTGAATTGATGATGGAGATCGCGGAGAGGGTGGGCCGCGCCTACGGGTGGGACTCGCTGGACGGGCCGGTGCCGCGGTAGTCGGTTCCCCTCTCTTCAGAATGAAATGGATCGTGGCCGAAGGGCCATCAACGTCGGGATAGTGTCGTAAGTAACCACGAACACATGTCCGTGGGTCCCCACAACAGCGTGCTTGACCGGCTGTGGCAGGATCAACGAATTCAGATAGGCTCCGGTGTGCAGGTCATAGCGATCTATCCAATGCAACTGCCCATTGGTGTTGCCCGCGAAGAGCACGGCCAACGTATCGCCGCGCACTGACAGCGAAGTGCCCGAGTGCACTGTCTCCATCGGCAACCGAGTTGCATCATGCGGCGGGAATTCCGTGTGTTCCACATACGGCGAGGCCAACACCATCGCGTGTGACCGGAAAGCGAACCACCCGTTGCCGTTTTGGAATCCAAACACCCAACGGTCCTGCTTCCACTTCGCGATAACCCCGGTTCGTTGTAGAACGGAGAGTTGGGCGAAAGCTGTGGGGGTGTCGACGGTTCGGATTTGTCGCCCAGCCCGGTCGACAAGTATCCAGGGAACCGGGCCGTTCGTGGCCATTACGTAGTGGTGAGGCTGGAGAACTACAACCCCGGAGACGTAGCCGGCTTCCAAGGCGAGCGGGACCTCGTCCAGCAGTAGGCCTTCCGAACTCAGAGTGAGTATCCGGCGATTCCCCGAATCGACGAGGACTACATTCCCACTACCGTCCAACGCCATCGCCCGTACGTCGCGTACCTCGCCAGGACCGCTCCCCTCGCGCCCCCATGACCAGTCAAGGATACCCTGTGCATCCAAGTGATGGACCCTACGGAGAAACGGATCAGCGAAGTAGACTCCACCGCGACCATCGGACAGCAACGACGTGGCGGAGGCTAGCATGTCATCGCCGCCATTGAAAACCCACAAGGTGTCCCACGCCGGTAGACCACCCCTTCGTGAGCCTTGCCCTTCTGTGAAAATCGACGCTTGGCCAAGTGTCTGATCAGGCATGCCCCAGAAGATCGCGGTCAACGGGATCAAGACTGCCAACGGACCGTCAACGACTCTAGCAGCAACTGACATCCAGACTGTCAAGCTCGGTATTGTCCTATCAAGTCGTCTTTATTGACGCAAAGTGGCAACATATTGTGTTTCACCACCTACCGCAAGCCTCTTACGGAGGCCGCTCCCTTCCACTCCCGCGCCGCCGCCACGACCCTCCCGACATCCTCCTCGTCGTTGTACACCCCGACGGAAAACCGCAGCGTCCCGCTCCGGATGGCCAACTGAATCCCCGCCGCCCGGAGGCGATCGTGCAGCGAATTCATCGCCGGATCGTCGGCCGCGTAGTGCCTGCCGCCGCCGCTTTTCCCGACGCAGACGATGTGCGCGAGGTGCGGTCCGGGCCGTCCGCCGGCCACCGGAAGCCCCAAATCGAGCAGTTTGTCGGCCAAAAATGCCCCTAAATGGCCGACAAACGCCTCAATGCGGTCGATTTGCCACTTTTCGAGCAGTTCCAGCGCCGCGCCAGCCGCCGCCGCGCCCAGGTAGTTGTAGTTGCCGACATCGAACCGCAGCGCGCCCGGCTGGTACCGCAGCTCCCCCTCGGTGTAGGCGGTCTCGTGCGCGTCCAGGTCGACGCCGAAGCGCGCCAGGTGGATCGGCACCAGCGTCTCCGCGACCTCGCGCCGCACGTACAGGAAGCCGAAGCCATACTCCGCCAGCAGGCACTTCTGCGTGGCGACCGCAAGCGCGTCGATCCCGAGTTCGCGCACGTCGGTCGGCAGCGCCCCGACCGACTGCGCCGCGTCGACAAGCGTCAGCGCGCCCACCCGCCGGGCCTCCGCCACGATCCCCGTAACGTCGGTCACGAACCCCGGCGCGAACGAGATGCTGGGGATCGTCACGAGCCGCGTCCGCTCGTCCATCGCGGCGCCCATCGCCGCCACGGGCACATGGCCGTCATCGGGCGCCACCGGCCGCACCTCGATCCCGTGCAGCCGCGCCAGGTTGTGCCACAGGTAGATGTTGTTGGGGTGCTCCAGAGCGGGACACAGCACCACGTTGTCGCCGGCCTTCCACGGCAGGCTCGCGCCGAAGAGGTTCAGCCCCTCGGAGACGTTCTTCGTGATCGCCACCTCGTCGCTCCGCGCCCCGATCAGCCCCGCGAACGCCGACCGGGTCCGCTCCACGACGGCGCGCATGGCGTCCTTGTCACCCCCGCGCAGCATCCGCATCCGCAGGTGATCGTCGACCGCCGCCCGCACCGGCTCCGCGATCAGCGCCCGCGCCGAGATGTCGAAGTAGGCCTGCTCGCTCGCGCCCGGAAACAGCGCACGGATCTCAGGATTCACTCTCGCCTCGCCTCGGAACGGGCCACCAGCGACGTCCCCACCATGTCGCCCATAATATTAACAGTCGTGTTCCCGATATCGACCAGCCGGTAGATCCCGCCCACGATCGCCGCGACCTCGATCGGCAGATTGAACGCCTGCACATAGATCAGCGCGATCACGAGGCCGCCGCCGGGAATCCCCCCGGACGCCTCGGACAGCAGCAGCCCCAGCAGCAGAATCGTGACGAAATCGGCCGGCGTGAAGGTGACCCCGGCCGCCTGCGCGGTGAAGATCAGGACCGCGCCCAGCATGGCCGATGTCCCGTCCTTGTTGAGTTGTGCCCCAAGGGGGAGGGTGAACGAGTACACGCTGCGGGGCAGACCAAGCCTGCGCGCCGTCTCCATTCCGACAGAAAGGGAGGCCAGGCTCGACGTCGTGGCAGCGGTCGTGGCCCACAGGGAACCCGTGTCGCGCAGGAAGCGGCCCGGGCGGAAATCGCTGAACAGCCGCAGCAGCGTCATGTACCCGGCGAAGATCACCAACTGCGCGGCCCACAAGCCGCCCAGAAAGCGCGCCATCGGCCCGAGCAGCTCGGCGCCGTAGCGCCCCACCGTCACCGCGATCAGCGCGCCGATCCCCACCGGCGCCGTCCAGATGATCATGTGCACGAGGCGCCGGAACAGGTTCGCGAGGTCCTCGTAGGCCGTGGCGAGGCGTTCCCGCGCGCCGCCCCGCAGCGCCATCGTCGCCACTCCGAGGAGCAGCGCGAGGACGACCAGTTGCACCACGTTCCCGTCGCTGAACGCCCTGAAGACGTTCGTCGGGATCATCCCGAGCAGGATTTCCGCCACGCCCGGCACCTCGCCCACCGGCCCCGCGACCTGCTCGGTAAGCTGCATCCCCGCACCGGGCTGCAGAAGCGCGGCGGCCCCGATCCCCAGCGACAGCGCGATCACATCCGTCGTCAGGTAGTAGCCCACCGTCTTCCCGGCGAGCCGGCCCAGAGTGCGCACATCCGCCAGCGCGGTGAGGCCCGCGAGCAGGTTGAAGAACACCAGCGGCACGGCCGCCAGGATCAGCAGGTTGATGAAGAGGTCGCCGACGGGCTGCACCACGACGACGCGTTCGCCCATGACCGCGCCCACCACCACCCCCACGAGCATCCCGATCAGGATGCGGGTGCCGGGGCCGGTGCGGCGGTTCGGGCCGCCGGGCTCCGCTTCGGTCATCGTGCCGCGCCTGCCTCCATCAACTCCAGCACCCGCGCCAACATGTCCTCGTAGTAGGTGAACACGTTCTGTGGCGTCAGCGGAATCCACTCGTCGACATCGACCGGGTTGCCCTCGGCGATCTCGCCGTTCGGGCGGATCGTGTGGCCGATGTTCCACATGAACCCGACGACGGGCTGGTCGGTCCCGGGGAAGGTCAGCACCTCGTCCCACTCCCATGTGTTGGAATAGCCGCCGGGCGGCATGCCCACCACGGGGCCGAGTCCGTTGTCGACGACGATCGAGACGAACTGGTCGAGGTGAGAGCCGCCGTGGGGCCCCGAAATGATGCCGAGGGGGCCACGGAAGTGCACGGCCGCCGGCTCCAGAACGCCGTCCGAGTCACGCGGAGCGTGCGCAAGCTTGAATGGGACGTTGTTGCTGTATGCGTCGCCCCGCTCGAGCGCGCCGAGGACGTCGTCCTCCAGCCACTCCATCAGCCAGGTGCCGTCGTCGATCGTCTCCGGCACACCGCCATCGTTGATGTCGCGGGCGGCGAAATCGCGGCGCTTGTCCTCAATGAAGGGGAGCGTGACGTCGCTGATGCGCAGGTTGCCGAAGGTGGTCCTGAAGGGGCGGGACTGCAGCCGCTGCATGGCGTAGGCGCCGAGAGAGCCGCCGCGGCTGCGGGTGACGTCCATGACGAGGGCGTGGTCGAGGAGGCCGCGCTCGGACGCGAAGGCGATCAAGCGGTCGACGTCGGCGACCATCGACTCGCGGAAACCGCGCCAGATGAGGACGAGGAAGGGGCGGCCGTCGTCGGGGGTGAGGAGGGCGAAGGTGGGGGTGTGGAGCGCGAGGGACAGGCCGGGGTAGTTGGGCTCGCCGATGCCGTTCCACGTGAGGTCTGCGGGGTCTGCGAAGGGGAGTGGGCTGCGAGCGGCGACCTGCCCGTTGTGCTCGCGGAACTCCAGCCTGAGTGTGTCGGCCCGCAGATGTGGAGGCAGGGCCGCCGTCGAAAGGGTCATCGCCTCGGCCAGCTTCCACCGCAGCTGGGCCTGCGTGGAGTGCCTGATGAACGCGGCGGCCGAGTCGTGCCACGCCTCGACGGGCATGCCGTTGACGCTGACGATCCGGGCGCCGGGGAGATTCTCTGCCCAGCCTTCGACGGCCGACTCCTCGAAGTCGAACGCGCCCGAGGCGACACCTCCCAGGAAATAGGCCGCTTCCGCGGCGCCGTCGGAGTAGTCCGGGAAGATGCGGGCAGGTGCCTGTTTGGGCGCTGCGGGATCCGGCCCGCCCGAGACATCCAGCCCCGAGCTGTCCGGTAACGTCAGGCCACCCGGCACCAGGAAGAGGTCCAGGTGGCGATCGCGGCGAACATGGCTCAGGCGCGCGAGCGCATAGTAGAGCGCTTCCTCGGTCTCGGCGGCCACGACATCATCCCGCAGAACCAGCATCGCGGCGATCGGGTCGAACCCGAGGCGCTCGTTCTTGACGGGCGAGAAGGCCTCCCGCCGCTCGGTGCGCGCGATGATCGTGTCGAAGAGGGCGCCGCGAAGGGCGGGGGTGCCGGCGGGGCCGGGAGGTGTCTCGGTGGCGTTACATGCGGCGATCCCGACTGCGACTAGCGCAATCACGCCGGCGCGAAACTGCTTTTGACGTTGTCTCATCCCGACAACTTGCGTCCAGGACCGGCTGCTGGCCAACTTCGTTCAGCATGCCCTGAACCGGGCACCCTGAAATCGAGGAGACCAGATGAGCCGGACTGTCCGACTCGCCGCGGTTGCGAGCGCAATGTTCCTTGCAGGCGACGCCACCGCACAGTCGATCGAAGACGCCAATGCCGCCTACGCAGACGGACGTTTTGTCGAAGCGGCCGACATGGGCGAAGCTCTGGGTACTTCCGACGGTTACGCCCTGGCGGCGAAGTCACTCGCGATCTACGCGCACTATGAGGCCTCCGAAGAGGAGTTCCGCGAGGTTGTCGATCGCGCGATCCGAATGGGCGAGGAGGCCATAGGCGCCGACCCGAACAACGCCGAAGCGCACTACCAATCCGCCCACGCCGTCGGCCGGTATGCTCAGCGGGTCGGTGCGTTCACGGCGCTCCGCGAAGGCCTTGCGGGCAATATTCGCGATCTGCTCGAAGCGGCCCTCGCCATCGAACCCGACTTTGTCGACGCCATGCTGGCCCTTGGCGGATGGCACGCCGACCTCGACGCGGAGGGTTTCATAGCGCGTCGCATGTACGGCGGCAGCAAGGAGGAAGCCGTTGTCCTCTTCGAGCGCGCTCTGGAACTGGCCCCGGAGTCAAAGGTTGTGCTGCACGCGTACGCCATCAGGCTGCCCAGGCTTGACGAGGACAACGGCATGGAACGGGCCAGGGAGATGCTCGAAAGGGCGCTTGAGCTACCGGTGAGGGATGCCTTCGAGGAATACGTCCACCTGGACGTGTTGGACGCCCTGGACGACCTGGGGACGGGATAGCCCCTGGGCCCGCCCGCGCCGCGGTCGTCGAAGCGCACCGCGGAACCGGACAGCCCCCCTCAATCGCTCACGATCGTCGCCCTCACCACATGGTCGAGCCGCGGGAATTCGTCGTTCAGGTACGTATTCCCGCGGTACTGGATCAGCCCCTGCATCGGCCCGTTGCCGTTGGGCGCGCCCTCGCCGTACCCCGAATAGAGTGCGTCGACGACCTCCATCCCTTCGATGACCTGCCCGAAGGGCGAGAATCCCATGCCGTCCAGGCGGCTGTTGTCCACGAAGTTGATGAAGACCTGGGTTGTGCGCGTGTTGGGGCCGCCCATCGCGTAGCTGATGAACCCCCTGGCGTTGCTCTGCAGCACCTCGTCATCTGGAATCCGCTGCTCTCGCCAGGCGGATGCGACCGCCGAGTCGCCGTGGATGCCGAACTGGGCCATGAACCCGTCGATCACCCGGAAGAAGCGCACATCGTCGTAGTACCCGTTGGACACCAGGTTGTAGAAGCGGTCGGCGCCGTTGGGCGACCAGTCGCGGTGGACCTCGATCACGAAGTCGCCCTTGCTGGTCTCGAAGCGGGCCTGGAAGAGGTCGGGGGCGGTGGCTGTCAGTGCGTCGGGGGTGAGAAGCATGGGATTGTAGTCTGGTCCTGATTCACAGGCGGAGAGGTAGGCGGCCCCCGCGAGTGCGAGGACGGCTGCGAGGAAACGGGGTCTGGCCCCAAAACTGGTCACGTTGGCCTCCAGGTTGGTGTGCTGGCCCCGGGGTGGCTGCCCCGGTCGCGTAAGGACGATTGCCGGATCGCGTACAAAACGACTGAATCAATAATGTCGGACAACCGGGCCGAACGGGTAGTGTATCCTAAGTAAAGAGGCCGACCACCCAGGTGCGGCCACCGGCACAGTGATCACCCGCTTCCATCTCGCCCCGACAGACCTGCAGGAGACAAACCGCAATGAACCCGGCCCGCTTGAACGCGATCATTCCGACCACCATCGCACTCACCCTTGTCGCCACCGCCCTCCCCGCCCAGGAGGTGATCGAGCTTCCGGGCCGGGACCAGCGCATCGACCCCGACTTCGACGAGGTGTACCGGGTCGGCGTCCTGGATGGCGAGTCCTGGGAGATGTTCGGCCGGGTGGCCAAGGTAGCTTTCGACGCGCAGGGCAACCTGTATGTGTTTGATCGGGCACCGGACCTGCGGGTACTGGTGTTCGACGCCTCCGGAAGGTTCGTGAGGGAGTTCGGTTCTGCCGGCGAGGGACCCGGCGAGTTCAACTTGCCCATGAGCTACGCCGTCCTCCGCGACGGCACCATAGTCGTCGGCGACATGGGTCACCGCGCCTACCAGATCTTCGATGCGTCGGGAGAGTTCGTACGAATGGTGCGGTCCGATTCCGGCACGACGGAGACAGGGCCGGGGGCCGCGCGAACGACGATCGGCGTAGCGGGGTCCATCCAACCGGATCCGCGTGGAGACGCCGTCTACTCGGCGTCGTCGGGCATGAGCGTCAGTCTCGGGGCCGGCCAGTCCGACCGCGAGTCGCCATCCATCCGCCCGATCACCCGATACGGTCTCACGACGGAGGCCGTTCAGGCGGACACGGTCGTGCGGGGATGGTTGCCGCCGCGGGCCGAGGGACAGGATCTGCTCAGCGGCGACATGGTCACATCAGGCGGACAGAGAGTCGACATCGGCGGCATGCTCAGCGGTCTGTCAACGCCTTCCACTTTTGAGCCGCGGTTGCTCATGGGCATCCTGCCCGACGGCGGCCTGGTCTACTCCGATTCGTCCGCATACGCGTTGAAGATCACACCGCCGGGGACCGGCAATGTCGCGCGTACCATCACGAGGCCTTTCGAGCCGGAATCGGTGACCGAGGGGATCGAGGAGGAATACCGCGAAATGCGCGAGGAGAGACGCGCGGAGGGGCGGGGGAATCCTGGCGGCGGAGGGGTCAGGATGGTCGAGTTCAGGACCAGTTCCACGGGGGGTGGAGGCACACCCCCACCAAACGCTCCGGCGTCGATGACGTTCAGCTTGGCGGATCCTCCCTTCTACCACGAGATCCCCGTCCTGCGTCGCCTGGTCACCACATGGGAAGGCCGGATCTGGGTCATGCGGCAGGGCGACGAGCTTATCGGCGACGGGCCCATCGATGTCGTGACCGCCAACGGCGAGTACGTCGGCACCTACCGGACCGGCGCGACCGAGATGCCCGACGCATTCGGCCCGGGCGGACTGGCGGCGTTCATCGAACTGGACGAATATGACGTGGCCAGCGTAGTGGTGCGGAGGCTGCCGGCCGAGGTTCGCTGAACCCGGGCGGTCGCAACCGCCCACCTGCGCCGGCTGACCAGGAAGCGCCGCCCACACCAGGGCCGCGACCCCCACGCCATTCTGCCGCACGAAGCAGCCTGGAGAAACCGCCATGCGCCGCACCGTCACGTCCCGCGCCCCCTTCCCGCACCGCGCGATCCTCTTCCTCTTCGTCCTCCTGGCCGCCGCGGCCCAAACGGCGGCCGCCCAGACGTACTTCCCCGATCGCCACCCGGACTGGGAACGCCGCAGTCCCGAAGCGGCGGGCTTCGATCCTGCCGGGATTCAGCGGGCGATCGACATTGCGATAGCGGGGGAATCGCAGTCACCGCGCGACCTCTCCTTCAACCACCTCGGCACCTTCGGCCGCGAGCCCCTGGGCGACGCCGTCGGCCCCTTCACCGTCCGCGGTCCGCAGTCGGGCGTGATCGTGCACAAGGGCTACATCATTGCCGAGTGGGGTGACCCGGCCAAGGCCGACAACACATTCAGCGTCTCGAAGAGCTTCCTGTCGACCACCGTCGGCCTGGCGTGGGACAAGGGCCTGATCGGCGATGTCGACGACCTGGTGCGCGACTACATTCCGCCCATCATCCTCGACACGGGCGACGGCGAGCCCGGCGACGAGAACGGCCGCCGCCCGAAGCTGCTCTTCGAGTCCGAGCACAACCGCAAGATCAGCTGGGACCACATGCTGCGGCAGACGAGCGACTGGGAGGGGACGCTGTGGGGCAAGCCCGAGTGGGCCGACCGTCCCGACCAGGACCGCTCCACCTGGGGCACGCGTCCGCGCAACGAGCCCGGGACCGCGTACGAGTACAACGACACGCGCGTCAACCTGCTGGCGCTCGCGGCCACCGCGGTGTGGCGGCGCCCGCTTCCCGAAGTCCTGCGCGAGCATGTCATGGACCCGATCGGCGCGTCCACGACCTGGGGCTGGCACGGCTACGACAACTCGTGGGTCATCCTGGACGGCCGCGAGGTCCAGGCGGTCAGCGGCGGCGCGCACTGGGGCGGCGGCATGATCCTGAGCGCCTACGACCAGGCCCGCTTCGGCCTCTTCACCATGCACAAGGGCAACTGGGACGGGAAGCAGCTCCTCTCCGAGGACTGGTTCGACATGGCGACCACCCCCGGCGAGGTCAACCGCAGCTACGGCTTCATGAATTTCTCGCTGAACACCGGCCAGCGCCGCTACCCGAACGCGCCCGAGTACACCTGGACCCACACCGGCGCCGGCTCGAACCTGATCTACGTGGACCCCGAGAACGAACTCGTGATCGTGTGTCGCTGGATCCAGGGCGGGGCGTTCACCGACGTGGTGCACACGGTGCTGGGGGCGATGGGCGAGGTGGCAGAGAACTGAGGCACATGCGCGCCGCTCGACCCCGGCCGACGCGACGCGGACCGCTCACCTGACCCGCAGCGACACCCCCGTGGCCGTCCGCACAATATCCGGCTGAATCCGCGGGATGGCCCGCCCCCGGAAGTGCGCCAGCAACGCCTCGACGGTCGTGAAATCACCGAGGTCCTCCAGCGTGCGAATCGTCGGGAAGATCATGGGCAGCCGCCCGCGCCGATGCCGCTGCAGCGCCGCGCGGGGCGTGAGCCACACCGCATCGGTCATCTCGCGCCGGTCGTAGACGGCCCTCGACCCGGCGGGGACCCTGGCCGCGAAGAAGCGGGTGTCGTAGCGGCGGGGTTCGACGGAGGGGGTGACCCAATGGGCGATGTACTCGATCGCTGCACCATCCAGGCGCGCATCCAGCCCCTCGAGCACGGCGGCGAATGATGCTCCGCCCCCCAGGAGGGCCTCCCGCGCTTCGCCCACGACCTCCTCACCCGGCAGCCCGTTCGCGGCGACCACCCCCGCCAGCAGCCCCGTCTCCTCGACGGCCTCCCGCAGCGCGGCCGCGTAGTACGCAATCGCGGGAGGATCGGCGTCCGGCGGCAGCCTCAGCCTCTCGGCCGCGGCTTCGCTCGTCAGCCCGTCCCAGCACCGCGCCAGCGCGGCCTGCCCGTCGGCCGCGTCCACCCGCCCACCCGGGAACACGTACGCGCCCGGCACGAATCCGGTGGCGCGGTTGCGGCGCAGCAGCAGCACCTCGGGCCCGCCGGTACCCTCGCGCATCACCACCACCGTCGCCGACGGGACGGCCGCGGCGGGCACAGCGGAAACGTTCTCGAGCGTCTCGACGAACCCCGGCGGCAGCCGTTCAGCGGGGATCTCGTAGGGCGGCGGGCTGCCTGCGGGGCTCGGCCGGTCGCCGTCGCCCGGCGTGGCCCCGCCGGGATCAGTTCCCCGCGGCATGCCCGTCCTTCCTGGGCTCCGACGCCGCGGCCCACCCCTTCTCCAGCCGCAGAATCACCTGCGCGCCACCAAAGTCGGTGCGCGTCCAGTCCGCCAGCTCATGCCCCCGCGCCTCCAGGTCCGCCGCCACCTCGTCGCTGATCCGCTCGATCGCCACGCGCGTGCCCGAAAGGTGCCGGAAGCGCGCCGCGTCGACCGCCTCCTGCGGGTCCATCCCGAAGACGAGCATGTTGAGGAGCAGCTGCGTGTGCCCCTGCGGCTGCATCGATCCGCCCATGAGCCCGAAGGCCATGAGGGGATCGTCGTCCTTCGTGACGAAACCGGGGATGATCGTGTGGAAGGGGCGTTTGCGTGGACCGACCTGGTTGGGGTGGCCGTCGTCGAAGACGAAGCCGGCGCCTCGGTTCTGCAGCGCGAAGCCCAGCCCCGGGATCACGACCCCCGAGCCGAACCCCGAGTACACCGAATTGATGAACGACACCATGTTGCCGTCGGAGTCGGCGACGGTGAGGTAGATGGTCTCGGAGTCGGTGACGGCGCGGCCCGGACCCACCCGGTCGGCCGCGACGCGGGGGTCGATCAGCGCGCGCCGCGCGTCGATGTAGGACGGGTTGAGGAGCGACATGGGATCGATCTCCATGTGGTCCGCGTCCGACACGTAGCGGTTTAGGTCGGCGAAGGCCAGCTTCTTCACCTCGATCAGGTGGTGGAGATAGTCGGCGGAGTTGTGGCCCATGCCCGCGAGGTCCATCGGCTCAAGGAGTTCGAGCATTTCCAGCGCCGCGATCCCCTGTCCCGCGGGGGGCAGCTCCCAGACGGTGTAGCCGCGGAAGTCGGTGCTGAGGGGCTCGACCCAGCGCGGTTGATGGGTGGCGAGGTCCTCCAGCGTCAGGAATCCGCCCAATTCTTCGAGGCCGTCGACCAGTTCACGTCCCAGAGCGCCTCCGTAGAGGACGCCGGGCCCCTCGTCGGCGATCCTCTGAAAAGAACGGGCAATATCGGGATTCGTGTGCCACTCACCGGCACGCGGCGCCCGCTCGCCGTCGACCAGGTAGGTGGCTCTGGCGCCGGCGTCGCGCGCGAGCTTCTCGGTTGCGCCGCCCCACTGCCGCGCGATAATGGGGGTCACGGGGAAGCCCTCGCTCGCGATGCGGATGGCGGGCTGCAGGACCTCGCCGAGGGTGAGTTTGCCGAAACGCTCGACCAGGGCGTGCCAGCCGGAGACCGCGCCCGGCACGGTGACCGCTTCGGGGCCGGACCCCGGAACCCGGTCGTGCCCCCGTGCCTTCAGAGCCTCGACGGTCATGCCGCTGCCGCTCCGCCCGCTGGCGTCGATCCCGAAGAGTTCGCCGGTCTCGGCCCACCACACGATCGAGAAGGCGTCGCCGCCCATCCCGGTCATGTGTGGTTCGGTCACGTTGAGCACGGCCGCGGCGGCCACGGCGCCGTCGATGGCGTTGCCGCCCTGCTGCATGATCTCGAGAGCGGCGGCGGTGGCGAGGGGCTGGCTTGTGGCCGCGGCCGCGCGCGGGGCGTAGACGGTGGAGCGTCGCCCCATATCGGGCTGCTGGGAGTGGATGTCCATGGGCAGGGTGGCCGTCACGGCGACGGCGAGGACGAGGTGTCGGGTCGGCATCGCATGTGTCCTTGGAGGTGCTGGGGGGTGTCGGAGGCGTCGGGCGACGGTTCATCGCCGGCCCGCTCACCGCCTGAAGTTAGGTACCGGCGGGGGCGGGCGGCCAGCCGTTTCCACCCGCGATGGCTGCTTCCGGCCCGCCGGTTTCTGCCAGAATGGCCGCTTTTCGTCCGGGCGTCCTGCCATTTTGGCCGACTTGATGATGTGTTTCTGCCAGTATGGCAGTACTATGACGGGTAACCAGGGGCCGGGCTTCCTCGTAGAAGTGGCAAGGTTCGTGCAGGTTCACGCGTTCTTCAGGTCGCGCGGATGAATCCTGCTGACTGCAGCGGTGTATGCCAGTGGGGTTCTGAAAGCGACAACCGAGATCGGGCGATGCCCGCAAAAGCGCCCCCCGGGGCGACGAGAGGTCATAGAACATGAGCCGACGGTTTACTTTGCCGGTGCTTCCACTTCGGGACACGGTAGTGTACCCGGGAGTGGCGGTGCCGATCTCCGCGGGGCGCCCCGGAACGGTAGAGGCGGTCCAGGAGGCGCTCGACGGAGACAGGCGGCTCTTCGCCGTCGCACAGAACGAGAATCAGGACGATCCCGATCCGCGGATCCTGTATGCGGTCGGCACGGTCGTTCGAATCATCCAGACCCACCGCGTTCGCGGCGGCATCCAGCTCCTCGTCCAGGGGGAGGCGCGCGCCCGCGCGATCCAGTACGCCGACTACGGCGAGTCGATGCTCCAGGCCACCCTGGTCACGATCGATCGACACGGACCTTCCGACAAGAAAGACCCCGGGTTCAAGGCACTCGACCAGGAACTGAGGGAACGGGCCGCCGAGCTCGGGACCCGGCGCGGCGTATCGGCCGAAGCGCTGAACCAGCTGATCCAGGGAGTCGACGAGCCCGGCGCGTTTGCCGACCTCGTGGCCTTCTACCTGGAGCTGCCGACGTCCGAGAAGCAGCAGTTGCTCGAAACCCTCGGCGACGAGGACCGGATGCGGGCCGCGCTGGTGGCGGTCGAGCGGGAGCTGGTGCGGATCGATGCCCACGAGGACATCCAGGCCAAGGTCCAGGAGGAACTCGGCGAGCGCCAGCGCGAGATGCTCCTGCGCGAGCAGATGAAGCAGATCCGCAAGGAGCTCGGCGAGGAGGGCGAGCGCGACGAGGCGGACGAGCTGCGCGACCGGATCGCCGAACTGGAGCTCAGCGACACCGCGCGCAACGAAGTCGAGCGCGAGCTGCGCCGGCTCAACCGCACGGCGCCCCAGTCGGCGGAGTACCAGGTCATCCGCACCTACCTGGAGTGGATCACCGAGCTGCCCTGGAGCGAGCGCACCGACGACAAGCTCGACCTGCACCGCGCCGAGGAGATCCTCGAGGAGGACCACTACGGTCTGGAGGATGTGAAGGATCGGGTGCTCGAATTCCTCGCCGTGCGGAAGTTGCAGCAGGAGCGCTTCGGCGATGACGAGGACCAGGACGAAGCGGCGGACGATGACGGGGCCGGGGCCGCCGAGGCTGTCGCGTCCGGCGCGGACCCGTCCGATGCGTCGGGGGCTGACGAAGTCTCCGGGGCCGAGGACGCGTCCGGTCCCGACCAGGCCGGCGGCTCGGACGACTCCGGCGACGACCTCCTGTCGCGTGACGGCAGCAAGGGGCCGATCCTGCTCTTCGCGGGACCGCCCGGGGTGGGGAAGACCAGCATCGCCCAGTCCATCGCCCGTTCGGTGGGACGCAAGTACGTGCGCATCTCGCTCGGCGGGGCGCGCGACGAGGCGGACATCCGGGGGCATCGGCGCACCTACGTGGGCGCAATGCCGGGCCGGATCGTGCAGGGGATCAAGGAAGCGGGCACCAAGAACCCGGTCTTTCTGCTGGACGAAGTGGACAAGCTCGGCGTGTCCTTCCAGGGAGATCCCAGCGCGGCGCTGCTCGAAGTGCTCGATCCGGCGCAGAACTCGACCTTCATCGACCACTACCTGGGCATCCCCTTCGACCTCTCCGAGGTGCTCTTCATCGCGACCGCCAACTACGAGGATCGCATCCCGGCTCCGCTCCTGGACCGGATGGAGACGGTCGAGTTCCGCGGCTATACCGAGAAGGAGAAGCTGGAGATCGCCCGGCGCTATCTGCTGCCCCGCCAGATGCGGGAATCGGGACTGCGCGAGGAAGAACTCACGGTCGGCGACGATGCGATCCTGAGCGTGATCCAGAACTACACCCACGAAGCCGGCGTGCGGCAGCTGGAGCGCGAACTCGGCAAGCTTGGCCGCAAGGTTGCACGCAAGATCGCCGCGGCCGAGAGCGAGGGGATGGAGATCACCCCCACGGTCGGGAAGGACCTGCTCGGCCGTCCGCGCGTTTTCCCGGAGCGTCGCGCGGCCGACGACGCGGTCGGCGTCGCCACGGGGATGTTCTACACGCCCATGGGCGGCGACATCATGTTCGTCGAGGCCAGCGTCATGCCGGGCGAGGGCAGCCTGCTCCTGACCGGCCAGCTCGGCGACGTGATGAAGGAGTCGGCGAGGGCCGCGCTATCGTACGCGAAGAGCCATTGTGAGACTCTGGGCATCGACGAGAGCGCCCTCGAAAAGCGCGAAATCCACATCCATGTGCCGGCCGGCGCGGTGCCGAAGGATGGGCCCTCGGCCGGGATCACGATGGCGACCGCGCTGATCTCGGCGGTGTCGGGGCGCAAGGTGAGGGCCGACCTGGCGATGACCGGCGAACTGACCCTCACCGGCCGCGTGCTGCCGATCGGCGGCGTGAAGGAAAAGGTGCTGGGTGCGGTGCGGGCCGGGATCCAGGAGATCATCCTGCCGCAGGAGAACGAGGCGCACCTGGAAGACCTTCCCGACGCGGTGCGGAACACCCTGACGGTCCACTTGGTCGAGGACCTGCACAGGGCGGTCGAACTGGCGATCCGCCGGCCCGCAAAGAAGGCGATTCCGGCGCGGACGACGGTCACACCCGAGGAGGTGGCGCCGATTCAGGCGTGAGGGCCGGCGCCCGCCAGGCAGCGCCCCGCGAGTCCCAACCGAGCATCGTGGTGTCCCGGCTCATTTCCCCGGGACCGCGGTGGGCGTGCCCGTGCTAGGCGACCATAAGCTGTCCGGCGCGTCCTTCGACGACCTTCCCGAACACGGCTCCCCGCTCACCCCTGGCGTCGAGCTCGGCGAGCAGGGCGGCGGTCTGTCCCGGCGGGCTGGCGATCACCAGACCGCCGGATGTCTGCGCGTCGGCGAGCAGGATGCGGGTCGCGTCGTCCACCCCATCGGCGTAGCCCACCGCATCCGCCGCATCGGTCTGGTTGCGGCGCGTCCCGCCTGGCACGTGGCCGGCCTCGACCAACTCGACTACGCCATCGAGCACGGGAACGCTTGCCGAGTCGATCCGGGCCGACACGCCAGATGCGCGCAGCATGTTGCAGAGATGACCGATCAGCCCGTAGCCGGTGACATCGGTGGCGGCCCGCGCGCCGGCAGCCAGCGCCGCTTCGGACGCGGCCCGGTTCAGGTGCGCCATCATCTCGACGGCGGCACGGAGGACCGGCGCGGGACACGTGCCCGCCTTGATCGCGGTGGCGACGATCCCGGAGCCGAGTGGCTTGGTCAGCACGAGATCGTCGCCGGCGCGGGCGCGGTCGTTGGTCAGCATGGTGTCCGGATCGACCTCGCCGACCGCGACCATCCCGTATTTCGGCTCGGAATCGTCGATGGAATGACCACCCAGCACGAAGATGCCGGCCTCGCGCGCCTTTTCGGCGCCGCCGCGGACAATCTCCTCTGCCAGTCCCTCCGCGAGGAGATCCCGGGGAAAGGAGAGCAGATTGAGTGCGAAGAGCGGTCGCCCTCCCATCGCATACACATCCGAAAGGGCGTTGGCGGCGGCGATTCGACCGAAATCGTACGGGTCGTCGACGATCGGAGTGAAGAAGTCGAGGGTCACGACCAGCGCGCTCCCGTCGGCAAGACGATACACGGCGGCGTCGTCCCTCTGGCTGGCGTCCACCAGAACCCGAGGGTCGTCGGAGGGAATCATGTGACGCAGCACCTGCGCCAGCTCGGCCTGGCCGAGCTTACACGCTCAGCCGGCGCCGTGCGACAGGGTGCTGAGCCGTATCCGCTCTCTCTGATCGCGGTCTTGACGGGTCATGGTGAGAATGTAAGCGAATGGTGCCGCGGCAGGGGGTTTACATTGGCCGATGCGGTGCCCATCCTCATGACATGATGACTGCGGATTTCACCACATGAACGCACCAGCCTGGTCGGCCCGTCAGGAGTTCGCCCGCGAGGTGGAGCGCCCGGAAGAGGACCTGAACCTCGCGCGGGCGGCGCTCCTCGTGGCGCAGGAGGAGTACGTCCAGCTCCCGGTGGACCGCTACCTGGTGCGTTTCGATGTGCTCGCCGAGGAGGTTCGCGACCGCCTCGCGTCGGAGCGGGCGGAGCCGATCGTCCTCACCGAGACGCTCCGGCACCTCTTCGCGGTCCGCAAGATGCGCGGGAACCGCAACCACTATCACGATCCGCGCAACTCCTTCCTGAACGACGTTCTCGACCGCGGACTCGGGATCCCGCTCACGCTGGCCATCGTGCTGCTGGAAGTCGGATGGCGCCTCGATGTGCCGCTCGAAGGGGTGAACTTCCCGGGCCACTTCCTGGTCCGCTACCCGGGCGAGGCGGTGGAATTCCTGATCGATCCCTTCCACGGCGGCAAGGTCCGGCTTCGGTCGGAGGCGCAGAAGATCCTCGACCGGCAGCACGGCGGGGTGGTGCGGCTGGACGACCGCCATCTCAAGACCGCCACCAAGCACGACATGATCGTGCGGCTCCTGCTCAACCTGAAGGGGATCTACCACCGCACCCGGGATCACAGCCGGGCGCTGGCTGCCGTGGAGCGCATCCTGGTCCTGCGCCCGACGGCGCCGTCGCAGATCCGCGACCGTGGCTACCTGCTCGCGCAGCTGGGGCGGCCCGAAGAGGCGGTCACCCAGCTGGAGACGTACCTGACCTTCGCGCCGGCCGCGCGGGATGTGCAGCGGGTTGAGGCGCTGGTGCGCGAGCTCAGGGCGAACGGCAAGCCCGGCAGTCAGTGGTAGGGTCGGGGCCGCCGCAGCGACACTACGGGGATCCCGCGGCGGAGTATCGGGCGGCAGTGGAGGGGTGTGGGGTCGTAGTGCGCGGGGACCGGCGGCTGTTGCGAGTACACGGCCGCGCGCCTGCGCAGATGCTGAACGGGATCCTGACGAGCCGGATTCCGGGGGCGCCGGCGAGGGGTGTCGGGGACGCTGTCTACGGTACCATCCTCACCGCCAAGGGGCGCATGGTCAGCGATGTGGTGACCCTCTGGTTGGGGGCGGGTGAGGAGGAAGGGTTGGGGTTGAGTGTCGCGAATGCCGCGCATGAGGCGGTCATGACACACTTCAGGCGGTTTCTCCCCCCCAGGCTTGCGCGATGCGAAGAGCTCGGCGAGGGGACGCGGTTGCTTACAGTGGTAGGCCCCGGCGCGAGGGACGCGGTCGCAGCGGTGTTTGGTGCTGCGCCGGAGAGCGGGTTTGCCCTGCTGGGCGGCGGGCCCCTCGGCGGCGGCACGGTGGTGGCACGTGGCGTGCGGCAGGTGCCGTCGTGGGATGTGTGGGTTGGCGCGGACGCGCTTTCAGAAGTGTGGGAGCGGCTTCTGGAGCACGGCGCGGTTCCGGTCGGAGCGGGCGCGTGGGACACGCTGCGCGTCGAGGCCGGCTTCCCGGAATTCGGCATCGACATGGACGATGGCACGATCCCCGTCGAGGCGGGGCTGGTCGATGTCGCGTTCGATCACGGCAAGGGCTGCTACACCGGCCAGGAAGTCATCGTGCGGATTCGGCACCGTGGGCGGGTGAACTGGCACCTGCGGGCGCTGCGGTTCGGAGACGTGGCTGCGCGGCCCGGGGCGGAGCTGTTCGAAGCGGGTGGGACGAAGGTGCGAGGCCGGGTGACTTCGGTGGCTGATTCGCCTCGGTTCGGTCAGGTGATCGGGCTAGGGTATGTGCGGCGCGAGGTGGAAGTGCCGGGGACGCTGAGGCTGGGGAGTGGGGAGGGGGTAAGGGTTGTGGTGGAGCCCGAGTAGGAGCACGCTACAGATCGACCCGATCGTATCGGAATAGCACCGGGTCTTGCGTCTTGCCGGGCGTAGCCGTAGACGTGGTACCCTTCACGTCGCTTTTCCCAGCCGACCCACAGGATCACTGTGATAGTCCTTCAGTGTGCTGGAACGACTGCTTCGGAGAGGAAGAGAAGGATTGAATGCACAGGAGTCGTGCATTATGCACCGTGAAGCGGCAGTGGTGGCGAGACGGCAGTTGGTGGGCCGCGATGGCTGGCGGCGCGGTCGCCTTCCCCATATCAGTGGTGCTCCACGAACTCGGGCACTTTGGCGCATTTGTCGCGTTTGGATTCCCCGACCCGGTCCTCAGTTTCGCCTCCGCGAACTGGTCCGGTGCCGGGGAGTTCGCCAGGCGTTTCCGGGCAGGAGATGTCGAGGCCGCGGCAGCGATTGTCGAACCGTGGCAAGAGGCAGTTGGCGCAGCAGCGGGGCCGATTGTCTCCTACCTGATCATCATTGCTTGCACTCTTGCAGTGCGCAGATTCGGCCCTGGTCCCCTTTCCCTGATCTTCGCACTCGGGTTTGTGACCCCGTGGCGCTGGACATGGGCATTTCCGATCCTTTTCCTGATCCTCCGTGGCGCCCGAGTCTCATGGGGCCCCGACGAAATGATCGTGTCCGCGCTCACGGGGATCCCCCAGTCCGTCGTGATTGTATTGGCCCTGGTGAGCCTCGTGCTCGGGTACTGGTTCATCGTGACCGCCCTTCCTCGCGGACGAAGGGTGCATACCGTCGTTCCGACGTTGGTCGGCGGGGTCCTTGGTGGCGTCCTGTGGATCCTGGCCCTGGGGCCCATGCTCCTTCCGTAAGATGGCCGGTCAACGGCTTGGCAGCCGGTAGTGCGGAAAGCTAACGCCGCCGATCCCAATAGTCGTCTGCCCTCACATCCATCCGTGTGATGTCGTCGTTTGTCCACGGCCGGGGCCCGTAATCGCGCTCGATCGGCCAGGTCTGCCGCAGCGTGGGCGCATCGAACAGGTTGCCCCCCACCAGCACCAGGCTGACCTCCGACGACAGGCGGATGTCCTCGAGCGGGTTGTTGTCGAGCACTGCCAGGTCGGCGAGCTTGCCCACCTCGATCGAGCCGATGTCCTGCTCCAGGCCGATGAAGCGCGCGGCGCTGATGGTGCCGGCGCGCAGGACTTCCATCGGGGTCATGGCCTCGCCGAGCGCCCACATCTCCCAGTGCGCGCCCAGGCCGTCGACCTCGCCGTGCGCGCCGACCGCGACGTGGCCCCCCGCGCGGGCGATGTCGGCGGCGCCCTCGGCCACAAGCGGGAAGATGAACTCGCGGGCCGGCTTCTTCACGAAACTGCGCCGCACCGCGATCTCCTGCCACGGAGACCACTGTAGCTGCAGCGGGTCGAGCCACAGGTCGCGCTCGCCAAGCCAGAATTCCAGCGCGACGCCCTTCGGGTAGTCGGTCAGGATGACCTGCGGCGAGTAGGTCGCGGCGGCCTGCCCCATGAAGGTCGTCACGTCGCCGTAGGTGGGCACGGTCTGGATGGGGTGCTCCCATCCGGTGTGGCCGCCCATGACGAGGCCCAGGAGGTAGATGAAGTCGCCGTTCTCGGCGGTCAGCGTGATGCCGCGCTCACGGGACGCCTGGGCGAGCATCTGGCGCTGGACACGTGTGCACTGCTTGTAGTCCTTGAGCGACAACGCGCCCTGGTCGGCGAGGCGGTTGACGGTGTTGCGCGCGTCGTCCATTGACGCAATGGCGCGCACGGGGCCGTGCGGGGGGCAGACCAGGGTCTGTCCGGTGGAATAGGTGCGCGGACCGATGACGCGCCCGGCCTCGGTCATCTCGGCGATGACGAACGAGGGGTCGGGCTGGGCGGAGGGGTCGTGGGTGGTCGTGACACCGTAGACGAGGTAGCGCGCCGACTCGTGGCGTCGCTGGGGCGGGATGAAGGAGGTGCCCGCGAGGAGGAGGTGGTGTGCGTGGATGTCGAGGAGGCCGGGGATGATGGTCTTGCCGGAGACGTCGACCACGCGGTCCGCGCCCGAGGTGTCGCAGTCGCCGACACAGGCGATGCGGCTGCCATTGATGACGATGGTGCCGCGCTCGATGACGTGGTTGTCCACCATGGTCACGATACGGGCGCCTTCCAGCGCCAGCGTGCCGGTGGGGCGGGGTCGGGGGATCCGCAGGGTGAGGTCGCGGATGCTCGATGAGACTTCGCCGCCGTCAATGGTCACGGTGGCGTGGCGGGCGGCGGTGGCGTATTCCAGCGTGTGGTTGTTCCGCCAGCGTGGATAGATGCCGCCTTCGTGCAGGCGCGTGACTCCCGGGCCCGTTGCATCGATGGTGAGCGGGCCGGAGGCGATCAGGCCGGGTGGGGCCGGGGCGACGTGCATGGACTGCAGCTGCCTGAATGCGAAGTGGCGGCCGTCGGGGGAGAGGGCGGCCTGCTCGGTGCCGGGTGGCAGCCGCAGGTGGGCCCGCTGGTCGCCGCCGTCCGGGGCGAGGGAGAGGATCGCCGGTGCGCCGCCGTCCAGGCCGGCGAAGTAGAGGCGGCCGTCGTCGCCGATGGTGATGTCGCGCTGGGGACCGGTCGCGGTAAGTTCGCGTGCGGCGCCGCCGTTGGCCGGGACCTCGACGAGCTGCCAGCCGCTCCCGATCGGGGTCCAGGTGAGCGCCGGGTCCCACCGGTTGACGACCAGGGTGCCGTCGTCGGGGCGCCAAGCGAGCTGGGCGTAGCGACCGGGGGTGGTGGTGAGGCGCACCGGGGTGCCGCTCTGCGCGGGGACCTTCCAGACGTGGCCGCCGTGCACGTCGTCCCAGGATGTGTAGGCGACCCACCGTCCGTCGTGGGACCAGGCCGGGCCGGTCTCGAGGGGCTGATCGGCGGGATGCGGGTCGGCCATCGGGGCCGCGGCCGAAATGGCGGTGCTTCCATCCGAGCCAGTGTCGGAGAGGTAGCCGGCGGCGTCGGTGAGGCGGCGGGGACTGCCTTCGCCGCTCTCCTCAATCCAAAGCCAACCGGCAGCCTCGAAAACGACGTGACGGCCATCGGGCGAGGTCACGGGCGTGCGGGCGAAGCGCACCGCGAAGTCGTCGTCGGCGATCCGGCGCGAGGCGCGGGCCATTTCGGAGATGCTGCGCTGGACGCGGGCGCGGAAGGGGATGGTTTCGACGTCGCCGCTCTCGACGTGGACGCGGCGGATGCGGCCGCCCTGGGTGATCACGAGCGAGCGGCCGTCGGGGGCCCAGCTGTAGCCGGGCAGGACGCCGATGTTCCAGCTCGGGTGGTGATCGGTGGCGGCGGGCGTGATCGGGTCCATCAGGATGCGCTCGTCGCCGGTTTCGAGGTCGCGGATCCAGAGCGTGGTGCGGCCCATGTACTCGTGGCCGCGGTACGAAGTGAGGCCGCCTGGGAGCTTGCGGGCGAAGGTCAGCCAGCGGCCGTCGGGCGAGATTTCGGCGCCGACCTCGCCGAGGCGGAGCGGGTAGGCGGGGCGCCCGCAGCAGGCGAGGTAGCGGGCGGTGCTCTCGGTGACGTCGTCGATGGTGCCGGTGGCGAGGTCGAGGCGGCGGATGCGGCGCTCCTCGCCGGTGAAGATCGCGGAGCCGAAGAAGAGGGTGCGGCCGTCCGGGGTGAACGACGGGTTCTGCGCGCGGTCGGCGCCGTCCCAGAAGCCGGAGCGGGCCGGAGCGGTGGCGCCCGACGCGCCGAGGATGACCAGGTCGGTCGGCGGGCCGCCCTCGGCCGGGAACACCGAAATAACGTCGGTGGTCCGATAGAACCCGACCGGCCCCTTGAGCTTGCGGGTGACCGCGATCTGGCGGCCGTCGGGCGTCCATTCCGGCTCCTGCAGGCGGTAGTCGACGCTGAGGTGGATGGCGCGCGGGTTGGACCCGTCGGCGTCCATCACCCAGAGGTTGTCCTGCCCGCCGCGATCCGAGACGAAGGCGATGCGCGTGCCGTCCGGCGAGTAGGTCGGGTGGTAGTTGACTGCGATGCCGCTGTTCTGCGTGAGGGACTCGGCGTCGCCGCCCTCGGCCGGGACGCGGTAGATGTGCCCCACGAGGTCGAATACGATCCAGCGCCCGTCGGGGCTGATGTCGACGGACATCCACGTGCCCTGTTCGGTCGTGAAGTCGATCTCGCGGGGGGTGCCGCGGGCCAGGGTGGCATCCCACTCGGTGACGCTCTGGGCGAGGGCCGGGGTGGTGGGGAGGAGGAGGGCGGCAGTGAGGAGCGCGGCTACCGGATGGAATGCGCCGGTCAGTGCGCCACGCGGGGCGCCTGCGTCAGGGGATGCTGACTTCGAGGACTTTGGTGGAAACCACATGGTGCATTAGCTCCGCGGTGTCGAAGTAGGTCGGTTTGAGGCGACGCTCGCTGGTGAGCTGGGCCTGGTCGACGTAGTAGGGCGAGTCGGGGTTCTCGCTCTGGCCGAAGTTGTGAAGCGTGTACGACCGGATGGGGTCGGTGAATTGGACCAGGCGCAGGAGCCGTGAGCCGATCTCGACGTGGCGCAGGCCCAGCGAGTCGGGCGGGCTGAAGGTGCTCATGGCGCGCAGGGTGAAGACGCAGGAGAGGTCGAGCGCGCAGGGCACCCCACCTCCGCCGGGCGGCACGATCGAAAGGCCGCCCAGGGGCCAGGTGCGGCCGCCGCGACCGATGCGGAAGACGTCGCCGAGCGTGCGGTCGATGGTGCCGTAGGTGTCGAACATGAAGGCTGCGGTGGCGTCGAGGGCGTCGAGCAGGCGTGGGAGCAGCGCCGCGGGGACCGGGTCCTTCTCCCAGAGCGGGTCGCTGAGGGCCGCGCGGGCCGCGTCGTCGAGGTCGGGAAGCGTGAAGATCTGTTCGCGCCAGACGAGGTAGGCGTGGGCGGCCCGGGACTCCTGGCGCGCGTGGCCGTCGAAGCCGAGGATGCGGGCCGCGAGGGTGCGGAACTGCGGCGCGGCGGATTGGACGCGATCGAGGTCGGCGTTGAGGGCTCGCCGTAGCGCGTCCTGCCAGGCCGCGGTGCCCACCCACATCTCGTCGAGGGAGAGTTCGACGGCGTCGTCGAAGGTGAAGTCCCACGCGGCCGAGAGGACATCGACGGCCCGCACGCCGCGCGTGTTCCGGCGACCCGGCCTGTCGTTGTAGATGTACGACGGATAACGGTCGGCGGTGAGCGGGCTGTCCTCGAGCATCACGTCGGGGGCGATGTTGTTGTTCTGCATGTAGCCCGCGGCCGGTGTCTCGAGCTGGACGAGGTCTTCGAGCGGGTGGATCCCCAGCCAGGCCGTCGCCGAGGTGTTGCCGGGCACGGGTCTGTTCCAGTCATAGCTGTTGGGGCGCATCGGCGCGCGGCCCGCGCGGATGTACCACGAGTCGCCGTGGCGGTCGCCGAACATGACGTTCTGCGGGAACATGCCGAGCCGCCGCATGGCCTGCTTCACCTCGGCGATGCTGGTCGCCTGGTTGATCTCGTAGACCTCCTGGTCGAAGTCGCCGGCGGTGTGCATGTACGACGTGCTCACGACGTAGGCCTTGCCGTCCTGCCGCGCGACGACCGGCGAGAGGACGTCGTTGTGGTGTGTGTACGCGAAGGTGCGCGTGACCGGGTCCCCGTCCAGCACCTCGATCGTGACATCGTGCGTCTCCATCCGGCGCCACTCGCCGTCGTAGCGATAGCGTAGCGAGTCGGCGGGATCCACCTCGACCTCGTAGCAGTCGGCGACATCGGGGGCGCCGGTGGTCATCCCCCAGGACACGTCGCGGGTGTGCGTGAGGATGAGCAGTGGCCCGAGCGAGTAGCCCGCCGCGTGAAGGCCGCCCGCGTGCATGCGCGACTCATAGGTGAAGGCGCCGTCGATCCCGCCGTGCGGGTCGCTCAGCACGATCATGGCGCCCGCGCGGGTGCGCCACGGAGCCAGGATCCACTCGTTGGAGGCGGCGTGAACGGACTGCGCCACCGCGTCCCGGTCGATGGCCGCGAGCTGGACGCCGCCGCGCGCGCAGTCCTGAAGGCCCTGTCCGGCCTGGTAGCCGGGCCAGAGCACGAAGCGCGAGAGGACCACCGGGTCCCAGGGCTCGAGATCGGGCGCCCAGTCCGGGGTGCGGTCCGGGTGCTCGCGCATCCAGGCTTCCATGCCTGCGACATAGTGGGTGTAGTTCTGCTGGAGCTGGGGACTCAACCGCTCCCACCCCGCCTGCGCCTCCTCGACGTGCCGCCACATGCGCGACTGCATGTCCGTGGGGATGGCGTTCGCGGTGGGGGGGCCGCCGAATCCCCGGGTCGGTTCTTCACCGAATGCCGCCGCCATCTCGCCCCGCCCCGCGAGAAACATGGTCAAGATAAACTCAAGTTGATCTTCGGCCTGGGCGTACCCGAGTCCGTAGAAGCCGTCCTCCTCGGTATCGGCGATGATGTGGGGGACGCCCCACGGATCGCGGTGGATGGTGACCTGGGTGGATTGGGCCGTGACGTGGGTCCGGCCAGCGACGGGATCACGGGGCTGCGCCGTGGGCCGCGCGGCGGTGACCGCCAGCAGGGCAGCGCCGACCGCAATCGAACGTACGGAATTCAAGGGATGCGCTCCTCGTGAGGCGTTGTCAGAGTTCGGCACCCAGACTAACGGCGTGTTGTAGTACAGTTATCACCTGACAGTAGACCCAAAGAAAGGACGGTGGCCAGACCGGCCTCGCCGAGGTGCCTGGTGAACCGGTTGGACAGCGATGACCATGAAGAATACTTTCCCAGCCTCAACACTCCATCGAATCTCCTCTACGACGTACAGCTCGAAGTGGAAGTCGTTTCGGGGGTCGCGGACGCTCGAGCCGGACCCGGCTACGGAACGTGGGGAATAGACCATGATGGACGGATGCGAGGCGGTCATCGAAAGATACCGGCCCGATGGCCGCCACCTCGTCCGGGCGCTGGCGCTGTTGCTGGTCATGTCGAGCGCCTGCGACCCCTGTGGGTGGAACGAGGAGTGCGACTATTTCACTTGCGAAACCGATTCCGTCGTGGTTGTAGTTGGCGAGACGAAGGTGTTCCCGCCCTTCCCGGCATCCTGCCACCCATGGAGCGGCCCGGAGGCGGCCTACACGGTTAGGGTTCTGGACGCGACGATTGTCGCCGCGACGATCGAAGACCGGAAGCTGCTCATCACGGGACATGCTGCGGGTGACACTTACGTTTTCGTTGACGCCACGGTGGAAGGTGATCCGAACACTGTCGCGTTCGCCTACCACGTCATCACGATTGAGCCGCCGGGGTAACATTTGATTGCATCACGATTTTCGCCCGTTCGGCTCTTTCGATCACCCCATTTTCGCCACACCAGACCCTGAGGTCACCAGTGATTTTCGCACTTCGGGTTGTACGGCAGCACCTCGCCATCGTGCTGGCTCTGCTGCCGGGCTCCCTCGAGGCCCAGGAACGTCTGTTCGCCACCGATTCTGTGGGCAGCACCGCGGGCGATGATGCGTTCGGGCGTATCGTTAACGTCGCGCTCAGCCCAGAGGGCTCCCTCGCGGTAGCCCAATTTGGTCTAGGGGAGGTGTGGGTGTTTGACGCGGGGGGCAGGAAGCAGATCGTCGGGCGCTCTGGCGAGGGGCCTGGGGAATTCGGGTTGGTGTCTGCGGTGGCTTGGCGAAGTGATACTCTTGTGGTCATAGACGGCAGCCGGCAGCGTGTTTCTCTCATGGCGGGGGACGGCCGCTACCTTGGCGGCCACAACACCACCCGCATTCTAGCCGCCGTGAGGTACGGTCCCGTCGGATACCTGCGCTCCGGCCTCACCGTGGCAGCGCCTCGGGTCCTTTCGACCTCCACCGCTGCCGCCAAGCCCCTACACCTCGTCGACACCAACGGCCAAGTCGCAGCCTCTGTCGGAGAAGTGCGGCACCGGCGCGTATCGTCGAGGATAACACTCGCCGGCCGGCCGGCCGTCTTTCTACATCCCATGCCCAACGTCACGCGGACGGCGCTCAGTCCCGACGGCCGCTACTTTGCGACCGCGGACGAACACGAGAGTCGTAACGGCTCGGAACTCCAGTTCACCTTGTATGACGACAGCGGGAGAGAAGTCGGCAGGACCGCCGTGACCCTCGAAACCGATCCTGCGTCGGACGATGACGTGCTCCACCGCCTTGACGAACACATCAAAGCATTGTCCCGGAACCACCCGGTTGCCAGCATCCGCCGCGCCATCTTGGAAGAGGTTCACCGACCCCACCGGTTGCCCGCCCTGTCGAGCTTTCTGCTCGACAATGCTGGCAACCTCTGGGTCGGTAGCATCGGCAAGGACGGCAGGGTCCTCTGGAGGGCTTGGAGTATCCAGGGCGATCTCGTACGAACGTGGATCGTGGAGCCGACTCTAGACGTGAAACAGATCCATGACGGGAGAGTTGTCGCCATTCGCCACGACGACATGAAGGGATGGCGCGTGATCTTCCTGAGACCTCAAGCAGCAGAGTGAAGGCCGCCATCGGTCCACGGTGAACTTGACGCGATGGCGGAAGTTGTCGAATGAGCCGCCAGCGCATAACGCAGGCGCGACCGCGACACCCAGCGCGAAGCGAACGCGCGCGGACCACGCACCGCGAGAACCGCGCCGCACTCTCATCCCTCGGACTCCTGCGCCGGGAAGTAGTAGGTCATGTTGTCGAAGTCGATCGTCCAGGATCCGAGGGGCCAGAGGTACTGGTGGGACATGAGGGCGTCGATCATGAAGCCGCTGCGCCAGAAGAAGTCCTCCTCGACGAAGACGTTGCCCATGGCTTGCGTGGCGCCCTTCATGAGGCCGTTCAGGCCGTGGGACTCGATGGAGGTCCAGAAGTATGGGGTGTCTTCGATGGCGTTGGTCTCGAGGCCCAGAAGCTCGACGGTTTCGTCGACGAGGATCATTGGCATGCTCATGGCGAGCCCGGAATCCAGGAAGTAGTTGATGCCTTCGTGGCCGTTCAGGCTGCCCTTGGCCACCATGAGGTGGGTGCCGGTCATGTAGAAGGGGAGTCGGGCGGGCGGGGTGTCGCCGAGGGTTTCCATGACCTGGGCGAGGGCCTCGGGGGTGCGCTCGCGCAGGGTGATGCGGCTGTTGTCGTAGTCCATGGTGCTCAGGAACTGCTTGAGCATCTGGGTGGTGAGGACTCCGTCGCTGGTCTGGCCGAGCGCCTTCCAGGTGGCGCCGACGACGGGGACGTTGGTGAAGGTGACGTCGCCCATCGTGACCGTTTCGGCGACCCCGAGAGGCTCTTCGACTGTCTGGCCGCCCGTGTAGGCGTAGCTCGCGTCGCGGTTGGCGAGGGTGGTGAGGCCGAGGCTCGCGTAGATGTCCTTGTCGAGGTAGAGGCGGTCGCCGCCGGTGTCGAGGATGAGCGAGACGGTCTGGCCGTTGACTTCGAGGTCGACGATGGGGAGGGCGCCCGGCTGGGTGATGTCGTTGGTCATCGGGAGGTGCGCGATGCGCTCGTCGGTCGCCCACTCGATCCCGTAGGGCTCGCCCTCGAAGGCTTGCATGAAGGTGATGAGGCTGGATGCGCCCTCACTGTCTTCCGGCGCCGGAAGCTCACCCGCCCTGGCGAACTGGTTGGTCTGGTACCATGTGAGGGCCAGGCCCCGCGTCGCGTCGCCGTGGCTCTCGGAGCCCTCCTCGGTCAGCTCCATCATCCTGCGGTAGAGCGGCTCGGCCCGCCCGTAGTCGCCGAGTACGTACGCCAGCCGAGCCGCGAGATGAACGTCGTCCACGTTCCACGAAGAGAGACTGCCGAGCGGCGCGATGATCTCGTCGGCCTCCCACATGTCACCCAGCTTGAAGAGGATGTCGGCGTAGGCCCAACGGGCATTGTCGTCGTCCGGGTCGGCCGCGAAGGCTTCCGCGCGGGCGGCAAGCGCTGCTTCCACGTCCGATCTGAGCCGGAATTCTTCCTCTTCCGCGGCGGTTTGCCTGTAGGTGGGTTCGCCCCCGGCATCGGCCTGGCAGCCCCAGAGGCCGAGGCTCACCGTTAGTACTGCGAATGTGATCGCCGCTGTCGGCAGCGTGCGTGACATGAATTGCTCCCTGTTGCTGATCAATCCTGAAAGGGCCCGGTTGCCCCAAGGGTTTCGCGTCGTAACAATGCCCTTGGCGAACAGTTTTCCGAAAGAGGACAGAGGATGCGACGACCCGGACCCCACCCAGGCCACTCACATACTCATATGCTCATATACTCACATCGGCCCCGCGGGGTGGCCACGCGAGTGAGCACGTCCCATTCCGCGCCCCGGCGGCTCGCCGCGGCCCTCCTCGCCGCCACCGCCCTCCTGGCCACCGCCGCCCCCGTGCGCGCCCAGGATGACGTCATGACGCGGTACCCCTACGAGGACCGCACCGACCTCGACCTCGCGGCCATCTTCGAGCCAAAGTGGGACGTCATGATCCCCATGCGCGACGGCGTCCGGCTCCACACCGAGATCTACATCCCGCGGGGTCAGACCGAGCCGCTCCCGATCATGCTCGAGCGCACGCCCTACTACGCCAACCCGCAGGAGCAGGACTACTCGATCCGGCTGGACTGGTACGAGGAGTTCTTCGACGAGGGGTACATCTTCGTGCTGCAGGACCTGCGCGGGCGCTACCTGTCCGAAGGCGATTTCGTCACGCTGCGCCCCAACCGCAAGCCCGACGACCTCGACGGCACCGACGAGTCCACCGACTTCTACGACACCATCGACTGGCTGGTGAACAACATCCCCGCCAACAACGGCCGCGTCGGCACCTGGGGCATCTCGTACGGCGGCTTCCTCTCCACGCGCGCGATGGTCGATCCCCACCCCGCCCTCGCCGCCGTCTCCCCGCAAGCGAGCTGCGCCGACATGTTCATCGGCGACGATTTCCACCACAACGGCGCGTTCCGGTTCAGCTACGCCTATGAGGCGGCGGTGCGGTTCGAAATGCCCCCGGAGCTCTGGCCTCCCGAGGGCGCCTGGGACAAGTACACCCGCTACCTCGAAATGGGCCCGCTCTCCCGGGTCAGCGAGATCCTGCGCGGCCAGTCGCGCATGTGGAACGACTACGTGGCCCACCCCAACCTGGACGAGTACTGGGAGACCGAGATGTGCGGCGTCTTCCCCTACCTGCAGGGTGTCACCGTCCCCGCGCTCCACGTCACCGGCTGGTATGACGCCGAGGATTTCTACGGCCCCATCGAGGTCTACAAGCAGCTCGAGGCCGACGACGAGGACAACGAGAACTTCCTCGTGCTCGGCCCCTGGCGCCACGGCGGCTGGACCTTCGACGAGGTCGGCCGGATGGCCCTCGACATCGATCTCGAGAGCGCCACCGCCCGCCATTTCCGCGACGAGATCCACGCCCCCTGGTTCGCGTACTGGCTCAAGGACAAGGGTTCGCTGCCCGCAGCCGAGGCGATCACTTTCCAGACCGGTTCCAACGAGTGGAAGCACTACGACAGCTGGCCCGCCGAGGGCATGGTGCCGCGCAACGTCTACCTCCGCGCCGACGGCGTCGTCTCCTTCGACCCGCCCGCCGCCTCCGCAACCGACGCGGCCGCCTACGACGAGTACGTCTCCGACCCCGACAACCCGGTGCCCTTCCAGTACCGCCCGATCCACTACGACCGCTGGCACATGTGGCAGGCCGAGGACCAGCGCTTCGTCGACGGCCGCCCCGACGTGCTGACCTGGGAGTCCGAGCCGCTCGAAGAGGGGTTCGCGATCACCGGCGACATCGTCGCCCACCTCTTCGCCTCGACCAGCGGCAGCGGCGCCGACTGGATCGTGAAACTCATCGACGTCTACCCCGACGATCACCCCAACCCCGCGCTCCGAGGCTATCAGTACATGGTCGCCGGCGAGGTCTTCCGAGCCCGCTTCCGCAACAGTTTCCGCGAGCCCGAGCCGGTCGTCCCGAACGAAATCACCCCCTACACGATCAGCCTGCGCGACCGCGACCACCGCTTCCTGGCCGGCCACAGGATCATGGTGCAGGTCCAGAGTACCTGGTTTCCGATCATCGACCGCAATCCGCAGACGTGGGTGCCGAACATCTTCGAGGCGGTGGAGGGGGACTTCGCCAAGGCGACGAAGAGGGTGTATCGGTCGGCGGAGCACCCCACGCACATCACGTTGTTGGTGAATCCGGGGGGGTAGGGGGGAGGAGGGTCTGGGGCATCGGCGCGACCGGCTACGGCGGGGTGGCGCGGGTGGCCGGGCCCCGCACATGGCCCGGCATCACCCCCTTGCGCCGCCCCGAGTGGCGCGCGCTGCTACGGGCGTATCGGTTTGGGCAACGTCACGATGGTGAAACAGCGGCGTGATTCATGTACCAGTTCCTTGATAGCCCTTGACATCAACGGCGCAGTGATACCATTTGCCCTGGCATGTGCTGGTTTGGTCCACCGAAGAGGCTGGCTCACGGCATCCGGCCTGGCTGGGTCGTGACGTACCGTGCGGCTGCAGTTCTCGTATTTCTGCCGGCCGCCTGCGCCGTTGATTCAGACCCGCGGGTGTCGGCGGAAGTCGATACCGTCGGCGGTGTGATTGTGGTCCGGAACGGCCCCATCGGTCTGTGGCGAGAGTCCGAGGAATGGCAGGTAGTCCAGGAATTCAGGGTGGGGAAGGTCTGGGGAGCGACGGACGAGGATCTCACGACTCCCAGAAACAACAGCGTGTCCCTCGGACCGAACGGCCAGATCTTCGTCCTGGAGTTTTCGACCGACCGCGTCGTCGTCTTCAGCGGCGAGGGCCAGTTCGTGCGGAGTTTTGGCGGCCCGGGCGAGGGTCCCGGGGACCTCAAGAGCCCGATGGGCATGGCGTGGGACGGAACAGGCCGACTATGGGTGGCGGCCGGATTCAACGGCCGGTATCACGTCTTCGATTCGACGGGCGTGTTCCAGAAGTCCATGCGAAGACCGGTTCGCGCGGTCAATCGCATTCAACATCCGCTTCTGTGGGAGGAGACGGGGACCCTTGTCGACGAGACCGTAACCAGGACCGGACCCACGATGGTCCTGTTTCTGCGCGTGGATACGTTGGGACAGGTCGTCGACACGGCGTCGCTACTTGCGAAGCCGCCTCGATTCCGCAGGGGGCTTCCGGCCCCGATACTTCGGCCGAGCCAGGATGCTTTTCGGTTTGTGGTCAGGCACTACCTGGCGAGCGGGCTATGGAGCATGGCCCCCGACGGGACTGTGTGGTCGGCGATGAACGGTCGACTTCAGCTCGTTCAGACGGATTCCAACGGCGACACCCTTCGGATCGTCGAGACATCGCATCGGCCCGAGTCATTTGACCGGAGGGACCGGGAGGCAATCTCGCGGGGCCTGGCCGAGGCGGGTCTCTCGGAACGGGATGTCGAGTTGGTCCGGCCATTGCTAAACGACATCTACGTGATGGACGACGGGCACATGCTGGTAGGGATCATCGACCAGGTGGGGGAGGACCCCAGCACATTCGACGTGTTCGACCCGGAGGGGTTCTTCCTCGGCAGCATCGATCTGGGAATCACCATCCCCCGCCGCAACCGGCCGGCGCTGGTGGGCGATACGCTGATCGTGGTTACTCCGGGGCTACTCGACGTGCCTTTTCTCGTGCGTCTGACGATACGGCGCCCGTAGGTGGGGTGCCGATGAAGTCGAACGGATTCACCCTCTACGCGATCAGCCTGCGCGACCGGTTCACGCCGGCCCCAACCTCTGTCTGATCTTGGCGGCGACCTCCGAGAGCTGAGCCGCTGACAACCGGCCAAGCGCTGAGGCGGCGGAGGCATCGATCGTCGCTATCTTGGCGCTGCGGATGATGGAGGGGACGGGCAGACCCGCGAGCGTCAGGTTGGCGATCGGCACGTCGTCGGGCCAGCCTCGGTTCTTGGCGCTGGTGATCATGACGACCCACAAGAGTCCGTGCAGATCCTGGAATTCAGCCGTCGATACGACGACGGCCGGGCGCGACTGCCGCGTCGCGCGATCCGTGTAGGGGAACGGCACCCTGATCACGTCACCGGGCTCAAAGGTCGGCATAGGCCGTGGTATCCGCTTCCGAATGCCACTCCTCAAAGGTTCGGAACGGATCGTCGAGCAGGGTCCCGTCTTGGTGCACCTTGGTGAGGATGACCCGCCCATCGAGGATCTCGTACGAGAGCTGGTCTCCCGGTTGCAGCTCGAGGGCCGCGCGGATCGGCTTCGGGATTGTGGTCTGAGCCTTTGAAGTAAGCTTGCTGACGATCACGACAATCACCTTGGGGGTTGAGGGGCAAGGGATTCCTATTGTAAGCAAATTCCTTACCTTGTGTCGCGTCGGACATCGCCCGGTCGCCGAAGGGGGTTGAAACGGTCCCAAGGGCTGAGGCCGTCATAAGGGATTCCTGCCGGTTTCCGGGGCGTTCCGCACTACCCCCGCCTAATCCCCACCACGACTCCGCCGCAGCAGCACGTAGAACGCCCCCTGGCCCCCATGCGTGTGCTTCGCGGGCACGCACGCCAACACAAGCGGGCGGGTAGCGGGCTCGTTTAGCCACCCTTCGAGTTCCCCGCGCAGCACGCTGCGGGCCTCGGCGAGCGGATCGCGTCTCCCGGCGAGCGGATCGCGCCTTCCCTGCCCGGTAATGACGAGGACGCAGCGGAGGCCGCGCTGGGCGGACTGGGCCAGGAATGCAGCCACTTTGCCCGCAGCCTTTCTCCGTGAGAGTCCATGCAGGTCCAGCCGGGCGTCGATCGCGATACCACCGCCGCGCAACGCATCGGCCTGACGCCGGTTGAGCCCGGCGACCGAGCCGATCTCGATGCGCGAGCCTCTCCCTGCGGAACCTGCCTTTCCTGCCCGTTTTCCACCGGCCCGGCGCTCGCGGACCACCCCGCCGTGACGCGCCCTCACGACCGTTTCCTCGACCAGGCGGTCACGCCCCGGAAGACGTGATACGCCAGCCATCCGCTGCTCGAAATCGTCCTGTCCCGTTTCGTCTCGGTCGTCGGCCCCGTTCATGACCTGAGGGCTTCCCACAGACCGCGCGGCGACACAATTCGGATCGGGATGTCTTCGTCGATCTCCAGGAGGTCCCGGTCTCCGGTCACGAGCATATCCGCCTTTCCTTCAATCGCTTGTTCCAGCACAGCGACATCATCGGGATCGCATAGTTCGATCCCGAGCGGCGGTGCCCGGTCAATCACGATTCCGTGCCGACGGAGGAACACTTCCGCCGACTCCACGGTTGCAAGCCGAACGCCCAGCTTGTCACGGAGCACACGGCGCAGCTCACCGAGTACAGTCTCGCTCACGACCAGTGTGTGGTCGGCAATGACCACCCGGACCACATCGGCACAGATGCCCCTGGCAGCCAAAGCGCTGACCAGGACGTTCGTGTCGAGGAAAATCCTCAAGAGATATCGCGGAAGACATCTTCGTCGGTCAGATAGCCACGGGCCTCCGCGAACGGAACGATGCGCCGACGCAATTCCGCGAGGTGATCGAGCGCCAGCTGACGCTCCAGGGCGTCGCGTACAACCGCACTCCTGCTCTGGCCGCTGCGCTTTGCCGCCCGATCCAACCGGCGGCCGAGCGCTTCGTCGATCCTGATCGTCATGGTTTGGGTCTTCATGTCATACATTGTAACACAGTATTGAGGGAGGCGCCCGGGTCGCCTATTCTGCCGTCCAAGGCCCCGCACATGCCCAAGGGAGGCGCATCATGTCAGGGAATGGTCATCGTTCCGTGCTTTGCCCGCGGATGTCCGCGCTACATTCCGGACTTTCCGCCCTGGTGCTCGCGGCCATCAGCACCGTGATTGTCGCCGCGACGACCACCCCGGCATCCGCCCAAACCACCCAAATCAAGCGCATGTTCGACGTCCGCACACCCATGCGCGACGGCGTCGAGCTCTCAGCCGATGTCTGGATGCCGGCCGAGGGCGGTCCGTTCCCCACCATCATCGTCCGCACGCCCTACCTGAAGACGATGGCCATCGAAACCTTCAGCCTGGCGGGCTGGGCCACCTACTTCGCGGAACGCGGCTACGCAGTCGTCATCCAGGACACGCGCGGCCGGGGCGATTCCGACGGCGAGTTCGGCTTCTTCTTCCAGGAGGGCGAGGACGGCTACGACACCATCGAATGGATGGCGGTGCAGCCCTGGTCCAGCGGCGACGTGTGCACGGCCGGTGTGTCCTATCTCGGCACCGACCAGTGGCTGGCGGCGCGCGAGCACCCGCCCTCGCTGAAATGCATGGTCGCGACCGCCGCCGCCGGGCGCTGGATGCACGAGCTGCCCTACTACGGCGGCGCGTGGATGATGGCGTGGGCGCTGGACTGGATCAACAGCACTTCGGGGCGGAACATGCAGACGGCCAACGCCGCGGGGATCGATATGGAGTCCGTCTATTGGCACCGGCCGCTCATCACCCAGGACGACGCGATGGGCCGCGACATGCCGCTCTTCAACGACTTCCTCGAGAACTCCACGATGAACGAGTACTGGAATCGTCTGCACTTCACCGAGGAGGACTTCCGCGGACTCGACCTGCCCGTCCTCCACGTCACCGGCTGGTTCGACGGCGACCAGCCGGGCGCGATGTTCTACTGGGACGGCATGATGGCCCATTCCCCGGCCGCCGACGAGCAGTACATGCTGGCCGGCGCATGGGGTCACGCAGAGACGTTCATCGGCGGCACGCTCACCCTCGGCGACATGGAGTTCGAGCCCCACTCGATCGTCGACAACAATGCGGAGCACCTCGCCTTCTTTGACCACTACCTGAAGGGCGCCAGCGACAGCTACGATCAGCCCCGCGCCCGGATCTACGTGGTCGGCGCCGAGCAGTGGCGCGAGTTCGACGAGTACCCGCCGGCCGATGTCCAGGGGACCAGCCTGTACCTGTCAAGCGCCGGGAACGCGAACTCCATCGTGGGGGACGGCGCGCTCGCGTGGACACCGCCGGAAGCCGACACGCCGCCCGACCGGTTTACCTTCGACCCGCAGCGGCCGGTCCCCGCTTCCGTCGGCCCAATGTACCTCGGCGAGGACCGAACCCCCCTCCACCGCCGCGACGACGTGCTGGTCTACACGAGCGAGGAGATCGACGAGGCCGTCGAGGTGGTGGGCCGAGTCGTGATCGAGTTCCACGCCGCCACCGACGCGCGCGACACCGACTTCGTGGCAAGCATCATGGACGTCTATCCGGACGGCAGGGCGGTCAAGCTGGGTCCCGGCATCGGCGTGGTGCGCGCCCGCTACAGGAATGGATTCGACCGGGAGGAACTCCTCACTCCCGGCGAAATCGCGCGCTACGAGATCGACCTGGGCCATATCGCGCACTCGTTCGAACCCGGCCACAAGATCCGCATCGATCTGTCCAGCAGCGCGTACCCGCAGATCGCGCCGAACCAGAACACCGGCAACCCCGTCGCCACCGACACCGAGTGGAACACGGCCCGGCAGATCATCCATCACAGCCGGGAGTATCCGTCGCGCATTATCTTGCCGGTGAGGGCGCGGAGGCGGGCTACGGAGTAGACAGTTCCCTTCCGGAAGCGAAAGATGTAACGTTGTCCTTACAATATGACAAGTCAGCATTACATTCCGACTTGAGCTGCCCAGCATCTGGAGGCTTTGGCGCGTTGTGAATCAGACACTTGGAGGCGAAAGCCCGGATCGTATCCCCTGGTATCTGACCGCCGTCCTCTTCGCTTCCACATGCGTGATCGTCGGGATCATCTGGGACATCTCGTGGCACCGGACCATCGGGCGAGACACCTTCTGGACGCCGGCCCACCTCGCGGTCTACACAGGTGGCCTGGCCGCCGGCCTGTCCTGCGGATGGCTGGCTCTGAAGACGACCTTTTCCGGCACCGGAACCGAAGTCGGTCGCTCGGTGCGGATGTGGGGCTTTCGCGCGCCCCTCGGAGCCTGGGTGGCGATCTGGGGCGCGATCGCGATGCTCACCTCCGCCCCTCTCGACGACTGGTGGCACAACGCCTACGGACTCGACGTCGAGATCCTCAGTCCGCCCCATGTGGTGCTCGCCCTGGGCATCTGCGCCATCCAGCTCGGGGCCCTGCTCATGGCGCTGTCGTGGCAGAATCGGGCGTCAAAGCGTGCACGGCGTCGGCTGGGCTTCGCCTACGCCTACAGCGCGGGGATGCTCCTGCTGACCCTCGCGGTCCTCATGATGGAGTACTCGCTCCCGAACGACTGGCGCGGACCCACGTTCCACATGATCTCGGCGGGCGTCTACCCTCTGGTGCTGTTCTCGGTGGGGCGCGCCGGACTGATTCGCTGGCCCGCCACCTGGGCGGCGCTGGTCTACACGGGCGTGACGCTGATCATGATGTGGGTGCTCCCGCTGTTTCCCGCGGAGCCGCTCCTTGCGCCGATCCTGCGCGACGTGGATGCGATGGTGCCCCCGGAGTTCCCCCTGCTGCTGATCGTTCCGGCGGTCGTGCTCGACATGCTCCTGCGCAGGGCGTCCGGGCCCGGCCAGGCACCGGCCCGGCGTTCGGTGGACTGGGTGCTCGCCGCGCTGGGTTCCGTCCTGTTCGTCGGCATCTTCGCCGTGGTTCACTGGTACTTCGGCGAGTTCATGCTCTCCGAGGCGGCGCGCAACCATTTCTTCCAGGGTGACACCTGGGGGTACATGAACGCACCCGGTCCCTGGCAGCACGAGTTCTGGAACGAGAGCGGGTTTTGGTCGAAGGCGTGGTGGGCGCTGCCGATCGGTTTCGTGTCGGCGCGCCTCGGCCTGTGGGCGGGCAATTGGATGCTGGCGGTCCGAAGATGAGACGTGCCGCGCTGATCGTCGCGGGGCTCTACCTGACGACCACGGGACACGTTGGCAGCAAGAACGTCTTCTTCACGGGCGAGGCCGGGCCCTACCCCGTGTCCGTCGTCGTCCGTCCGCCCGATGTCGTTCCCGGCCTGGCGGAGATCTCGGTGCGGATTCCGGGCGGCGGGGCCGAAGTCGAGCAGGTCACCGTGCGCCCCGTGCGCTGGGACGCCTCTCCAGAAGGGGGAGCGCCTCCACCGGACCAGGCCGTGCCCGTGCCGGGCGATCCGGAACTCTACAGCGCCGAACTCTGGCTGATGACCGTGGGAGCGTACCGTATCGAGGTGACGGTGGAGGGTGCGCGGGGGGCGGGTACCGCATCCGTGCCCGTGACCTCGGTCATGCTGGGCGTGCGCGACATGCCTCCCGGACTGGGCGCGGTGCTCCTGCTGTTAGGGGGATTGCTCCTCGCGGGAGCGGTGTCGATCGCGGGCGCGGCCGTGCGCGAGAGCCGACTGGCGCCCGACGAATCCGTGAAAACGACCCATCGCCGCTGGGGAGGGTTCGCGATGGCCTGCGCCGCCGCCCTGCTGCTCACCGGAGCGTACTGGGGGAACGCCTGGTGGGATGCGGTCGACCGGGATGTGCGGAGCGGCATCTTCGAGCGCCTCGCCGTAGAGGGTGTGGTGACCGGTGACAGCGGCGCCCCCGTGCTCGAGGTCCGGATCACCGATCCGTCGTGGCTGGGCCGGAACTGGAGTCCCCTGGTACCCGACCACGGCAAGCTCATGCACATGTTCGTGATCGGCGCGCCCGACATGGACGCCTTCGCCCACGTCCACCCGGTTCCAGTGGACTCCGCCACCTTCCACGTTCCGTGGCCCGACCTGCCACCGGGGGAGTACCGCATCTACGGCGACATCGTGCACGAATCCGGGTTCGCGCAGACCGTTGTCGACACGGTGCTGGTGGACCCGACGGCGCTTGCGCAGGGGGAATCGGATTCGATGCTGGAAGCCGACCCGGACGACTCGTCATGGCGGGGGACGGCCGCGCCACTGTCCGCTCCCGGCGCGACAGCCCCACTGTCGGACGGATCGACCTTGCAATGGCTCGGGGCAACGGAACTACGTGTCGACGAAGAGACCGTGCTTTCGTTCGCGGTGCGGGACCCCACAGGAGACCCCGCCGTGCTCGAGCCCTACATGGGGATGATCAGCCACGCCGCCCTCACCCGGGACGATGGCTCCGTGTTCGTCCACCTACACCCCGCCGGGACGATCTCGATGGGCTCGCTGTCGGTGCTCGCGCCCCAAATGCAGCTGATGGCGGAGCCTGGTGCTGCGGATTCCGTCTTGGACGCCGGCTCCCTGAATGACCCCGGAAATGCAGGCCAGGTCGAGTTCCCGTATGCCTTCCCTCAGCCGGGCGAATACACCATCTGGGTGCAGGTGAAGCGGGCCGCACAGGTGCTTACCGGTGCGTTCCAGGTGCGGGTGACGGACTAGAACTCGACCTCGCTGATGTCGTACCAGTCGATGGCTCTCTGCCCGATGCCATACCGATCGGGTTTGCGTTCCACGTGTGCTACGAGGGTGGACCCCAGAATATCGAAACCCATCAGTCGGTCGCGTATGCGCACGGTGCCCGCGTACTGTATGCCTATCCAGATATCAAAATACGAGAAGTCGTCTCGATCGCGTGACGTGGCTGCCCAAAGTCGGTTCTCACCGTCGAAGCTCAATCCGGACGAGCCCCCGCCGTAGTGCCACTTCTTGGGTTTGGATCGGTATTCCGCCGCGTAGGCTTCCTTCCGATCCGGAGAAAGCTGGGCAGCCCCGCTCCCCAGACGGGTAACCCTTCCCACGTACGCGTCCACGTCCCGTGCGTTGGGAAAAGCCCGAACATAGTTCGGAGAGGGGACGACGGTGGCAAGCGTATCAGCCCAGTGGCCCAGAAAGACCAGCTCGTGCTCGCAGGCTGTGGTCACAACACCGCCATCATTCGGGTTGAAGACGCCCACGAGCCCGTTGAAGCAGTCACGTTCCACAGCGTCCGCGACGTCACGCTCCCAAAGAAACTCCCCCGAAGGGACATCAACCTCCGCCGCGACAAAGAGAGATTGGTCCTTGGGGCGCGACCGATCCAGGATTGCCAGGCGGTAGCCAAGTACCCGGTCGTCCCGAAGATCGGCCCCGACGAAATCGACTGGGATGCGATTCTCGGAAACCAGAGAGCCATCGGGCCGAAAAGAAGTCATTTGGGCCGAGGCCAAGTCGAAAACCGCCACCACCCCGCCTGGCCCGCGCTCGATGAAGGCAGGTCTACGCAGCTCTCCTGGCCCCTCGCCCTCCCGCCCGAATCTCGCCACGACTTGTCGCTGGCCATCGACGCAGTAGACCCGGGGCTCGAAGGAGGAAATCACACATGCAACGTCTTCGGAGACAAGAGCAACGTCGAGAGTCATACTTATCGGAACGTTGGCGGTCGCGGTGGGCCGCAACGAGACTATTGGACGATTCGCTGTTTCTCCATGGCACCCCGCGGTGGCCGCCGTCCCCACGACGGCGGCCACCATCGCACTGGTACGAAGACTTGATGCGGATCGAGTCTTCAATTGCTAGCATTTCTCCTCGATGCAGCGGTGGTAGACATAGTTGGCCACATCCCACATGGGGCCGCCCTGCACGTCTTCGATTTCCATTGCCACGGCATGACAGTCGTCGTCGCACTCCGTAGCGTGCGCGACTAGAGGCAGGATGGCAAAACCAAGTGCCGTGAACAGAGCGGTGAGGCGCACCGGCAACAACGATGTGATCTTTGACATGAAGACACCCTCCCTTTGTGGGGCTTGAAGTACTGTCTCCCAAGAGGAATCTCCTTCTTGCGGAGAACCGATCAACGCGATAGCAGTATAGTTCTCGCAAATACATATTGGCAATAGCTCACGCAAAAATACATACTAGCTAGTTTGTCAACTACTGGTTAAGCCATGGATAGCAGCAGATGAGTTCTATTCTATGGGCGCGTAGGGTCCTCCACATGTAAGGCTCTCTGTATCTGTACCACATGTGATTGCAAATAGTTCGGGCTCACAAGTCTCTAACAGAACGAGCCTCTAAATCGCGTTGGACAGAATGTCCACCTCCAGGTCCGTCCGTACATTTGGGGATCCCGGCGCGGCTCCTCGAGGGACGCCCAAGTCCATCCTATCCTCCCGGCGACCAGGATGCTGGGGTACAAGAGCACCTCACGAGGGGACGGCGAGGGCTGGTCGTTCGCCGTGCACACGGCCGGGGACTGCTCTCTCCATGAGCTCGGTTGCCGTGTTCGCGCCTCAAGGGCAGCCGATGGCGGAGCTGGAGCTGCGGATACCGTCTCGGACGAGGGCTCCCTTGAATGACCCCGGCGATGCCGGCGAGGTCGAGTTCCCGTACGCCTTCCCCCAGCTTAGAGAGTACACCATCTGGGTGCAGGTGAAGCGGCCGGAAGGGTGCTTGCCGGCGCGTTTCAGGCGCAGGTAGTGGAGTAGGGCCCGGTGCCTTGGGGGACGATGGGATGACGCCCGAGTGGAGGGGTCCTCACCTCCGCTCCCCCTCCAACCTGACCAGGTACTGCTCGCCCAGTTCAGCCGTTTCTCGCGCCGTATAGAAGACTCCCGGGGGGCCGAAGGCGGTGGGGAAGCCGGGCGGGTTGATGAGGCGGCGGGATTCCCCGGAGGCCAGGGAAACGACGAAGGCCTCGAACTCCTCGCGTGACTCCGTCCACGCCCCTAGCCAGACGTGACCATCGGGATCGACGATGAGTCCCCTCCAACGCCAGAGAAGCGTCGGCTCCCGGGGTCTTGGCGTCTCTCGGCCGCCCAGGTTAATCACGCTGAAGTCTGAACGGAGCTCCCCGAACTCCGGCACCTCCCATTCCGGAAGAGCAATCGAATCCGTCCGCAATGTGGACAGGTCCACCACCCAGAGAAACTGCCTTCCACCATCCGAAACGACGATGCAATCCTGATACCGCGCCCAGTAGGGAAGTGCTTCCCTTTTGTGAGAATTGCGAAAACGATCGTCGGGGGTGCGCGTGAAGACGATACGCTCCCAGAGGAGTTCGCGTCGGTCAGGTTCCGGGCGTCTCACCTTCCACAGTTGAAGTCGTCGGCTCCCGGCATCCAGCGAATCCACCCCGAAGATCACCTCATCCTGGTCCACCGGCGCTACGAACCGTACCCCTTCGACGAAAACAGTGCGGGTCGGCACTAGCGTGGACCACCGGAACTCTCCTCCGGCATCGAAGGACGCGATGTCGTTGCGGTCATAGACGACAAGGTTGCGTCCATCGAATGCCACATGTCCTTCGGCGATGTCGTTCACCCAGGACACAGGAACAGCCCAGTCGAACTCGCCTGGACCTTCCCCATGCCGTCCGAACGCATGCCGCTCCTCCAAATCACCCGAAAGGTGAACGATGCGCGGCCGCAACTGGTCGTACAGGAACAGGCTGTCGCCCGCGGCGGTCAGCCCGCCGTAGGACCCTATCCACTCCTCCTCGCCGCCCAGGCCATAGGTATGGGTCTCGCGATACGAGTCGGCCAGCCATCGCGTCTCATCGGCCGACACTCGGCAAGAAATCGGTGCGACCTGGCCTGTTAGCGGTGCGCCAACGCCTGCCACCGCCGTGGCCATCGCCAGCGCTCGCACCGAAAAGACGGAGTTGCACATGTACCCCTCACCTCCCCCGCTGAAAGTAGAACCCCCCCACCTCCCCACCACCCGGATACACCCGCCCCCCGTCCTCCCCGCCATACACCACCCCGTCCTTCACCACATACACCACCTGCTGCGTGTTGCGGATATCCTCCAGCGGATCCGCCCCCAGCACCACCAGGTCCGCCAGCTTCCCGGCCTCGATCGACCCCAGGTCCGCGCCCAGGCCATGATACACGGCCGAGTTCCGCGTGGCCGTCTGCAGCGCGTCCATCTCCGAGAACCCGCCCTGCACGAACAGCTCCATCTCCCAGTGCATGTCGCGGCCCAGCATCTGGCCGTGGCCGCCCGCGTTGACCAGCACGCCCGCGTCGAAGAGGCGCTTCATCGCGGCGACCATCTCGGGCGCGTAGAGGTCGTCGTCCCAGAAGTGGGTGACTCTGCGGTACTGGCGCAGGCGGTCCGCAGTCGAGAACCGCAGCAGCTTCTCGTCTTCCCAGTAGCGCTGTGACTGGTCGAAGTAGGCCTGGCCCGCGGGGCCGTTGTAGACGACCAGCAGGGTGGGCGAAACCCCGGTCTTGCTCGCCTTGAACAGCTCCACGATGTCCTGGTAGAGCGGCGTCAGCCCCATCGAGTGCTCGAGCCCGGTCACGCCATCGATGATCTGCGTGAAGTTCATCTGCGGGATACCGGCGGTTTCGGAGAGCACGTTCAGGCCCTGCTCGCGCGCGGCGGTGATCAGCTGGTGCCGGTCGGCTCGGGTGAAGTTGACATAATCCTTGAGCGCCGTGATCCCCTGGTCGCGGCTGAAGCGGGCGTGCTCGTCGGCGTCGTCGTACGAGTCGATCGGGCGGTAGGTGCGCGGCCGGAACTCGCGAACGCCGTACATCGGCGCGCCCACCGAAAACACCCGCGGGCCGTCCATGCGCCCGGAGCGGATCATGTCGCGCAGCCACGGCTCCTTTTCCTCCGCGCCGTACAGCTCGTACACCGTGGTGACGCCGTGGGCGAGCGCCGCCGTGATGCCGGCAGGCCGCTGCTCGATCAGGTGCGTCGCGGCGACCGGCTCCACCGCGTGGGCGTGCGCGTCGACGAGGCCAGGTATGACGGTGTGACCCGCGAGGTCGAACACGCGAGCTTCCGCAGGCACGACCACATCGGGTCCCACCTCCGCGATGCGGTGTCCCCGTACGAGGATCGTCGCGCTCTCCAACACACTTCGATCCGCGTCCATCGTGATCACGCGGGCATTGGTCAGCGCAACGGTCGTGCCGGGCAGCGACACCTCGAACCGGACCGTGATGTCGGTCGTCTCGGCGCCCTCGGTCCCGGCCAAAATGTCGTCGAGCGTCTTCTCGTGGAGCATGCCGCCGCGCGCCCACGACACCGTCTCCGCGTCGGACCAGGCGAGCCCCGCGCCATCGGACCCGTCGATGCGCTTCGCGAACCCCACGCCGTCGTACGCCGAGACCGTGACCGGTTTGCCGATCCACTCGAAGGGCGTCACGAAGCTGCGGTGGTACTCGCGGAAGGCGATCCAGCGGCCGTCGGGCGACAGGACCGCGCGTTCGCCGTGCGGAAAGCGGTAGACCGTCGCCTTTTCGGTGCCTTCGGGCCGGATGCGGCGCAGCGTCAGCGTGTCGGAGAGGAATTCCGTGTAGTAGATCCACCTGCCGGTCTCGTCGAAGTGGACGGTGTGCGGCGCGCGACCCTGGTCGTTGGCGGTGCCCTCCACCCAGGCAACCCTTCGTTCCTCGCCGTCGTCGACCACCACGAGTTCGAAGTTGGTCTCCGCCTCGATGCGCGTACCGGTGATGAGGCCGCCGTCGCCGCGAATGAAGGCCAGCGTGCCGTCCGGGCCCACCGCCAGCCCCATATGTTGGGACGGGAATGACGAGACGGGTGTCGCGGCCCCGCCCTCGAGCGGCCGGCGGTGGACGGCGCCGAGCTCTTCGTCGGTCCAGGTCGCGTAGTAGAGCGAGCCGCCGTCCGCGTCGACCACGGGGCTGGTCTCGTGCGCGGCCGACTGCGTCAGGTTGCGGATGACGTCGCCTTCGGCCAGCCAGATGTCGCCCAGCGCCTCGAAGACGATGCCCGCGGGCGTCCGGTGGGCGAAACGGTATGACGATGCGCGGGTCTCGCCCTCCGGAAACTCGTGGGTGAAGCGCATCGCCTCGTCCAACTCGCGGTCCACCGGGGCGCGAAAGGGCACCTCGCGCATCTCGCCCGACTCCACATCGACGGCGCGGATCGAGCCGCCGAAGGCCAGGTAGAGGTGGGTGCCGTCGGGGTGCCAGTCCATGTTGGGCGAGACGCCGTAGTAGTACGGCCCCGATTCCTGGTGATCCCGGTCGAGCCCGCGCACCAGCACCCGCTCGGAGCGCGTCCACAGATCCTGCAGGACAACCACCGTTTCCTGATCGTCCCGGTTGCCGTACGCGAGCCAGCGCCCGTCGGGGGACAGCGCGGGGTTGAAGGCGCCGCCGGGCCGCTCCCTGTGGACCCTGATCTCGCCGGTCCGCAGGTTGTACGTCTTGATCCGGGCGCCGCTCTGGTGGAGTTGCTCGTCCAGCTGCTCGAAGAACAGAACGTCGCGCGCGGAATGCTCCTGGAAGTGCGTGATCGGCTGGAACGTGGTGCCGGAGGTGATCTCCTGCCGCGTGCCGAACAGGTTGAAGCGGTAGGCGGTCGTGGCCGCGTCCTGCTCGAGCGCCGAAGCGTAGATGGCCCGGCCGTCGGCGGACCAGGACCCCTGCACAACGGGCAGCTCCATCTGCGTGGCGTTCTCGGTCGAATCCGCCCCCGCCGCACCCGCATCTCCCGCGCCGCGGTGCAGAATCCACACGTCCTCGCTGCCGCTCCGGTCCGATGTGAACGCGATCCGCGTCCCGTCCGGGCTATACCGCGGGAAGCTGTTCCACGAACGTCCGCTGGTGAGCGCCCGCGCCTCGCCCCCCTCGATCGGCATCTCGTAGATGTGCCCGAGCAGGTCGAAGGCGAGGTGACGCCCGTCCGGCGAGACATCCACACTGATCCAGGTGCCTTCCGTAGCGGTGAATCTGAGGGGGGTGGTGGAAGGAGCCCTCGATTCCTCGATACTCCACTCGCCCGCGTCCTGGGCGACGGCGGGGCCGGGGAGGGCGGCGATCAGGACGAGGGACGCGATGGGCGCGTATCTTGGCATGGAGTCCTCTACGGCTGCGGAACACGGGTACCCACCCGTCCGGACGGCGGCACCGGGATCTCTCGGGACGCGATTGCAACATCCGGCTTCTGCCGACCACTATATGGCGGACACGCGCGCCGCGCAGGCCGAACGTCGACGACCCAGCGTCGACCGATTGACAGCGATGTAATGTCAACATTACATGTTGTAATGTCTGCTTTACCAAGTCGTTGTGTACGACCTCGCGAGACCGAGTCAAATCACCATAGCTGTCCTGCCAGGAGAGGTGGCGCCATGAAGAGAGTCAAGTGCCTGGCCGCCATACTTGGATTGCCCGCAGTTCTAGCAGTGCTGGTCGGCGGCTGTGCGGAAGAGCCCCAGGTCCACGAGCCATCACCCCCGGTGGTCATACGCGGCGATCCCTCTTGCGAGGAATGCGAAATCGTCTTGGAGGAGGTGGCTGTTCTCGGACATCCGACCGATTCGGCTAGCTTCCGGTATGACAGCCCGAACCTCCAGTGTGTCGTAGGTCGGCTGTCCAGCGGCGAGTTCGTGTCCAGTGGGCTGGTTGGCGGAGAAATGCTGTTCGTGTATGACGCCTCGGGCCGGGCAGTGCGGTCGATCGGGCGGGGAGGTGAGGGACCCGGCGAGCTTGGGGTGGATCTGTCCGTGATCGTTGGGGCTGGTGATACCCTTTATGTGGTTGACCACCGCCGCCGCCAGATCTCGACCTTCGACCCTTTGGGAATATGGCAGAGGTCCTTTTCGGTTCCCTGGCGGTTCGATGCGGTGGCGCGCCTTGGCGACGGGTCCTTTATTCTTCAGAGGCGCGTGGACTACCGTCGCGACGACGGGGATGTTGGGATGGTAAGGGTACTGGACCGGATGGGTGACGAGATTGCGGCGCATGATCCTCCTTCGGATCGACTTTTTGAGCTAATGATGCCGGATCTTGACGGACGGAATGTGGCTCCGGGCGTGTCCGGCAGCTATTGGACCACCCGTATCTGGTCCTACGAGCTTCATCGGTGGTCCCGTCCGGGCGTGCGGGACTTGGTTGTAGTACGCGACGCAGAGTGGTTTCGACCGAATCCGCCTGCGTCCATTGAAGAAGTCGACGCTTGGCATGTGGACGTACCCTCGCCCCGCAGGCTCCTGCACGTCTGGGAGGAATCCGATGGCTTGCTTTGGACGTATTCGGTCATTCCCGACGAGCGCTGGCGCCCAGGAGTGCGGCCCGACGCTTGGGACATAGGCTGGGCCACGGCGACCCGTGACACCAGGATCGAAGTTCTGGACCTCAACGGAGGGGGTCGCGTCCTCGCGGAAAAACGGGTTGACGAACCGCTCATGCCGGTTTGTGGTTCGGGTATGATGACGATGGTGCGCGAAACGCCAGCCGGTGATACGAGGACAGTCGTGCTGCGACCGAGGCTCGCGGGGGCCTCCGAGTACCGAGGCTCACCATCCGGGTAGTTGCGAAAGACCGGCACGTCGCATCCGCGATTGCCGCCATGTGCTTTGCCAGGTCGTCGCACTCGTCCTCGCGAGACCGAGTCAAATCACCATAGCTGTCCCGCCAAGAGAGGTGGCGCCATGAAGAGAGCCAAGTGCCTGGCCGCACTCGCCCTGCTTGGGATTCCTGTGGCGGCGTGCGAACAGACCGCAGTTCCCGTACCGGTCTGCACGATTATCGGCCAGATCTCGATCGAGGGAATGGGAGTCGACGGTGTGACGGTCACCCTGGGCAACGGAGATTCCACCGTCACCAGTGGCGGCGGCCACTTCCGCTTTGAAGACGTGGGGGGCGGGACCGTCACGGTCACGATCAGCGGAGGATACCCCACGGACGCGACGTTCGATACCAGCTCGACCACGGCGACCCTCTCGTGCAGCGGGACCGTCACCATCAACTTCTCCGGCTCGTACATTCGCACGGCCAGGATCCTGGGGACGGTCACGGTGGACAACACGGGGCTGGCCGGCGTGACGGTTGTCCTTGCAGGCACGTTCAACTCCGTGGCGACCACGAGCGAAGACGGCGAGTACGCCTTCAACGACCTCAGGGCGGGCGACTACTCGGTCGAGATCCGCGGCATCGACCGCGACGAGATCCGGTTTCCGCACACTGATACGGCCTTCTCGGTGGGCGTGGACGAGTTCAAGATCGTCAGCTTCAACGGCGTGTACCTGCGCACCGCGGACATCAGAGGCCGAGTGAGCGTCGAGGGCGAAGGGCTCGAGGACGTCACGGTCAGCGTGGCTGGCGGAGAGGACGCCGCCAACCTGCGCATGACGACGGACAGTAGCGGCCACTACGCCTTCTCAAGGCTGCGGGCCGGCGACTACGTGGTCGGCATCTCGCGCTACAACGCCGACGACTATGGGTTCGAGGCCGTCTCGCGCGATGTGACGGTTGCGTTGCGCGACACCGCAACGGTCGACTTCGAGGGGATCCAACTGCGTACGTCCAGCATCACCGGACTGGTGAGCGTAGACGGCATGGGGCTCGACCGCGTGAGGGTCGCGCTCTCGGGCACCGTCGAGGCCGAGACGAGGACAATGGCGGGCGGCCAATACGCTTTCGCGGGCCTGCCGGCAGGCGACTACACGGTCGCGATTTCACGCTTCGACGAAGATGCCTACACCTTTTCGACGACCAGGATGGACGTCACCCTGGCCTACGGCGAGGCGAAGATCGTGAGCTTCACCGGCTCGCCGGTCGGCGATCTGAGGAGGCTGGACGAGAGGAGCGAAGCCCGGCGCTCTTTGGAGCCGAGCAGGGATTGATTTCGCGATCGGTGGGGTCGCCACGCGCGAAGCGTCCACCGTCACGGAGATCTCCGTTCGCGTCGATGACGCAGTAGCTGAATTGATCTTCGGTCGCGTAGATGTACATGAAGTGATTGAAGGAACCCCCATCCTCGCGTGGGACGGTGCGTTCATCGTCTCGAAAGGAATCCGGGTTCTGCCCTCCCGCGCCGGTCACGAAATACCTGATGCCATCCATTGGCCGGAGGCGCGCGTACAGGTGCTGATGGGCCTGGAAGACGACATCCACACCGTGTGCGCGGAAGATGGGCTCGAGTTGGGCCCGCAACGTTCGATCGTCATTCCGGCACATGAACCGGAACCACCAGCATCGCGTTGGCGCGTATATCGGATGGTGCATGGCGACAACTTTCCAGCGCGCGTCGGATCGTTGCAGGGCCCCGGCAAGCCAAAGGAGTTGCGTCTCGTCCGATCCTCGCGTGAGCCTCGTCTGCTTTCTGCCGAGCGTATTGGTGTCGAGCACAAACACCTCAACGAGAGGCGGCTCGTCCGACTGCCGCCGATCCGGACGCTCGCCCCCGCCCCTGCGCCAACCAGGATGTTCCCCGGGGATCTCGATGGTGTAGTAGCGGAAGCCATCGAGCAAGCCCAATTCGGGCGTCGCCAGTTGGGATTCCACGGAGCAGCGGGGCGACGGCCGATACGCGCTTCCGTCCCGTGGAACGGGCCTCAGGCCCGAGTCGCCGCAGTGGTCCAGGTCATGGTTGCCAAGCGCTGCGTGAATCCTCACTCCAAGGGAAAGAACGCCTCGGTACACATCGAGGAACCTGGTAGCGATGGATCGTGCCCCCTGGAATCCGTACACGTTGTCCCCCAGCAGGAAGACGTGAGAAACGGGCATCGCCTCGGCCGAGCGGCGGATCTGCGCCGCGACTCTGGAAGCGCGTTCACTGCCTGTACCCGTGTCTCCAACGAAAACGAACCGCGCCGCGCGCACCGTGTCCTGGTGGAGCGCATCGAACTCCGCACTGCCGATCCACCCTGGCGAAACACCGGTGCCCGTGCCGCTCGCGCAAGCCGCCATGGCGAGCACCGGGACGCACCAGACGGCTCCCGCAACAACCCGGCCGCACCGGCCCGCCATGGAGCGATAGCGAATCCGGACAGGGGTTCGGCTCACACGGAACACCGTGCCACTAGTTGCGATTCCCGGGTCGCGGGTAGACGGTCAGGCTCGCTCTTCCTCCGCCTCCTTCGTCAGCAACGATCAGAGCGCCGTCCGCCGCGAAGGCAATCCCTTCCACCTGACGATGCCACCGCGCGGTAAACCGCTTTGCGCCCAGGACCTCACCTTCCGGCGTCACCTCCGCGATCGCACCTGGATTGGCTGCTACGACGAAGTAGTTCCCGGACACGGGGTGTCGCTCGATCCCCGACGGACGATACCGGTTTGACCCGATTTGCCGAGCGAAATCACGGACAGACAATACGGTGGGCGTGCCGGCGCTCAGCCGTTTGTCGTCAATGGACCAGCGGTACATGGGCAACCGCCCTGCGAGGCCTCCACTACGCGCATCCTTGCACATCAACAGGAGTTCGCGTCGGTCCGCGTCATACGACAGGCCCTCTATTTCACAATCGCGGCCGAGTCCGGTGGCATAGACGAAAAACAGTACGGACTCCCCGGCGGCCCCCTCGCGGAACTCGTAGAGTCTGCCCGAACTCGTGACCAGGTACACCTGGCTGCCGGCTACCGCAATGCCCTCGAAATCATCGGCGATGGGAGCTGTCATGTCCGCCAGCTGGAATTCCTTCACAATCGACCCGTCCCGATAGTCGATCTCGAAAACGACGCCGACTTCGTCGTTGTGCGCGAGCAAGCGGTGGTCGCTGGTCATCGCCAGGCCGGAGATTTCGTTGAGACGCCTGGGGAGCTCCCAATGTGTCGCGGTCTCGGCCCGCAGTTCATAGGCCGCGAGAGAGACCCTGCTCTGAGGTGTTTGCGACCGATCCGTGCCTCCGGAATCAATCCCGGTCAGAACCAGCAGACATGAGATGCCTCCGAAGAGAAAACGCGCCCCGGCACGCTTCCATGACCCTGTCCCGATGGTCGTGTCGCTGTGCATCCCTGCCTCGTTCTTTCGGTTATTCCGTGGCCGCCTGCGACTCATCGGGCACCGCGGGGACCGGCGCCGGCCCTTCAGCCGGTACGATTCGCCAACCGGACAATTCGGGCGGCTCCGCGCCGTAGTTGCTCTTCCAGACAGCCAGTGTTATCGCGACGAACATGAGCGATGCAAGGTACGCGACCGATGTGAGCTGGGTACCGGTTGCAAGTCCGATTCCGATGGCCATCAACATGTAGACGGCATCCATCGGTTCCTTGATGGTGGCCCGAAAACGAACGGCGGCCACGATTCCCGCGAGACCAAAGGCCAGCGGGAGGCTGCCTTTGACCAGGAACACAACGAGCGCAATGCCGATCGGCGTCACGAGCAGGGCGTGAATGAACGATTGGCTGTATTTCTTTTGAGGGCGGGTCCATCCATACACCCAGGTAATCGGCAGGGTGACGCCGAAGGCGAGGATCAGCGCGAGAAAGACGGGGATCGTAACTGCCGGATCCAGCACCTGGCTCAGGCTATCCTGGGGGCCGAGCCGACCGATCCCCTGCTGGATGTCCGCAAGCACGTCCGACAACTCGGTTGCGGTGGTGTGCAGCGTTCCTATCAGGAAGCGGTCGCGTTCCTGGGAGATGTAGAAGAGAACGCGCGGAAAGAAGTAAAAGGCGCCAGCAAGAGCAGTGAGCCACGACAGATAATAGATCACCAGGCGGACGATGATGTTCCTGAGCATGCTTGGTCTCCTTACTCGGCTAGAACATGGAGCCTCGAACATAGACACTCGTCATGTCGCGGCCCTTGATTACGGCAACGCTCACGGTGGTGGCGCGTTCCAGGAACGACAGCCAGAACCCGCCTCCGGTTCCATTGTGCCAATCGTCGGCATCCTCCGGGTCGCCGACATGGAATACCCGACCGACATCGGCCGCTGCGAACAGACCGAGGTCTCCGGGCACCAGCAGGTGGATTTTCGCCAGCGCCAGTCGCAGTTCGGCGTTTGCGTAGAGCGAGGCGTCCCCGGCAAAACGGTTCCTCAGCAAGCCACGCACAGGACGGCCCTCCCCCTGGCTCAGACCGACCCACGCCGGACCACCCAGGAAGGCGCTCTCGTGGAAGGGATAGCTGCCCCACACCTTCTTTCCGCCCACTCTCAGGGCCAGCGTCGGGCTGGTCGGGAAAGGCGCCGTCAGGTAGGTACGCGCCTCTCCGTCCACGCTTCCGAAGGCCGATTCCACATTCCATGCTCCCACATAGCCGGCTGCGGTAACCCTGGCAAGGAATCCGCGCGTGGCGTACGCCGGATTGTCGCGGCCCTCGTACTCGATTCTGCCTTGTGCCCCTATCTGACCGAAGGATCCCGTACCATAGAGCGGTTCATTCAGGGAGCCGATGTAATACTCGCTGTTCGAGTCCAGGGGAGTGTTCGACCACTTGACGACCGGCCCCAGACTGATGCCGAGTTCCGAGTGAAGTGGTTGGGTTCCGTCGTCGGATTCCTCCACGTCCTCCGCCATGGTCTGAAACTCGAGGGCCGGGGCGAAGACGAAGTTGCTTTGCTGCACGTTGTAGAACGAAGAAGGATGTTCGAGGGCAAATCCATTGCCAAATCCCCTGAATCGGGTCACCTCGAGTTCCGAGTACTCCAGGGCCAATCTTGCGTCGATCCCGGACCATACACGGCGAAAAGTGCCGACGTACGACCCAAACGATTTCAGGTCTCGACTGGCCAACCCCAGGGAAAAGGTGTGCCGGCTGGCGAAGGGGTCCTTCCGGAAGCCGTAGTACGTCCGGGTGTGGAACAACCGCGCGAACACACCCAGATCACGGTCTGCCCAAATGATCGGGCGCGTCGTGGGTTCCATGCCCCAGTCGAGCGCGTATCTGGAATTGACGATCGTACTGGGTGGACGCCGGTAGGGACGCTCATCGATGCGCGCTCCCTCGCCCTCGACAAACGAATTCCTTCCGCGAGAGTCATAGAAGCGGGTCCTTGACGCGCCGGCCCGGGAGGTGTTGGTGAATGTATCGCTCCCACCGCCCCCATCGATGCGCACGGTGATCCGGCCCTCAGCGCCCGATACTTCCGCACGATCGTCTCCACCCCGCAGGTAGAGTCGGACTTCCGTGGTCTCTTCGTGTCGGAAGGTCCGCTCGAAATAGGGCGGCCCCGGCGCCGCGTCGGAATCTCCCGCCACGCCGATGCGGACCAGGAGATCTCCGTTGCCCAGATGCTCGAAACGGGCATACTCGTCCTCGTCGGTCGCCTTGATTTCGACGCGGCGAGTGATCAGTTCGTAGTACCGGGTGACGAATTCCGGCAGCGCGTCCCGCCGCGCCTTGAGCGCCTTTGCGAGGGCTTCACCGACGAGTTCGTAGTACGGTCCAGGCAGCCGACGAACGGCATCCTCGATGACCGGATCCGTGAGCTCGCGGCGAAACGACTCGACCACTTCGTCCCACGCGGGCTTGTCGAGTTCGGCCAGGAAATCGCGGTCCAGCTCCCAACCCGTCATCGTCAGGCCGACCACACTCGGATACGCGCCTTCAAACTTGACCGCGTTCGGGAGCGCCATGCGTACCAGCATCATGGCGAAGCCGCCGTAGTGAATGAAGGCCTGGTCGCGATCCTCCGGTATCGGGAGCCAGGTATGGCAGTCGCCATCAGGGAAGCGCGCCCACCGCCACTGTCCGAAATGACGGTCCTTGTCATTGATGAGAAAGTCCATCAGGCGCGCCTTGAGAAAGGCCCGTGCATCGACGCGTTCGCACGCGCTGTCCTCCAGGTCATCCCAGACGGTCTCCGTCCCGCTGACCTTCCGGGATCCGGCGAACCCGGGCGTATCGTCGGGCCCCTCGGAAGGGTGTAGCTGGAGGGTCCCGATCAGGCCCGCGAAGTCCTCCCTGTATTGGCCGAGCCTCGGGTCGTCGGGGATTACCACGAGCGTATGCTTCGAATGGAGGATACCGGTGGCCTCCATGAGAGGATCGACGACCAGCGCCGCCGCCGGCATCAGCGTGCTGATCAAGTCGTGAAGAACTTCACCCACGATCGTGTTCTTGATCGCGTCCTCCAGCCTCCTGGTGGGATCCTTGTCAAGAGACCGAACCGTGTACCGGCGGCCGTCCCGCCCCGTGAAGTGAAGGGAAATGGACTGCCCGAATCCGCCGGTTCGAAGTGGCGTCAGCCCGCCGCCGACCTCGTCCAGGTCGAGCACTGCCACCTCGATGGGGGTGGTCCAGAGATCCCGGTAGTTGTCTCCATAGAACCAGCGCCTGGACGAACTGGCCCGGAACCGCTCTCCGGGAATCACCACGTGCGTCCTGGCGCCTGGGGGCGGAATCGATCGGTGGATCCTCGATCCCGCCGCAAGTGTATTCTCCTGAGCCTCGGCAGCGGCGGGAATCAGCAGCGCGAACACCAGGGCGCATGGAATGACTGGCCGCTTAGGGACCGGGATCCATGAAACCAGCCCGGTCATCCGTCATCTTCTCTGTCGGTGATAGGCATCTCGACGGATTCGCCCCAGACGTGGCGGGCGAACCACTCCCAGTTGTGCCACATGGCGGCCAGGCGCTCGCGTGGCTTGGTGATTCCGTGCCCGAAGCCCTTGTAGATGATCAACCGCGTGTCCACGCCGACGTCCTGCAGCCCCTGGTAGAGCTCGTAGGCGTTGGGTGTGGGGACGCGTGCGTCGAACTCGCCGTGCTGGATGAGCGTCGGGGTGGTCGCTTGCTTGATGTAGGTCATGGGCGAGGTCTCAGCGTAGATCTCGGGGTCGTCCCACGGGGTTGCCTCCAGGTACTCGCGGGTGAAGCTGTGGATGTCGGTGTTGACGTAGTAGGTCATCCAGTTGGAGATGCCCGCGCCGACGGAAATCGCCCGGAAGCGGTTGCTTGAGGTGGTGAGGAAGGCGGAGATGTAGCCGCCCTGACTCCAGCCCATGGCTGAGACGCGGTCGGGATCGGCGATGCCGCGGTCGACGAGCGCTTCGACGCCGGAGAGCACGTCCCACGCGTCGCCGACGCCCAGGTTGCGCACGTTGAGGGCCCGGAAGTCGGCGCCGTATCCCGCCGAGCCGCGGTAGTTGGGCATCATCACGACCGCGCCCTTCTTCAGCCATTCGAGCACGGGGTAGACGTAGCCGCCGACCAGCTGCGGGCGCGACGTGCCGGTCGGCCCGCCGTGGATGACCACCATGAGGGGGTAGGTGCGGTCGGGGTCGTAGCCAGCAGGCTTCATCAGGACACCCTCGATCTCGGCGCCGTCCTCGCTCTCCCACTGGATGACTTCGCGGGTGCCCAGGTCGCCCCAGTCGGCGACCTGCGCGGTCATGTCGGTGACGCGCTGCGGAGTGCGCGCGGCGCCGGCGCCCCGGGGCAGGCGGAAGATTTCGCCGACCGTCGTGCGGTCCTCACCCTGGAGCGCCATGACCGAGCCGTCGCTGGAGAGGTCGGCCGTCATGATCATTTCGGGGGTGTCCGCCTCGAGGCTCACCTCGCCAGACTCTGGATCGAGCAGGAACAGGTGGCGCGCAGTGCGCTGGGACGCGACGAAGAAGATGCCGTCGTCGGTCCACGCGACGGGCGACGGGTCCTCGTCGAAGCCTGCGGTCAGGATCCGGGACTCACCGCCGCCCGCCGGAATCACGGCGAGTTCGGTGTTGCCGTAGAAGGGGTTTGCGCCCGCGGATGTGGAATAGAGGATCCGTGAGCCGTCCGGAGACCACATCGGACCGCTGTCGCGGCCAGGGTTCGTGGCCAGCGGTCGAATCGTCCCGTCGTCGACGTCGACGACGGAGATGTCCGAATGCGGAAACGAGTTGACCTGGGGCGTCGGGGTGTGGCCGAAGGCGATCTCGCGGCCATCGGGCGACCAGTCGAATGCGCTGCCGCCGAAGCCGCCGCCTACGGTGTAGGTGCCTCCCTCCGTCAGGCGGCGAGGTTCGGCGCCGGCGCGCGCGTCTGCTACCCAGAGATGGGTCATGCGGAAGTCGGCGTCCTCGACGGCGTAGTCGCCGTAACGCTCCTCGCGCTCCTCGAAGTCATCGGGCGCGGGATCGGTGGCCGTGAACGCGACCCGGCTGCCGTCGGGCGAGACCTGGAATGCGCTGATGCCGCCGTCGTGGGAGGTAAGCTGTTCGGCTTCGCCGCCTTCCGGGCGGATGAGGTAGATCTGGGCGCCGTCGCCCCGGTCCGCGATGAAGCCCAGTCGCGATCCATCCGGTGACCAGCGGTGGCCGGCGCTGTTCCCGGATTCCGTGCGGGTGAGCTGGAAGGGCTCGTTGTCTCCCACCACCAGCCAGATCTCCTGGTCGAACCGGTTCGCTTCCCAGTCGGTAGTTGTCACCGAAAAGGCGATCATGCTTCCGTCCGGTGAGATTCGGGGACTTCCCACCGACTCGAGCTCGATCTGGGCGCGGAAGGACTCGAGAACCGCCTCCTGTGCCGCGGCGGGTGGAGGGGCGGTGCCGAACAGCATGATGACAAAGAGCAGGATTCCCACCGCGGTAGCAACGGGGGCCTTCAGCCCGGCACCAATGGGGGCCTTCGGCCCAGCGGCAACGGGAGCCTTTACAGCGGCGTCGACAGGTCGCATGACTTCCTCACTCCTGAATGGGCGTTGATGGGCCTCGCCCCATGGTAGCTGTCCAGCGGCTGTGCACGCGAACCCTTTGGGATCTGGCGGCGAGTCCGGCGGCGGCACAGCTTGATACCCGCCATGCTGACTCCATTCTATCCACTGCTCTCGCACCCCTGGGGCGGTGTCGCCTTCGGGCCAATTGTTGCCGCGATCGCTGCGATTCTCCTAGTGGTCTTTCGGCGCTTCCGGTCCGGCAGCGCCACCGGCCCGGCCCGGCTTTTCGGGGTGGCGGCCACGCTCGCCGGCGCCTTCTCGGTCCTTCTCCTCGCCGCCGCCGCCGTGTCCATGGTCGAGATCCGGCGTCTGGCCAGCGAGCATCCACCTCCCGGCGCGCTGATCGATGTGGGCGGTTACCGGATGCACATCCTCGCCGAGGGCGATCCGGGCGATGGGCCAACCGTCATCTGGATCCCCGGCGGCCATGCGCAGGGGCTGGCGCTGTACCATCTGCATGCCGCGATTCGCGGCGAGGCGCGCTCGATCCTATTCGACCGTCCCGGCACCGGGTGGAGCGATCCCGGGCCGTTTCCGCGGCGGACGGCTACCGAAGCAGTCGAACTCGCGACGCTGCTGGAAGAAGCCGGAGAGGAGGGCCCGTTCGTGCTGGCCGGTCACTCCTACGGCGGGCTGCTGGCCGCCAACTACGCCCGCCGCTACCCGGAGCGTGTGGCGGCCGTGATCCTCCTGGACGCCTCGCCACCCGACGCGTTCATCTACGCGCCAGCCTACGGCGCGGCGGCCCTCGACGACCTCGTGCGGGATGCGGAGCGCCAAGGCATCGACAAGATCTTCGGCGGATGGACCAACCCGGAGCTCGCGATGGCCGAAACCGAGACCGAAATCGGCGAGATCCTGCGCAAGCAGCGCCGCCTCCTGGCCGACGTGGGCGAGGCAATTGCGGCCAATGCGCGTCGTCCGGCGTCGTCGTTCGCCACAGCTTCGATCTTCCAGGAGTTCAGCGCAGGCATTGTATCGGTGGCCGCACCCGACCTCGTGGTCTACGACGGTGAACTCGGTGACATGCCCGTCCTGGTGGTGATCCCGGACGAGAGCGCGGCCGGAATCATCGAGCCGCTCGGGATGGACGAGGCCGCCACCGCCCGCGCGATCAACTTCTTCGAGCGGACGCGCGTGCGGTACCTGGAAGTCTCGACGAATGCACGGCTAATCCACACCCCACCGGACACGGGACACAACTACCCGTACGAGACACCGGAGTTTGTAGTCGAAGTCGTCCGGGACTTGCTTGCCGAGCTCGGTGGGGAACCGGGAGCCGACGATAGCGAAACCACGCCTTGAGGGCCGTCCGCCGCGGTTTGTCGGCCAAAAACCGGTCAATTTGGCCGACAAACTCTGATAATCGACCATTCCGAACCTGAAATGAATCGACGCCACTTCATCCACACCTCGGCCACCGCTGCCATCGGCACCGTACTTTCCGGCTGCCGAACCGCGGAGCAGCACCCCATCTACTTCGAGCTGCACGGCCCGGAAGACGGCATACCCCTCTTCCTGGGCTTTCCCCTCATGGCCTCCTACTCCGCGATATTCGGCCAGGACCAGGCGGCGGCAAAATACGGCTACCTCAGCCGCCTCACCGATCGCTACCGAGTCCTGCTCGTCGACTATCCCAACGTCGGCAGGACCTTGGTCCCGGCACCGGACGAGATGACCCCCGACCGCGTCTACTCGGACCTCCTGTCCGTCGCCGATGCCGCCGGTTTCGACCGGTTCGCCTACTGCGGCCACCTGTGGGGCGCGATCAATGGACTCATCCTGGCTTCGCGCTCGAACCGCCTGTCGGCGCTGGTGTGCGGGACGTGGCCGCCCCTCGGCGCGCCCTACGCCGACATGCTCCGCGGCGGCGAAATGCAGCTGGCCGAGCCTCCGCCGCACGCCATGGTGATCCTGCGCGACCCGGAGCAGTATGGGCAGTGGCGCACCTTCTACAGCGGCATGCAGGGGTGGCCGGAGGCCGAAGTGGCGGCCGCGATCACATGTCCCCGGCTCGCGCTCATCGGTTCAGAGGCCGAGAGTTCGGTGGCGGGGATCCCGCTGCGGTTGGTAGAGCGATTCCGCGAAGCCCGCCCCGCACTGGAGGCGATGGGGTGGACGGTCCGCGAAATCCCGGGCGCCGGCACGGCGGCGATGCTGGACCCGGCGCTTATGGTGCCGGAGATGCGAAGATGGCTGGACCAGGTCTAGTCCGCCGGCGCCCTGCCTACCGGCCACTCCCGCTCCCACCCAGCGCGTCCACCTGCGCCTGATACAACCGCCGCCCCTCCTCGAAGGTCGCCAGCACCTCGGCCTTGTGCGCGGGGTCGTCCCAGCGATCCATCGCGCGGAGTTCGTCCAGCGTCTGGTCGATCCAGCGCACGAAGAACGCGGCATCGTCGCGTGACCGGATCGGCTCGCCGTCGGCGATGACGAAAACCGGGTTGGTGTGCGCGAAGAGGTAGCTGTCCATCGCCCCGTGCTGCGCCGGCCCCAGCACCCGCGCCGCGATCCACCCGCTCCCTTCGACCCGGATCTCCAGCTCCGCGTCGATCGACTTAAGGTCGCCCGTCGCGTCGACTCTGTGCACGATCCGCCCGTTCTGCACGATCTCGAGCCCGTGCATCGTGAACAGCGACCGCGCCGTCGCGCGCACCGTGACCACATCGCCGCGCGACACCGCCAACTCCTCGCCCATGCCCTTGGGGGAGTCGTCCGGGTCGGCCGCACCCGCGCCGCGCGCAACCTCCAGCGTCATGATCGGCCCGCTCGTCACGAACGCGCGACCCGCCGCCATCGCGTCGGCCCAGGCGTCGTAGTGCAGGTGGTCCTCGCCGGTGTACACGTACGTCCGCGTGGTGCCGACCGCGGGGTGCCGCCATATGTCCGACATGACGTCCGTGCCGGCGGTCCCCGGAATGCGCGACCCCGTGTTGAGGAGTCTGTACCACACCTCGGCCGTCCCGAGCTCGTCGCTCCAGATACACGCCACATCCACAAAGTCGGCCAGGCCGAGAACCGCATCGACGGGCAGCTCACGCGCGCCTCCCGCTCCCGCCGCGTCCGGATCGCGATGCCGGAGCCCGAAGGGGTGGACGTAACCGCCAATGCCGCCCTGCTCATGCACCCTCCGAAGCACCGACGCGTTGTCGGGGTAGAGGGCATGGTGCGCGGTCCCCACCGAGCCGATGTAGAAGGGAGTGATCAGCTCGATCAGGTTGAGGAGCGAGAGGTGCGCGAAGAAGCTGGGCCGGTACTCCTCGTTGTAGTAGACGATCGTGCGCGGACCGGTGTGCGGGTGCGGGTGCCCGAGAAAGTGCTCGAGATCCTCGACCCGGCTGTTGCCCCAGTAGTTGGCAATCATGCCGTTGGCCACGTTGAGGTCCTCGGCGTGGGCCTTGTTGCGCAGGTCCTCGGGCGTGACGAAGTAGTGCCCGCCGTAGTTGGGATGGATGTGGTTGTCGCCGGAGTACCAGCCGTCCGCCGCCATGTCGATCCAGCGGTCGAGCTGGACCTCGACGATGGTGTGCTCGCCGGCGCGGATGTCGACGGTGCGACTGGCGGGCTCGTACTCGAAGCCGCGCCAGGCTTCCAGGTTGGCCTCACCGACGGGGAGGGTCGCGGTGAAGCTGCCGTCGCTGTGGAAATAGTAGTCCTCGGTGACGCTGACTACGCGCGGATAGCTGCTGTGGGGGAAGTAGGCACGTCCGTCGGCGCCCGTCAGATAGATGCGCGACGGCAGCAGTTCGCCGGCGGAATCCGTGACGCGCACCCGCACCTGACCGGTCGGCTCCGACCACGCGTAGTCGTCGATCCGCACCCGCCTGGGCTCGCCGCCGCCGCGCGTGACGATGTACAGCCCGAAGCCCATCCCGTTGTCGATCGTGCGCGGCTGGTCGTCGGTCCCGCCGTTGCGCGCGTACACGATGTGCTCGCCGTCGGGTGACCACGAGGGGAAGTACTCGTCCGTGCGCGTGTGCGTGAGTCGCACGGGCTGGATGCCGCGGGCCGACTTCTCACTTGGGACGGCGTAGAGGTCGTTGTTGCCCGAGGCGTCCGTGATGTAAGAGACGATGCCCCCATGCGGGGCGACGACCGGCGCCGCCTGGTAGTTGGTCTCGATGCGAATGAGGAGTTCCGCCTCCCCGGTGCCGGAACGCCACCTCCAGAGGGAACCCGAGCCGAGCGCGGCCTCGCCCCGCCGTGACACGAAGACGATGTCCCCGGTCCCGCCGACCCAGTCCCCGGCCATGTCGTTGGCCAGCAGGTCGGCGATCACGGCCTCCGCCTCGCCGCGCTC
>LXNI01000163.1_pt1 | contig 82281 bp, 64 predicted proteins | sample 809091 | NCBI WGS metagenome assembly LXNI01 (sample SAMN04870527, study PRJNA318959) | sponge metagenome | biome: 01000161; feature: marine sponge reef; material: water | host: Sarcotragus foetidus | place: Greece: Milos, Mediterranean Sea | collected 2013-05-29 | depth 5-7 m | reverse complement strand
ACGAAGGGCCGCGGCCCTTCGTCACGGTCGCCTGCCACGAGGACCTCACCGCCAGCGACCTCGTCGGGCGCTACCTGCTCGATACCGACGGCACACGCTGGATCGACGGGCCCCTCACCCGCGCCGTCAAGACCGGCGCCATCTGCTACCTCGATGAGGTGGTCGAAGCCCGCAAGGACACGACCGTCCTCATCCACCCGCTCACCGACTACCGCCGCCTCCTCCCCATCGAGAAGCTCGGCCAGGTCGTCGAGGCGGCGGACGGTTTCCTCCTTGTCATCTCCTACAACCCCGGCTACCAGAGCGCCCTCAAGGACTTGAAGCACTCGACCCGCCAGCGCTTCATCTCCGTCGAGTTCACCTACCCCACCCGCGAGCAGGAAGCGGAGATCATCTCGCACGAGTCCGGCGTCGACCTCGCCGTCTCCATCGAGCTGGCCAAGCTCGGCGAGAAGGTGCGCAACCTCAAGGAGCACGGCCTCAGCGAGGGCGTCAGCACGCGCCTCCTCATCTACGCCGGCCGCCTCATCGAGCGGGGCATCGAGCCGCGCCGCGCCGCCCAGGTGGGCGTCACGTGGGCGCTCACCGACGACCTCGAGGTCCAGCGCAGCATCGAAGAGGTAGTGACATCGATCTTCGAGTAACCGCTACCCCGCTCTGCTCGGAGCATTCACGGGAGCGCGGCCCCGGGCTCGCGTGCGAGGCGGCAGCGTGAGGATCGGCATCGTCTCCGACGTGCACGGCAACGTCCCCGGCTTGCAGGCGGCCCTCGACCACATGGGTCGCATTGATGAGCTGCTCTGCGCCGGTGACACCGTCTACCAGTATCGCTGGTCGAACGAGACGGTCGAGCTCCTGCGCGACCGCGGCGCCCGCGTCGTCCTCGGCAATCACGACGAGGTCATCCTCGGCCGCGACGGCGAGCGCGCCCGCGCCATGGACCACGTCCGCGACGACCTGGTCGAGTGGCTGCGCGAGCAGCCCTACTCGGTCGACGCGGAGGTGGGCGGACGGCGCTTCCTCATGGCCCACAGCTCGCCCTGGGGCGGCTGGGAGTACCACTACCCCCACGACCCGCTCTGGCGGAAAACCGAGAGCCTCGAGCACGACGTGGTCGTGACCGGTCACACCCACGTGCCCATGGCCGCCCGCTTCGGCGAGACCCTCGTCATCAACCCCGGCTCCGTGGGCGAAGCCCGCCACCCCGGGAACAACTACCGCCTCTCCTGCGCCGTCTGGGATACGGCCGGCGATGAGGTCCACTTCCACGAGTACGAGGACCCCGCCCGGCCCTCGCGCGTGCTCACCACGGGGGGTGCATCATGACCGTCGCCGGAGTCCTCCTCGCCCGTAACCGCTCCCGCTTCGACGGCTTCCCCGAGCCTCTGCTGGAAGCCTACGAGAGTAGCCTGCGCGCCCTCGAACCGCGCCTCACGCCCACCCAGCTTGAGGGCTGGTCGCGGGGCGGCCTCGACCTCATGGCCATCAGCCTGCGCTCCTGGGAGTCCGCCGCCGAGTACTTCAAGGCCGGCCCCCAGCTTGCCGAGGCGACCCCCTGGGACACCTACGAGCAGCTTGCCCGCGAGGCCACCGACCTCACCGAGCAGTCCGCCCCGCTCGCCGTCTCCTTCCTCCGCAGCGCGCCCAACACGCTCTCGTACATCGGGCCCAACCACCTCGCCCAGTGGGCCGACTTCGGCCGCCGCCTCTACAAGGGCAACTGGAAGAGCTCCTCGCTCGCCGCCCAGTTCTACGATGCCGGGCCCGATCTCTTCGCCAACATTCGCGTCAGTCACGCCGGACGCCTCGTGCTCTTCCTCGACGAGCTCGCCCGCCACTCCTACGAGCTCGCCGCCGCCTGCCTCACCTCCGCTCCCGACGTGCTCGGCCGCCTCGACAACGCCGACCGCCTGCCCTTCCTCACCTTCGGCGTCGAGCTCGCACAGACCAGCTGGGCCGACTCGCGCCTCTACTTCGACCGCGGCGTGCCACTCATCCAGCGCGTCCACGGCCCCGTGCGCGAGCGCTACCTGACGCTCGCCGCGCAGGTCGCCCGCGACCACAACCGCTCCGTGTTCCAGTACTTCGAGGACGCCGCCCACGCCCTCGGCGAGGTTGAGCCCGACGACCACGGACCCGTGATCGAGCTCGCCGAGCAGCTCGCGCCCCACTCCGCTTACGCCGCCATGGACTTCATCAGCAACGCCCCCGAGGTGCTGGAGAAGGTCCGCATCGACGAGCTGGGCGCCTGGCAGAACGCCGGACTCGGCATCCTCGCCTCCAGCCGAGAGGGCGGCGAGGCCTACTTCCGCCTCCAGTCCAGCCGCGGCGAAGAGGTCCTCGACACCCTCTCCGCCCGCGTCGAGCTCTCCAAGGTGGGCGACATCCTCCGGCTCTACGCCAAGGCGCTCACGGGCAGGAACATCAGCATCCACGCTTCCGCCGTCCTCACGGAGAAGGGCATCGGCTGGGTCGACGAGGAGCGCGCCAGCACCGAGGGCACCACCATCTATCTGCCCGACGTGATGGAGCGCTACCGCAACAAGGACGAGAACTTCGCCTCGGTGAAGGTCTTCACCACGCACCAGGCCGCCCACCTCGAGTTCGAGAGCTTCAGCTTCGGCTTCGAGCGCCCCTCCACCCTCTTCGAGGACCTGCGTCCGACCATCCCCGAGAACACGGGCAACAACCCTGCTACCGAGATCGAGCGCTTCTTCGACCTCTTTCCCGACCGCACCCTCGCCAGCGACCTCCACGAGATCGCCGAGGACGCCCGCATCGACGCGGCCATCAAGCTCAACTACGCCGGCATCCGCCGCGCCCTCACGCGTATGCAGCGGGAGGAGCTGGGCCGCCGCCCCGAGATCAGCGAGTTGCCCCTGCGCCAGGCCTTCGTCGAGAACCTCGTGCGCGTCAGCCTCGATGGCGCCGACGCCGTGCGCTGGCCCGCCGCCCAGCAGGACGCCATGTCGAACGGCGTCGCCGTCCTCCAGCGCCTTGCCTCCGAGGGCGCCACGCCCGAGGACGCCGCCGAGGCCACCCTCCGCCTCTACCAGCTCGCCATGGGCATCAAGAACGAGCGCGAGGAGGGCGACGAGGAGTGGGACAGCCTCCCCGACGTCGACCAGGAACAGCTCCAGCTGGATATGAGCGACCTCGGCGGCGAGGGCGCCGCCATGGAGATGGGCGAGCCCGAGGAGGGCGACTCCGAGTACGAGAGCCCCCAGGACATCGACTTCCGCGGCGACTTCAAGCCCGAGCTTGTCCAGCTTCTGATGAAGCTCCGCGACGACGCCGAGCTGGGCGATGCCGGCCAGATCTCGCCCGAGCAACTCACCGAGGAGCAGCTCAAGGAGCTGCTCGAGAAGAGCGCCGAGATCGACCTTGACACCCTGCTCGAAGGCGACCTCCAGAACACGACCGGCATGTTCCTCTCCAACCTCCTGAAGGAGGCCGGCACCCCCACGCTCGACAGCGACGCCCAGTCCGACCAGCCCCTGAGCGACCTCAGCACGGGCGGGGAGGAAGGCGAGGAACCCCTCGCCCCCATTGTCACCACCTACTACTACGACGAGTGGGACTTCCGCGCGCAGGACTACAAGCCCCGCTGGTGCGCCGTGAAGGAAGCCGCCCTGGAGGAGGGCGAAGAGGAGTTCTACGACGAGACGCTGCGCGAGTACGCCGCCCTCGTCGCCCAGACCCGCAAGCAGTTCGAGCTGATGAAGCCCGAGCTCTTCCGCAAGATCAAGAAGCTCTCCGACGGCGAGGACATCGAGCTCGACCCCGCCATCGAGTGGATGATCGACCTCCGCACGGGCATCAGCCCCTCCGACAAGGTCTACTGGCGCCGCAACAAGGTCGAGCGCGACGTCGCCATCGCCTTCCTGCTCGACATGTCCGCCTCCACCGACGAGGAGATCGCGCGCCGCGACCAGCAGTACGACGACTCCGACGACGACCCCCGCAAGTACCTCAGCTGGTGGGTTACCAAGCGGCGCCAGGAGCTTGCCGCCCCGCCCAAGCGCATCATCGACCTCGAGAAGGAGGCAACCGTCCTCCTCATCACCGCCCTTGAAACGATCGGCGACGACTACGGCATCTACGGCTTCAGCGGCTACGGCCGCGACAACGTCGAGTTCTTCGTCATCAAGGACTTCGACGAGCGCTTCGATGCGACCACCAAGAAGCGCATCGACAAGGTCACCCCCATCCGCTCGACGCGCATGGGCCCTGCCATCCGCCACGCCATCCACAAGCTCGCCGAGACCGAGGCGAAGGTACGCATCCTTGTCCTGCTCAGCGACGGCCGCCCCCAGGACCACGGCTACGGGCGCGACCGCACCGAGAAGGAATACGCCATCCACGACACCAAGCAGGCGCTCAACGAGGCCAAGCGCGAGGGCATCACGCCCTTTGCGCTCACCGTCGACCGCGCCGGCCACGACTACCTGAAGACGATGTGCGAGGACATGGGCTACGAGGTCGTGGGCGATATCGAGTCGCTGCCGCGCCGCCTGCCCGCCCTCTACCGCAGCCTCACCGAGTAGCGCGGGTGACGCTGCTCCTGGTCCGCCACGGCCAATCCGAGGGGAACGTTGAGGGCCTCATTCAGGGTCAGCTCGACAAGCCCCTGACCGATCTGGGCCGCCAGCAGGCGCTCGCCGTCGCCGAGCGGCTCAAGTCCGAGGGTGGCGCCGACCGCATCGTTGCCAGTCCGCTCGCTCGCGCCTTCGCCACCGCCGAGGCTATCGGCGAAGTGGCCGGCCTGCCCGTCGCCACCGACGAACGCTTGATGGAGTACGACTTCGGCGACGTAAGCGGATGGACCATCCCGGAGGTCCTGGAGCGCCATCCCGGCTGGCGCTTCTGGAGCGATGACCCGTCCGAACCGCTTCTTCCCGGTGAGGAGGGCATGTCCGCCTTCGACGCACGCGTTGCCGAGGTGGTGGCCGAGTCGATGGCTCTCGAGGGCCGGACGATCGCGGTAACCCATGGCGGCGTCATCATGGCCGCCCTCAACGTGGCCCTTCGGATGCACGGCGCCGCCGAACTGGGGGCTCGCCGTGCGCGTTTCCCCATGAAGAACTGCGGCATCACCGAGCTCGACCGCGATCCCGAGGGGCGGCTCATCGTGCGCCGTCACAACGACGCCTGCCACCTCCCCTGACGAGTCCCGGGACCTACTCCGGTTCGTCCTCCGCCACCTCGCAGCTGTAGCGCTCGATGACCGGGTTCGCGAGCAGCCGCGTGCACATGTCCTCCGCCAGCGACTGCGCCTCCTCCTCGCTCGCGGCCTCGATCGTGACCTCGAACAGCTTCCCCGACCGCACCCCCGCCACCCCCGCGAAGCCGAGGTTGTGCAGCGCCGACGCGATGGTCAGCCCCTCCGGGTCGTTCACCGTTGGCTTCAGCGTCACCGCGATGGAGGCGAGGAAGCGGCTCACGCGGGCAGGTCCTCCCCCGTGAGCGCGCGGTACAGCGTCAGGTAGCGATCCGTTGTCGCGGCGATCACGTCGTCCGGAACCTCCGGCGCGGGGTCGCCGTCCTTCCAGCCTGTCCCCACGAGCCAGTCACGCACCGGCTGCTTGTCGAAGCTCGGCTGCGAGCCGCCCGGCTTGTACTCGGAGAGCGGCCAGAAGCGGCTGCTGTCGGGCGTCAGCACCTCGTCGATCAGGATCGTCTCTTCGTTGCGCAGCCCGAACTCGAACTTCGTGTCCGCGATGATGATGTCGCGCTCCAGCGCCACCTGGTGGGCGTAGTCGTAAACCGCGCGGCTACGCTTCGCCATCGCGTTCGCCGTCTCCTCGCCTACGATGCCCTCGAGCTGCTCGTAGTTGATGTTCTCGTCGTGCTGGCCCACGTCCGCCTTCGTCGAGGGCGTGAAGATTGGCTCCGGCAGCCGGTCTGACTCCGTCAGCCCCTCGGGCAGCGGGATCCCGCAGACCGACCCATCGCGCTTGTACTCGCGCCAGGCCGTGCCCGAGATGTAGCCGCGCACGATGCACTCGGCGCTGTACGCCTGCGCCTTCCGCACCAGCATCGAACGCCGATGGCAGTTCGCCGGGAGAGCGAAGGGCACGAGCTCGTCCGCGTTCGACTCGTCGATGACGGCGATGAAGTGGTGCGGCACCACTTCGCCGATACGCTCGAACCACCACGCCGAGAGCTGCGTTAGCATCTCGCCCTTGCGGGGAACGCCCGCCGGCAGTACGAGGTCGAGCGCCGAAATGCGGTCGGTCGCGACGATCAGCAGGTGGTCGCCGAGGTTGTACGTATCGCGCACCTTGCCGCGCATCATGGGCGCGGGCAGATCGGTGTGCGTCACCACGTTGGTCATTGGGTCTCCTCCCGAATACGAAGGTAGTACAGGGTAATGGAGGCATGGGCAAACGCCGCCACCGGAATCAGGATGCCGCCCTGCAAGATGCGAAGCCCGGCATCAATGGCCATGCGCAGTTCGCGGCTCGCGCTCTCCGGTCCCGGGCTCACCGGCAGCAGTGCTCCGATAAGGAATGCCAGCGCCAGCCCGATGACCATGATCCCGAGCAGTCGCAGCATGTTCCCCTGCATCGTGCGCCAACTCCGGGTGAGCGCCTCGATGGGGCTGGTCTGTTCCAGCAGGTACACCTGGTAGGCGACCCCGAAGCGCGCAATGAGGAAGGGAATAACCGCCAGCCCCACGATCGTGAAGGCCAGCAGACCCCCCACAACCGTGAAGATGACCGTCAGCATGATCAGCCCCCCCAGGCGCGTGAACGCAGGATCAAGCGCCTGCGAGAGCGTGAGCGGTTGCCCCTGCGCGACTGCCGCGACCGACACGATCGTCGCCCCCTGCGCCACCAGTCCCAGCACCACTCCCGCCGCCACGACCACCACCAGCACGAACACCTGCGCGCCTGCCTCGGTGGCGCCCGTAATCCCTCCGCGCGGGTACACCTCGTCCGCGAACACGCTGCTGTAGAGCAAGACCGTCAGGACGATCGTCCCCACGACGAGGGGCGCCTGGATGGCCAGCAGGGGCAGCATCGTTTCGCGTGGGAAGTCGCGCATGAGCGCGGCTGCCGCGCTCAGCGTCTCGCCCACGCCCGGCCGTTCGGGGGACTGCTGCTCTGGGGTGCTGGTCATCTCGGCCGGGGCTCCCTGCGCTTCGATCGAGCAGCGTAGCGGGGGCGCACCCCCGTGGCTGTCGGCGGGATCACGCAGCTGCTCCCGCAAGGGGCCCGTGGGGCCGGGCGTGGCGGCGCCTGGTGTCGCTGTTCAAGTCACGCCCAGCCGCTCGAACGTCGAGCCGGCGTTGCGAAGGTAGTAGCCGTAATCGAACAGCGACCGCAGCCGCTCTTCGTCCAATCGCGAGGTCACGTCCTCGTCCGCCAGCAGCAGCGAAAGGAACGGCTCGCGCTCCTGCCAGGCGACCATCGCGTTGCGCTTCACGAGGCCATAGGCCTCCTGCCGGCTCAGACCCGTCTCGATTAGCTCCAGCAGCACCCGCTGCGAGAACACCAGCCCGTACGACCGGTCGAGGTTCTCGCGCATGCGCTCGGGATAGACCACCAGGTCCTTGGCGATGTCCGTGAACAGCGCCAGCATGTAGTCCAGCAGCAGGCAGGCGTCGGGGAAGACAATGCGCTCCGTCGAGGAGTGGCTGATGTCGCGCTCGTGCCAGAGGGCCACGTTCTCCATGGCGGTGTTCGCGTAGCCGCGCAACACCCGCGCCAGCCCCGTGATGCGCTCGCACTTCTCCGGGTTGCGCTTGTGCGGCATCGCGCTCGATCCCGTCTGGCCCGCCGCGAACGGTTCCTCCGCCTCCAGCACTTCCGTGCGCTGCAGCCCCCGGATCTCCGTCGCGAACTTCTCCAGCGAGGCGCCCGTGAGCGCGAGCGCGCTCACGAACTGCGCGTGCCGGTCGCGCTGGATGACCTGCGTCGAGGCGTGCTCCACGCCCAGCTCCAGTGTCTGGCAGGTCGCCTCTTCGATCTCGGGAGGGATGGAGGCGTGCGTGCCCACGGCCCCGCTGATTGCCCCCACCGCGATCGTTTCCCGCGCCGCCAGCAGGCGCTCGCAGTTGCGTCGCATCTCGGCCACCCAGACCGCCACCTTCAGGCCGAACGTCGTCGGTTCGGCGTGAACGCCGTGCGTTCGTCCCACGCAGAGGGTGTCGCGGTGCTCCCGCGCGAGGTTCTCCAGCGCCGCCGTCAGCTGCTCGACGCCCGCGATCAGGAGGTCGCTCGCGTCCCGCAACTGGAGGGCGGTGGCCGTGTCCCAGACGTCGCTCGTTGTGAGCCCGAAATGGACATAACGCGATTCCTCGCCGAGCGAGTCGGCTACCGACTGCAGGAACGCCGTCATGTCGTGGTGCGTGACGGCGAGGTATTCGTTGACCTTGTCGACATCGAAGGTGGCGTTCGCGCGGATGGTCTGGGCCGCCTCGATGGGCATCTCACCGGCGGCTGCGCGGGCCTCGCAGACGGCGATCTCGACCTCGAGCCAGCGATCGAACTTCGCCTGCTCGCTCCAGATTGCGGCCATCTCAGGCCGCGAGTAGCGGGGGATCACAGGACGCTCCGGACGGGGTGAAATTGGCTCGTGGCCATCGTCTCAATCATACCGTGGGCGGCGCTCTGGGAGTCCCCGGCGCCGTTCAGACGCCGTTGGCGGCACGGTGTAGACTGCCGCTCCGCCAGGAGGTGTCGCGTGGAAGAGTTCCGCGGTCGTACAGCTGTCGTTACCGGAGGCGGTGGCGGCATCGGCAAGGCGATGGCCGTCGCCTTTGCCCGGGAAGGGATGAACGTCGTCATCGGCGAGATCGACATGGACGCAGCCGCTGAGGCGGTCGCCGCTGTCGAGGCGCACGGTGTGAAGGCACTCGCCGTCGAGAACGACGTCTCCAGCCGCGCTTCCATGCAGGCCCTCGCCGACGCCACCAACGATGCGTTCGGCGGCTGCCACGTGCTCTGCAACAACGCCGGCGTCGTCACCTTCAAGCTCGCCCAGGACATGAGCGAGGACGACTGGGACTGGGTGCTGGGCGTCGATCTCTACGGCGTGATCTACGGCATCCAGGCGTTCCTGCCGGGCATGGTCGCTGCAGGCGAAGGTGGCCACATCGTCAACACCGCTTCCATTGCCGGGCTCGTCGCCGCGGCAACGCCCGGCATCTCCTCCTACACAACCGCCAAGTACGGCGTCGTCGGCATCTCCGAGGCGCTCGCCCTCGACCTCGCCCCGCACAACATCGGTGTGAGCGTGATCTGTCCGGGCGGCGTCCGCTCGCGCATCGTCGAGGCGGGCCGCAACCGCCCCGAGGAGTACGGCGGCCCCGAGGCTCCCATCCGCGAGATGCTCCCCGGCGAGAGCGTTCCGCAGGAGGTGATCGAGCCCGAGGATCTCGCTCAGCAGGTCCTCCGCGCCGTCAGGGAAAACCACCTCTACATCGTCAGCCATCCCGAGACCCAGCCCGCCGTCGAGGCCCGCTTCCAGGCGATCCTCGACGCTTACGACCGCATCCCCACCTAGCCACACCGCCAAAGGAGCGCGCCATGTCCGTCAAGGTTCTGGTTGTCACCAAGGGCCACCCCTTCGACTACAACGGCTTCTACGCCATGTTCGATGAGAACCCCGAGCTGCTCACCACGCAGGTTGAGCAGCCCGCCGCGCAGGTGATGCTGCGCCCCGAGAACGTGGCCGAGTACGAGGCCGTCTGCTTCTACGATATGTGGGGCACCGAGAGCCCCGACGGCGGCGCCAGCTTCCTGCCCGCCCCCGAGGAGTACCAGCAGAGCATCGCCGCCCTGCTCGAGAGCGGGAAGGGCATTGTGATGATGAACCACGCGATCGTGCAGTGGCCCGCCTGGCCCGGCTGGCGCGATGTCAGCGGAACCTCGTTCCTGCTGACCGAGGGCGAGGTCTTCGGCGAGATGACCCCCGGTTCCGGCTACCGCGGCGGCGCCGTCGACCCGCGCGGCAACCCCCGCGGCACCGTCTCCGCCGACCCTGGCGCTGCCGGTCACCCCGTCCTCGACGGGGTCGACCCCTTCACCATCGAGGACGAGCTCTACCTGACCTCCAAAACTTTCGAGTCGCAGCCCGGCATCCTCCCGCTCATGCGCACCGACTACCCGATGGTGAAGGAGAACTTCAACCCACCGCCCCTCGCCCCCGCCGCGGAGCAGGCCGGCTGGGACCATCCCGAAGGCAGCAACCTCGTCGTCTGGGCAAAGAAGAGCGTGAACTCCCCGGTCATCGCCATGCAGATTGGCGACGGCCCCAATTGCTACGCCAACCCCGGCTTCCGCACGCTCCTCAGCAACTCCCTGCACTGGGTGGCGACGGACGAAGCGCGCGCCTGGGCCGCCAGCTAGCGCCGCCCAGCCACGAACAGGGGTAGACCCCCGGAAGGACGAATCCAATGGCAGTGAAAACGCTCGTGGTGACCAAGGGCCACGGCTTCAACTACAACGGCTTCTACTCCATGTTCGACGACAATCCGGAGCTGCTCACCACGCAGGTCGAGCAGCCCGCGGCGCAGGTTCTCCTGCGTCCCGAGAACGTGGCCGAGTACGAGGCCGTCGTCTTCTACGACATGTGGGGCGTCGACTTCTCCCCCGCCTCCGAGGAGTACCAGCAGAGCATTGCCGCCCTCCTCGAGAGCGGGAAGGGCCTCATGTTGATGAACCACGCGCTCGTGGAGTGGCCCGCGTTTCCCGCCTGGCGCGATGTCAGCGGCACTTCCTTCCTGCTGAAGGAGGGAGAAGTGTTCGGCGAGCTCACCCCCGGTTCCGGCTACCGCGGCGGTGGCGCCGACCCGCGCGGGAACGGCCGCGGCAAGGTCACGCCCGACCCGGCCGCCGCCGGGCACCCCGTCCTCGAGGGCCTGGACGACGGCTTCGTGGTGCAGGACGAGCTCTACCTGACCTCGAAGATCTTCGAGTCGCAGCCCGGCATCCTGCCCCTCATGCGCACCGACTACCCGATGACGCAGGAGAACTTCAACCCGCCGCCCATGGCTCCACCGGAAGAGAAGGAGCGCTGGGCCCACCCCGACGGCAGTGACGTGGTCGTCTGGGCGAAGAAGAGCGGCAACAGCCCCGTCGTCGCCACGCACCTCGGCGACGGCCCCGGCAGCTACGAGAGCGAAGGCTTCCGCAGGCTCCTCCACAACACCCTGCACTGGGTGGCGTCCGAGGAAGCGCGCGCCTGGGCCGCCAGCTAGCGACCCCTAGCGCAGCTCCCGGAACGTTGCGCGGATGCCGCGCACGATCGCCTCGGGCTCCTCGGCGGGCGCGAAGTGCCCGCCCGCCGGGTGCGAGTCCCAGTGGTGCACGTTCCAGTACTCCCGCTGTTGCGCGCTCGGCTCCTGTGGCGCCCCCGGACCGTGGAACGTGATCCCCGTCGGCGCCTCGACCACGGGCGTGCGGTCGTGGCTCGGTTGCCACTGGTTCCAGGCCGCCTCGTAGTAGTACCGCACGGAGGTCACGAAGGCGTCCGTCGCCCAGTACAGCATCATCGTCGTCAGCAAGTCGTCCTTGGAGAAGCGCGACTCCACGTCCCCGTTCGTGTCGCCCCAGTTGCGCCGCCGCTCCAGGATCCAGGCGCAGAGCCCGATCGGGGAGTCATGCGCCATGAAGGCCAGCGTTTGCGGGTCGAGCGTCTGCACGGCCACGTGCGCCGAGTAGTAGCGCATCCGCGCGAGCGAGGCCGTGCGCGCCTCTCCGGGCGGCATCGTTGCGAGTCCCGGGTCGCCCAGCACCCAGGGACGGTCGTGCGTGAACATATTCAGCATGATCGCGTCCGTCAGGTGGATGCCGATCACGTGGTCCGCGTACTTGTGTCCGAGCTGGCTGGTGACCAGCGCTCCCCAGTCGCCGCCCTGCGCCGCGAAGCGCTCGTAGCCGAGCACGTCCCGCATGAGCGTGTCCCAGATGTCCGCCGTCCGCCAGTAGTTGATCCCCGGCGTCGTCAGCGGCGTCGAGAAGCCGTACCCCGGCAGCGAGGGCACGACCACGTCGAAGGCGTCCTCGGCGTCGCCGCCGTGGGCTGCGGGGTCGGTCAGCGGGCCGATCACGTGGCGCAAGTCCCAGTACGTCCACGGCCAGCCGTGCGAGACAACGATGGGGATGGGATTCGGCCCCTTCCCCCGCTCGTGCACGAAGTGGATCGGCATCCCCTCGATCTCGACACGGAAATTCGAGAAGCGGTTCATCTCCGCCTCGTGCGCGCGCCAGTCGTAGCGGTGCAGCCAGTGCTCCGCCAGTTCGCGCAGGTAGCCGCCGTCGACCCCGTACGCCCAGCCGTCGTTGGCGAAGTCGGGCGCCCAGTTGATGCGCTCCAGGCGTTCACGCAGGTCCTGAAGCTTCTCCTCGGGGATCGCAATCTCGAACGGTTCGGCCTGCATGGCGTGCCTCCTGGTGGCGGTGCGCGACGAGTCTAGCTGGTACACGGGAGCCTGTTCTGGACATAACGAAATCGCATTTTGTCTGATGCAATTGCAAGGCCATCTTCCGCGAGCTAGTGTCACCCTGCGCGGCCGGGGGAATGGCGCGCCAAAGGGGGAAAGTCGATAGTCATGGGATCGATATTGTCTGGTAGAAAGGCCCCGGGACTGGCCATCGTCGTTGGCCTCGTCCTGCTAATCATCACGCTCATCCTCTATCCCGGAGGCTGGGTAGTCGACGCAGCCGACTCCCTGGACTTCCAGGCGACGATCGATGCGATGACCGAGAACGACAACCTCTCGCACGCCTTGTTCTTCGTCATCATCCTCTCGGCGTTGGCGATCTCCTTCGGCATCTTCTCGTTCTGGAAGCTCGGCGGGTCGGACGACCCCCTGCTGGGGTTCGCCATCCTGGTTAACCTGTTCCACTACGGCATCTTCATCCTGACGATGGGAATGCGGCACATGCTCGTCGCCATCGCCCAGCACAGGGACGGCATTGAATTCAGGGGTGGCGCTCCCGCGGATGGTGTCGTCGATGGCTACCTCGTCATGTTGCAAGCTTCGAGCGGGGGCCTCCACTACGCCTTCGTCATCGTTTCGTCGGTGAGTGGCATCCTCCTGGGGCTTGCCCTTGCCCGGCGTTATACCTCGCTGAACATCACCGCTGCGGCTTGCTGGGTCTTCTTCCTTGCGGGAGTGGCGGGCCTGCTCAACGCGGTCGTCGGCCAGCAGGCCGAAGTCGCGCCCGAGGCCTTCGTCGCCATCAGCAACATCGTCCTCTTCGTCGCGGCCGTCGCTCTCCTTGTTATCGGTATCGGCGTGCTGCGGGGCGAGAGCGAGCTTGTTCCGGAAGACGACTAGCCAGCAGCCGGACTTGTCCGGCGCCGGAGCACACCCATCGCCAGCGGGAACGCAGTTGCGTTCCCGCTGGCCGGGCCGATCCCGCTTCCGGTACAGTTCTGGCAGCGCCGCTGCGCTCCGGGGGACCCCATGGTCGTCGAAACGAAGCAGACCTTCTGCCGCTTCTGCCACGCCTTCTGCGCGATCGAGGTCGACATTGAGGATGGCCGCGCCATCAAGGTACGCGGCGACGCCAAGAACGAGATGTACCAGGGGTTCACCTGCATCAAGGGACGCCAGCTCCCCGAACAGCACTACCACCCGGACCGCCTCCTCCACTCCCAGAAGCGCGCCCCCGACGGCACGTACCACGACGTCCCCCACCAGCAAGCCATCGACGAGGTAGCGGACAAGCTCCAGGCCATCATTGCCGAGCACGGCCCCCGCGCCGTCGCCACCTTCAGCGGCACGTACGGTTTCTCCTTCCCCTCCTCGGGCCAGTTCGCCGGGGCCTTCATGGCCGGCATCGGCTCGAACATGACCTATTCCGGGGGCACCATCGACCAGCCCGCCAAGCCCATCGCGCGCGCCTACCACGGCAACTGGGGCGCCGGCCCCCAGATGTTCGACGACGCCGACGTCTGGATGCTCATCGGCGCCAACCCCACCATTTCCATGTGGGGCGGCATTCCCCAGTACAACCCCGCGAAGCGCCTCCACCAGGCCAAGCAACGCGGCATGCAGTTCATCGTCATCGACCCGCGCCGCACCGAGGCTGCGGAGAAGGCCGACATCTTCCTCCAGGTGAAGCCGGGCGAGGATCCCACCCTCCTCGCCGGCATCCTCCGGGTCATCCTCACCGAGGGCCTTGTCGACGGCGACTTCGTCGCCGCCAACGTGCAGGGCCTGGAGGAGCTGCGCGAGGCCGTCGAGCCCTTCTCGCTCGACTACGTGGAGGAGCGCGCCGGCGTGCCCGCCGCCCACGTCGAGCGCGCCGCGCGCGTTTTCGCCGAGGGCGAACGCGGCTCCGTCACCTCCGGCACGGGCCCCGACTTCTCGCCCCACGCCAACATCACCGAATACCTCATCAACGCCATCAACACCGTCTGCGGGCGCTGGATGCGTGAGGGCGAGCGGGTGCCCAACCCGCCCGTGTTGCGCAAGCCCAAGGACTACGTTGCCCAGACCTACCAGGAGAGCACCGACTGGGAGTCCCGCGAGAAGCTGCGCATCCGCGACCTCCCCATCACCCACATCGGGCCGCCCACCAGCGCCCTCGCCGAGGAGATCCTGACCCCCGGCGAAGGCCAGATCCGCGCCCTCATCTGCATCGGCTCGAACCCCATGGCTGCCTGGCCCGACCAGCTCCGCACCTATGAGGCGATGCAGGCGCTCGACCTGCTCGTCACGCTCGACATCAAGATGTCGGCCACCTCCAAGCTGGCCCATTACGTGATCGCGCCGAAGCTCTCGCTCGAGCGCGAGGACACGACCCTCCCCAACGAGGCGCTTTCGGGCGTGTTCGGCTTCGCCCAGGGCTACCCCGCCCCCTACGCCCAGTACGGACCCAAGCTCATCGACCCGCCAGCGGGCTCCGATGTGATCGAGGAGTGGGAGTTCTTCTGGGGCGTCGCCAACCGCATGCGCGTCCCCATGCGCACCACCTGGGGCGAGGTCGACATCGACAACAAGCCAACCAGTTCGCAGATCCTTGAGTGGATGTGCGAGGGCTCCCGCATCCCCCTCGACGAGGTCAAGAAGTACCCCCACGGCCACATCTTCGAAGACGATGACATCCGCGTGCTGCCGAAGCGCCCCGGCTCCCCGCGCCTCGACGTGGGACGCGCGGAGATGATGGCCGAGCTCGCCGAGGTGCGCGCCGAGCCCCATTTCGAGGGCGGCGGCTACCGTGAGGGCGAGGAGTTCACCCACCGCCTCGTCAGTCGCCGTATGCTGGAATCGTATAATTCCTCGGGCCGCGACATCCCCCGGCTCATGCGCAAGTACGCCAACAAGGGCAACCCTGCCTATATGAACCCGATGGACATCGCCGAGCTCGGCCTCGCCGCCGGCGATGTCGTCGAGATCGAGTCCGCGCGCGCTGCCATCTACGGCGTCGTCGAGCCCGCGGACGACGTACGCACGGGCGTCATCTCGATGGCCCACGCCTGGGGCGACGCCCCCACCGAGGACGCCCGCGTGCGCGAGCTCGGTGCGAATACCGGCCGCCTCTCCGATACCCAGCGCGACTACGACCCCATCACCGGTATCCCCGTGATGAGCGCCATCCCCGTGAACGTGCGCAAGGTTGCCGATCCCGCCCCGGTGGGCTGATCCGGGTCGCCCGGGTGCTCAGTGCCAGTCGTGCGCGTCGGGCATCGGCACACCCGTGCCCACAGGCTCCACATGCGAGACGGTGACGGTCATCGTCCCGTCCCGGCGCGAGACCTTGCCCCGGATCAGGAGCACCTGGCTCCGCAACTCCTTGCGGTGCCGCGCGTAGATGCGCGGCCAGAGGATGACCTGCACCTCGCCCGTCTCGTCCTCGATGGTCACGAAGACGGTGCCCTCCTTGCCGCGGGGGTGCTGCCGGGCGATGGGCCACCCCGCCACCCGCACAGCTGTGCCGTCGGGCAGCCCCTCCGCGTCGGCGCAGGGCAGTACGCCGGGGGGAAGCGTGGGCCGCACGAACTCCATCAGGTGCCCGCCCGGGTAGACCCCCATCGTGCGGTACTCCCCGACCATCTTCTCGTACCCGCTGAGGTCCGCGAGCGCGGGCACGCCAGCCGCTCCCGCTGCCGGGAAGGCGCGCTGCCCGCCCCGTGACGGCGGCGTTGAAAGCCCCGCGTCCCAGAGCGCCAGCCGCCGGTTCGGCTCGACCGCGTCGAAGGCCCCCGCCTCCACCAGCGACTGCGCCGCCCGTGGCTTCACGCCCGTCCGCCGCACCAGGTCCCCCGCCCCGCTGTAGGAACCGTGCCGTTCCCGCTCCGCCACGATCAGCTCCGCTGCCGCCTGTCCCACGTCCTTCACGATCTGCAGGCCCAGCCGCACGCAGCCGTTGTCGGAGATGGCGAGCGCTTCGCTGCGATTCACGCACGGGTTCAGGAAGGGCGCCCCGAAGCGTCGCGCGTCCTCCTTCAGCGTCTCCAGCGGGTAGAACCCCATCGGCTGGTTGTTCACCAGCGCCACGAAGAACTCGAGCGGGTGGTACTGCTTCAGCCAGGCCGCCTGGTAGGCGCTGATGGCGAACGCGTGCGAGTGCGACTCCGGGAACATGTAGTGCCCGTTGATCTTGGCGAATATCGTGCACGCGGTTTCCTCGGGAACGCCCCGGCTCCGCGCCCCCTCCAGGAAGCGCTGCCGGTGCATCGCCATCAGGTGCTCGCCCTGCGGCCGCGCGAAGGCGCGCCGCAACTCGTCCGCCTCGGCGGCGGTCATCCCCGCCACGTCCATGACCAGCTGCACCACCTGCTCCTGCCAGACGATCACGCCGTAGCCTCGCGCCAGGGCGCGCTCCTCCAACGGGTGGTCATACGTCCATTCGGCCCCGTGCCGGTAGCGCTCGATGAACTTCGAGACGGCGCTCCCCTGCACCCCCACCCCGGGCCGGATGAGCGCCACCTGGTAGGCCAGGTCCAGCAGGTTCCGGGAGAGCAGGCGCTGTGCGATCTTGAGCTGCGCGGGCGACTGCAGCAGGAAGACGCCCTTCGCCCGCCCCTCGTTGATGAGGTCGTAGACGTTCGGATCCTCGGGGTCGATGCGGCTCAGGTCGGGCCTCGTTCCCTCCTTCTCCTCGATCAGGGTGAGCGCTTCCTCAATCTGGTCGAGCACAGGCAGGGAGAGGATGTCGATCTTGGCGAAGTTGGCGTCGGCCACGCTGTCTTTATTCCAGTCCATGATGAAGCGCCCCTCGATCGCCCCGTCCCGGATGGGCACCATCCCCGGGATGGGGCTGTCGCTCAGCACCATCCCGCCCACGTGCTGACCGAGTCCCCGGGGCGCGTGCAGCAACTGGGGCGCCAGCTCGGTCAGCTCCCGCCAGCCGGGCGCGTCGACTCGCTCGCGGAAGGCGGGCGCCTCCAGCATCGCCTCGCGCAGGCCCCCGTCGTGCGACGGGACCTGCTTCGAGAGCAGCCGCAGGTCCTCCCGTGGCAGTCCCAGCGCCTTCCCCAGGTCCTGGATGATGCCCTTCAGCGAGTAGGTGGCGATGGCCCCCGCGAGCACCGCGTACTCCGCGCCGAAGTGCTGGTGTACGCGCGCGATCAGCTCGTCGCGGAGGGCGCGGGGAAAGTCGAGGTCGATATCGGGGAGCGTGCTCATGTCCTCTGGCATGAACCGCTCCAGCGTCAGGTTCCAGCGCAGCGGGTCGACGTGGCTGATGCCAATGAGATAACCCACCAGCAGCGCCACCGAGGAGCCCCGCCCCCGTCCCGGCGGCCGCTCCTCCAGGGGCGTATCGGGGTTGGCCAGCCCCCGCTCCTCCATGATTAGCCGGCCCAGCCGCGCGATCTCCCGGTAGAGCAGCAGGAAGCCGGCCAGGTGGTGCCGCTGGATCAGCCCGAACTCCTCATCGAGGCGTTCGAGGACCTGCTCCGTGAGCGCGCCGTAACGCCGCCGCGCGGCCTCCTCGCAGAGCCGTCGCAGGTAGCTCTCGGGCGTGTATCCCGCCGGTACCTGCGGATCGGGCAGGGTGTACCCCAGGTCCGTACTCAGGTTGAAGCGGCACAGCTCCGCGATGCGCACGGTGTTCGCGATGGCATCCGGATACTCCTGGAAGAGCCGCGCCATCGCCGCCGGCGGCTTCAGCGCGAACTGGTCGTTCGGCTTGATGAACGGGAGCGCCCGGTCGATCGTCGTGTTGCGTCTGGCGGCCGCCAGTGCGTGTTGCAGCCGGTAGCGCTCGCGGTCGTGGTAGAGCACGTCGTTGGTGGCCACCAGCTCGATACCCGCCTCCCGCGCGAGCTCTGCCAGCTCGTGGTTGCGCGCCGTGTCGCCCTGCAGGAAGTTCTGCTGGAGCTCCACGTAGACCGAGTCGGGGCCGTACCACTCCCGGTAGCGGGCCAGCAGCGCCCCCGCCTCCCCCCGCCGCCCCTCCCGCGCCAGCCCCGCGAGGCGCCCGTCGCGACCGCCGGTCAGCAGGATCACGCCCTCGGCGTGACCGGGCAGGTGGGCCGGGTCGAGCCGCGGTTCCCGCCGGTCGACTGCGTTGGCCAGGGTGAACAGCCGCGAGACGTTCGCGTAGCCCTCGCGCGTCTTCGCCAGCAGCACCAGGCGGGAGCCGTCGGTCAGGGTCAGCTCCCCGCCCGTGATCGGCTGCACCCCGAGACTGTTCGCCAGCCGTGCGAACTCCAGCGCCCCGCAGAGGTTCGTGTCCGTCAGGGCGAGCGCCTCGCAGCCGAGCTCCTTTGCCCGGGCCAGCAGCTCGTGGCTGTGCGAGGCGCCTTCCCCGAAGGAGTAGAAGCTCCGCGTGTGCAGCTCGACGTATCCCGTGGCCACGGAGCGGCTCCGGCTAGCAGGCCTGCTGGTACCAGCGCTCCTCGCGCTGGTCCCGGAAGAGGGTGACCTGCCGCCCGTCCTCGCGGCTGACCCGGTAGTAGGCGCGCTTCAGGGGCGCCGGCAGCCACCAGAGATCGAAGCTCCAGCGGTCCTCGATGCGGGTGACCCGCTGCCATCCCCGCTCCAGCTCCACCGCCACGGGCTGCCCCTCCGACCCCTCCTCCACCGCCACCGGCGTGGGCAGGGCGAGCGGCCGCATCGCGTCCCGTCCCGATGGATCGATCGGCACCTGCAGCACGCGCATCTCCGGGGCCGGGTGCCAAGGGGCGATGGGCGCCATCCTGTAGAGCGCGGGGCCGCCCTCGAGCCGCGCCTGCAATTGCCGCTCGACCTCCGCCAGGCGGCGTTCGCGCCCCTCCCGCACGTCGGGGAAGAGGCCCGCCTGCTCGCCCGCTCCCTCGCCGAGCCCGCCAAGCTCCAGCAGCAACTCCTCGACCGGCGCCTCAGGATGGTCGTCCTCCAGCAGCCGCCGGAGAACGCGTGACGCCCCCTCCCAGCTTCCCACTCCCTGCCGGAAGTGAAACGCCTTCTCCCAGGGAGGGGCACCGTGCAGGAGGCAGGCCAGCTCCGCCCGGCTCGCGTACCGCCCCCGCGCCACGGGCCGGGCGAAGGCGCGCTTCAGCAGCGTGTCGACCCCCGCCAGCACCAGCGCCAGCGAGGTCGAGGCGAAGGGCAGGGGAATGCGCTCGACCACCGCTTCTTCCGTCGCGAGGGGGACCAGGGGGCTGTCATCGATGCCCTGGCAGAGCTCCCAGGCGCGCTTCCCCTCCTTCCCGAACTGGTCGATGAGCAACTCTACCCGCATGGCCGCGACCGCGCCCATGCTGTGCAGCCCGAATCGGAGCAGGCCCTCTCGCACGTCGTGCGAGAGGGGCAGCAGGTCGATGGAGCGGGGCGCGAGGAATCCCGCCGCGTCGGCGGGAATCGTGACGGCCTCCGGCCCCCTGCCGGTGCGGGCGGCGACGAAGGCCGGGAATTTCGCCTCCGCCACGCCGATCCGCGGCGCCAGGTCTCGCGGGAGCGCCTCCCGCAGGGCGCGCACGAGCGCGGCCTCGCCACCGTGCAGCGCCTCAAGCCCGTCGAGACCCACGTAGGCCGTGCCCAGCTCCGCCCCCTCCACCCGGTCGCTGACTCCCTGCAAAGCGGTGAGCGCCTGCTGGAACACCCGCCGGTAGGCGGGCTCGTCCGCCTCCAGCACGATCGTGTCCGGGCGCCGCGAGAGCGCTTCCTCCAGTGACATCCCCGCGGCCACCCCGGAGGCGGCCGGAAGGGCGTCGACCACCACGGGCTTGCCCGTGGTGCGGTCGGCGATCACGGCGGGGGTTGCCTGCAGGTGGGGCTGCCGCCGTAGCTCGACCCTGGCCCTGAGGTGGCTGATGAGTATGCAGGCGACCCGCAAGGCGCTCTCCCGGTGAACGGCGTCGCAGCGAAAGCGCTGCCCCGGCACCCTATAGAACATACGTTCCATTCGTCAACCCATCGAAACTTCGCTCGGGTTGTATGCCGGATCACACGACTGATGGACCGCCCCCAGGGCCACCTCCGATAGAATGCCCTGCCATGAACCAGATACTCCCTAAGCTGAGCTGGTTAGTCACGGCCCGCCCGTGGGTCACACTCCTCGTGCTTCTCCTCATCACCGTGGCGCTGGCGGCGGGCGCCACTCGTCGTGCGCCGGTTGTGGAAGGCGCAGCCCTGGCCTTCCTTCCGCCCGGGCACCCCATTGCCGATGCGACGACCGAGATCGATGAACTCTTCGGTGATTCGGGCGAGGTCAGGGTAGTCACGCTCATCTTCCGCGGCGAGGTGCTCACGCCCGAGGGCCTCACCCAGATGGATGCCCTGGTCGCTCGCGTTCTCAGCGATCAAGAAGTGGGAGAGCGGCTGGCCCCCACCAATCCAGTCATCGCGCCCTCGTTGCTGATCCGGAACGCTCTCCAGGTGGATGGCTTCGAGTCGGTCACGCAGGCGGAAATCGATGCCGTCCGCAACGCTCCCGAGCTCCAGGTGGCGCTCGTCGCGATGACCGGAATCGACGCCGATGGCACGCCCGTGGCGATCGCCACCCTGCGCTTGAGCGATGCGGACGAAGAGAAGGTTGAGGACGCCGAGCGGCGAGTCAACGAGCTGGCGGCTGACGATGAAGGCCCGCTGCGTGTCAGCAGCGTCTCGCCCGTGGTGGTCGAGGACGAGTACAAGGACGCCACCGAGTCGGGGATGCTGCCGCTGATTGGGTTGGCGCTCGTGCTGATCGCGGCGCTCATCCTGGTCTTCCTGCGCGCGCTCTCCGACCTGCTGCTCACGCTCGTGGGGCTGCTTGTCGCCCTCATCTGGGTCATCGGCGCGGAGGGCTGGCTCGGTCCGGATGCCCTGGGCTGGATCGGCCCGCCGAGCTCGCTCACGGCAATGGTCCCGATCATCATCATCAGCCTCACGGTGGACTACGCGATCCAGGCCGTTTCGCACTACCGCGAGCAGCGAGCCGCCGGCTTGAAGGTGGTGGAGGCCGTCAGGACGGGACTGCGAAACGTCACCATTCCGCTGGTGCTGGCCGCCGCCACGACGATCGTGAGCCTGCTCGCGAACCTGTTCTCCCCGATCGGGGTCGTTGGCGACTTCGGCATCGTCGCCGGCCTCGGCGTGGGCTTGAGCCTGATTGTGATGCTGACGCTGCTCCCCGCCGGCCGGACCATCATCGACCGCCGGCGTGAGGCGCGCGGCTCCTTGCCGCCCGCCCGCCCGGTCTCCAACGCGCTGCCCGGGATCGGCCGCATTGCGGAGCTGATGGGGAGGTCGGTCACCCGCAGGCCCGCCCCCTACATGATCGTTGTGCTCGCGATTACCGTTGGACTCGGGTTCGCCGCCACGAGGCTCGAGAGCGGATTCGACATTCGCGACATCCTCCCGAGGGGCGGGACCGTGCTCGAGGACATCGACACCCTTGATTCGGCCGTCGGCGGCTCGACCGAGATGGTCAGCGTCCTCGTGCGGGCGGAAGCCACGGACACCCGCACGTATCTCAACCTGCACGACCTCAGGGTCGCCTTCGACGACGAAGAGCGCCGCCCGCGCGCAGCCGCAGGCCCCCTCCACACCTCGTACGAGTTGCTCGTGTACGACTGGACGCATGACAGCGGGGAGCCCGGCGACAACTACGACCCGGAGCTCGCAGCCCTCTTCCGCCGTGCCGCGGAGGGAGTGGAGCTTGACCCCGACCTGTTTCGGGAGTTCCTGGACCGCCTGGGGGAGAAAGAACCCGCCCTCGCGCACGTACTCGTCGACAACCCTGATGGCGTCGACTCCCTCCTGGTCCAGTTCCCCACCTTCTCGGGCGTTCCCGATGCCACACGGGCGCTCCAGGAGGATCTTGAGGCGCTCTGGTTTGGGGAGGACACCAGCGTGACGGCCACGTCGCTGGACATCGTCGCCATCGCTGTCACGGACGAGATTGCGGGCGGTCAGACGGCCGCGATCAGCACGACCATCGCCGTGGCGACCGGCATCCTCGCCATCTTCTTCTGGGTGACGCTGCGACAGCCCGTCCTGGCCATCATCGCGGTGGTGCCGGTTGTGTTCGTCCTCATCTGCGTGCTGGGGACGATGGCGCTCCTGAGCATTCCCTACACCCTGGTCACCGCCATCATCACGGCGCTCTCCATCGGGATCGGGGTGGACTACACCATCCACATCATTCACCGCTACCGGGAGGAGTTCTCCCGCTCGCGCACCCCGGAACAGGCGGCCATCAGCACCCTCGCGACCACCGGCTCGGCGCTTTTGGGCTCGGCCCTGACGACGGCGCTCGGGCTGGGAGCGCTGATCCTCTCGCCACTGCTCGCGTCCGCGCAGTTCGGCCTGACGGCCGCGATCACGATCGCCTACTCCCTCATCATCTCCATCCTGCTGGTGCCGCCCGCGATGACCGTCTGGGGCTCCTACCAGAACATGCGGCTCCGCTCGATGGTCGAGCGCACGTGGGAGGAGCTCGATGTTGCCATCGAGGACGTGCACCGCCGCCACGAGCAGGAGGGATCCTCGTAGGCGGAGCGAGAGGGCGACCGTAGAGGTCCCGCTGCCCCTCGTCTCCAACCACACCCGGCAGAGGGCGTTGCGCAGACCTTTGGCCAGCGCCGCCTACAGGGGTTTTCGGGCCAGGAAGCAGTACAGCGGCGTGAAAATGCCGGTCCGGCCGCCCGCGACGTAGGCGTCGGCGGTGCGATCCATGAGTCGGACGACTTCCGCGGAGCCCTTCGGGAACAGCCGCAGCGCTTCGCCAGCCTTCGTTCCCGCGATGATCGCCTTGCGGCCCAGCGGGAGCCTGCGAAGAGCTGTCCCCAACGTCCCGCCGCGGCTTTCCATAGGCTGATACCAGGGTGTGGAAGGGCCTTGCTGGATATCCCGGTCCATTCCTTCGATCACTGAAAATCCCACCGCTTCGAGCGCCTGGTTCACTTCCCCGAACGTGGCGATGTCGTTCAGGGCAATGCCCCGCATCAAATCCTGCTTGGTGGCCCTGTGTCCGGGGTCGTTCGGGTCGAACGTATCCGTGAGGCACATTTCCTGCCCCCAGAGCAGGGCCCCGGGCTTCAACACGCGGAATATCTCCGCGAACGCACCCTGCTTGTCCGGCGCATGGCACGTTGACTCGATCGCGTACCCGCGGTCGAACGTGTCGTCCGGGATGTCGCTCATGTCCATGAAGTCGCACACCTTGTAGTCGACCATCTGGTCGACCCCGGCCTCGGCATTCAACCGCTTCGCCTTCTCCAGCTGGATCGTATTGTTATTGATGCCGACAACGTGGACGCCGGCCTCGCGGGCGACACGGCGCATCGGGCCGCCGACCCCACAGCCGACATCGACCACCGTCATGCCTTCCTCCAACTCCAGCCGGGAGATCATCAACCGCTGATGGCGGACCTGGGACTCCTCGACGCTCTCGGCTGGGGTGAGGGGCGCGAAGTGCAGGGACTCGCTCCAGCCCCACACCATGAACCCGCTGCACAGGTCGTAGTAGTCCTTCACCGTCTCCGCGTGGTTGTATCCGGCGGCGCCGGCGGCTCCTGGCGCCGCTCGATCAATCCAGCCTTCGAAGGTCTGCACGCGGCGCTTGACATCCGAATCCCCGTACGCTTCGCGCAACTCTCTTGAGAGTTTTCCAAACTGCATGTCGTAACGGTGCGTCAGTCCGCGGCCGGCGTCGCGGGGATATCAAGCCGCTTCTCGGCGATGACGAACTTCAACCGGTTGCTGATGGACAGCGACGGGAAGGGGTTGATGCGGAGCGTGTGCTTCTCAGGCGACATCTTGATGGTGAAGTGGCGAGCCAGCATGAGCAGGTTGATGCTGAGCTGCAACTCCATCCAGCGCGAGCCGAGGCAGGTGTGCGTACCCAGGCCATAGGGGGCGTAGCCGGGATTGCGGTGCTCATCCCGCGGAGGCAGGTAGCGGTCGATATCGAATTTCTCGGGATCGGGGAACACGTCGCTCATGTAGTGCGCGGCTGTCTGGGCGATGTGGATCTCCGAACCCTCGGGGAGCTCGTAGCCCTCGACCACGCAGGAGTTCATCACGGTCCGTATCGAGACCGGGACAATCGGGTAGACGCGCATGGACTCCATGATGAAGCGGTGGGTGACGTCGATCGCCTCCAGGGTGAAGTCCTCGGGCGAGGGATCGCCGTCCGCGAAGAGGGCGTCCGCTTCGGCGCGAATCCGCTCATAGAGCTCGGGCTGCGTCGCCATGGCGTAGAGCGCGAAGCTGAGCCCGTCGCCGAGGTACACGCTCGCGATCAGCGGCGCCGAAAGCGCGAAACGCAGATTCGACTCGGGGAGGAACTGCGGATCGCTGGCGTGCAGGCTGAGCAGGTCGTCGGCGAGATCGCGGGGACACCCGGCCCGCTGGGCGGGGGTGTGAATGCTCTGGACCCGGTCCAGCAACGTCTCGATGCCCTTCGCCTTCTGCTTCATGCCCGGTGTGCTCAGCATCCACTTGGGCAGCACCTTGACGACTCGCGTGGCGAGCGCTCGTTCCTTGTAGACACTCAAGTCGTCGAGGAGGTCCTGCGATTGCACGCTCAACATGAGCGGCGAAATCTGCGAGTTGATCAGTTTCCGGCACATGGGGCTTGCGGACATGGTGTCCCCGACCTCCCACGTCGCCATGTGAGCGCGGGCGTTGTCGAAGACGGTGTCCAGCTGCCCTTCCAGCCGCGCACGCGAATAGGCCGGCTGCATGGACTTGCGGAAGCGGAAGTGGTCGGCCCCGTCGAGGGACGGGAGGATTCCGGACGCGCCATAGACCTTCTCGAAGTCCTGCAGGTAGTCCTTGGCCCTCAGGTACATGCGCCCGTGCCGGTGCGCCCAGCGATTGGTCTCGGGACCGGCGAGGAGGGTCATCGCATCCAGGAACGGCGGATTGAGCCTGAACACCGGGCCGTACTTCTCGGCGAGGTCGGCGAAGAGCGCCGGCAGGTTGCCTCTCCAGAGGTGCCGGTTGAACACCACCTTGTGCAGCGGAACCGTCGGGATCTCCTTGGTCAGCGTGGAGCGCCGGAGCAGCGGGCCGGCCAGGTTGTTGGCCACCGCGTCGGCGATCGCGCGGCCGATCAGGTCCATCTTGCAGATAAGTTCGACCCGCTCCTCATGTTCTTCCTCGATCGGGAAGACGAAGCGGAGGACGTCGCACGTGTTCGCGAGCGCGATAATGATGACATCCCGCGGGTCGGGGATCTCATTGTTGTAGAGCACTTTGCTGATCCGCGTCGTGACGAACTCAGTCCCGGTAGCCTCCGTCGACCCGTTCTGTTCGGCTCTCTGCCAGGCCGTGCGAGACAGCGTCCAGAACTCGCCGTCGTGGTACTGGAGGATCTGCAGCGCGACCAGCCGGTCGAGGGTCATGTCAATGATCGTCTCGGCGTGGGGAGCGAGGCGCTCGATCCAGAACTGGGCGTTCTGCTGGCCCGGTTCGTCGGCGATTTCCTGCAGGATGCTGTCGAGGGCGGCGTCTCCCGTTGGGGTTTTGTCCAGGAGGATGAGGGAGTCCATGTCGGTATCGATACGGGAGATGAGGGACAGCTCCGCGAGCACCGCCCCGACGACCGCGCAGTTCAAATCCCAGCCGGGCACTTGGCGAAAGTACCCGCTGTCCTCGTTGAGCAGCATCAGGAGAAGCTCGTCGGGCAAGGTAAGCGTTCGAGTTGCCACAGGCTCAGTAGCGAGAGTCATCAGTCCAGTCCCCGGGGCAGGCTAGCTCGCTGTGCGTTCCATACCACGCAATAAGTGTAGCTCAGAGCGTCAGGGAGCGGGCAATCAGGGCCGTCCGGAGGCGTGTGAGCGCGCCCACCAGACTGCCTCTCGGGCAGGGTGGGATGAAAGCGCCGGTTTCGTATGCTAGTTGGGTGCATGATCGAGAAGGAACCCGCCAACCCGATGTTCGGGGTGAGGAGGGTCGAGCGATGCTAGCCGGGCCCAGAGATCGTGGGGACAACACCACACTGCCTCCCTTCCCGGAAGGCTGGTACTTCGTGGCCAGCCGCCGCGAGATAGCGAAGGCAGGCCTCATCGAGAAGACGTGGATGGGCGAGGACATCGTCGCCTGGTGCGACGAGGACGGCCGCCCCTGCGTCGCCGAGGCGGTCTGCCCTCACCTGGGCTCCGACCTTGGCCCGGAAGCCGGGGGGCGGGTCTCCGAGGGTCGCATTGTCTGCCCCTTCCACGGCTTCGAGTTCGATACCGCTGGCCAGTGCGTCGCCACCCCCTTCGCCCCACCGCCCAGGTCGGCGAGGCTGCGCGTGTTCGAGACGCAGGAGATCGCCGGCATGGTCTTCGCCTGGTGGGGGCTCGGGGGGCGCGGACCCCAGTGGAACCTGCTCGACGATCAGTTGGATCAGGAAGGCTGGAGCAGCGTCGGTATCCAGACCCTTCGTTTCCCCGGGCATCCCCAGGAGACAACGGAGAACTCCGTCGACCTCGCCCACCTGCGCTACGTCCACGGCTACGACAATGTCGACCGCCCGGCCCCCGTTGTGGTGGACGGCCCCTACCTCCAGAGCGTCTTCGACTTCAGACGCGCCCGCACGTTCTTCGGGGTCGCAACGCTTACCCTCGACCTCCAGGCCGACACCCGAGTAGCCGGCCTCGGCTACTCGTTCGTGAGGGGCCGCGAGAAATCGATCGGCATGGACTTCCGCCTGTGGATCCTGTCAGCGCCGGTCGACGGGACCGTCATCGACCTGTCGATCGCCTCGCAGGTGCGGGAGATTCGCAAGCCAAAGCGTCCGGTTGTCGGGCTGGGGTTCCTCCCCCCCGCCGTCCGCGCTCCGATTATGAACAGGTTCCTGATGCCGCAGCAGCGCTACGAGGTTGTGCAGGACGTAGGCATCTGGAGCCGCAAGCACTACCTCTCCCGCCCGCGTCTCAATCGCGCCGATGGCGAGATCGCGACCTTCCGGGACTACTGCGCCCAGTTCTACCCCGACCCCTGCGACGGCGACGCCTGAACGTCCCTGGGCTCGGCCCTAGGCCTTCCTGAACCGCCGGCCGTACAGGATGCTTCCGTAGTAGTTGAACCACCGCCTCGCCGCGGCATCGTCGAACGGGTAGTCCGCGCCGAGCTGCCTGGCAGCGGCGAGCCCCGTCACGAAGCAGGTCTCCTGGCTGTTGACCAGTGTGTGCGCGCCGCAGTGCCACGTCCGCCGCTTGCCCTGGATGAAGCGGAAGATGTTGACCAGCAGGGCAACGTGACGCACGTCATGGACGATGTGCTGGAACCACCAGCGCTTCACGACCTTGCTCTCGTCGATGGCGCTGATCGGGTTGTAGGTCACCAGGCAGGGCTTGTCCGATCCCTTCGCCCACGGCTGCTGGTTATGCATGATGTACGTGATCTCGTAGTTGTCCGGCCTGGCGCCGTACTGCTCGATGTAGTTGCTCCGTGTCTCCAGCGGCTTCATCTCGTTGTCGGGAAGGACCGAGGAGTCGGAGTGGACGACCGTGTGGTTGTGCAGCTCGCTCTCGTACCGGATCGACGAGAGGATGTAGCGCTCCAGCAGCGTGGGCTTGTCGAGCAGCATCAGCGTCTGGTTCGCGTTGCAGGCGAAGATCACGTCGTCGAACGTCTCCCGCACCCCCTCCTCGTCCACCACCACCACCCCGGACGCCTGCCGGTACACCTTCCGGACCGGCCGCCCCAGGGCGATCTTGTCCCGGAATCCCGCCGAAAGGTTCTCGTAGATGCGCCGCGTTCCCTGGTCCCACGTCTGCATCGGCGTCGCCCTCTCGATGTCGAAGAACTCGAGGTACCTCGAGAAGAGCGCGGCGGGCATGTCGAACACGTTCGTCGCCATCAGGAAATTGACGAACATCGGCTTCAGGATCTTGTAGCGGAAGTCTCCGGAGAACCCTCCCAGGTTCAGGACCGTCCCCATGCTGATGTAGTTGAACGGGTTGAGGGCGTTCAGCAGCTTTGACCGCGAGCGAGTCAGCCCCCCGAACCAGTGCAGGCGTCCCAGGACGCGCTGGAACTTCTCGATCTCGGGCTGCAGCTCCTTCCTGATCTCCGAGTCGAAGTCGTGGGCGTAGAGGCGGCCCCCGTACTTAACGCTGTAGCTGAACCGGGTGTCGATCAGCTCGATACCGAACCGTTCCATCAGCAGCACGACGTGGTGGTAGAGCGCCGGGATGCAAGCGGTCACGGAGATGTCGAAGGGGATGGAGCCGCCGTCGTCCTGGGGCATGTCGGCCGTGATGGCGTTGCCGCCGACCTGGTCCTGGGCCTCGAACAGGCGGAAGTCGAAGCGGTCCGGCTGGTGGTGCAACGCCCACGCCGCCCCCAGCCCCGAGATGCCTCCCCCGACGATTGCGATGCGCCGCGGCGGCGTCGCTGTCTCGCTGTTCGCCATGGCTTCCCGTCCTGCCACTATCGCCAGTCGCCAACCGGTTGGGGACGCGCCTCTGCCGCCCCGCTGGCGTGTCGGGCACTCGAAGAACCGCCACAGGCGCGTTCTCCCACGACGGCGTCGCTGGCGCCGCTCAGACCTGGACCGGCTCCCGGCTGTGGAGCTTGTACCCCTCGTACCCGGCGTCCGCGATCTCGTTGCACTTCTCGCGGTAGACGTCCAGTCCGCCCGCATAGGGCATGAACACCCGCGGCTTGCCGGGAATATTGGCGCCCAGGTACCAGGAGTCCGCGAGCATATAGAGCGTCTTGCTCGCGACATCGTTCACGTGGTCGACCCACTCCGCCTCGGCATCGGCCTCCGCCTCCGCGAGCTCGACGTCGTGCTCGACCATGTAAGCGAGGAAGTCCGAGATGTACTCGACGTGCTGCTCGATCGTGGGGGGCATGTTGCTCAGCACCGAGGGGCTGCCGGGGCCCGTGATCATGAACATGTTGGGGAACCCTGCCGGGGACAGCCCCAGGTACGCCTTCGGGCCCTCCGCCCACTTCTCCTTGAGCCTGAGGCCCTCGCGGCCCCGGATGTCGATGCGGTTAAACGCTCCCGTCATCCCGTCGTAACCGGTCGCGAAGACGATGATGTCGAGCTCGTACTCGCCCTCCTCGGTGCGGATGCCGTTCGCCGTGATCTCCTCGATCGGCGCGTGACGGATGTCGACCAGGTCGACGTTGTCGCGGTTGTAGGTCTCGAAGTAGTTGGTGTCGATCAGCGCGCGCTTCGAGGCGAACGGGTGGTCGCGTGGCATCAGTTTCTCGGCCGTCTCCGGGTCGTCGACCATCTCACGGATCTTCGACCGGATGAACTCCGCAGCCGTGTCGTTGGCCCGCCGGTCGAAGGTCACGTCGCCGAACGTCGTGAGCAGGAAGCGGAACCCGCCCTCTTCCCACGCGGCCTCGTAGATCCTGCGCCGCTCCTCATCGTCGACATCCAGCGCCGAGCCTTCCGCCTCGTTGTAGTGAGTGCCGCCCCTCGACCAACGGCTCTTCTCGAAGATCTCGTCGTAGCGCCCCTTGACGTCCTCGAGGAACTCCGGCGTTACCGTGCCGTGGCGCGCCGGAATCGTGTACTGCGGCGTGCGCTGGAAGACCGTCAGGTGTCCGGCCTGCTTCGCAATCACGGGGATCGACTGGACACCGCTCGATCCGGTGCCAATCACGCCGACCCGCTTGCCCGTGAAGTCGACCCCTTCGTGCGGCCACGCGCCCGTGTGGTGCCATTCGCCCTCGAAGTTCTCGAGCCCCTTGATGTCGGGAACCTGGCCCGCCGAGATGCACCCGACGCCGGTGATGAAGTAGCGCGCGAGCACGCGTTCGCCTTGGTCCGTCTCTATCTCCCAGCGATTCAGGTCCTCGCGGTAGTGCGCCGCCGTGATGCGCGTCTCGAACTGGATGTCACGCCGCAGGTCGAACCGATCGGCAACGTGGCTGAGGTAGCGCATGATCTCGGGCTGCTCGGGGTACTTGCCGCTCCAGTTCCACTCCTGGGCAAGGTCCTTGTCGAACGAGAAACAGTAGAGGTACGACTCGGAGTCGCAGCGCGCCCCGGGATAGCGGTTCCAGTACCAGGTGCCGCCAACGTCGTCGCCTGCCTCGAACACTCGCGCCGAAAGGCCGAGCACCTCGCGCAGCCGGTACAGCATGTACAGGCCGGAGAACCCGGCCCCAACGACAACGGCGTCGAGTTCCACGCGGCTGGTGTCGGTCGTCATCTCTGTCCTCCCTCGACGAGCGAGCCTTGAGGGCTCTGCCCTGACAGTACGCTTTTCGCGCTGGCGTCGGCTACGGAGCCGACCTGCTGGCTTCCCTGGAGCGCTCGTGGATGGTCGCGCGCACCGCCTTCACCACCTGCTGAAAGCCGCGCTCGCTTCCGGGCAGCATCAGCATCGTGAAGAAGCCGTGCGTTTGGCCTTCGTGACGCATGAAGTTCACCGGAACCCCCGCCTCGCGGAGGCGTTCCGCGTAGGCCTCGCCCTCGTCCCGCAGCACGTCGTGCTCGGCGGTCATCACCACCGCCGGCGGGAGCCCGGAGAGGTCGGTGGCGCGCAGGGGCGAGGCGGCCGCCTCGAGGCGCTGCGCCCCCTCCGGCGCGTAGTGGTCCCAGAACCAGACCATCGCCTCGCGCGTCAGCAGCAGCTGGTTTCCGAGATCGGTGTACGACGGCCGATCGAAGTCGGCGTCCGTGACCGGGTAGATCAGGATCTGTGCCGCGATCGGCGGGCCTCCGCGCTCACGCGCTCGCAGCGCCATCACCGCCGCGAGGTTCCCGCCCGCACTGTCGCCGGCGACAAACAGGGGGGCGCCGGGAGCGGCGATGTCCGCCAGGTGCTCCCCGACCCATTCGAGTGCCGCGTACGAGTCATCGACGGCCACCGGGTAGCGGTGCTCGGGCGCGAGGCGGTAGTCGACCAATACCACCGCGCACGACGTGCGCTCGGCGAGCTTGCGCGCGACCGTGTCGCTCTCGTCGATGGAACCGACGACCCAGCCGCCCCCGTGGTAGTACACGATCACGCCGGCGGGCTGCTCAAGCGGTACCAGCACCCGCAGCGGCACTGCGCCGCCGGGTACTGCCAGGCTGTGCGCGTCGACGCGAACCATCAGCGGGGCTGGCCCGTTCATCCCGGCCAGACCCGCGGCCAGCTCCCGCGCCTCCTCGACGCTGCTCTCGTGGAGGGGCTTGCCGCCCCCTTCCGCCATCTGCTCAAGCAACTCGGCGGTTGCGAAGTCAATCGTCATGTACCACTTCCCCGGTCGTGCTCCGTGGTCCCGGTGCGCGCCAACGGCGCGGTCAGCATAGAGATGCGGCGGGCGGGACGCATCACCGGGACTCCCGGGACTTCGCTACCAGGGCCTCGCTCGCCTCCCAGAGCCTCGCCCCGTTGCCCGCATCGGCCGCAGCGGGCGAGACCTGCTTCCGCTGCATCAGGTGCAAGTACATCCCGGAGGAGCTCCCCGCCTCCTCCCCACAGCAGAGGTACGTGATCGGTTCGATCGCCTCCTCCGGAGACTGGAAGAACCACCCCAGCACCGCGTCGACGACCGGCCTCAGCAGCGCCGGCGCGTCCCGGGCAATGTTTGTGGCGACCCCTCCCGGGCACATCGCGTGTACCGCCACCTCGATGTCGTCCCCCGGGTTGAGGCGGCGCGAGAGCTCGGTTGCGAACGTGCACTGGACCAGCTTGCTGAGGCCGTACCGCCGCATGCCCTCACTCATGCCGTACTCGGTGAAGGCGCCGAAGCGGTCGAAGTCGATGGCCTCAGAGGACCGGTGCGACTCCGATGAGACGAACACGATCCGCGGGGTCTCGCCGTTCTCGCTTGATGGACGAATGACGCCATCCTGTAGCCACCGGTCGATCATCACCCGCCCTGAGAGGAAGTGGACCGCGAACATGAGCTCGTAGCCCTGCGGCGTCTTCCTCGGCCTGCGAGACATGAGGCCGGCGTTCAGGAGGGCGATGTCGATGCGGGCGCCGCGCTGCTGCAGCTCGTCACAGAAGCGATGGACGGAGCGAAGATCGGACAGGTCCACCTCGACCAGCTCCACTGCCTCCGATCCCGAGAGCCGCCTGATCTCCCCGGGCGTGTCTGCGTGACCGGGCCGGCAAGCCAGGATCACGTTCCCGCCGCGCCTGGCGAGTTCCACGGCCGCGGCTTTCCCCAGCCCGCTGTTGGCCCCGGTCACCAGGCAGGTCTTGCCGTCGATCCGCACGCTGTCGGGGACCGGACTGATGTCGGGAACCGCAGGACTCCTGAGGTCCCTGATCGCCGCGACCAGAGCATTGACGAAGTTGCCGTCACCGATCGCTTCTGGTTCTCGTGCCATCGCGGTGGGCGCCCCCGGGGCCGGTCGCGTCTTCTTGTTCACCGGCCGCTTGCGAGCCTACTCGAACGGGATCGCATGTTGCTTCCGATAGAAGGAGAAGGTCTCGTCCACGGCTTCCTCGCTCAACCCGAAGTCGTCCAGCCGGTAGGCGTGTGTGCCGAACCGGTTCCGCGGATTCGCGTTCATCCATCGTGTGGCTTCACCCTTGGCCGCCTCGTCGAACCCAACCCCCGCCTGCTCGCAGATGCGCCGCAGTTCGGCGATCGGGTCGCTCGTCAGGTCGTAGTACGAGACGTCGATGAATCGACGGTCTTCCGCCCCCGCGCGGGCCTCCATCGCCCGTTCGACCATCCTGCGGGACTTCCTGGTCCAGTGTTCCCCTATCTCCCTCGGATTGACGTAGTCGCTGAGGATGCCGCGGGCGTGGGCGACCATGCTGAAGTAGGAGGCCAGTGACACGCGCGGATCACGGTGCGTCTGCACGACGGTGGCCTCCGGGAACACCCGCAGGAACACGTCCAGGAACTCCATGTGGTGCGGGGTCTTGAGCACCCAGGGACGCCCTGGACGCTGCCAGGCGAGCACCTGCAGGAGCACGCGGAAGTACTCGTAGGCCCAGGTGTGGTCCTGCTCCTCCAGCCAGTGGGAGTAGCCCGGCACGTGCATGGTGGCCTCGGGCGACTGGGTCATGAAGGTCAGGTCGAGGAGCAGGATGTCCTCTTCCGCATCCTTGTGGCTGATGGGGTGGATGGCCCTGAAGTCGGGCGCCAGGTAGGCGATGCCCCTCTCGGCGAGGAGGGCGCGCCGTCTGCCGGGCCGCCCCCCGCCTCCCCCGGCCTTGGCAGCCGATGCCGGGTCCAGCGCTTCCGCTCCCGAGATGCCCCGGATCCCCGGGTGGGCATTCAGCAGGCGGTGCAGAAGGGTGGTGCCGGTGCGCTGCAACCCGGTGACCAGAACGATGGGAGCGAGGGTGACGTTGCGGATCTCGGGATGCCTTCGCAGCAGCTCCTGGATGCGCAACCGCTGGATCAGCGCGCCGCCAAGCTGCGACTTCTGTATCAGCAGCCCGGTTGTGGTCAGTCGGGCCTCATCGTTAATCGACTCGACGAGCACGTGCAGGGCATCAAGGTGTCGGTCCTCGCCGAAGTCCCTCAGCCCGGTCTTCCGCTGTGCGGAGGCGACGAGTGAATCGACGTTCAGGCGACCAGGCCGCCCGAGGTGCGCCGCCGCCCTCCCGATCCGGTTGAAAAGCCTGACCGGGAAAGGCCGGTAGGGGTTCTCGTAGTCCCTGGAAGTCACAAACGTCCCCTGGCTAACTCAACAGGCGGCTCAACTTGACCACCCGCGTCCGCGGTTGCGGATGCTCCTCGGCCCGCACCCACCGGAAGCACATGGTGCCGAACGTGTGGCCCGCGGTCTCGATCCAGTTGGGATGGCCCGGATCCTCGTGTGCGACGATCAGACGCACGGAACCGTCATCCTCGTACCGGGCAAGGTGCTTGTTCGTGTGGATCGTGAAGTGGCGGTAGTCCAGCGACTCCATCCAGTAGTTATTGAGCTGGAAGTTCCAGTGCTCGCACTCCGGAGGCGTGACCTCTATCACCAGTGCCTCGTCCTCGGCCAGCGCCCAGTGGCTGTGGTAGTAGGTGATGTTCGGATCGCCCCCGGCGGCCAGCGACACCTCCGGATCGAACTGGGGCAGCTCGTTGCTGTGCTTCTGGAAGTCCCGCGCCCACTTGGCGAACAGGAGGGGCGCCCCCGCTGCCAGCGCCGCTGCGTTCTTGAATCCCTCGTCCAGCGCCGCTGGTGTCAGGTGAGAGGCTCGCCGCTCGTCCTCGGCGCAGTTGATGCGCTCAATAGCCAGGTCCGCCGGAACCTCCGTGTCACGGTCGAGGAACGTCTGGCGCACCACCAGCGCCCCCGTCTCCGGCGTCATGGGCAGCCAGTTTCCCTCCTGGGGCCTGGCGCTCAGCACCAGCTCGAAGCGCCCGTCCTCATCCATCTCGATCTGGTCCGACTCGATGTAGCCGGTCGGGGGAAGGCCACCACCCTGACCGTAGTTGCCGGCCTGGGTGCCAAGGCTCAGGTAGGCGATGGTGTTGCGCCGCCCGGTGATCCTGTAGTCGTAGTTCCCGTCCAGCGAGGCCGTCTGATAGAAGTTGTCGGGATTGTCCGCGCCCAGCTTGGTCGTTTCGTTGGCAACGCGATGCAGCACGGGCGCATTCGCATCGGCGTGTTCGACGAATGCCATCAGGCCGGCGCGGGCGAGACGGCTCAGGTACCGGTACCCCTCCGCCTGGCTGAACGGGTCCCGCGGAGCGCCGGGGAAACTCAACGCCGCTCCCGCCGCCTTCAGCGCATCACAGAACTCGTTCCAGGACTGCCCGCTGACGACCCGCTGCGCGGCCACATCGTCCGGCGTCTTGCCGCGAAGCCTCCAGACGAGCAGGGAGATCCTGCGAAACAGGGCAAGGAGACCGACTGCGAATCTGGGCATGGCCTACCTCTTCGGTCGATTTCTGCAGATCGAGGCGAAACGCGACTCTGCTGCATTCGCCAGGTGGGACTGTACTACGAACCCTCGATCCCTCCGTCGCGCCGAGGGGTGCCCGTGGCCCAGCTCGGCACCCCTGCCTCGGTCGCCCGGGCCGTCAGTCACCGGAACGAATGCTGAGGCGAAACGGGTGGGGTAATTCGCGGTGTGAGTGGCTACGGTCCTCGTGTACGGGTCCTGACGCCGAGCGGTGGACAGGGCGCAACCCCGGAAGGAGAAAGCATGAAGTGGATCACTCGAGGTCTGTCCGTCGCCTTGATCCTCGCAGCGGTGGTCTCCCTCACAGGGTGTTACCAGGACGGCCCATCCTCCGCCCCGGCCAACATCGGCGCGGAGCCGCCGGCCACACCCAGGGACGTGCCGGTCCCGGCCACGCGGAGGACTCCGACGCCGGTCCCAACTACGCCTGCCCCGACCACCCCCACCCACTTGCTGGCAACCACGTCAACAGTAGCCCCCACTGGCCCCCAGGAGGGTGCCTACACCGTCAGGCCGGGCGACGTGTGCTGGCGCATCGCCCAGGATCACGGCGTGACCACGGCGGCGCTCATGGCGGCCAATCCGAGGATCAATGACAACTGCACCAACCTGCTCGTCGGCTGGGAACTCGCGATCCCCTGATCCGCCCCTGTCGCCATGCCCCTTCGCGGAGGAGGCGACGACCGGGGAGTCGCGTTGGAAGGGAACGATCGCGGCGGGAGGCGCATAGAGGGTTTAGGAGACCTGCCCTTGCAGGCGCCTCTCCGGCGAGGGAACTCTGTCCGGCCTCGCCGGAGAGGCTGCCAGGGTAGCGGCACACTTACCAGGGGTTGCGTTCGGGCTGCTACGCGGAGGCGCACTGAAGCCCGCGGTCATGGGCGCCCTGGTGCTCGTGCTGGTGGTGGTTGCCGGCCCGGGTCCGCTACGGTCCAGGGCGAGCATCCCTCTCAGAGCAACATCGTCGTCGAGGTGCGAGTCTGGCAACACCTGGACGACGCCGAGCGAATCGCCATTCGCGCTCGCCCCCGGCAGGGACTCAAGCGCACTGGGAACCCTCCGCCTCCTCTTGGACGACCGCGAGGATGACAACGGAGCCCGCCGACAGAGCCGCCACCCCATCGGGCTACCACGGTTCCTGATGGAGAAACCGGGACGACCGCGGCCTGTGCGCGGCGCGGGGAGAAGGCGGCGCTGGGTGGCGGTGGCCTGACCCCACCTTGGGTCCTGTCGGTCTGGGCTCAGAGCCAGCCGCTGTTGCGGAGCCAGTACCGACTGGTTAGCTTGGCCCGGCCGCCAGGGAGCGCCTCGCGAACTCACCATCTGGGTAGCGCAACGGCGGCTACGTGACCCAAGCGGAGGTCGGCTGAGGGGAAGCCGGGATGACATCGGACGAGCGCATCAGGGTGATGGTGGTAGACGACCACTCCATCGTCAGGGAGGGGTTGAAATACGTCCTGGAACAGTCCGGCGAGTTCGAGGTCGTGGGGCAGGCGGCGGACGGTGAGGAGGCGGTCAGGGTGGCGGCCGAAGTGTCGCCGGACATGGTGGTGATGGACGTCATGATGCCAAGGAAGGACGGGGTGGAGGCTTGCCGGGAGATCATGGAGTCTGCCCCCGACACTCGTGTACTCATGCTCACCGTCGCGAACGAGGAAACGGCCGTGCTGGAGGCGGTAGCCGCCGGCGCCACCGGGTACCTTCAGAAGGAGACGGACAGGGAGCGGCTCCTGTCCACGGTGCGAGGCGTCTTCCGCGGCGAGCTTCGCTTGCCCGCCGAGGCGGTGCGCGGCGTGATCGCGGCGGTCCGCGGCGCCGCAGAGCCGGGAGATGCCGCGAACGCCGCCGGGCTGACTGCGAGGGAGCGGGAGATACTCGTCTCCTTTGCGGGGGGCATGTCGTACACCCAGATAGCGGAACGGCGGGGTATCAAGCCGGTGACCGTCCGGAACTCCATCTACGGCATCCAGAACAAGTTGGGGGTTACGTCGATGCAGGGCCTGGTGCTCTGGGCAGCGCGGAACGGGCTCCTGGATGACTACGACCCCGAGCGTTAGGGCAGCGACATCAGCGATCTACACGGTACTCTTGCCCGGTTGGGAAAGGCGCCTGCTTGAAAGCCACCTGCTTGTGGTAACAGGCATCCTCGGCTGAGTAGATTTGCAGACGATGCGCCTGGGCACTCCCCAATACGGCGTCCGGGGACTCACCGGTGGCCGGGAGGCGAGATGGTTCAAGGATCCCGCTACAGCCGCGGTCTTCACCTGATCGCTACGGCGGCCAGTGTCCTTGGCATTACCAATTGGGAGCGCCGAGACGACGACCCGGACGGTTTGGCACTCATCGCGAGGACGTTCGTCTGGGCACGCTGGTGCTCCGTCGCCGTAGGTCTCGCGCTGGTGTTCCGGACTGTGGATTGGCTGGAGACCTACGCGCTGTATACGCCGGGGGCCTTGCTGCTGATAGGGCTCAATGGATACACCCACTACCGGGTGGCGACGAAGAAGACCGTGACACGGGGATGGATTCTCGCGACTTTGACCCTGGATGTACCCATACTCTCGGCCGCTATCGCAATAGGCGGAGGATTCAGCGAGCAGTTCTTGTACCTGCTGCACTACCCTCAGCTTGCCGGGTACGCGGTGCTTCTCACGTCCTTCCGGCTCACCATGGCCTGCGCGACCCTCGTGGCCACTCTCTACCTGATCGTCAGCCTGACCGTTGAGGGCGGCATCGACCCTACTGGGATGGAGGCGAGGGCCCTGGCCGCCCGGATTCTCGTCATGTATGGGGTGGCCGCCATTGTCAACATCATCGTCAGGTTCGAACGAGTGAGGTGGAGGCGGGCCGCGGAGCGCGAGCGCGACCTGCAGCGTGAGCGCGTCGAGTTCTCCCAGACGGTTCACGACACGACGGCGCAGTCGGCGTACATGGTCGGGCTCGGTATCGACACCGCCAGGGCCCAGGCCGGGGCCAGCAACCCGGATCTGGCCGCCACCCTGGAGGCGACCTCCCGACTGTCCCGCTCCGCCATCTGGGAGTTGCGGCACCCCATTCACATGGGCGGCATCTACGAGGGCGGTGCGTTGAGCTCCGCTCTTACCTCCCACGCCGCCAGTTTCACCAACATCACATCGGTGCCATGCGAGCTGACGCAGACGGGAGTGGATCCGCCCCTCTCGACGGAGGCCAGGGGCCTGCTCTTCTCGATCGCCCACAACGCGCTCACCAACGCCTACCGCCATGCCGAGGCGAGCAGGGTGGCGATCCACCTGGCAGGCGCGGAGGAGGAGGTGCGGCTATCGGTGTTGGATGACGGAGTAGGGCTTCCCGCCGACTACGCAAAGAGGGGTCGGGGTTTCGAGAACATGGACGGCGACGCCCGGCGACTGGGAGGCCGTCTTGTTGTCGAACGGAGGGGCGCTATGGGCGGTGCGACTGTGACCTGCGTGATTCCGCAGGAGCGGCGCTGAAGGGAAGCCCCAAGCGTTGCCGGACAAGCGCACTCGGGTGATGGTCGGCGACGACCTCCGATTGCGAGTCAAGCTGACGGGTGTGCGGAGCCACGAGCCATCTCCCGGCCTCAGACCAGCAAGTGCCCAGTCCGCAAACCAGGCAAGTGCCCAGTCCCCACTGGGCACTTGGTACTTGTTTCGCGGTGCGTCGGACCGGGACGATCTGGGCACGCTTGCGCGAAGAGGAGTGGCTCCATGGGTACCAGTCACGCCCCCATCCAGAGTAGGACCAGTGCGCAGTCTCCGGGTCGGCCGCGAGTGAAGCCTTCGGTGGGAAAGTGGATCGTGGGATTCCTGGCTGCGCTGGTGGCGCTGTCCGCCATCGTCGGGGCCGGCGCCCAGCAGGAGCCCCCGGGGCCCGAAACCGCGAATGTCGACGTTACCGTGTGGCGCCGCGTGTCCGACCCTTCACTCCTGTACGTGAGCACCCGCCCCGAGGGCGGAAGCTGGCGAACGCTCAACACGGCTCTCGACATGTCCGCGCTGAGCAGTTCGGGGAACTTCCACCAGAGCAATGCCGTGCGCGTACGGGTACCGCTTGAGGGCGGCGGCGCTGCGAACGTGGACGTCACCGTCTGGCGTCGCGTCTCAGACCCCTCGCTCCTGTATGTCAGCACCCGCCCCGAGGGGGGACGCTGGCGGACGTTGAATACCGCGCTGGACATGTCCGCGTTGAGTAGTTCGGGCAACTTCCACCAGAGCAATGCCGTGCGCGTGGAGGTGCCCCTGCCCGGGCCGCCGCCGTACACCTGCGTCGATGCAACGCGGCACACGCCTCTGCACAGCGCCATCGCGGCGGATGACACGCGGCTCGTGCGAACCATCGCCAACGCCTGCCCGCAGTATCTGGACCTGGTGAGCGGGGAGTATTTCTACGACCAGACACCGCTCAGCCTCGCAATCGAGGGCCGAGACTCGGGCATTGTGCAGATTCTCGTTGATGCCGGCGCCGACCCCGACAAGCGGGTCAACCCCGACTTCCGCGTGGGAACGCACCTGACCTATGCCATCGGCCTGTTCGAGTATGAGATCGCGCAGATTCTGCTCGATGCCGATGCCGACCCCAACATCGTCGACACCGAACAGTTCTACGACCAGACGCCACTCAGCCTTGCGATCGCCGACGGCAACGAGGGGCTGCTGGACGGGCTGCTCGCTGCAGGCGCCGACCCCAACAAGCGGGTCAACCCCGATTTCCGCGTGGGAACGCACCTGACCTACGCGGTCGGCCTCGGCGACGTGAACGTCGTACAGAAGCTCCTCGACGCGGGAGCGGACGTCAACGTCATCGACACGGAACAGTTCTACGACCAGACGCCGCTCAGCCTCGCCATCGAATCTGGCGACGAGGACATGCTGCGGAAGCTCGTCGCTGCAGGGGCCGACCCCAACAAGCGCGTCAATCCCGACTTCCGGGTGGGAACCCACCTGACCTACGCGGTCGGGCTGGGCGACACGGGCGTTGTGCAGATACTCCTCGACGCGGGGGCCGAACCGAACGTGGTCGACAGGGAGCAGTTCTACGAGGAGTCACCCCTGAGTATCGCCGTCAAGGCGCGCGACGCGGACATGGTCCGCATCCTTGTCAACGCAGGCGCCGATCCCAGCAAGGTGCTCGACCAGTTCAACGACGTGAGTCCAATCGACATCGCCACCGAGGAAGGCTACTCGGAGATTCTTCAGATTCTCATTGCAGGGGCCCAGACGATTGGCGACGGAGAAGCAGACGAACCCTCGGACACGTCTTCAACGGAGACCGCTTCGACGGAGACCGCACCGGTCTCCACCTCTACTGGCGGCGATTGCTCGGTCGGTCTCGTCGTCAGTGCTGGAGAGAGTTGCGTCTACCCCGGCACGGCGGTCGAGTTCTCGGTGGACGCTGCGGGGAGCGGACACTTCCTCGTCTTCACGTCAGGAAACTCGATCTCCATCCAGGATGCGACGGTCAACGGCGTCCGCTACGACTTCGCCGCCAGCAAGCAGGCAGACGGCACCTGGCTCATCACGGTCGTCGGGAGTTGAGCGAGACGCCAGCGGCATCAGTGAAGCAGATGAACATGGGTCCGCAGAATAGTTCGTACCCCCGGCAGGAATCGAACCTGCGCACATGGTTTAGGAAACCACTGCTCTATCCCCTGAGCTACGGGGGCCTGCCTGTATGAGAACCCGCTTTCGCCGGGCTGTCTAGCGGGGCGAACCTAGACCCTGATCTCGGACAGGTCGGGCGCCGGCACGACCGGCGCACCCGTCAGCTGCTGCACCTCGTCGACCGTGTAGCCGGGTGCAATCTCCCGCAGCCGGAAGGAGTCGCCCGCAGGCTCGAAGAGCCCCAGGTCCGTCATGACCAGCGTGACCACGCCCGCGGCCGTCAGCGGCAGGGCGCAGTGTTCGAGCAGGCGGGGACGGCCGTCACGCGTCGTGTGCTCGAGCAGGAGGAACACCTGCTTCGCTCCCACCGCCAGGTCCATCGCCCCGCCGATGCCGCCGCCCTTCCGCCCCGTGATGCGCCAGTTCGCGAAGTCGCCGTTGGCGGCCGCCTCGTAGGCGCCCAGCACCGCTACATCCAGCAGCCCGCGACGGATGATCGCGAACGCGTCCGCGTGATGCACAATGGACGCGATGGGCGTCAGCAGGACAGGTTGAGCGCCGCCGTTCACGACATAACGCCCCGCTTCCTCGACCGTCGCGTTGCGCCCGTAGCCGATGACGCCGTTCTCCGAGTGGAAGATGACCTCGCGCCCCTCGGGCAGGAAGTCCGAGCAGCGCGTCGGCATCCCCACCCCGAGGTTCACGATCCAGCCGTCCTCGAACTCCGCCGCAACCCGCGCCGCCATCAGGTCTCGCGTCAGCCGCTTTGCTGGTTCGGTCATGTCCGCGGCCTCCCGCTGAACATGGCAAGCGGCGGCGCCTGCAGCATGCCGCCCGCTTCCGGGATGGAGACGACCCGCTGAACGAAGATGCCCGGTGTGTGGATAAGGTCCGGGTCGAGCTCTCCGGCTGCCACTACCTCCTCCGCCTCCACGAGCGTGCAGTTGGCGGCCATCGCCATGATCGGGTTGAAGTTGCGCTGCGACCGCCGGAAGACAAGGTTCCCGAACGTGTCTGCCTTCCAGCAGCGGATGAGGGCGTAGTCGGCGACGATCGCTTCCTCAAGGACGTAGGTGCGGCCCCCGAACTCGCGGTGCTCCTTCCCCTCCGCTACCTCCGTCCCCACCCCCGCGGGCGTGAAGAAGGCGGGGATGCCCGCCCCGCCCGCGCGGATGCGCTCCGCGAGCGTGCCCTGCGGGAGCGTCTCCGCCTCGATCTCCCCCGCCTCGTTGAGACGTTCGAGGGGCGTCTTCCGCGAGGGATGCGTCGAGGCCGTGAACGCGAGGATGACGCGGCTCACGCGCTTCTCCTCGACCAGGTTGCCGGTGGTGATGACGCCGTCGTCGCGGGTCATGCCCGCGCCGTTGGCGATCAGCGTGAGGTTGGACGCCCCCTGCTCGTACAGCGCCCGCACCAGGTTGTGCGGGTTGCCCGGTTCGCCGAAGCCCGCCACGAGGATGCTCGAACCGTCCTCGACCCCGGCCACCGCCTCCTCGAAGCTTCCGACGACCTTCGATCGCATCGTCGCCTGCTAGCCCCGGCCGAGCCGCGAGACCAGGTACGCGGTCGTCCGCCCTTCCGCCTCCGGGTCAACCGGCATGATCGAGCCTGAGAAGTCGCTTACCCCCATCGCCTCCAGCCGGTCGAGCGCCTCGTCCAGCGTGCGCTCGTCGCCGAGGATGGCCACGTCCTCGGGTTCCGCCGCGCCCTCGCGGTCGAGCATTGCGCGGTAGGAGGGGATGGGGCTGTAGCCCCTGAGCATCTTGCCGATTGCCTTGCGGCCCGCCTCCGGGTCGTCCGTGACGGCTATGGGGAATGCCGCCACGATTCGCGGCGCCTGCTCCCGTCCCGCCCGCTCCGACGCCTCCCGTAAGGCCGGCTCGATGTAGTTCTCGATGGTGTCCGGCCCGGTCATCCAGAGGCTCGTGCCGTCTGCCACCGACCCGGCCAGCGCCAGCATCCGCGGCGCCATTGCCGCCAGCAGCACGGGGGGCGGCTCGGCGCCGGGGATCCCGTAGCTCGCGTGGATGCGGTAGCTCTCGTTCTCGACGTTCACTTCCCCGCCCCGCAACAGGGGCAGGAGCGCCTCCAGGTAGTCGCGCATGTGCCGGGCGGGCCGGTCGAACGACATCCCCCACATGTCCTCGATCACGAACTTGTGCGAGAGCCCGATGCCCAGTGCGAAGCGGTTGCGGGAGGCGGCCTGCACCGTCAGCGCCTGCTGCGCCATCGTTACGGGGTGTCGCGGATAGGTGGGGACGACCGCTGTGCCCAGCTCGATGCGCTCCGTCTCCCGTCCGATCACCGTGAACGCGCCCATCGCGTCGAGCCCGAAGACGTTGGGCATCCACACACTGTCGAAGCCCGCCGCTTCCAGCTCCTGTGTGCGCGCCACCAGACCCTCAAGGTCCTCGCGACCGCCGATCATCGCGCCAATCCGCATCGAATCCCTCCGAAGGCGCAAGGCTACCAGAACCGCCGCCGCGCGCTCGCGCGCCTGTCTCTCCGCGTTCCCCTACGATTGGCGGCGGGCCAACAGGACGCCCCCGGAGGATTGCCGTGGACGGCTTCATCGACGTACATCACCACGTGCCCTCGGCCGAGATCGCCGAGGCCGCCACGCAGGTCGGCATCCCCATGGCCGGCGCCTGGACCCCCGAGACGGCGATGGCCGCCATGGACGCCAGCGGCATCGCCGCCGCCGTCCTCACCCCGACCGTCTTCGTGGCCGACGTCAGCGACCCCGAGGCCGCTATCCCCCTCCACCGCGCGACCAACGACTACCTCTCCGGCGTCGCGAGGCGCTGGCCCAACCGCTTCGGCGCATTCGCCACCCTCCCCCTCGTCGATCCCGAGGCCGCCCGCGCCGAGCTCGACCGCGCCATCGACGACCTCGGCATGGATGGCGTCCTCCTTCCCAGCGGCGTTGGCCCCGACCTCGTCGGCGCGGAGCGCTTCGACTCCGTCCTGGCCGCGATGAACGAGCGCGGCGCCGTCATCCACCTCCACCCCACGAAGTCGCACATCGGCATCCCCAACCTCTCCCCGAACGTCATCGACTTCCCCGTCGAAACGACCCGCGCGATCGGCAGCCTGCTTGCCTCGGGCGCCTTCGAGCGCTACGAGAACCTGACCTGGATCATGGCCCACGCCGGTGGCTGCTTCCCCTACATCGCCGGGCGTGTCGCTCGCTCCGACGGCGCCGAACCCTTCAGCACCACCGCCCCCAGGGGCGTGGCGGCGTACGTGAGCCGCATGTACTTCGACGTGGCCGTGAGCTGCCACCCAAACGCCTTCCCCAGCCTCCGCACCGTCACCGACACCGACCACATCGTCTTCGGCACCGACTACCCCGCTTTCTCCCGCGAGGACGTGGACGAGGCGATGGCCTACCTCGTGAACGAAGCCGGCTTCACCGAGGACGAGCTCGACGCCATCGGCTCGAAGAACGTGAAGCCCCTCTTCCCCCGTCTCACCGCCGCCATGGAGGCTGCCGGCTAGCCCTTACCGCACCCCGTCCGGGATCGCGACCACGTCGCCGACCCCGAGCCCCTGCCGCTCGAACCAGCCGCCGTTGACCTCGAGCGTGTACCAGTACCCCTGCGAGGGCGTGAGGATGTCGAGGCTGAGCGGTACGCCGTGCACGATCTCCAACACGGCCCCGTCCGCGCCCAGGTAGGCGATATCGAGCGGGATGAGCGTGTTCCGCATCCAGAAGCCGCCATGGCGCTCCCCCTGGAACACGAACAGCATCCCCGCCAGCTCGTCCATAGATTCCCGGAACATCAGGCCCCGCTGCCGCTGGTCCGACCGGTTCGCGATCTCGACCGTCAGCGTCACCGAGGTCTCGCCGTCGCCGCTTGTCACGGTCAGCTGGGTGATGGGGAGGGCGCAGGGGTCGGGGACGTTGGCGCTGCACCGCTCCGGCCTCCAGTCGGCGGCCAGGCCGGGGATGAGGGAACGGTGCTTCTCGGGGGTTGTTTCAGGTTCTGCGGTAGCCGCCGGCGTTGTCGACGCAGTTGTCTCCGGGGTTCCCCCTGCCTCGGCGGTTGCCTCCGAGGCGGTCGTCGCGGGCTCGCCCTCCTCCGCCTGCACGGTCACGGCGAGCACGATGGCCACCGCCCCCACCACGGTTAGCAGCAGCGCCGCATAGCGCACGCGGTCAGCCCGCGCTGTGGCGCGCGACCCAGGACGCGATCAGCCGGTTGGCGATGCTGATCGGCCCCGGGATGTTGGGCAGCTCGTCGACCGGGAACCAGTCCGCCGCCGCGATCTCTTCGTCTTCCAGCACGATGTCGCCCCCCGCGTACTCGGCAAAGAACCCGAGCATGAGCGAGTTGGGGAATGGCCACGGCTGGCTGCCCCGGTATTCGAGGTTCGTCACCTGCAATCCGACCTCCTCCTCCACCTCCCGCGCGAGCGCCCCCTCGACCGTCTCGCCCGGCTCGACGAATCCCGCGAGGGCGCTGAACAGGCCCTCGGGGAAGCGGTGACTGCGCGCCAGCAGCACCTCATCGCCCCGGTGAATGAGCGTGATGATTGCCGGCGAGAGCTGCGGGAATCGCAGCAGGCGGCACTGCGGGCAGCGCATCGAGCGCTCGCTGGAGACGGCCTCGTTGGGGATGCCGCAGCGCCCGCAGAAACGGTTGATGCGCTCCCACTCGACGATCTGCACGGCCCGTCCCGCCGCCATCCAGATCTCCTCGTTGGTCATCCCGTACACGGAAAACAGGTCGCAGAAGTGCCAGCCCTTTCCCGCTTCCGCCTCGTCCTCTACCCCCGCTGTCCAGACCCGCTGCCCGTCGAGCGTCCCGATGAAGTGCGCCGCCCCTGTCCGGGGCAGGCGGTCTGCCTCCCGCTGCCCGGCGAGGGCCGCGTCCGCCTCGCGGAACAGCACGCGGTCGCGCTGCACGAGCATCCACAGCCTGGGGGCGCCGGTCTCTTCTGGAGGAACGACTCCGGGATCGAACATGACTGCGCCAGCCTACAGCCTTGGACGCGAAACGCGACCGCAGCCGTTTACGCGAGCGCCGCCGCAAAGGCGCGCAACTCGCGCTCGATGTCCGGCCCCATGGGCTGCCACATGAGTTCCGTGGCGCCCCCTGCCTCAAGCCGCGCCACCCGATCCCGGATCTGGTCGGGCGTTCCCGTGAGCTGTGCGGGGCTCATGTCCTCGGGGTTGAGCGCCTTGCGGTCGTGTTCGTTCAGTTCGACCAGGTGCCCGCGGTGGATCTCGAGGTGCCGCTCCTCCTCGGGCACACCCTCGATCGAGGCCTCCCATTCCGGCCCGCCGGGCAACCCGTCGAGCGCCTGACCGCGCGCCGCCAGTCCGTGGTAGCGCACCGCCAGCGATGGCGCCGTCGCCGCGAACGCCCGCTCCGACGTTGGCGACTCGCCCGGGTCCAGTACGGTGCCCGTGCTCAAAACGGCGCACCAGTCGAAGCCCGCGACCGGCGTGAAGCTCACGGTGATGCCGTCGGCGACCTCCCGGGCGAACGCTTGCCCGCGCGGCCCCTGCGCGTTCACGAGGAAGGGTACGTCGATGGGCCGGGGCGGGGCGAAGCCCTCGGAGTGCAGCATCTGTGCGGCCGCCCCGTCCACCTCCACCACCTCGCCCCGCAGCAAGGCCATCACCTGCCGCACCCCGCCCTCGAACTGCTTGCGCGAGAGCATGGGCTGGCCCATCGCCAGCCTCCCGGTGAAGCCCGCGCCCAACGCCACCGCCAGCCGTCCCGGCGCCAGCTCGTCGAGCGTGGCGATGGCCGCTGCCTGCGTCATCGGGTGGCGCAGGTGGGGAACCAGCACCCCCGGACCCAGCCCGATGCGCTCCGTACGCTCCGCAATACGCGCCAGCGTCACCCAGACGTCGTGGTAGAGCGCAGGCGAGTCATAGATCCAGACGCGCTCGTACCCCAGCTCCTCCGCCAGGACGGCCGCCTCGACCGCCGCGCTATTCGCAGGAAACGCACAGGAGATGTCCATCGCCTCGCTCCTTCTTCGTCGAAGTGGATGCTAGCAGCGCCTCAGACGCGCGGCTCCCAGGAGGAGAAGCGCAGCGTCACGATCAGCCCCGCCACCCCCCACGCCGCGATCACGCCCAGGTGCACTGGCTCGAATCCCGCCCCCGTCTCGAACGGGTTGAATCCCGTCTGCAGCGCCTCCGAGAGGTGCCGCACCGGGAAGATTGAGCTCACGTGCTCGACCCACGCCGGCGTTCCCGCGTCCGGCGGGATGAATACGTCCGAGATGAACAGGAGTGGCAGGATGGATGCGTTCACGACCGCCGGAGCGGCGTCGGCATTCGGCACAAGGGATGCGATCGCCAGCCCCAGCGCGCAGAACGCGAAGGCGCCCACGGCCAGCGTCACGAGGACGGCCGGCAGCGTCGTGCCGGGGATGTCGACGTCGTAGAAGATGCGTCCGAAAGCCACCACGATGACGGTCAGCACGATCATCAGGATGACGGTGTAGGCGATCCGTCCGAACAGGAACGCCCATGCTGGCAGGGGCGCTCCCCGGATGCGCTTGAGCACGCCCTGGTCGCGGTTGAACACCCAGCTCATCGCCACCGACGTGTAGCACGAGTTCACAACGGTGAGTGCCGCGATCGCCGGCACGTAGAACGTGGCGCCGCTGATCACGCGCTCACCCGTGTCGATCTCGCCGCCCCCGAAGATGACGTTGAGGATGACGAGGAAGATCAGCGGGAACGCGATCGTGAAGAAGGCCGCCGCCGGATTCCGCCGGAACGAACGCTCCTCGTACTTGAGCTGCCGCAGCGCCAGACCGATCGCCCTCACGTTGCCTCCTCGCCCTCGCCCTCGTCCTCGTCCGTCAACCGCAGGAACACGTCCTCGAGCGAGAGGCGGCTCACCGTCAGATCCTCCAGCACGACTCCCTCCTCCATCGCCCAGCTCGTGAGGGCGTGCAGGTCGCGCGTCGGGTCCGTCGTACGCGCCTCCATGAGCCCGTCCTCTCGCTCCCGGAACCCCAGCCCCTCGGGGACCGCCGCGCCCTCCGGCGCGCGGAAACGGATGAGCGCATCAGCGTCCGCCGCCACCAGCCCCGCTGGCGTGTCCTCGGCCACGATCTCGCCCCGCACCATGATCGCCACGCGGTCGGCGAGCGCCTGCGCCTCGTCCAGGTAGTGGGTCGTGAGCAACACGGTCTTCCCGAGGTCGCGCAGGTTGCGGATCATCGCCCACGCCCCCCGCCGCGCCGTCGGGTCGAACCCCGTCGTCGGCTCGTCCAGGAACAACAGCTCGGGGTCGCCCGCTAGCCCCACGGCCACGTCGAGCCGACGCTGCTGGCCCCCCGAAAGCCGCCGCACCCGCTGGTCGCGCTGCTCCTCCAGTCCCACCACCTCCAGGATCTCGTTGAGGGGCAGCGGTCGTGGGTAGTAACCGCGGAACATATCGACCGTCTCCGCGACGGTCAGGTACGGCTCGAGCCCGGTCTGCTGAAGGACCACGCCGGTGCGCTCCTTGAGCGCCACCTCGTGCCGCCCCGGGTCGTAGCCGAGCACGCGCACCTCGCCCCCGGAGCGTGCCCGGTGGCCCTCGAGGATCTCGACCGTCGTCGTCTTCCCCGCCCCGTTTGGCCCCAGCAGCGCGAACACCTCGCCCCGCTCGATACGCAGGTCGATGCCGCGCACGGCCTCAAGCTCGCCGTACCGCTTGCGGAGCCCCCGCACCTCAATGACAGCCTCGCCCATCCCGCGATCCTAGGGCAGGCGCTGCGAATGGGCCGTCCGGTGTGGGGTGCAGGGTGAGGCTGGCTCCCTAATCTCCCTTTGTGGGTCGTACTCCGCTGACTGCATCGAGGTCCTGGTCGTAGGTCTTGATCTCGCTGACGCCGCGGCGCCGGCAACTCGCAAGATGGCAGAGGTCCCGGGCCCCAAGGTGCGGATGGCGCTCGTGCAGCTGGCGGGCAAGCGTTACGTCTTCGAACTCGAGCGGCCACACCTCGATGCCAAAGCCGGCGATGATCCCCAGAGCCTCATCGAATGCATCATGTCTGGTCGCTCGCAGGTAAGCATGCGCCAACTCCTGCACGACCTCGGCGGATGTGCAGAGGGGAATGTTGGCCCGGTGCGACTCTCTGAAGAACTCGCGGGCTGCGCCACGCAGGGGATGGCCGCGGCCCACGGCATACATGAACACATTCGTGTCGACGAAGATCACGTGTCCGTGGCGCCGCTGCTCCGGGACGCATTGATCACCTTGAGGTGTTCTTCCCAGTCTGGCTCTCGGCCCGGACCTGCTTGCTTATCACACTCACGCCAGAAGGCTTCAATCTCGGCTTCCGACTCGAATCGCTTGGTCTGCTGCTTCCGCTCTAGACGCTCGTGGGCGGCCGCACGCAGCCACGCGCTGAACGACAGGCCTTCCTGGCGCGCCTGGTGGAGGAAGCGCTCACGGTCTTCATCGGGGATCACCAGTTGCACTCGGGCCACGGTACCTACTCCAACCGAACGTGTGTAAGCAGTGTACACATCCACGGCGCTAATCCAGTCGTGCGGTCGACGGCTGTCGAGCCCGCTCCCACCCCCTCGTACACTGGCTCCGCTGTGTCTACTGCCTGGCTTATTGCGACCTTCTCGGTCTACTTCTCCCTCCTCATGGTTATCGCCGTGGTTGGCGCCCGCCGCATGAAGGAAATGTCCGACTATGTCCTCGGCGGCAGACGGCTGAGCAGCTTTACCGCCGCCCTCAGCAGCGGCTCCTCGACCACAGGGCGGGCCGTCGTCCTGAGGGTGAACGCCTAGGGTATGTGGAGCTCCGGAAAATACGTCGCGTAGAAGCGTTCGTCCCTGGTAAGAAACGTGTCCGCCGTGGCAAGGGCATGCGCGCCGATCAGGAAGTCCGGCAGGATACGTGCCCTCGGCCCACCGGCGCGTCGGTACTCCATCCAGCGCCTGCCCGCCTCGAAGGCGATCGATGTGTCGATAGGTGAGAGCGTCGCGTTGATTTCTGAGAGTGCGCTGTCCAGCGAAGCTCGGTCGCCGAACGCCGGGACCAGTTCTGCGTAGACGATGTCAGAGACGATGATCGCCCCTGCTGAGTAGGCTGCGGCCAGCCGTTCCCGCGACACCGGGCCATGGCGGTCGTCGGGGATGAAGATGTCCAGCAGGACGTTGGTGTCGACTGCGGTGATCAACGCCCCCGGATGTCCTCGATGTATTCGTCCACGTCCTCGATGGGAATCCCGGGATTCCCGACGCGCTGAAGGATGCCGTAGACGCGGTCAACCGGGTGTTCCACATCCGTTCGCTTGCGGACGAGGAGGCCTTCGTCCGTCGGCGTGATCTCTACCTCCACGTTGTGGTTCATGCCGTAGCGATCCCGCAAGCGCTTGGGAATGGTGATCTGACCTCGTTCAGAGATTCGCATGATTGCCCCGGTATGAATTTCAGATTGTGTTAATCATACCAGCCCCAGGGCCTGTGCTACAGAGCCAGCAGCCGCCGGGCAATCTCCCGCGCCTCGTCGAGGTTCGCGGCGAAGCGGTCTTCGGGAACGCGCTCGAGCACGTTGAGCGCCTCGAGCGACCGCTCCGCCTCTCTCCGGAGCCCCATCACGATAACCTCGGTGTCCTGGGTGATGGCCGTATCCACCAGCTGTTCCACCACGAGCGCGGCGCTGTCATCGACATAAGCCGTTTCGGAGAAGTCGAGGATGACCACTTCGTGGTCGCGGATGTCCACGCTGATCGTGCTGATGAGCTTGTTCGAGGAGGCCACCGTGAAGCTGCCTCTCAACCTCACCAGCCCGACCCGTGCGGAGAAGGCGTCCACGTCGTCGCCGCTTTCCTCCCCGGTGAAGAAGCTGCGGTCGAGCAGCGGCACCGAGACCACGCTGTCGAGCTGGAGCCGCTCGAACTGGCGCGCGCTCGCCATGCCCGCCGCGATCAACCCGATGGCGACGGCCGATACCAGGTCCAGGAATACCGTCAGGCCCAGGGTGATCACCATCACCAGCAGGTGTTCGCGCTGCACTCGTAACAGCCGGGTGAGGAATCGCCAGTCGATGATGTCCCAACCGACCTTGATCAGGATGCCGGCGAGCACGGCCTGGGGAATCTCCTCCGCGAGCGGCCCGAGACCGAGCACCAGTGCTAACAGGATCAGCGCCCGCAGCACGCCCGAGACCTGGGTTCTGCCGCCGGCGCGCAGGTTCACCACCGTGCCCGGTGTCGCCCCGGCCCCCGCCAGTCCCCCGAAGAGGCCCGCCGCCACGTTCCCGATCCCCTGGCCCACCAGCTCCTTGTTCGGGTTGTGCTGCGTCCGAGTCATGGAGTCGGCGATCAGCGAGGTGAGCAGGCTGTCGATGGAACCCAGCAGGGCCAGCGTGATCGCAGGCTGCGCCGCTCCCGCGAGGAAGCCTGGGTCGAATGTCGGCAGACTGAAGTCGGGCAGTCCCCTGGGAACGGGACCGATGTCGCCGATCACCAGCGTGTCGCTCAGCCAGAGCACGCCCAGCGCCGTCCCCACCACCAGTGCCGCCAGTGTTGGGGGAAGGTACTGCCGGAATCTTGCTGGCCAGGCCACGCCCACGACGAGCGTCGCGAGGGCGATGCCGACCGCGCTGAAATTGACGTCGCCGAAGGCCTCCGGCCAGCCCCGGATCGCCGCCAGCGGCCCGCCCTCGGCGCTCTTGTGGCCCAGGAACGGCAGCGTCTGGATCAGGATGATGATGACCCCGATCCCCGACATGAATCCCGATGTCACCGAGTAGGGCGTGTAGGAAACAAAACGTCCTATGCGCAGGGCGCCCAGCAGGATCTGAATCACCCCTGCCATCATCGCGATGGTGAGGGCTTCGGTGATGCTGTCCGCGTGGGTCGTGACGATGACGGCCATCGCCACCGACATCGGCCCCGTCGGACCCGAGATCTGCGACTTCGTTCCCCCGAAGACCGCCGCGAAGAACCCGACGGCGATCGCCCCGTAGAGGCCCGCCGCCGCCCCCAGCCCCGAGGCAACCCCGAAGGCGAGGGCCACCGGCAGCCCGACGACCGCCGATGTGACGCCGCCAAAGATGTCGCCCCGGAAGGTCTCGAGGCTATAGCTCACTCGTGGCATGGCGATGCCAGGAAGATACGTCATATCAGGAGACCGGAAGCATACGAGAACGCGGGTCTCTTGTGGAGAACTCCCTCAACTCCCGGGAAGAGCGCTGATCAGGTGACTTCGCTCAGGCTCCCCGTGGCGCAGTCGTAGACGAAGCCCCGAACGTCGTCCTTGTTGGGGATGAACGGGCTCGCCTTGATCCGCGCGATCGACTGGCGGATGTCGCCGTCGAGGTCCGGGAACGCCTCCATCGCGAACGCCGGCCGGATGCCCGTGTCCGCCGCGATAGAGTCCTTCACGTCGTCGTCGCGGAAGGTCAGCATGCCGCAGTCCGTGTGATGGATGAGCATGATCGAGGTCGTCCCCAGCAGCCGTTGCGAGATGGTCAGCGAGCGGATCGCGTCGTCGGTCACGACCCCGCCCGCATTGCGGATCACGTGAGCGTCCCCCACGCCGATCCCCAGCAGGGCGTGCGTATTCAGGCGGGCGTCCATGCAGGCCACGACGGCGAGGCCCAGTCCCGGGGGCAGGGGCGCATCCCCCTGGTCGAAGCTGGCGGCGTAGCTGGCGTTGTTTGCGAGAAGGTCATCGATAACGGGCATTGGATGCTCCTTTGCGGCGTCGTTCTTGGGCTAGCCCGAGTCGGGCGGGACGACGCGGACCGTGATGATATCCGTGTCGTGGTACTGCTGGTGCGTGACCGACTCGGCGTAGCTCCGAAGCAGCACCAGGGAGAGTTCCTCTTCGACCGCAGTCAGCGAGTCGTGTTCCTGGATCTGCCGGATCTGGTCCTCGAGGTTGGCCCCTGCGCCCCCGCCGATGAACTCGAGGTCGGCCGTTGTTCCCTCGCTCGAGGCGAGCACCACCAGCTGGCGTTCATCCTTCGGCTTCTCCTCCTCCTCCCCACCGAGGCTCAGGTCCAGCGGCGCGAGCGTGAGCAGGGTCTCCTCCGCGACCGCCCCCAGCCGTTCCTGCATCGCCGAGTCCCACCCCCGGCGTTGCGCAAACCTGGTAATGAATGCGTTCAGGTCGGGCAGAGCGTCCACGTCGAGCTGCGATCTGAAGCGCATGCGCCGCGGGTTGGTCAGCTCCAGGTAGAGGATCATGACGATGGCGGCCAGTCCTCCGGTCGTGATGCCGCTCTTCAGCAGCGCTCCCCCGACCCGCCCGACATCCGGCAGGGCGAACAGCTCGAATTGGAACGAGGCGGCGATCCAGAAGCACACGCCCGCGACCGCGATCTTCTCCTGGCTCTGCTCGTTCTGGATGACCGTGCGCGCCCCGTCCACGAACAGCGCCCCCGTCACCATGATCAGGTAGCCCGTCATCACCGGCCCCGGGATGCTGCTGAGCACCGCCGACACTTTCGGCAGGAAGGCCACCAGGATCAGGATCAGGCCGATGCTGTAGCCCACCCGGCGCGCCGCCACCCCCGTGATCTGCGTGAACGAGACCATCGCCGGGTTGATCGCATTCGGCACGGTGCCAGCCAGCCCCGCGAGCAGGTTGCTCGCGCCCGCCCCCGCCACCGCTCCCTGCACCTGGCGGAAGCTGACCGCGCGATTGTCCCGCCACGAGACGCGCTGCATGGCGATGGCTGCGCCGTTCGCCTGGATCGAGATGATCGCGCCGAGAAAGAGGAAGGCCGGCACCAGCACCCAGAAGTCGACGCCAAAGTCGAGCGCCAGCCCCGGCGACTCGGCCGGAACGCCGACCCACCCTGCCGCCGCGATGCGGCCCGTGTCGAAGATTCCCAGCCCGGCGGCCACGAGGCAGCCCACCACGATCCCCGCCAGTGGGCCCCAGAACCGCAGGAGGGCCGAGCCCCGCAGCATCAACGCCGCCGCCACCACCATCGTGACCAGCGCCGTTATCGAGGCCTCCTCCGGGTCCGCGCTGGTCGCCTCGTCCAGCAGGTCGAACACGACCGAGGCGAGCGTGATCGACAGGATCATCATCACCGTGCCGCCCACCGTCGGCGTCACGAACCGCCGCAGGATGAACAGCCAGCGGGACATCACGATCTGCACGATCGCCGAGAGGATGACCAGCGTCGCGAGGGTGGCCGGCCCCCCGTCCACGAGCGCCGTGATGCAGAAGGGGATGGCGAACGCGGCCGTGAACATCGGCAGCACTGCCCCCGCCCCCACGAACCCCAGCTTCCGCACCTGAATGATCGTCGAGAGTCCCACGACGACCAGGGAGGCAAAAACCATCCAGGTCACGTAGGAACCGCCCCGGTCCGCCGCGTTCGCAACGATGACCGGGGTCACCAGCAGCGTGGCCGACGCGATCAGGCTGAACTGCAGCCCGTAGCCGAGCGAGGGAAGCAGGGGCGGATTCTCATCCGCCTCGTAGCGTGGGTGTTCCGGGGACGCTGCCGCTGCCATGGCCGCCGACATTCTAGGCCCGCCGCCTGTGCCCGTGTGGCGGAGTGCGGTCAGCAAGCCCGATGCGTACCGGACTCCCTTCCCGCGACGGGCCACGCCTGGAGGCACGGCTAGGGATATCGACCAATTACCTGGTCATTCCCCTTCACGAAACCCTTCTTAACCCTTGCTTGAATCGTTCCCATGTTCCGGTAGTAGGTCTCACTAAGATGGTCGGTAGTAGGACGTAAAGGCAGGCCACAAATGAACGCTAGAACCGCCAGGTATGTTTGTACCGCTTGTTCTTCTCTGCACGTTCCTGGTCCTCACCCCGACGGTCCTGGTGGTGGCGACTCCGGAGAGGGAGGTGACCCCGTGAGCAGAGCGTTGGCGTCGATAGCCGGTCCCTCGCACCACCGGCCGCCCTCCGGGCGACCCCCACGCCCTCGACCCACAGGAGCGTTCGCGATGAACACCCGCACGTTCTGCCTGGCGGTGGCGTCTGTCCTGGCAATTGCCCTCCTGGCGGCCGCAAGGCCAGCTTCCGCACAGTCGCCGGAGGAAGGCCCGTCCGCGACCCCGATGCTTCTGCAGGTGGGCCTCGATCACATCCTGGCAGGAGAGCTTACCGCCGAAGACGGTGGCGAGGACCTCTACAGTTTCGAGGCCACCGCCCGCACGCAATACATCATTGAGGTCAAGGCCGAGTTGGTCTTCGATCCCGTCGATAACGGTAACCCCTCGTTCGTGCCCCCCCACCTCAAGGACCCCAGCATCCTCCGTATCGAGGACTCCAACGGCGTCCAGGTACTCGGGGAGCAGGATCGGGGCGGATTCACGCTTAACTGGGCGCGCGCCTTCTTCACCCCTGCTGCTGACGGTACCTACACGGTCGCCGTCGGTTCTGGCGCCCAGGAGCGCGGGGGCTTTGGCCGCTACACCATCTCCGTGCGCGTCGACGACCACGCCGACGATTTCCGCACCGACCCCTTGGTCGTGCTGCAGCCCGGCAGGCTCATCCGCGGCTTCATCGACTCCGACGTCTCTCCCGGCGACCCCCGCCTGAACTGGTGGGACTGGTTCACGTCGCCGTTCGAAGAGGGCCCCTCAGGAGAGCCTGGCCTGCGGCCGCGCCGCGGGATTGAGGCGCTCGACGACCGCGATGTGATCCGCATCGAGATTCGTGAGGCCGGATATTACCGCGTGACCCTCTTTGAATTGCCCGAATTCGCCCGGCTCTGGTTCATCTGGGACAGTGTCGGAAACCTCTGGGCGGATCTGCCGAGAGAGTTCGTCAACGCCTACTCCCTGGCGTTCGACCCGGGGACGTACTACGTCGAAGTCGGCACCCCCTATCGGAGCAGCGGGCAAACCGGCCCCTACAACCTCTTGCTGGAGGCAGTTCCAGTCGCGGACGAGGTCGCCGAGTGCGCCGCTACGTCTTCGACCCACTGCAGGCTCCAGGTCGGGCAGTCGAAGACCGGACTGATGGACGGCTTACACGACAGGGACTGGTGGTCAGTTGACCTGGAACCCGGCAGGACCTACCGGGCACAGCTACGAGGTGAGGGTGACCATTCCGGGGATGAGGACAACGGCGGCACGCTCGAGGACCCCTTCCTGACGCTCTACGGCCCCTCCGGGACCCCTCTGGCGAGTAACGACAATGTCGCCCCTGACAACCTGAACGCCCGTATTGCCTACACGGTGCCCGAGGACGCGGGCGGCCGGTACCACCTGGGCGCCCGGGTAAACACCCGGCTAAACACCGGGTTTGGTTTCACCCACGCCACCTACACCGTCTCCGCCGACGAAGTGGTGCCGGCGCCGCTGGACGAGCAGACCGACTGCAGTGGTACCCAACCCGCCACCTGCAGCCTGAACGTAGGCGAATCGAAGCGCGCCCGCATCGAAGCGACCTCCGGCGATTCGGACATCGACGCCTGGAAGGTGGAGTTCGAGGCCAACAAAACCTACTTCGTAGAGGTCAAGGGCGCCGGCGACGTGTCCGGCGACAACGACAACGGCGGCTCCCTCCCCGACCCGGCGGTCTCCCTGGCGGATGTCGAGGGGCCTGTGATCGCCTCCAACGACAATGTCGCTGGCGACAACCGCAACGCTCGCCTCACCCTTGTCAGTGGCCCTGATGGCGCAGGCGCCTACGTCCTGCTCGTAAGTGGCGGAACGGCGCCCGACAACGGCACAGGCACCTACACCGTGTCCCTTACGGAGGCCCCCTCCAACTAGGCGCCCGATTGCCGGAGCATGTCCGCCCTGGCAATCCCCACCACGGATGCCGTCGTCGATGCGACGGCATCCGTGTGTGTGGCTGCCCGAAAGCGTTGCTAGACCCTGTCCTTACCGTTGCCCAATTCATTACCCAAATCCCAGGAATACCTGCCTAACCTGAGCGTAGTGAAACCTCCAAATAACAGTCAAATCTGAAACGTTAAACAGCACTACCAGGAGGTATTGAAATGCAGACCAGAAGTAGAGAGTCCCTTGCCTCAAAGGCCACAACACTCGCCTTCCTTGTGATGGTTGGCGCAATCGCCGGCGTGTTGATTGCGACAGTTCTGTTGGTCCTCTCGTCCCGCTCAGCCGGCGCCCACCACGACAGCCTCCAGACCATCTGCCCCGACCCGATCCAGGAAGGGAACACCGCCAGCATGGGGCTGAAGCGCCCGGGCCACCGCGTCGTGCACGCCTACTTCTTCACCCACCACGGCTGGTATACGGCCAGTCCCAACGACTTCACCGAGTACCACGGCGTCAAGTTCGAGACGGACAGCGACGAGAGAACCCTGTGGGTTCCCGTTGTCACGACCGAAGATGCCGTGCCTGAGCACGATGAGACCTTCGCCATCGGCTTCTCGGACGATGGTGTGTGGCACCAGTGCATCGTGACCATCGTCGATGACGACGGCCCGGAAATTACCGGCGTTGCCATCAGCTCACTACCCGTGGACGGATACGCCTACCGCGCTGGCGAGAGCATCGATGTCACGGTCAGCACCACCGCTCCGGTTGACGCAGACGGCACTCCCCTGCTGTCTCTCTACCTGGGCGACGGCGACGGTAGCTCCTGGCGCGGCGCCGAATACCTGACAGGCTCCGGGACCTACAACCTCGTCTTCAGGTATCGCGTCCAGCCACACGACTTCGATGCTGACGGAGCTACCGTGGGCTCGGCTGCCGTCGCCGACGACCGCACCGCCGCCCATGGCTTCGCCGGCAACATCTTCTACGCAGGCACGGACGTGCCCATCGACTACACCCACGCCGGTGTCCGGGAGCACTGGCGTCAGAGGGTAGACGGAAGGCCCTACGCGCAGAGCGTCCAGATTGTCTCCTCCCCTTCCAGTGGTTGGGAGGCGTACCGCGCCAACGAGGTCATCGAGGTCGCCCTCACCTTCGACACCCGGGTCGTCGTCGGGGGCGACGTTTCCGTGACCCTGTATCTCGGGTACGACGGATACCACTCCGAGGGGACCGCCAGGCACGCGGACTACCTCCGTGGGTCCGGCACCGACACCCTCGTGTTCGGCTACACCGTTCGGTCGGGCGACATGGACCCCAGGGGCATCATGGTCGCTCTCGGAACCGACCAGGTCGGTTTCGGCGGGACCGGAACCATCAAGGCACGGGGCACAAACGTCGAGCGAAACCCCTGGTATCGCGGCCTCGGTCCCCAGCCCGAGCACAGGGTTGACACGGAGGCGCCGTCCATCTCGAGGTTCGCGATTACGTCCGAGCCTGCGAACGGCACAGCCTACGCAGCGGGCGAGACCGTCACTGTGCGGGTCGCCTTCGAGGAAGAGGTGACTCTCAAGGGGAACCCCTACGTCGAGCTCGATGTGGGCGGAGTGACAAAGCAGGCTTCGCTCCGGCCGCTGCCGGGAGCCTATAGCGATGTGCTGGAGTTCGATTACGTCGTGCAGGAAGGCGATGCCGACAGCGATGGCATCGGCATTGGCGCCAACCGCCTCAGCCCGAATGGGCGTGGCATCTACGACAGCGCCGGCAACGCCGCCGACCTCTCTCACGAAATGCTCCCGGCCGACCCCGATCACAGGGTGGCTGCCCAGTAAACGGCGCCGGTCCCGGTAGAAAGCAGGCCGCCATCCGGCGGCCTGCTTCATGCCCCCTCCCAACCCTGACAAGGGTCGTCTCGCTTACACCTGGACCTACCCCGGGCCTGTAAGCTGCGAGAGTGCCACGTCACACGCAAAAGGGGGTGTGCGGTTATGTGGGAGTGGATGGGCATCGAGCACCTGTTTGAAATTTCGACCGGCCAGAAGATCGCCGGCCTCTTTACGCCGCTGGCCATCTTTGCCGCCTTCGCCATCGTCCAGATGATCCTGCCGGCGAGGTGGGTCCCCGGGTACGTCACCGATCCGGCCACCGGCGAACCCCGCAAGTACCGCCTCAACGGCGTCCTCGTGTTCGTGGTCGCGTTCCTCGTCTGGGGCTTCGAGGTCATCCCCGGGGTCGACCGCGAGTACTTCTACGAAACCTCCCTCTTCGCCGTCGGCGGCGGAACCGCCTTCGCCCTCCTCTTCACCGCGATCGCCGTCTACACCCAGCCGAAGGTCGAGGGCCGCAACCCGATCATCGATTTCTACCTCGGCCGCATCCAGGAGATCTCCTTCTTCAACCACCGCCTCGACCTGAAGATGACGTTCTACGTCGTCGGCGGAACGATGCTGGGCATCAACGCGATGTCCGGGGCGGCCTGGCACTACGAGCAGTTCAGCCCGACCAACGAGGTCAACCTCGGCGTCTTCCTCTACGCCGCCATCTTCACCTTCTACGTCTTCGACTACATGGTCTTCGAGCGCGTCCAGCTCTACACCTTCGACCTCATCCACGAAAAGATGGGCTTCAAGATGTTCTGGGGCGACACCGTCGTCTACGGGTGGCTGTTCATCGTCCCCCTGTACGGCATGGCCGCCCAGCCCGACCCCGGCTTCTCGACCGCCTGGACGTACGTCCTGCTCATCGGCGTCTCCGCCCTCTTCCTCGTCGGGTGGAGCATCTCGCGCGGGGCCAACCTGCAGAAGTACACCTTCAAGCGCTGGCCCGAGCGCAAGTTCCTGGGGATTATCGAGCCCCGCTACATCCAGGCCGGCGACCGCAAGATCCTGACCAGCGGTCTCTGGGGCGCCGCCCGCCACTTCAACTACATGGGCGAAGGTTTCTTCGGCATCGCTGTCGCCCTCTCCTTCGGCCACTTCGACAACTTCTGGGCCTACACCTACATGATCTTCGTCATCTCCATGTTCACCTGGCGCCAGGTCGAGGACGACCGTGCCTGCGCGGAGAAGTACGGCGAGGAGAAGTGGGCCGAGTACCAGGAGCAGGTCCCCTACCGCATCGTCCCCGGCATTTACTAGGGGAACCCCGGCCGGGAGCGCCACTCCGTACGCCGTGCTTGCTACAGTGCGCAGCAGGACCGGGAGGAGCGACGGCATGGCGACATTCGTGCTAATCCACGGCGCATACCAGGGCGGCTGGATATGGTCGCCCGTCGCGACGCGCCTCAGCGCTGCCGGACACCGCGTCTTTGCGCCCTCCCTGGATGGCTGCGCTGAGCGCTCGGCACAGGTGAGGCCCGGCATCACGACCGAGACGCACGCCGAAGAGGTCGCCGAGCTGCTGCGCTACGAAGACCTCGGCCAGGTCGTGCTGGTCGGAACCTCGGCGGGGGGCATGGTGCTGGCGCGGGTCGCCGAACTCGCCCGGGAGCGCGTTCAGCGCCTCGTCTTCGTCGATGCGCTCGCGCTCCTCAACGGCGAGAAAATCCACGACATCGTCACGGATACCACCGCGGTCACCGATGAAGTCGTGACCGGTCCCTTGCCCGGCCGGATGCTCGAGACGCTGCAAGCCAGCATGGAGCCGGAGCTGGCCCGGTGGGCGGCGGACCGCTTCGGACGGCACCCTGTCGCCACGTTCGACCAACCGGTCGTCCTCGACTCATTCTGGGAACAGGCGTGGGACGCATCTGTGATCTGGTGCCGTCAGGCCCCGAATCCCGGCGAGCCGCACCAGCGCCGCTGCGCCGAGAGGCTCGGCGCGCGCTGGCACGAGCTCGACACAGGTCACTACCCAATGCTGAGCACGCCCGACGAGCTGACGCGACTCATCCTGGATGGCTAGATACGGCGGGCCAGCCGCCGCGGTTCGTCAGCACCGGCGACCCATCGGGATTCCGGCGAATGGACGACTCAGAGGCGGTGGTGGAAGAGGGTTGGCTGGGCAGGGGGCACTCTATTCTCCGGCGGAGAAATAGACCGTGACGTGTAGGCGGGACGCAGGGGCTCGTACGGCCGTCAGCGCATGAGCGGTCTTGTGTAGGGTACCCTGCCGACCTCCAAATCCCCGGCCTAAGAACCTGTTGGTCGCAGCTCTACGCCCACACTAGGGATGCCTTCAGGCCGCCCCCTACGTTTGCCATGTATTGATACGCGCTAGGAGGGTCAAGGTAGGAATTGGCGAGGTGTTCAACAAGGCTTCCATATAAGAAGGCAAGATGTGTCCCACTAAGCGAACCACCTTCAGGTACTTTTCCCTCAAAGTAGCACCAGCGATAGCTATCAGAGGAGATCTCACCAGGATACTTGGTGAAAGTTAACCCCCCTTGCTGATTGGGCTTAGCGTGTGCAACAATTCCTTTGTTGAGGAGAATGGAAGTCGCAGGAATGTTCTTGGCATCTGCTGAATTCAGGAAAGACTTGACGTCCAAGAAATCGAAATCCCCTCCGTCCACGCAGATGAGGAAGGTATAGAGGCTGTTGAGGTGCCGATTTTTAGAGGGAATCGCCATGTGCTGAAGAAGCGTGTGGTCCTGAATGCCGTCGTATGCAGTGTTCTCCAAAAGAGGCCTATCCATTGCATCAATGGACTGGAGTGTTGATTCGAGTTTCCGATAGTAACCCTGAGACTTATAATACGTGGACTTAACTTCTCCAATGGCAAGTACGGAATCTATGGGAATGTATTCGGTACCGTCCTGAGTTGTAAGTAAAGAAGGAAGCGACAAATTGTCTGAAATGACAATGTCAATTTGAGGACTCACTCTGCTTGAGGAGTCGACAAGGTGGCCGCTAGTCACGTGATAGCGTGGTTGTAGCATACGGCGAAGATACTGGCGAACAGCTACTTCTACCTCATTCCCCGCAGCCCTGATGTCTGTGCGGTGAACTTGCAGCGCTTTCTCGCGGGCACTGCACAGGGTGCCTGCGTCCTGGCGGAAGACAGCCGCGAGGTTGAGGGTGTGGTCCAATCTACGGTTCTCCTTGTGCTCGAAGCCCGCCTGTCGCATGTCGTGAACTGCGGACGGGCGACGGACTAGTCTACGCCAGACGCTCGGTCTCGCTCCCCGCGCCAGCGTTCCCGCCGGACGACAGCTGTGCAGGAGGCCCGCATGCATGTCGGGTCGGCGCTGTCTGCCTGCGAGGTGCCACCTCGGCTACCATGAGCGCAGGGAACGGGCCCGGCGGCCCCACAGGACAAACGCAGTGACGTGGATCGACTCGTTGGAGAAGTGGCTCGACCCACTGGAGAAGCGGCTCGACTCGTTAGCGGTGGATGGGGACGTGAGCCGACGCCAGGTATGGACTTCGGTGGCGCTCAACCTGGTCTTCATCATCCCTCTCTTTGCCGTCAGCTTTGTGCTCCGTCAGGCGCTTGGTCCCACAGGCGTCGGGTTGGCGGCCCTGCTGGGCTTCGGGGTCGCGTACGGGATTGTCGTGTACCTCGTGTATCGGTACGTCACGCGTCGACGGGCGGCCCCCTCCGAGCCATAGCCCCGCTCCGTCCTCGCGTCACCCAGAAGGCCGCACCGCAGCCAGTCGCCGCCGGGCTTCCTCCCACGACACATCCTCGGGCTGGTCCGTGCGCCACCGCACAAACGCCGACCTATCGCGGACCGCGATCTCGTCGAACACAGCCAGGGCGGTTCGGTGCTGCCCGCTCTCGACGAACGGCCGGATGGCCGCGTCATCGGCCCAGACGGACAGCGTCGAGAAGCGTAGGTGCAGGAAGTCGGCCTTCAGCGCGTGGCTGATCAGGTTCGGGTCGGCCTTCAACTGGCGGACGACCGCATTGTTGACCCTGAAGAATCGCGGAAGCTGCCGCCACCCTCTCAACTGGAGCCGGGTGGCCACAACGGTCGCTGCGGACTCCCCCACCGGCAGCTCCCCGTTCGACGACGCCCCTGCCCCCATGCCAGCCCCCTAGTCCGTCTCCGCGTGGGTGAGCAGCCACTCCCCGTCGAACTCCTCGTAGAGGAACTTCATGCGCACCGAACCCCCGCTGAAGCTCGCCTTGTGCTTCACCTGCCAGATGCCGGGCTCGATCTCCGTGGGCGGCGATGTCTCCTCCGCCGTGAACTTGATGTTTCGCCGCTCGAAGGGCTCCATGTTGTGCCGGAGCTCTTCCTCTTCTGACAGCCAGTAGTTGGGCTCGTAGAGGGTCCTGAGGGCCTCGAGGTTGTAGTCGTTGTAGTACTCCCACAGCAGCATGGTCTTCTCGCTCAGGTGGGCGGCAAGCTCCGCATCCTCCGCGCTCAGCGCCTCCGTGGGCGGAGGCGGTTCGGAATCCCCGCCATCCCCGCCGCCGCACGCCGCCGAGGCGGCCACCGCAAGCGCCGCCACGACCAATACCAACGCCACCGACCCGCTCTGGCGGAGCGAAAAGGTCTGGGCGGTTCCAAGAAGACGGTCTCTCGCTATCACCGCATCCTCGCTTCGGAGTCAAATAAAGGCACGGCGATCCTAGCCACTGGCCGGCCCCTCTGTACAGATGTTGTGTAACCGGCAAGCCACCCGGTGGCTGCCCGCAAGCGCCTCGATGCCATCTGGCTCACTCGAAGGCGAAATCAGCCGACCCTGCGTTACCCTCACCTCAACCATTCTTGGACACCTTCTCCACCAGCGTTGAGAAGGGAGACTAGGAGGGCACTCTGCGCGTGTAGGAGGTACTCTTTCGCCTCGTACACGCGGCAGCCAGGCCAGTTCATCGCCCCGGCAGATACCTCCTCGCCTCTGTGAATGGGTGGACACGGAAGGAAGAGAGCATCCTCCGGACCTACCCTCAGTATCTCCTCTGTGACTTGGTAAGGAAGGAACAGATCCCTCACCGTCTGGTGATCTTCGGCGGTTCCTCTTGCCGGCCAGCAGTCGGTATAGATTACATCTGCATCGGCTATTGCAGAGTGCATATCCTGAGAAACGGACACTTCTCCTTCGGCCTCGCGGGCGATCCTCTGAAGGAACTGGGCTTCGACCTCATATCCCGCCGGGCACACCTGGACGACGTGTATTGGAAATCTTGCCGCAGCCTCGAACCAGGAGTGCCCGAGGTTCGTCGCCTCGCCAACGAATGCGACACGCAAGTCGGTCAGGTCGCCTCTCTGTTCCTTGACATAGGCCAGGTCTCCCAGGATCTCGCAGGGGTGGTTGAACGGTGTTCTGGCGTTTATCACCGGAACTCGAACCGAACGAGCCAGTCTCAGCATTTGGTCGTGGGTTGCTGTCCTTGCGACGACAGCGTCGAACCAGTTATCCAGGTACCGGGCCACATCTTCTAGAGGTTCGTTCACGTCGATAGTGCCTGGAATTTCGACAGACTTACCACCGAGTTCGGCTATGCCCAACTCGAACGCAACTCGGTTCCGGAATCCCGTCGCACCCCACATCAGGGCAATGCGCCGCCCCTTGAGGGCTGGTGGAGATTCCCCTCTCACCCACAACTGGCGGAAGGTCTGTGCCGCTTCCACTAGGTCGCTCAGTTCGCCTGCCGACCAATCAAGAAAGGTGATGAAGTCCTTTTGCATGGCATCGCCTCCCGCCCTCGTTTGGATATCTCGTGAAAATACGGGTCCCGAATCTATGTGAAGGTACGTGTTGGTGGGCCTACACGTACTGTACTGCGAACTTTCCGCTGGGCGGTGGCTCTGTAGCCGCGCTCACCTGACCGGCGCGCACCACAACGCTCGGCGGAGGTGCAGCCTCCTACAACATCGCACGTCAGTCGACTCGTGTGGCGGAACGCCGACATAGACTCTCATGAGCCAAGTGCCTCGCCGCTGGGTATAGCGAAGACGGCGAGCACACCTGCGGCGCAGATCAGGCGCCCGTCGCGCTCAACGACGCTGCTGATGTTCTTCGAGAACTCGACACTCCAGAGCACCTTGCCGGTCCAATCCAAGATGTCGAGCCGTTTTCGGTCCTGTACCCACAGTCCATTCCGCCAGATCCCGACACGTTCCGGTACGTCGGCAAGCTCCGCGACGCGGCGGAGCCGACCACGTTCCCACCTGAACACCGTCTCGCTGGTGTACACCGCAGCGAGCGTGCCTTCAGCATCGACGATCGGAGCTGCCCAGCCCTCTCCGAGCGCATGCACGTCCCGGAGCTCACCGGAGGGCAACAGGGCGAGGAATCTACCGTCCGATGAGCCGACGAGGGTGGCGTCCGTACCCGCGATGAGGCGTGAGACGGTTGGTGCCATGCCCATAAGACTGAACGACAGGTCGAAGGTCAGGTCACCTTCCTCATCGTCGTCGCCGTCAATCGTGAACACCAACCGCTCGTCCTCCGCGAGCTCGTCATCGGGGGGAAGTCGAAAGTGCCAGATCGTCGCCCCGACGGGGCTGATGCAGTAGATGTCGCCCATGCTCGAGACTACGGCTCGCTCACCGTCGGAAGTGACATAGTACGGGCAGGGTCGCGAGTAAGCGTCGTCCACATCGCCGGCGCCGGGTGTCTTCCACCGCCAGAGCAGCTCGCCAGTCTGCTGAAAGGCATAGAGATACCCGTCCCGACAACCGACATACCAGAGGTCGTTGGCATCCGCGATCTCAGATACCGCATCGGGCACGCTGGCAGTCCCGACGACGGTCGACCCAGGTGTGAGGAATGAGAGCGTGGTCTCGGCGGCGCCAACGCGGCCTGTCTGAATCGTTCCGAGCCCGTACCCGCTCGACGAAAATACGAGCTGGCCGAAGTTTGGGAGACCAGTGTGCCGCCGGACCTCCGAGCCATCGGTGAGCGACACGTCAATAAGCGTACCCGTGCCCTTGCTGCCCCCGAAGCAGCGGGCGACGTCTCCTTGAACGTGCGCTACGCGAGCAGCAGGGCTTAGCCTCGCCTGGAACACGAGATCTACGGAGTCTTCTCCGACCCGAACCGAGTAGGCAGGCACGTCGCTCCGGCTCCGGCCTTCCACGCGTGCACGGCACCGTTCAAGGCGCTTCCGAAGTTGTTCCTCGGTGTTGGCAGGGAGGCCGCGGGTCAGTGCTGCTTCGATGATGCCAATGGCACCCTCGTAGTCCTTTGCACGCTCTCGATGCATTGACAGTCGGTTCGCCGTCGTGGGGTCGTCGCTCCCCTCGGCGAACGCGACAGCCCATTTGTCAAGCGCCTTCGGGAGTTGCTCGTTGCGCTCGAGGGCATGCCCGAGGACGCCGATAGCTGACCAGGCTGCCGATTGGTCGCCGACCTCCTTGGCGCGCGACGTCACCGCATCCGCAACAGCGATGGTGAACTCCGAATCGCCCTCACGATCGGCGCGTCGGGCGTGGTCGAGGACTACATCCCATGGCTGCGACGGCCCGTGAGTGCTTGCACTCCACCGGAGCGCAACGTCGATGAGACCACCCATATCGCGTCGTCTTGCGCGGATAGTGAGGGAGTCCCGCCAAACGACAGGGATGTCGGTTTTCCGGTCAATGGCCTCGTCGAGCACCTCCGTCGCGTCGTCGAGTCGCTCCCGATCGAGCAGGTATGCACCAAGCCGACCTAGCGCGAAGTCGACGCCGTCCGGCTCGCTGCGACGGTAGGCGTCTACGGCCTGTCTGAGGAGTCGCTCGGCAGGCTCATGGTCGCCTGCCTCCCACGCATCGAGTCCCCTCGACACGTACTCGAACGGTTCGATGTGATCGCGTGTAGCCATGAACTACTCCTCCGCCGAAAGGGTTTTCGCACGACCGCACATGGTCACTGTGAGCGAGGAGGACAACCTGCCGCGCCTGGCTGGTCCTCTACGCCGCGGTCCCCAACGTTCGGGCACCTACCTTGATCTCGCGGGTGACGTAGTAGGCATCACCCAGGTGGCGGCGCAACTCACGCTCCAGCATCGAGATGGGGTACAGGTTCTGAGGGGCACGGGTCTCCTTGTGCGGCTCCGATGCGTAGTCTGGGAGAAGGGTGGTTGTCTGATCCGCTAGTGTGCGGAACTTCCCGAATTCGCCGTCAGCCAACACTTCGCACCGGACAACGCCTGCCCATGGGTGCCCCTCGCCACCCGGGAGGCGGACATACCAGGAGTAGCGGCTCCATGTGGTCTGCGTCAGGAAAAGTGGCGTCCGCTGGCCCGGTTCGAGGCTTGAGACCACAGCCGCGAGGTTGGACGGAAGGTAGCCAGTGCGGTGCGACTTGACGTACCCCAGGGCAGTCGGTATTCGGTACCGGCCCCGGCTAACTGGACCGTCCAGAACCACCAGGGCCTGAGGGTCGGCATTCCGTGCCGCGACCTCCGTCTCAAGACTTCCGAGCCGTTCCTGCAGGCCTAGCAGCAGTTTGTCAATCGAGTCCTCGGATACAGCGTGCGGTTCGAACGTCCCCGCCCGCGTGGGCAGTGGCGGGGCTCCCGCCGTCGAAATCAGCGTACGCTGCACTTTCGTATCCACCACCTCGGCACGCGAGTCGCAACGGACAACTCCGGCGGCATAGGAAGCGCAGATGCCCATCTGCGTTGCCCCGCCGTCATCCACAATCCACACCCGGGCATCGATTCGTCGCACGCCGTCGACGAAGTGGATCACAGCGGGCCTCGGCGTATCCGGTGGGGGAGAGATGGGCCGCCACTGGCCAACAGGAAGCTCCACGTCCAAGTCCGTGGGAGTCTCCGGCTCCCCAAGATCGCCCGATTCCAAGGGGGATCCGTACTCGGGCGACCAGGACTCAACAGCAATCCTCACGCCTCCACCCTCTCAATCGACGATTGGTTCCCTCGCTTGGTCACCTCGAAGCGCACGGGGATCTGTTCCGCCAAGCTTGGAACATGGGTCACGACCCCGACCATCCGCCCGTCGGAGCCCAGTTCTTCGAGCGCGTCCGTGACCATGTCCAGCGTGCCTGGATCGAGGGTGCCGAACCCCTCATCCAGGAACAGCGCCTCCAGCTTCGTTGTCCCACCGACGGCGAAGTTGACGAGATGCGTCGAGAGGGAGAGTGCGAGTGAGAGCGAGGCCAGGAAGGTCTCGCCGCCAGAGAGAGTCTTCACCGGCCGCCGCTCGTCGGCGTTCTGATGATCGACCACGACGAAATCGTTGCGTTCGTTTAGCGACAGCGAGTAGCCGTCGTTAGACAGCTTGCGCAGTTCCTTGCTCGCCTCGACACAGAGTTGCTCGAGGACCTGCGCCATCAACCAGCCTTCGAACCGGTCAGTTCTGAGATGTTCGGCCAGCTCTCTCGCTAGGATGGCTTCCTTGCGGCGAACCGCGACGTCACGTCGTCTCTGCTCGAGGTCGGATAGCCCACTCCTTATGCGCTCGACGACGGCGCCCTGCTGCCCGATCTCCCGGCTGCACGCTGTCAGCGGTTCCTCGTCTGCCGTGACGTTGACTCCCGCGTCATCGCACCATTCAGCGACGGCATCCTCTAGATCGCGCAGGTCTGCCTGAGCCGACGCCCGCTGTTCTTCGGTTTGCTCTAGCAGTTCGTGTTGCTGCTCGTTCTGCCCCCTCGCCCATTCAACTAACTGCGTCCATGCCGCCACGAGGTCGTTCCGCTCAGCGGGGGGTGGTTGCATCTCGGCGACAGAATCTCGCCGCTCGCCGTACGCCAGCCAAGCTTTGCCCTGCTCCTCGTCAAGTGCCTTGACGCCAGCTGCGGCATCGGCAAGCCGCTCACGGGCCCTGTCCTCTCCGTCTCTGGCCTGCTGCAGAGCGGTATCCGCATCCGTGACTTGATCTAGGGATGCCACCAGGTCTTCGTGCGGGAGATCGTCGCGCAATGCGTCCTGCGATTCGTTCGCTGCCTTGGTCGCGTTCTCGAAGCTCGCCTCCCGTCTGTCGACCTCCGACTGAGCGTCAGCAAGCCGCTCGGCCGCAGTCTTGCTCTCGCTCTGCGCCAACTCGTGTGCCGAATGTACCCCCCGAATCTCATCCGGTTCTTCGAGATCAGGGGGCTCTGCGATGTGCTGAAGGCAGACCGGGCAGGAATCCCCAGCAGTTAGGGTCGAGGCGAGATGGTAGGCCCTGTGCTTGTCTTCCATGTCACGGAGAGACTGTTCCGCGTCGGTGGCTGTGGCGGCAGCCTGATTGGCTTCGGTTTGAGCTTCGTTCAGGGCTGCTTGGGCCTTCTCCAGATTAGTCGCCGCCTCGCCCTGTGCTATGCGCGCCCCCGCCAAGTCTTCATGGCGGTTCATCTGAAGCCGGAGACCGACCTCATCCGGCAGAGCCTTCCTCTCGTCCTCACGGCGCTGCCGCTCTGCTATGGCGTCGGAGTGCGCCGAGTTCGCTGCCTCGTGTTCGCGGCGGGAGTCGCTGATCTTCTGGGCGAGTTCGGCAACACCGTCGGGCGTACGACACTCCGCTAGCTGAGTAATGCGCGACTCGATCTTCGTGCGCTCACTCTTTGCTGCCCGTTCTCTTTCTCGCAGGTCGTCTAGTTGCGGGCGAAGCTCCTGGATGCGTCGCTGGAGGTTGTCGAGATCAGCCGCCCGACCGCGCGCCTTGTCGAGACCCTCGGGGGTGACCCCTGCCTCCTCCTTCTCTGCGATGTCGGCCTCCGCTGATTCGATATCAGCGTTGGCCCTTGCGTGGCGCTCTCGGGCGCGCGACGCGAGCCGTCCGAATAGCTCGGTACCCAGAAGTCGACGGAGCATGCTTTGTCGTTCCGAGGGCTTCTCGTGCAGGAGCTTCGCGAAGTCGCCCTGCGGCAGGACAACCGACCTTGTGAACTGCTCGAATGACAGGCCCAGTATCTCTTCGACCTTTTCCGAGAGTTCGCGAGCGCTGCCGGCGAGGGTGTTCTCGGCGTCGTCCTCGAGCCTGGCCTCGGGGGTCGATGCCCCGCTTGTCGTCGTTCGTACAACCCGGACGGCGCGATAACGCTTCTCACCGATGGTGAAATCGAGGCTGACACGCGCCCGAGACAGCCCGCGGCTAATCACTGGCTCCACCAGCCTGCGGTCATCGAGGCGCGGAACGGTTCCGTACAGGGCGAACGTGATGGCGTCGATGACGCTGGACTTCCCTGCGCCCGTTGGGCCCGTCAGCACGAACAAGTCCGCACCGTCGAAGTCCACCGCTGTCTTGTCCCGAAAGGAGGTGAATCCTTCTATTTCAAGCCGTACGGGCCTCAAGCTCGTCCTCCATTAGCTCGTCAAAGAGCTTCAGCAGTTCCTCTTCCTGAACGCCCCTCTCTTCCAGGTAGCGCGCGAAGAGGCTGCGGGGTGACTGTCCCACGCTGGCTAGATCGAGCGGTGTGCGTCCGTTGGCCGCCTCCGACTCATGGACAATCCTCACATCGACAGCGTTGGGAAAGGCTTCGCGTATTTCGTCTGCGAGTCCGGGTGAGGGGCTCTCCTCGAGGTCGATGCGCAGATACGTGTCGCCCACGCTATCTCGTTGCTCCATCAGCGCCGCGCGTGATCCGGTCAACCGCATGAGTTTCCGGTGCGACCCGAGAGCTACCTCCTCGATGCTGGCCGGCCGTCCCGCCTCCGCATCGATGAGCAACACGCTTGGGGCATTCTCGTCCTCAGAGAAGTCGACTTGGATGGGTGAGCCGCTGTATCGGATGTGCTCGTGCCCTGACACTCGCTGGCTCCTGTGCAGGTGCCCTAAGGCCACGTAGTGGGTGTCCGCGGGGAAGACCTGCGGGGGTACGTAGTAGTCGAAGATCGTGTGCGCTTCCCGCTCACCGCCCCCGACCCTGCCACCCACGACGGCAGCGTGGCTCACCACGAGGTTCACGGCATCATCCTCGAACCCTTCACACAGATGCTCGATGATGCGCCGATAGCGATCGGCGTACTGCTGCACGTGGTCGGCCGCTTCGTCCGCCATGAGGTCCGCGGCTCTCACGATGCTGCGCTGGGAGAGGAACGGCAGCAGGGCAACGCAGGCGCTCTCGCCGCCTCGCGTGACCGTCTTGAGCATCCCCCCGCCATCCCGGGGGCGTGGTAGTCCCACGGCATGGATCCCGATGCGGCCAAGCAGCGGGCGTATGGCATCGACTCGCCTTGGATTGTCGTGGTTGCCGGCCACGAGCACGACCTGCCTGTCGTCTCGCGCCATGGTGAGAAGCGCCCTGTAGACGATGTCTTCGGACTCTGGGCCCGGAGCGGCGTGGTGGAACATGTCGCCGGCGACGATCACAACATCAACCGCGTGCTCGTCCGCCAGGTCCGCTATCTCCTGTAGCACCGCGCGGTGCTCGTCCGCGCGGCTGCGCCCGCGGAGGGTTGTCCCTACGTGCCAGTCAGAGGTGTGGAGGATCTTCATGGGTCCGGAGCCCCCACCTCGATACCTGCGAGGGGGTCGGAGGGTGCCCCTGACTCCTCCTCGGAGTCCTGGGCTTCGCTTGGGCGGGTGGCCCAGGCCGGGAACGGGAACTCGACGACGAGCGGAATCGGAAGCTCTGGCTGCGAGAGGATCATCGTACCCGGCTTCATGATGGTGGCCCGCTGGCGCTGCTCGGCCGGCAGAAATCCGTACTCATCGCGCCCCGCCTCGGCGCTGTCCAATCGGCCCACAACGCGGATGGAGGAATTGGCAATGATGCGCCGCTCGACTTCGCTAGCTGTCTGCTGAGCGCCGATGAGGATCATGCCCAGGGAACGCCCGCGCTCGGCAACGTCCAGCAGGATCTCTTTGATGGGGCTAGAGCCCTCTCTCGGCGCGTACTTGTTTAACTCGTCCAGCATAATGAAGAGGAGGGGACGCGACTGACCCGTGCGCTCCTTCTCTTCGAAGGCCCGGTGCAACGTCACGCCCACCACGAACCTCTTGGCCCGGTCGTTGAGGTTGTGGATGTCGACGACAGTCACCTGCTTCTGTCGTCGGATGTGGTGGTCGGAGGCGTTGGGCACGTCGCCGCGCACAAGATGCTCGACATGAGGTCGTGCGCCATACAGCCGCCGGACAAACGCTCCGATGGTGCCCGCTCCGATGAACCTTCCAGCCCACTCAGGAGCCATATCCTCATCGTTCAAGCGGTTCACGATAATCTCGAAGAGATCCCCGAGCGTCTGTGCCTTGTCGTCGCCGATGCGGACACCGCCCTCAGGCAGGGCGACGGCCTCGCGCTTCAGCCTCTCGGTTACGTTGTGGACGATGATGGTGTACTGCTGGCGGTCGTCTTGCGCGTCGGCGAAGAGGTAGGGAAGCAACTCGTCGTCGCAGAACTCGTGCAGCGTCCAGAAATACGACTTAACACCGCCTTGCCGGCTGCCAGTGTCAGGTGCTGCGTTCTTCTCGCCCTTACGGGGCGGTGCCCAGAACTCAGCGCTGCGGAACTTGGAGGCTTCCAGCCCCAACTGGGCATAGCGTTCGTGTTGGTCAGGCTCCAGCGAGCGGTTGGGGCGGTCAAGGAAGAGCAGATCCTCGCCCTTCACATTGAATATCAGAGCCTTGGCGTTGACGGCCTCGGAGCCCATGACCCCGGACGTGAAGATGCCGTGCAACAGGAACGTCGCGTAGGTCGTCTTGGTGGCGACGCCGCTGACGCCGCTGATGTTGACGTGAGCGCCACGCGAGCCGTCGACGAAGTCGAAGTTCACGTAGACCGGATCGCCTTCGCGCGACAGGCCGACGGGCAGCTTGTGGTCCATGCCGTCAAAGAAGAGGGCTTCTTCTCGCTCGGTGCCCCGCGCCTTGCGGGCCGTCGAGCCCGGTAGGGGCGGTGCGAAGAACTCGGGCTCGAACCGGGTCGCCTGGACTTTGACGACTTCGGTGACCTCCGCAGGGATAACGCCGTCCTCGATAAGGAACACGTCGCTATCGAACCGAGCCCCCTCGTGCATCGCGCGAATCTCGGTGACGATGCCGAAGATACGCACCACATCAGAGTTCGGTAGCGTTCTCTCCAGCGCCACCACCTCATCGAGTTGCAAGGCTTCGCCCTTGTTCAGGGCTACCCAGAAGTGCAGCGGAGTCGATGGCTCCGTGCCGAGTACGCGTCCGATGTCAACGGACTGTTCCACGCTATTCGCCCCACTTCGTATATCCACTGGGCAGAAATCTAACATGCGGCCCGAGGAGAGCGTGCGCAAGAGGATAGTGCGCCAGAGTTAGGCGCCATGCGTCCTCGTGCCACGAGTCGAGGGTCGCGACGCCAACCGCGTGCAGCTTCCGGAGCGGGCACCAGTGCCCGCTGAGCCCTCCGCGCCCGCAAGCGAACACACCAGCGCGTTCTTCTGGCGGTCGAGTACGCTCGGGCCAGCAACACGCGGAGACCGACGGTGCTGAGAGTCGGACCCCTTGCGGGATCCCGCGATGTCGCCGAGTGCGACCGACGGACTCCGCGTTACACTGTCCCCATGGGCGGTGGTCTCCTATCCCGGACCGAGGCGCGCCGGGTCACGACGCTTGCTGAACTCGACGCCGGAACCCAAGCCCGGCTCGGTCAGTTCTTCACACCCGAGCGTGCCGCCCGACTCATAGCCAGCATGCCAATTCTGCCGGAGTCCGGAGTACTACGGGTACTCGACCCTGGTGCCGGCGTCGGGTCACTCTCCGCCGCCCTGGTCGATCGTGTGCTGGCGGACGCTCCGAACGTCACGGTCGAAGTCACGGCCGTTGAGATCGATCCGCGCGTTGCCCCTCAGCTAAGGGCAACCATGGCCGACTGCGAAGCCAGCGCCGCGCGGGTAGGTCGGCAGGTCTCGACCAAGGTCGTCATTGGCGACTTCATCGAATCGAGCGTCGGCTTCTTGGCCCAGCGAGCCCTCCAGGGGCCGTTCGACATCGTCCTGATGAATCCTCCCTATGCGAAGCTCGGTACTGATTCTCCGCACCGCCACGCCTTGGCTGCCTACGGAGTGGACTGCCCAAACCTCTACGCCGCGTTCATGACGCTCGGTGTCGGTGCCCTCTCTGCCGGCGGGCAACTCGTGGCGATTACCCCTCGCTCGTTCGCGAACGGGCCCTACTTTGAGCGCTTCCGGAAGCACCTCCTCAGTAGCATCGCCGTCAATCGGGTTCACACCTTCGAGTCACGGTCGACGGTCTTCTCGGACACGGGGGTGCTGCAAGAGAACATCGTGCTGGCCGGTACCCGGCAGGGCGAGCAGGGCCCCGTCGTGTTGTCGAGATCGGTCGGGCACAACGATGACGCTACGGAGAGCGTCGTCCCTTACGAGGCGATTGTGCTCCCAGACGACCCGCATCGGTTCCTGAGGGTCGCCGACGACGAGACTGACGGGGTGGTCGTCGAGCTGATGGCCCAGATGCCGGCCACCCTTGGCGATCTGGGCCTGGGTGTCTCGACGGGCCGCGTTGTCGACTTCCGGTTGCGGGAGAGCCTCCGGGATGTCCCGGAGGAGGGTTGTGCCCCGCTCATCTACCCCGGCAACCTGAAGGATGGCATCGTCGTCTGGCCGAGGGAGATTCGGAAGGCGCAGGGATTCGCTGCTGGGAGCGAGGGCCAACGAAAATCACTGATGCCTCCGGGCTGCTATGTGCTCGTGAAGCGGTTCTCCGCCAAGGAGGAGCGACGCAGGATCGTGGCGGCCGTCTGGGATCCCCGCACGATGGGCCACGTCTCCGTCGCGTTCGAGAACCACCTCAACGTCTTCCATCAAGGCGGCGCCGGCGTTGACCGCTCCCTCGCCCTGGGTCTCAGCCTGTGGCTGAATAGCAGCATCGTGGACCGGTTCTTCCGAACGTTCTCGGGACACACCCAGGTCAATGCCACCGACCTGAGGTCCCTCCGGTTCCCGGCGCGCGAAGAGTTGGTGCTACTCGGTGAGGGGCGTACGCCCGAGTTGCCCGAGCAGTCGGAGATCGACGCGCTGGTCGACGCACTCGTGAGACGCCGGGCGCAGGCCGCATGACCTCGCCGATCACCAGCATGATCGAGGATGCCCAGCATCTCCTGAGCACCCTCGAATTCGATCCCGAGCGCTGCAATCGGCGCTCCGCCCTGGTGTTCCTCGCCCTCCTGCACCTTCGGCCCGGAGATAACTGGTCCGCAGCGACCAACCCGATCCTTGGTACACGCGCAATCATGGATTGGATCGCCGACGAATACGAAACTCCCTACAAGCCGAACACGCGTGAGACCATCCGGCGCCGCACGCTGCACCAGTTCACCGACGCTCTGCTCATCGTCGAGAACCCCGATCAGCCTGACCGGCCGGTCAACTCACCCAAGTGGTGCTACCAGGTCCATCCGCGCGCGCTCAACCTGATCCGCGCAGCGAACTCTGCCGGGTTTCAAGCAGAACTCGCGGCGTATCTCGTCGATGTGCCAGGGCTGAAAGCCCAGTACGAGGCCGCTCGAGCGATGGCCCGCATCCCCGTGACGCTCCCGGGCGGCGAGTCGCTGACACTCAGCCCCGGCGGCCAGAACGTGCTGCTCAAGCGGATCATTGAGAACTTCTGCCCGTACTTCACCCCAGGTGGGATCGTCGTGTATGTCGGTGACGCCGGCTCGAAGTGGGCGCAGTTCGACGAGGCTCTTCTTGCAGGGCTTGGCGTCTCGGTGGACGAGCACGGCACCATGCCCGACCTTGTCGTTTACCTTCCCGACAAGAACTGGCTCGTACTGCTTGAGGCGGCATCCTCGCACGGGCCGGTAGACGCGCAGCGCCACGGTGAGCTTGCCCGGCGCTTTGCGAACTCGACGGCGGGCCTCGTGTACGTCTCCTGTTTCCCGTCCCGATCGGAGATGCGCAAGTACCTGACGGACATCGCCTGGGAGACAGATGTGTGGTGCGCCGACAATCCGACGCACCTCATCCACTTCGACGGTGAGAGCTTTCTCGGGCCGTATCCTCCCACGGGTGGGGAAGTAGCCTAGCTCCATTCATGGCATGAATGAAGAACCGAGGCGTATGGCTCCTCCCGTAAGCACATGATGCTGGCTCTCGCCAAGCGCGTGAGTAACATGAAACACGGCGGTCGCCACCCGAGACCGCACCCCGCCACGCCCACCCAGGAGGTACCGACCCGTCATGACACCAACCAGGAGCGTCGACACCGTCGAGCGCAAGATTCACTTCTTTCGTGCCGATGCTGGTGTGAACGACGGTGGGGTGCCGCTTCCGTTCGACCCGTGCCCGGCGTTGGAGGTGATTCAGCGCCTGCCCTTCACTAACGACGAAGCGGGCCGGTACCAGTTCGATGAGGACGGCAACGCGGTGTGCATTGTGGAGCACTGGACAGTCGGCGAAACGCACAATGTGCGGTTCTGTCGTGTAAGGCGATCGGGACTCCCCCAGCTCGAACAAGCAGGTTCGATCACCGACCTCGACCTAGCTGCCGACACGGGCCTCCTCGAGACCGCCCACTTGGTCTTCTTCCCCGAGGTTGACAGTGGAACAACGATCGTCGGTGCCGAGTACAATCACTTCGGGCCGCGCATTTCCCGGCTGGGGTACTACCTGCACGACAGGTCAGATGGGGCGGTCCCGTACGCTACTTTCTCCCCGCTCCTCCGAGGTGACGCTGCGAGGCAATTGGATCGCCTTGGGGAGCTTCGCGTGCTCGATGTCAGCATTCGCCCCGCCTTCAGTGAGACCCTCCAGCAACGCGATAGGTCTCTAGCCGACGCGTTCGAGGCGACGGCTGGACTGCTGGGCCTACACGTACTGTACTGCGAACTTTCTCGTGGGCTGTGAGCCTCTAAGGTGCCACTTGCGCGACCGGCCCACGGTTCCCATCTCCGCTTTCCAGTTCGCCGAAGATGTCCGGGCGGGCTCGCACGGCGCTCTCCAAGTCGGGGCCGACCGTGAGCACGCGGTACCCACGATCTTCCAGTGCCCTCCGCTTCGCCTGATCGTCCGCTCGCACAGACGGCTGATCGTGCACGGAGCCATCGACGAAGACGCAAGCGTGGTGATGGTCGTAGTAGAAGTCGGGCTGCACATGCAGGTCCTCGACGGGGCGGTGCTGGGCGCGGTCGGGGAGGCGCAGTCCGGCCTCGTACAGGAAATCTAAGAACTGATCCTCGAGCGCAGAAGCGGGATCAACCGTCGCCTTGAGCCGCTGGTAGCGCGCCTCGCGGGTTTCACCGTCCCCCCGGGCATCGACCTTCGAGCGTGCGAGCCTCACCAGAAGTTCGCGGATCGAGCGCCGATCCAGAAGGTGATGATCACGTTGGTTCTCGTAGGCGAGAATGCACCGGTAGCAAGCGGCAGCGCACTCTTCGACGCCCCACTCGACCCCGTCGAGATCGTAGTGACACAGGTCGAGCGCATGCGCGGCGGCGTCGGCCAGTCCCCCATCTTCGAGGAGGCGCTCACAGACACCGATGCCGCCTTCGGCGGCTTCGAAGAACATGAGCCTCCGCTGGTCACCGTCGCCGATGAGTTCGGCCGCGAGTTCCCGCTCCTCGACCTGGTAGGCGATCTGGATGCCACGCTTCAGGGCGTGCAAGAGCGAGAGCAAGATGCGCTCCCGATCTGGATCATTCCCCGTAGGTACGGACACGAGCAGCATGTTCCGACTGTCACGGACGAACGGCTTGACCTGGACGATCGGCTGAAGGGCATCTGGTTCAGGGTCGTCGTCGGCACTCGCCTGGGGAGGTCGCCCCCACCGCTGCCTGTCGGGATCAAGCACGAAACCCTCGGGTGAGTCAGCCTGCCGCCAGCCATGATTCACGCGCCAGATCTCAGCGGCCGGGGCGAATTCCAGAGTCACGACTTCGCCATCGTCGTCAGCCGCGGTTGCGTTCGCGCCAGTCCCGTCCGCGTAGCGGAAGTACGTCTGTATCCGGTACCCGGTGCGTACGCGCTCCTCTTCCTCGGACCTAATCCGTTGGCGGGGACCGGTCCTCGCAGGCGGCTGGAGCAGCAACCGAGGCATCAGCTCAGAGACTTCGGCAGTGAGCTGAGCGGCGCAGTGCTCACATAGCTCGGCGTCAAGGGACGGTCCGGCGTGAATGAACCCGCAGCCTTTGCAGGCCCGTGCCTGCTCGCGCACCTCGTCGAAGCCGCCGGGCGGCATGACGACCCCGATCACCTGGTGGCGCCGCCCCTCGTGGTAGATGAGGTTGTTCGGTCCGAATTCCTGCAAGCCGAGGAAGCGCGGTCGGTCCAACGACCGCGCCTGTTCACGCACCGTCAGCAGGGCACGCACCGGCAGTCGCGGGAAGTTGTAACCGGGCAGGAAGCCTTCAGTCGACAGATACCGATACGAGTAGAAATCGGATTGGTCGTACCCACCCTCGTTACGGAGCAGTGCGAGCTGGCGGCGCGCCTCAATCTCTCGCCGTTCGGCGTCATCGCGCTCGTGTCGTGTCGCTCGCGGCGCATCCATGAGCTTCCGGGCCTCATCCCGCATCCACGAGGCTGCCCTGTAAAGCTCGCGCCAGCGATCGAAACCGTCACGGAACTCGGCGGGGGCAGAGCGGACGGTGGACTCGACCCAGTCAGGGCTATACCAGCGCGCGTCAGAGATGGACGGCGTCCGTTCGACGATCCTCGCAACCGCCTTAATCGTCTGGGGCTCCCAGCGGGTTGTATCAGCGAGTCGAGCCTCGATCTCCGGCAACAAGGGCATCTCGGGGCGGTCAAGGTCGAGCACCTCCGTCAGGGAGAATCGAAGGTCGATGCCGGCCATCGCGAGCCAGACGGAGTGGACATGCGCCTTCACGAGGTCCTCGTTCTGCAGATCGAAGCGGGCAGGGGGAACCGCTCCGTGGATCATGTCGTCGCGGTTGCGGAAGAAGTACTCGTCGTGAGCGTTGCCCTGAGCAGCGAAGGTTGTGATCAACGCGGGGGTGCCGCCGCGGCCGGCGCGTCCGCTCCGCTGTGCGTAGTTCGCTGGCGTCGGGGGGACGTTGCGCATGTGGACCGCCGACAGGTCGCTGATGTCGATCCCAAGCTCCATCGTCGGGGAGCAGAAGAGTGCCGGCAGCACGCCCTCGCGGAACGCTCGTTCGCGCTCCTCGCGATCAGCCGAGTCGACCTGCGCCGTATGCTCGCGCGCCAGCATGCCGCGAAGCTGTCGCGCGTCCCTGCGGTACAACTCGGCGAAGAACGGCGATGCCTGGTAGTCGCGGACGTCACGCCGCAAGTGCAAGGCGCGCGACCGCACGGCGCTCGGTGGTGCGGGCGACCCGTTGCCCGGCTGCCAGTCGAGGATGTCGGCCTTCACGCGCACGCCGTGGTCGTGCCCACCACTGCTCTCGACCGTCAGCAATTGCCCGCGTAGCGCCGCGACAATGCCGCGCATGAGCGCGTCGGTCTCCTCTGGCGTCAACCGAGCGGCCTCCCCGGGGCCGGCAGATGGATTCCAGGTACGCGGATCCCGGAGATAGCGACCGAGCGCGGAGCGCCAACCCATCCGGGCGTACCGCCCGCGTTCCTCCTGCCACGTGGGCTGCTCGCCCGGGAGCAACGCCAGCATGCGTGTCCGCAGTTCACCTTCATCCACGGCCCACGGATCGCGGAGCCACTGTTGCGCACGACGGGCGATCGCCCGAGTGCGGTCGCGCGTCAACGCGGGAGCATCGATGCAGAGTTCCGTCCGGAGGTGGTCGAGGACCGCGTGCAGCACACGTTCGCGATCCACTGGTGAGGCTTCCCCCAGCCCCGGAAGATCGCGCCAGCGATCATCGTCGGCGGCAAGCTCGTCCAGGCCGCGGTATCCAATGCGAAGCAGCCCCGCCTGCTCAAGGTTGGGCTGCGTCACGCGCCACCCACGACCTAGGTCCTCGAGGGCCAGATACTCCAGCAGCTCGACCAGTGCCGAGCTGCCCTGACCGTACCCCGGCGTGCCTTCGGCTGCCGGTTCCTTGAGGAAGTCCTCAGGCCGCAGGCCCAGAGCCTCGAATAACGCCGGACCGAGCTCGGCGTAGGCGAGGCCACCGCGTTGCTCGATGGCCGCCACGACTGCGGCTCGCACCTGGGCGACCTGCACGAAGTCGTTCAGGTGCCCCGCCTGCAGGGCTGCGTCCTGGCGATTGTCTGTGAAGCTGAGCACCTTGCGCTGACCGGGGTCAGCACTCTGGGCAGTCATGTCCGCCACCAGTGCGTTCACGGCGACAGTTGCCGAGGTGGATCGCCCTGTCTGCGAGAGTGACGAGAGCTTGGTGAATTCGCTGCGGTTGGTGCGATCCCACGCGGTACGGCAACGCAAGCAGATCATGAGCGGGCGTGGCTGATACCAGCCCTCGACAAGTTCGCCCGGCTCGCCCGTCGCGTCGACGAATAGGGCAACCGGAACGTGTTCGCGATACTCGGGCTTTACAGTTGCGCCCGACCGCGTGAGTCGCAGCCAGTGGTCGGGCAACTCCTCCGAGTCCCCCGACCACAGGTCGTCGTCCTCGCTGCGGGGGAACGAGAAGTAGCCTGCCGTGCCGTGGATGTCCTCGTCAGAGGCGCCCACCATCGGAGAACGCGGCATAAGCTGGTCGCCCGCCCCTTCCTCGGCTCGCCCCACGAGGTAGTACTCCTGCCCGCACTCTCGGCAGAAAGCAAGCGGGTAGAACAGCTTCCCGTCCCCGGCGTCGTACCGGCCCTCCATCGAGAGCTGTCGCTCCGCGCCCGGTTCCAGGGTCGCGTACACGCTGCTCCCCGAGGAGAGGAACTGATGGAGGCGGAAGGCGAACAGCGGGTCGCCGGTCTCTGCCTTCGCGCTGTTCCCAGCCTCCAGCACGGCGCGGAGGCGTTCCTGGCAGCGCTGCTGCTCCAGCCCGGTCGCTTCCACGAGTTGATCGACGGCACTGACGAAGGTCGCCGGCTGACGGCGGATCAGCCGTCCGTCCTCCTCGGCAATGCCGAAGGCGCGCTCCGCCCATGCGGCCAGCGGATGGGCGGCTACCTCAGTCGCATCCGCGCCGTGGGGCGGTGGCTGTTGCTCGACCGCAGCCCGCAGGGCGCCCGGGCCGGCGGGCACTTTGGTAGCGGCGATGGGGCGCAGTGTCTCTTCCACCACACGATCCGCAGCCACTTCGGTGCCAAACAGGCGGGACGCCACGTCGGCGATCGCTTCGCGACGCTCGTCCCGGTTCTCGCCCGTGGCGAGTGTGGCGCTCGTGCCGATGACCTGAAGGGGCCGGCTCGCCTTCTCTCGAACGCGGCGAAGCAACATCGCCACATCCGCGCCCTGCCGGCCGCGGTAGACGTGCAGCTCGTCCATGACGAGGAACTGCAGGTCACGGGTGGCGGTCTCGAGCAGCGAGCGCTCGAACTGCCTCACAAGCAGGTATTCGAGCATCACGTAGTTCGTGAGGAGGATGTGGGGCCGGTCCTGAATGATGCGCTCGCGGTCCTCCCGCCCCGTCTGGCCCGTGTAGCGGTCGAAGCGCACGGGCGAGTCCGGCCAGTTCCGCTCCTGGTAGGCCTTGAGGGCCTCAAGCTGGCTGTTGATGAGCGCGTTCATGGGGTAAACGATGATCGCCCGTACGCCGTGACGCTCGGGCTCATCACGCAGGACTGAGTCCACGATCGGCAGCAGGTACGTGAGGCTCTTGCCGGAGCCGGTCCCCGTCGAAACGACGAACGACCCTCCGTCGCTGGCGAGAGCAAGAGCGTCGGCCTGGTGTCGGTGTAGATGAATGTTGCCGCCGAAGAACCTCGCAGTCTCCGGCAAAATCAGGTTCTGGCTTGCTAATGCTTCGAGGTTGCCGCGTGAGTCGGGCTCGAAGGCCGGGTTGAGTTGGAGCACCGGGTCGGGCCAGGCTACACCGCTTTCGAGCTCTGCCTCGACGAACTCCCGGATGTCCCGATCATGGATGCGGATCGACGAGGTCAGGTAGTCGCTGTACTGCCCGACGAGGTGTTCTCGAAGTTGAAAGACGTCCACCGGGGTCAACTCCTACCGCATCTCGTGTGCGGCCAGCGGGTCAGCCGCTGGCGGGTGCAGCGCCGACCGCCACGTGCCATCGGCCATCGCATCGTACAGTTCAAGAATCCGATCCCGCGATCGATAGCTGCCGTGGGCTTGTGTTTCCCTGCGCTCGACGATCGGGAATGTGGACATGATGTACGCCACGTCTTCCCTCGTGATCCCGTAGAGGTGGAAGAAGGCGGCGTCAAGCTCGCAGCGGAGCTCGAAGCGCCGCTCGACATCCCACCGGAAGGGCGGGCCAGCGTATCCCAGGTCTCGAGCGAACGTTTGAAGGTCCCAGGCGGTGAAGCTCAGTTCGAGCACGCGCGCTGCGATCCAATCGCGGAGGGTTTGGCCCGGCTGCCATGGAGCCACAGCCTCGTAGGTGTCGGGCGGTAGGACAGGAAGCTGCTTGACGGTGAAGTAGTTCAGGTGAGTGCCGCCGGTATCCAAGCGAGCCGTGTAATCCAGGATGAACGAGTTGAGGTTTGCGTAGAGAGCGGCGACGGTGCTCGATTCCTCACCTTCAGGAAAGATGAGCGGCGCGCCGTTCCCAACGGCGACTCGGGGAATGATCGTAGCGATCATGGTCCGCTCGTTAGTAGCGTTGGTGATGTCTCGCCAACACAGCAGCCAGTCGTGGTCCCACCGTTCCCCTATCCTCTCATCCACTTCCTGGAGTGGTGCCCACCAACGTGTACGAACCGAGACCGTCGGAGATTCCTTTTCAATAACTGTGAGATCTCGTGTGTTTCCCTCCTCATAAGTGGCCCAGCGGTGGTCGAACTGGTGCATGAGCTTCGGCTCGTATAAGGGCACTAGGCCAGGGCCAGGAGCATCTCGGAAGAGTCCAGAGTCCGTCGACATATCTAACACCCTCAGGAACCCAATGTCATAGAGGGGACGAAGAGCATCGAGTCGTTGCTCATATTGAAGGTCCCTTGTCGGAAGCTGATGCTCCAACTCCGGCCACGAAGTACTTGGAGTCGTTTGAGACGTGGAAGATCGTGAAGAAGTTGATGGTCCATTGAGGCGAATACTGGTATACTCTGCCTGCCTGCCTGCCTGCCTGCCTGC